>Ga0075364_10001844_pt1 | contig 11741 bp, 15 predicted proteins | sample EndMetdeltDD1764_FD_71517 | JGI IMG/M metagenome (GOLD analysis project Ga0075364, IMG submission 71517) | Populus endosphere microbial communities from Tennessee, USA - Endosphere MetaG P. deltoides DD176-4 | ecosystem: Host-associated > Plants > Roots > Endosphere | place: USA: Tennessee... | reverse complement strand
CGCTGATGAACGAGATCGCGTCGCCGATGAGCGGGACCGACTCGCCGACGACCGCGAGCAGGTGGCGGACGATCGAGAACTGCGGGCGGACACACGTGAAGGTGCGACCGCCCAGCGTGAGCGCGAGCGGCTGCAACGCATCGACGAGCGGACCGAGCGCCGGCAAGCTTCTGCCGTCCGGCAAAACGCCGAGATCAGGCGTGCGGTGGCTGAAACCCGACGACACCTCAAGGACGTCCCGTCGTCCGCGGACGGCTAAACCGCAATTTAGGAAGCGTTAGCCATGCGGCTGCGTCTGTGCGGTCCAACTCGACCGTCGTAGTAACGCATCAGGCTCGGGTCTTGCTGATCCGGATACCAGCCGGGATTCAAACCGCCCGCGGCCGGTGGCGCCTCGCACACAGCCGGCTGCTCCACGACGGTGGCGGCCTCCCTCGGCCTCGCCACCGCGCGGACGACGGTGATCGCAACAGCAATGATCGCGATGAGGATCAATATCCAGATGAGAGAGTTAATCGCGCTGGACAACATGGACCGCATCAAGGCCTTTTCGATATCGCGTAATTACCCGGGCGCACCCACCTCTTAAACTGGCGTGGGTACCGAAAGTTCCTACGCCGCGCCAAGTTTGGTCGTTCTACCGCGCAGTCCGCGCTTTCGCCAGGGATCGGCCGGACCTGGCCGACACCGTGCCCGGCGTTGCCTGGCAGGCGCGGCGAGCTCTGCCGCGCCAATAAATCGGGCACAGCGAGCGGCATACGAGCACCCGTATTCGGCGTATCGGGAGGGTGACTACTTTTCCCCAACCAGACGACTACGTTGTGGACTTCCTGCACGGAGCAACAACAAACCCTGTGAGGGGGATCGGCTTGACTGAGGACACGGGACGTCCAGTCTCGCTCAAGCGGACATTCGAACTCCTTCTGTCAGAACATGTTCGGCCCCCTCAAGTCACGCGGGTTCACCAAGTCGGGGACGACTTTCTCCCGGACGCGGGGGCCGTTGTACGACGTGATCAACTTCCAGGGCGACAGATGGAACGGTGTGACTGCGTGGCATGGGTTTTTCGTGAACGTCGGGGTGGGATCGGCCGATGTCGACGCCGTGCGCCCGGGACCGGTGACCGACCGCCGGTCGGTGCACAACCACCAGGAACGATGGACGATCTTTAACCGACAGATCAGCGAGGTGACTGGAGTGTGGGCCGCGGTCCTCGCCGAGCAAGGCTTGCTGGACCCTCTTGCTGGACCCTATGGAGGAGTAACTGCATGACGTGGTATCAAAGTGATACCATTCGTCATGGCCATGACGCTGCGATTGACCGATGAGCAGGACCGTGCGTTGACGCTGCTCGCCAAAGCCGACGGCGTGAGCAAGCAGGAGGCGGCGTGCCGGGCGATCGTTGAGGCCGCGGCGCGCCGAACCCATGACGAGAAGATCCGCGAACTGTCCAGGCAAGGGCGTACCCGTTACGCGGATCTGCTTGATCGCTTATCGCGGTGACCATCGCGTACCTATCGCTCGAAGATCTTCTCGCCCTGGCCGATGACCTGGGCTGTCTTGCGATACGCGATATAGGACTCCTTGATTCGGCCGCGCACCGACCGGGGGCCAGCGCGTTCGGCGACGACGCCTATCCCTCAATACATGAGAAGGCGGCGGTGCTCCTGGAATCGATCGTGCGCAACCATCCCCTGGTGGACGGGAACAAGCGACTCGGTTGGCTGGCCACTTATGTCTCCTACAGGCTCAACGGGTACGACGTCGCCGCGCCCGACGATGATGCATACGACCTCATCATTGCGCTGGCGGCGGGGGTGACCGACTACCGCGAAGCGGCGGCGGCGTTAGAGCGTTGGGCCCGCTGCTAGCGGGCCTAGAGAGACGCCCCGCACGCTGAAATCCGTTGATTTAACGACTTCGAGAGCAATTAGCCCAAGATTACGTGATTGCCGTGCGAATCGAAACAAGTCCGCTGTTCAGGGCGTTTGCCCAGTTCAAAGCCTGTTTGAGATCTGTTTACTCATTTAAGTGGGTGTTTGCTAGAAACACAGGAGTCCATTCTGTTCTGCGTAATATATGTTTATGTGATATTCCATCGGTATATATGGTGCTCGCCATTTGCTAGATAGAGAGTGACGGGTGCCACAAATTTTGCTTTCACAAGCAAACTATTGCTAGCGTTCCGGCCCATGATTGCTATTGCAACGCTGTTGGCGCTCGTCAATCAGGTTTCCGGGACGCCGTATGTCACGGGCGGGGATTCCCCGGCCGGGACCGACTGTTCCGGGCTGGCTTCATGGGTCGCTAATGCAGCAACAGACAGGCCGGTTTTCGGGAGCCGATTCAACACCGGCAACGAGGAGGCTGCGCTGTTGCAGCGCGGCTTCCAATACGGAACGGCACCCGACGCGCTGGTGATCGGGTGGAATGGTGGCCACACCGCCGTGACCTTGCCGGATGGCACGCCCGTATCCAGTGGTGAAGGGGGCGGTGTGCACGTCGGGGGTGGTGGCGCCTACCAGGCACAGTTCACCCATCACATGTTTCTGCCGATCTCGCTCGAGGAGCTGGACGGGGTTCTGCCACCCGAGGCGACCGCTGTTTTGGTCGATGCCGTGGCTCCTGACATGCCGGCGCAAGCACCCGATGCGCCCGCTGGTGATCCCGAAGTCGCGAACGCATAACAAATACGTTCGCGATGAAGTGATTCACATGACTAAACCGCTAGCGACGTGGATCACATTTATCGATTAGCGTTTTAATTGCAGCCACGCCCGCGCCGTTTAGACCATTTGTGGGGCACCTCACATCATTCGCGGGCGTGGCTGCAAATCACTTTGCGGAGTCTAGTCCGTGCGCCGGCGGCGTGGGCCCGGTGACGACGAGCGTGGAGATCGCCTAGCCGCGTATCGTCAGCGGCCATGATCTTTATCGTCGTCAAGTTCGAAACCAAGCCCGACTGGAGCGAGCGCTGGCCGGACTTCGTCGCGCCGTTCACGCACGCCACTCGCGCCGAAGAGGGCAACCTGTGGTTCGAGTGGTCCCGCAGCCTGGATAACCCGGCCGAGTATTTTCTCGTCGAAGCCTTCCGTGACGGCGAGGCCGGCGGCATCCACGTCAACAGCGACCACTTCAAGCGGGCGATGCAGGAGCTGCCGCAGGCGCTGGCGTCCACCCCGAAGATCATCAGCCAGACGATCGACGCGACGGGGTGGTCGGAGATGGGGGAGATGTCGGTCGACTAACCGAGCGCGATTACCTCAATTTCAGAGCCGAGCTGATAGCCGGGCGCCAGCGGCAGGGCGTCACCGCTCCAGAACTTGCCCGGATCGAACCAACTCGCGTCCTTGTCCGTGACGAGCAACCCCATCTCCTCGTAGGTGATCGCAACGGTCTCAGCGCAGTACGCCGTCTCCAGGCTCATCTTGCGCTCTTGCCTGCGCCGCTGTGTCTGCTCGCGAACCTTCTTGTCCACCACCGGGATTCCGCGCACCCAGTCATTGATGGTCGGGACCCGGCCGCGGAACCACCGGCCAGTGAGCCGGGCGGTGGTCGGGAATGCGGTGCCGTCCATCCGCGCGATGACCCGCAGCAGCTGATCCTCCTGTTCGCGGGTGGCATACGGGGTCAGCTGTCGCAGCCAGCACTGCTGGTGGTAGCGGTCGGTCCACTGCAGGACGGCTTGGCGCAGATCGTGGAGCTGCACGCCGCGGTGGTTGGTGCCGGTCCACACGTCGACGAGCTTGTCGCCCAGTTCGGCATGCCAGATCAACGGCGGCAGGTCGTCGATGGCCACCGTCATGCCGACGTGGTTCACCGGGGCGTTCGTCAAGGTCTGAATCGCGCGGTCGGGTCGTGAGCGACCGCGGAACAGCCACAGGTCACCGGTCCGGGTTTCGCTCAGCGCTTGGTCGAGAGTCAGCATCATGAACGCTTCAGCACTTCGTTGGCGAGCTTGCGCGCGCTCACGGCCGCCGGGTAGCCGGCGTAGCCAGTCATGTGGTAGATGACCTCTTCGATCTCCTCGAGCGTCAACCCGTTGTTCAGCGCGATCTGGAAGTGGATCTTCAGTTCGTCGCTCGCGCGCAGGGCGATGAGCGCGCCGAGGGTTACCAGGCTGCGGGAGCGGCGATCCAGGCCGGGGCGGGTCCATAGCGCGCCGAAGACGTGGTCGAGGCTCAGGTCGCCGAGTTCGTCGGCGACGCCGCCGTCGCGCAGACTGGTGACGTCGTCCGGGAGGCCGGGCAACAACTGCTTGAGCACCTCTAGGCCCTGAGTTCGTGTGTCAGCCACCGGTATTCGCCTTTCCGTAGCCATTAAAGTGGGGGTTCGCGGGAGATCTGGTAGTCGATGTAGGCATCCCAGTTCTCGAGGCGGCGGCGCAACTCCTCGACGATGCCGGCGTGGGTGGGCAGGAAGAATCGATTGCGCAGGATCGCATCGGCGACCAGCTCGCCCACTGGTGTGGGTTCGAGCAGCTCGAACTGTTCGCCGGGCATCCGCAGCGGCGCTCCGCCGCCGAATGCGGGTACGTCGGCGGCGATATTGGTGAGCACGGGACCCGGGCACAGCAGCGTCACGCCGATGTTCTTGGGCCGCAAATAGATTGCCAGGCCCTCGCTGATCTGCACGATGGCGGCTTTGGTGGCCGCGTAGGGCAGCCGGTCGTAGGAATAGGTGAAAAGCCCGGCGAGGGAGGCGGTGTTGACCAGATGCCCGCTGCCCTGATCGAGCAGCAGCGGCAGGAAGGCGGCGTTGCTGCGCACCAGCGACATCAGGTTGATGTCGAGGACGCGCTGCCACTCGGCGACCGGAATATCTTGCGGCAGGCCGTTTGTCAGCACTCCGACATTGTTGACGACGACGTCGACGCGCCCGAACCGCTGCAGCGCCGCGCTGCGAATGCCTTCGAACGCTTCGGGATTCGATACGTCGGCGCGCAGTGGCAATGCGCCGGCCAGATTCTCCGACAGGGCTCGAACACGGCCGTCGTCGATATCGACAGCGACGATGTGAGCACCCCGGTTGGCGAGTGCGCACGCGATGGCGCGGCCTATGCCGCTGCCCGCTCCCGTGATGACGGCGACCTTGTCGCGAAGGGTGTCCATGGCGGTAATAGCCTGTCAACTATGCGCAGCGTTTGGAAGTGGATCGGGCTGGCCGGTGCCGCCGGCGTCGTCGCCGGCGGGGCGGTGGTGGTGCGCGATCAGCGCAAGCGACGCGCCTACACACCGGACGAAATCCGGTCGCGGCTGCATCAACGGCTGGCCGATTCGGGCTCGGCCTCCGAGTCGACCGAGAACAAGCGATAGCTGCCGGAGAAGCCCTTCAATTCGACCTCGCGACCTTCGTCGAACGCGATGCCCTCGCAGTCCTTGACGGCGTCACGCACCGGTTCGCTCACCAGGACCTCGCCGCCGGCGGCCTGCGCGGCGACCCGCGCCGCCATCGCGACGTTGCGACCGAACAGGTCGTCGCCGCGGCGCACCGAGCGGCCCATGTGGATTCCGATGCGAACTCGAATCTCGGGGTGCCGCTTGCGCTTTGCGTCCTTGCATAAAGCGTCCTGCATGTCGATGCCGCACCGCACCGCCTGTTCGGCGCGAGAAAAGGCGATCATGAACCCGTCGCCCTGACTCTTCACCACATGCCCGGACCGGCGCTGCACGAGGCCATGCACCAGCTTGTCGTGTGAGCCGATCAGCTTGACCCAGGCGCGATCGCCGATGCGCTCGTTGAGTGCGGTGGATTCCTCGATGTCGGAGAACAGAATCACCACCCGGCCGTCGGGGGTCACCTTGGCCAGGTCCGGCCGTTCGACCTCGGCCCAATCGGCGAGGTCCTCGATCGAGCTGGCCACGGCGGCGCCGAAGCCCTCCTTGCTTATCTTGTTCGCGGTTTGCCACACCTGCTTGACGGCTTCCCGGCTGCCGGTCAGCCACCGGTTGCGCACATCGGATCGCTGCCGCAACTCTTCGGCCTCTTCGCGAGTGCGGACAAGCATCCTCCACAGCACGACGAGTCCGCCGGCTTCGATGACGACAATCCCAGCGAGGACGTAAACCGCGATGTACAGGGCGCCACCCATGTCAAGCATCCTTGCAAAGCCCGCGGCGCCTTGCGCTTGTCGGGCCCATACGCGGTGTCTAGTGTTGGACTCGGCCGCCGGTGGGTAGTGATCCCACATGAGCCGATTGGGTGACTTTCGGGAGGTGCGGTCTTGACCGACGCCGGTGGTAGTGCGTCAAACCTGATGGTGATCTTCGGAATAACCGGCGACCTGGCCCGCAAGATGACGTTTCGCGCGTTGTACCGGCTTGAGGCGCGCAAGTTGCTGGATTGCCCGATCCTGGGTGTGGCCAGTGACGACATGCCCGTCGAGAAGCTGGTCGAGCGGGCGCGCCAGTCCATCAGCGAGGGCGGCGAGAAGATCGACGACGCGGTGTTCGACCGGCTCGCGGATCGCCTGGACTACATCCACGGCGACGTCACCGACAGCCAGTTGTATGACTCGCTCGCCGAGATGATCGGTTCGGATTACCGCCCGCTGTACTACCTGGAAATGCCGCCGGCGTTGTTCGCGCCGATCGTCGAGAACCTCGCGAAGGTGGGGTTGCTGGAACGGGCACGCGTCGCGGTGGAGAAGCCGTTCGGCCACGACCTCGCCTCCGCGCGCGAACTCAACTCCCGGCTGCGCGCGGTGCTCGATGAAGACCAGATCCTCCGGGTGGACCACTTTTTGGGCAAGCAACCCGTCGTCGAGTTGGAGTGTTTGCGGTTCGGTAACCATGCGCTCGCCGAGCTGTGGGACCGTCACAGCGTTACGGAAATCCACATCACCATGGCCGAGGACTTCGGCGTCGAGGACCGCGGCAAGTTCTACGACGCGGTCGGCGCCCTGCGCGACGTGGTGCAAAACCACCTGCTGCAGGTGCTCGCCCTGGCGGCGATGGAACCTGCAGTCGGTCCCAGCGGAGACGACCTCAACGACAAGAAGGGAGAGGTGTTCCGCGGGATGCCGGCGCTTGAACCCCAGCGCTGCGTGCGTGGCCAGTATCGGGGCTACACGGACGTCGCCGGGGTGGCAGCCGACTCGCAGACCGAGACCTTTGTCGCCCTGCGAACGGAGATCGACAACTGGCGCTGGGCCGGAGTGCCGATCTTTCTGCGGGCCGGAAAAGCGTTGCCGGAGAAGGTCACCGAGGTTCGGCTGTTTCTGCGTCGGGTCCCCGGGTTGGCCTTCCTGCCGGAACGCAAGGCGGCGGAACCCAACCAGCTCGTGCTCCGCATCGACCCCGAGCCTGGCTTGCGGCTACAGATATCCGGCCAAGTCGGTGACGCGTGGCAGGACATCCACCTCGATTCGTCGTTCGCGGCAGATCTCGGCGAACCGGAACGGCCGTACGAGCGGCTCTTTCATGCCGCGTTGACCGGCGATCACCAGCTTTTCGCCCGGATAGACAGCATTGAGGAGACCTGGCGGATCGTGCAGCCGCTGCTCGACGATCCCGGTGAAATCCACCAGTACGACCCCGGTTCCTGGGGGCCCGACGCCGCGCACCAGTTGCTGCGAGGACACCACAGTTGGCAACAGCCATGGATGCCACGAAGCACGCAGACAAAACAGTAAGGAGACCCGAGAGATGCAGCTGGGAATGATCGGCCTGGGCCGGATGGGCGCGAACATCGCCCTCCGCGCGGCTAAGGATGGTCACGAGTGCGTGGTCTACGACCACAATCCCGACGCGGTCAAGGCGATGGCCGGTGAAGAAAGGGTCACCGGAGTGTCCTCGTACGCCGAGCTCCGTGACAAGCTCGCGACGCCGCGCGTGGTCTGGGTCATGGTGCCCGCGGGCGACATCACCTCGTCGGTGATCCAGGAGTTGGCCGACACGCTCGAGTCCGGAGACATCGTGATCGACGGCGGCAACTCTTACTACCGCGACGACCTCAAGCATGCAAAGCTACTGTCCGAGAAAGGCATTCACCTACTCGACTGCGGCACCAGCGGTGGTGTGTGGGGCCGGGAGCGTGGCTACTGCCTGATGATCGGCGGCGACGACTATGCCTTCGAGCACGCGGAACCGATCTTCGTCACGGTCGCCCCCGGGGTGGACGCGGCCCCGCGAACCCCGGGCCGAGATGGCGAGGTTGCGCAGCCCGAGAAGGGCTACTTGCACTGTGGCCCCTGCGGCGCGGGGCACTTCGTCAAGATGGTGCACAACGGCATCGAGTACGGGATGATGGCCTCGCTCGCCGAAGGGCTGAACATCCTGCGCAACGCCGACGTCGGCACCCGCGTGGAGAAGGGTGACGCCGAAACCGCGCCGCTGTCGAATCCCGAGTGCTACCGGTACGACTTCGACATCGAAGAGGTCGCCGAGGTGTGGCGCCGGGGCAGCGTGATCGGCTCGTGGCTGCTGGATCTGACCGCGATCGCGCTGCACGAGTCGCCCGACCTCAAGGAGTTCTCCGGGCGGGTCTCCGACTCCGGGGAGGGCCGGTGGACCGCGATCGCGGCGATCGACGAGGGAGTCCCCGCACCGGTGCTAACCACGGCGCTGCAGGCCCGGTTTGCCTCCCGTGACCTCGATGACTTCGCCAACAAGGCGTTGTCGGCGATGCGTAAGCAGTTCGGCGGCCACGCGGAGAAGCCGGGGCTAGCGGGCTGACTCTCTCGGCGCTTCGAATTAGCGCTCGACGAACGCGACCACGGCGTCGCTGAAGGCGTCGTTGTCGTCGCCGGCCGCGGTGTGTCCCGCATTGGATAGTTCGACGAACTCCGCGCGCGGCACCGTGTCCAGGAAATGCTGGACACCCTCGGGGCTCACCACGTCGGACAGCTTCCCGCGAATCAACAGCACCGGGATGGCTAGGCCCTTGGCCGCCCGCTCGAAATTCTCGGTGCGCAGTTCCGGGTCGTCCCCGGGTTTGGTCATGAACGCCGGATCCCAGTGCCAGTACCAACGCCCGTCGCGCAGCCGCAGGTTCTTCTTCAGGCCCTCCGGGCTGCGCGGCTTGGTCCGGTACGGCAGATAGGCGGCGACGGCATCGGCGGCCTGATCGAGCGACTCGAAGCCGTCGAGGTTGCCCATCATGAAATCGCGGATGCGGGCGCTGCCGGTCTTCTCGAATCGGGGCACCACGTCGACGAGCACCAGCTTGGTCACCCTGTCGGGGCCGGCTTGGTCCGCGACCAGGATGCCCGTCAGCCCGCCCATGCTGGCGCCGATGATCGCCACCGGCCGCCCGATGGCATCCAGGACGTGCATGACGTCGGCGGTCAGCGTCTCGACGTCGTAGTCGGCGTCGGGTGCGCGGTCGCTGTCACCATGTCCCCGGGAGTCCAGCGCCACGACGTGAAACCCGTCGTCGGCCAGTATTTGGCCGGTGTTCTTCCAGGAATGCCGATTCTGGCCGCCGCCGTGCAGCATCAGGATCGTCGGTCGATCGGCCGGCGCGGGCGCGCCGCGGTTCCACTCGTCGGCGATCAGGGTGAGGCCACCGACACCGGAAAACTCGACCGTCTGGGGGCTGCTGCTCACGGTGCTCATGGTCCGACGTTACATAGTCTGTTTAAGCACCATTCGCTCCGGGTGGCGGCGGCAGCGGCGCATCCGGAAACAGCTCGGCGAAGCTGCCGAACAGGATGCGGTCCCTGGCCTTTCGATCGACACCGTCGAACAGCTGATGCAGTGTGGCCTGGGTGTGGCCGAAGGTGCCCTCCATGTGCGGGTAGTCGCTGCCCCAGAGCACGTTGTCGAAGCCCATCGCCGTCACTGCCGCGATCGCCGACGAGTCGTGCTGGAACGACGCGTACACCTGTGAGTAGATGATCTCTCGCGGGCTGCGACTTAGCTTGGGCCGCACCACCATTGCGTGCTGGCGGTAACCCTCCTCCATTCGGTCGGCGATGAAGGGCACCCAGGTGGCGCCGCCTTCGGACACCAGCACCTTGAGGTTCGGGTGCCGATCCAGCGCGCCCGAGCCGACGAGCTTGACCACCGCGCGCTGGCCGCCGAACGATGTCTCGGTGTAGTTGAGCACCGCGCCGCCCGGGCCGTGATGTGTGACACCGATCGAGCCACCGCCGGCGAAATCGATTGGCTCGGTGCCGATGTGGAAGGCGATCACCATGCCGATGTCCTCGGCGGTGGCCCAGAAGGGCTCCCACTCGTCGCGGTTGTAGTCACGCTGCGTGGGATGCGGCGTCACCGGTAGGAACACCGCCTTGAAACCCATTGCGCCGCAACGCTTGAGCTCGTCGACCGCGTCGTCGATGTCTAGCGTCGACACCTGGGCCGTCGGGATCAGCCGCGGCGAGTAATCCATGATCGTTTCTTTGGCCCAGTCGTTGGACGCCCGCATCGCCTCGCGCAACAGCTCCGGGGTGCGAAACGAGCCGGCCCACATGCCCAGCGACGGGAACACCAACTCCGACCAGATGCCCTCGTCGTCCAGGTCGGCCAGCCGCTTGCGAACGTCCCGCGAGCCGGGCGCGGCCACGGTGGCCTGCATGAACTCCTGCTGGGCGATGCTGGGCAGCCGGCGCCGGAACACCTGACCGTCGACGTAGATGCTCTCCCAGCGGCCGTCGGGATCCTTTTCCGTGCGTGGCACCAGGTCGGCCAGCCGCTTCGGCAGCCGCGAATGCCACAGGTCCTCGGGCTCGAGAAAGTGTGAGTCGCCCGAGTTCGCCCACAACTTGAGCCCGGACGTGCTCCCCGTCATGCCTCGAAATACTAGAATTGCGTTCTAATACTGTCAACGCCAAGGTTTCGTTGAGCATCCGACGAGGCCTCCGCGCGACGCTTACGCCATGTCGAACCGCCGCCCCGTCACGCTGTTCCTCATCGCACTGGCGCTGGTGATTCAGGTGCTGGGGGCATTGCTGCTCGAAACGAGCAAACCGCCTTCTTCCACCCATCACGTCGTCGCCGCGGTGAGTTCTCAACCTTCGTGGGGTCTATGCATGTGAATGACCCAACGACTAGGAGGCGGCATGCCAGCGATCACGCCCTCACTGTGGTTCGACAACAACCTGGAGGACGCGGCCAAGTTCTACACGTCGGTGTTCCCGAACTCGCACATTGAGGGATTCACCCGATACACCGAGGCCGGGCCCGGCGAGCCGGGTTCGGTCGTCACCGGCACGTTCGTGCTCGACGGCACCCGGTTCATCGGGATCAACGGCGGGCCGATATTCCGCTTCACCGAGGCGGTGTCCTTCACGGTCAACTGCAAAGACCAGGACGAGGTCGACTACTACTGGGACCGGCTGACCGACGGCGGCGAGGAATCGCAGTGCGGCTGGCTCAAGGATCGCTTCGGGCTGAGTTGGCAGATCGTTCCGGAGCGGCTCTACGAGCTGATCTCCGATCCGGATCCCGTCCGCGCCACGGCGGCCACGCAGGCGATGCTCGGCATGCGCAAGCTCGTGATCGCGGATCTCGAGAACGCTGTTCCCGCATAGGGCCGAGCTCACTCGGTGAGCCGGTCGATCCATTCGATCGTCGCGTCGATGATCGCCGCGACCTCGTCGGCGTTCTCGCAGTCCGCGACCATCAGCGACGACTCCGCCATGGTCGACACCAGAATGCGGCTCAGCAGTTGGCCCCGCAGCGATGTGTCCAGCTGCAGCACCGCCATCCAGTGGCGAAAGGCGGCCTGCATGCGATCGCGTCGGGCGAGCTCGAATCCCGGCGGCGTGTCTGCCGACGTCAGCACCCGGGCTCGAC
>Ga0075364_10001843_pt1 | contig 11744 bp, 13 predicted proteins | sample EndMetdeltDD1764_FD_71517 | JGI IMG/M metagenome (GOLD analysis project Ga0075364, IMG submission 71517) | Populus endosphere microbial communities from Tennessee, USA - Endosphere MetaG P. deltoides DD176-4 | ecosystem: Host-associated > Plants > Roots > Endosphere | place: USA: Tennessee... | reverse complement strand
ATCTGTTCCTGCGCGGCGGGTTCTTCCCCTCAGCCGACGGCATGGTCAGCATCGCGGCGGGCAGCACCGTGGGCGGCGGCAGCACGGTCAATTGGTCGAACTCGTTGCTCACCCCGAACACCGTCCGCTCCCACTGGGCCGAGGCTGGGTTGACGGACGTCGACACCCCGGCATTCGACGAACACCTACAGGCGGTGTTCGAGCGCATCCAGTGCAACGACAAGGTCGCCACGCAGAACGGACCGCATGAGCGGTTGTCCGACGGTGCAGCCAAGTTCGGATACTCCTACCGCGTCGCCACCCTCAACATCGATCCGGAGCGCTACGACCCCAACCTGATCGGCTACAGCGGGATGGGCGATCAGACCGGCGCCAAGCAGGGCACGATGCGGACCTATCTTCAGGATGCCTCCGACGCTGGAGCGAAACTGCTGCCCAACGTTTGGGTTGACAGGATCCTCACCGACAACGGCACGGCCGTCGGGGTCGAGGCGACATACACCGACCCACGGACGCAACAGAATTCGCGCGTCGTCATCCACGCGCCGTCGGTGGTCGCGGCCGCAGGCAGCCTGGAAACCCCGGGGCTACTCCTGAGGTCAGGTATCGGCGGGCCCGCCGTCGGCGCCGAACTGCGACTGCATCCCGCCAGCCTCGTCAGTGGGGTCTACGACGAACCGCAGGACCCGTGGTACGGGCCCGCGATGGCCGGGATCATGAACGAATTCGCCGAAACCGCCGAGGGATTCGGCTATCTCATCGAGTGCGTCCAGCACCTGCCGGGCTTGTTCACGACCGTTGTCCCATGGCTTGACGGCGCTTCGCACAAAGAGCTCACGCGCAAGTATCGATACCGGGCCGACTGGGTGTTCATCGTCAAGGACCGCGGTGCGGGAAGCGTGACGATCGACGAGAACGGTCAATCGACGTTCTGGTACCCGTTCACTGACGAACTCGACCGCCGTCACTTCCGCGAAGCCGCGGTGACGTCGATCCGCATGCACGAGGCCGCGGGGGCGCAACAGATCTTCCTCGCCGGACAGCCGTTCGCGCCCTGGAAGCGCGGAGAGGACCTGGAGACCTTCATCGCGAAGGTGAACGAGATCCCGATCGGCCCGGGCGGCACCCCGGTGTTCAGTGCGCATCAGATGTGCAGCGCGAAGCTCGGCAGCGATCCGCAGACGTCCGTCGCGAAACCGAATGGCGAGTTGCACGACGTGACGGGCGTGTGGATCGCCGACGCCAGCGGAATGCCAAGCTGCTCCGGGGTCAACCCGATGGTGTCCACGATGGCGCTCGCGCGCCGCACGGCCACGAACATGCTCGACCACCGCGGAGAAAAGTAGCGCCACAATGGATTGACGCGAGCGTCAATGGGTATTTCACTCGTATCAGGGCGGATGCGAGGGGGACCTTGTGCACGTCGCTATATCTGCCGTCATTGTCGGCGCCGCGGTCGCCGCGACGGTTGCCTGCGGTCCGAAGTCCGCCACCGACGCTGCCCAGCCGTTGCGCACCTTCGCGCCCACGCCCGCTGCGGCCGCGATCCGCGCTCCGGTCGCGCTACCGCCCAACGCTGACGGTGATCCGCCGTGCCCCGCCGCGGATGCGTGGGGAAAGAACCCCTTCGGCGCGGGCATCGTCGTCACACATTGGACCGATGACACCGCGCCCGTCACGGTGCTGGTGCGGACGAGGACCGGGACCGATCAAGCGCAACGCGCCATGCTCGGCCCGGGCGAGTTGCGGTTGTTCGAGTTCCCCGGCGTCGACAAGTCCGCGGTCTCCGAGGTGCTCATGATGACGAACACCCGGCGCTGCTACGTCACTGCCGACCCGGCGGCGCTGGGCTGACCGGGGCAACTATGTTGCGGTGGCGCCCAATACACGCTGCAGGTCGGGCTTCATGGCTTGCAGCTGGGCACCCCAATACGGCCAGTCGTGGGTGCCGTTGTCGGGGAAGTTGAAGGTCCCGTTGTTGCCACCCGCCGCGAGGTAGTCGTTCATGAAGTCGACGTTGCTCTGGTGCAACATGTTTTCGAGGAACTCGGCAGGCACATTGGCGCCACCGAGATCGGACGGTGTTCCGTTTCCGGCGTAAATCCAGATGCGAGTGTGGTTTGCGACGAGCTTGCCGACCTGAACCGTGGGATCGTTGCGGGCCCACGCGGGATCGTTGGACGGACCCCACATGGCTCCCGCGTTGAAGCCTCCGGCGTCGTTCATCGCGAAGCCGACCAGCGTCGGCCAGATTCCGTTGGACAGATTGAGGAAGCCTGACAGCGATGCCGCGTAGCTGAAGTTCTGTGGGTGATACGCGGCCATGATCAGCGCCGCGGATCCAGACATCGAAAGCCCCACTGCGGCATTGCCATTAGGGCTGATGCCCTTGTTCGCCGAAAGCCATGCGGGCAGCTCCTGGGTCAGGAACGTCTCCCACTTGTACGTCGACGTTCCGCCGTTGCCGACGGCCGGCTGATACCAGTCCGAATAGAAGCTGGACTCTCCGCCGACCGGCATCACGACCGACAGCCCGGATTGGTCGAACCACTCGAACGCAGGGGTGTTGATATCCCAGCCGTTGTAATCGTCTTGTGCGCGTAGGCCGTCGAGCAGGTAGACCGCGTGCTTGCCGCCCCCTTGGAATTGCACCTTGATATCGCGCCCCATGGATGGCGAGGGCACCATCAGGTACTCGACCGGAAGGCCAGGGCGAGAGAACGCCGACGCGATCCCGACGCTTCCCGTGACACCGACTGCGGCCCAAATCATCGACGCGGCCAGTGCGGCGATCGTCAGCCGCTTTCCAAGAATGTTCACACCAACGCCGAACGCATCGGAGTCGGTGGCTTATTCGTAACGCGGAAAGCTTTGCGAGAACCCGAACGTGACGGTCAGCCATCTCACAGCCAACACCCGGCTCAGCCCGGTGGCCCAACGCATCTTTGCGTTTGCCAATAACCGCGAAGTGATTGCATTTGCACATGAAAACAGTGTCGCTTGGGGGACAGTTTAGGTAGCTGGCAACGCATATTAACGGTTATGCTGAGCGATCGGGGTTTCGACGCCTTGCCAGTTTTGGGGGAGCCGATGAGCGTCGTTGAGGCAACTTCATTTGGGCATTACCGCCTGACCGACCTGCTGGGCCGCGGCGGCATGGGCGATGTGTGGCGAGCCCATGACACGCGGACCGACCGAATCGTCGCGGTGAAGCTGTTGCCAAAAGGGTTGGCCAACGACGAGATCTTCAAGCAGCGGTTCAGGCGCGAAGCCCATGCCGCGGCGCAGCTCACCGAGCCGCACGTAGTACCGATTCACGGCTACGGAGAGATAGACGGCCAGCTGTACGTGGACATGCGACTGATCGAAGGCCGCGACTTGCAAGGCCTGCTGACCACCACGGGGCCGCTGAAACCAGCGCGGGCCGTGATGATCGTTGAGCAGGTGGCAAAGGCGTTGCAAGCCGCGCACAACGTGGGCCTGGTGCACCGTGACGTCAAGCCGTCCAACATCTTGGTCGCTGACTACGACTTCGCGTACCTGATTGATTTTGGGATCGCGCGGGGCGTCGGCGAGGCCACGTTGACTTCTGTCGGCACCATGATCGGCACGCCTTTTTACATGGCGCCGGAGCGCTTCCGCGACGGGCCCGTCGATGCCCGAGCCGATGTGTATGCCTTGGCGTGCGTCTTGCACGAGTGCTTGACCGGCACTACGCCATTTCCCGGCTCCACCATGGAAAGCCAGATGACCGCGCATCTGACGATGCCACCACCACGCCCGTCGGTCGCCCGGCGGGGAGTACCGCCGACATTCGACGCCGTTATCGCGAGAGGCATGGCGAAGGAACCTCAGCAGCGGTACCAGTCTGCGCTCGCCCTTGCCGCTGCCGCCCGTAGGGCGACGACCACACCGATTCCCGTCCCGCCGCCACCACCCCTGTCCGAGGAACCAACGCTCGACAGGGTGAATCTCGTTGCGGGAAACGAGGATCCGACGGTCAAGCTTGCGGAGCCGGCAAAAGCCCGGCCGCCGTGGTTTCGGCGGCGGATGGTCAAGATCGGCGCCGCGCAAGCCGTAGTCCTGCTCGCGCTCGTCACCGGTGTGTTGCTATGGGTCGGCCGCGACAAGCCGGTGGCCGGTGGTCAAGAAGTTTTCCTGGAACCGGCTACCGCCCTTGGCCAGAACCCGTTCACCCCGTCGGCCGTGTTACCGCAGCCGGGTCCTGCTCCGGCCGTCGTGCCAGTGCCGGGCGGCACGGATCCGGCAGGCGGCCCGGCGTCGGGAGGCGAGGTACGAGCGGTACATGGCGACCAACCGGAGCTATACGCCGGCACCCGCGGTTCGAGCCCCTGCGATGTCGGGCTGATGGCCTCGTCGCTCGGACAGAACCCGGAGAGAGGACAGGCGTGGGCGAGCACGTTCAACATCACCGCGGGACAGATCCCTGCCTTCCTTTCTGAGCTCACTCCGGTTTTGTTGCGCACCGACACGCGGGTCACCAGTCACGGGTTCACGGTGGGTCAGTCGATGCCGTATCAGGCGGTGTTGGAAGCGGGAACCGCGGTGTTGGTCAACAAGTTTGGGATGCCAGTGGTCCGTTGCGGCGGTGGTAACCCACTCTTGGAGCCGGTTGCGATGGCTTCAGCGAGGTACACCAATCCGCGATGGAAAGACTTCTCGATAGGGGCGCTGGTTGTCATCCGGCCGAGCTCGAGACCCGTTGACTCGTTCATCCTTTCGGATCCGACGAACGGCGATACGTTCATGCGTCCGCTGGGCGGCAACGGATCCAACGACCTGCCAGATCCACGCGTCCCGCCGACGTCGACGATGCCGCGGCCACCGCTCGAAACGCAAAGCCAAGCGCCGCCGCCCCCTCCGCCAATCACACGCGTGCAGGAGTTCCCGACGTTCACACCGACGTATGTGCCGCCGACGACCGAACTGCCGCAGTTGACGACGGCGACCAAAGCGCCACGAGAGACCAGTAGTTCCACACCGCGGACGAGCTACTACAAGCCTCCGACGACCACTTTCCCGAAGCGGGACCGAACGGCTGACAACCAGACAGGTACGCAGTCGCAAAAGCCGCCGCCATCGGTTAGCAGGGCGCCGCCGCCCTCAGCGCCGCCGCCGAGTAAGCCGCCTGGTCCGATCTGATCGTTGACGAAGCGTCGGGGTCAGGGGGCAACTGCTTCTTTCTTGCACTCGCTGCAGCCGCTGGAAGGCACTGTGGTGACGTTGATTCGGCGTCGGCGCAGCTGTACCTGCAGGCGAGGAAGAATTCGGGGATCGTCGAGCGCGAAGTCCTGTAGCTGGCCGCCACCATCGCGCACGACTTCGACGTCGGCCTCGCAGTCCCACAGTGCTAGTGACTCGCCGCTGTTGTAGCCCGAGCGATAATGAATCCCGGTGATGCCGGGTCCGGCGGGTTGGTCTTTGTAGATCGCGCGGGCCCACTGCTGCGTTAGGGAACGGGCTTCGTTGCCGTCGCCAAGGGCGGGCAGCGCGCCGATCGCCAGGGCTGCGCCCTTTGCTGCTAGGTCGAACATTGTCAGCGTGGTGGTGGGGGCGATGATGGCGACCCGGTAGTACGGGCATATCGCGGCGATGCCCGCCTCGCCGAAAACTTCGCACGCCGAGGTCGCCAAGTCCTCGCCGACGTACAACACTCGTCGGCCAGTCTTGTCCACGACCGGGGGGTCGGCGGGCAGGAGGTGATCGAACCGCGCCTTTGGCCCGTATCGCCGGAAGGTGACGCCGTCGGGGACGTGTTTGCCTAGGTGGTAGACGCGGCACCACCACCAGCGTCCTGAGGCGGCCGGTGGGTTCCACCTCCAGACTCGTTTCGCTTTGGGAAGCGGGTCCGGAGGTGGTCCGAGCGCTCTCACCAGCCAGCAGCGGTGAGATTACGCGCGACGTTGACGACCGACTGGCTCCCGTTCTTGATCGCTTCCTCGCGCGGTGTCAGCCCGCCAAATTCCGCGTGAGGCTGCATGATCCAACGCGAGAGGCTCACGGGTCCGCCCGGGAATGCCTCCTGCAGAACGTCAAGGTCGGGTAGCGCGCCGGTGGTGTTGTCGGGATCGAATTGCCAACGAGGAAGCCGCCATTCACGACCGACCTTGATTCCCACTAACTTTCGCGATTCGAGTTTGTCCGTGACGCTCTGTGGGCTAACGCCCAACAGTTTGGCTGCTGCGTCCCTGCTGAAGCTGTTCGCGGCGAGGTCGCGTCGTTGTGCGAACTGATCGGTGAGGTCGGCAACGACTGCTTCGGCTGCGGTAACCGAGTCTGGCGCCGGTCCCCAGAAGCGCTCATTGAGGCCGTCGTCCGACGACACCGTCACGGCTTCCTCTAGCCGCGCAAGCTCGGATTCGTCGGCTTCGTTGACTAGAGCCTCCAACTCGGCGCGCAACCGAGACTTGTGATCGGAGCCGGGATCTGCCGGTGAGGGTGCTTCCTCAACTTTCTCGACCGCGATGATGGCCAGTCCGGCGTTCTCCAGCGCCTGCTCGAGTTCATCGCGTCCAGGGACGTCCCACGGCAGATTCTTCGGGAGTCGGTGAGTGCCCCGGCTACCGACGGTCATGCGCTCAACTACCAAGATTCCAACCATGTGTGCAGGATACGCAAGATACGCTACTTACGCTAGAACTGTGCGTTCAGCATGCCGTGAGTGCGCCGTGTCGTCTGCGGTGACGAGTGAGAGTCGAGGTTGGCCACGCTCAACTCCCTCCTCTAGGGAGTGTCAAGAATCAGCCGAAGTAGGTGTGAAGCATCACCCGAGGCCATACACAGAAATATGTGCTCCTTCGTGAACCTGATTCAAACGATGCAGGTTTGAAAGATTTTCGAGCCCCCCGGTATCTCCGTGCTGACTATCGATGATGAGCATGGCCGCCCAACCGATATCGGTCTCACCCTCACCAGTGAGGCTGCCCGCCGGTTGGCCTATGTCCTTGTCACGGCGGCCGCCGAGGTTGACGGGTGGGCGAAGCGATGCACACCCATGGCCGGCAGTTCACGGACGTCCGGACCGCAGTGCTGCAGGCCAGCTTGCGTGAACTCAATACGGAAATCATCCGACGGATCGAAGCCGGACTAGTGAGCGCCGATGAAGTGTGCCGGCGGCTTGGCCTATCTAGCCTCGATGAACTCCGGTCATCCGATGACGGATCGGACCAATGATTACGGCTAGATCCGCCAAAGACCGGCTCCGAGTGATGTTGAACGACCTGAATCCGTCTGACGTCACCGACGAGGAAGCCGAGACCATGGCGTCGGTACTTCAACGGGCATATGAGCGCAAGTACGCAGGCGTCATCAACATCAGAACCGTGCGAAGGAATCGAACCATTCCGCGCTGAGAAGCGTCTGATCTAGTGTTCGGCCCCGCCATCGGCTCTCCTATGGCGGGGCCGAGCACGACTCACGGCGTGGGCTTTCCCGTCGGACGCGGCGGTGGAACAGATGTGGGGCTTGCCTGTCGGAAGCGTGACGCAGGTGCGGCCCGATCGTGGCCAAGAAGCGAAGACAGTATCCGCGCGTCTCTACGGCCTGACCTGCGGTTATGGGCAGGCGAAAAATTGTTGGCCAAAAAATGCGGGCGTTGGCGGGGCCGGTTGCTCCTACCTGTGAACGCGGCAGACGGCCGCGACCGACACCGACACAGATGAAGGAACCAACATGACATCAAAAATTCTCGTCCGCGTAGTTCAAGGCCTAGGGGTTGCCGTGGTCGCCGCGGGACTTTCGCTCGGGGCGAGCCCGCTGGCAAGCGCCGAGGCGGCTTGGGACCTCGAGCAATACGACGACTGCATCATTTCGGGTGGCGAACAGCAACAGTGCTGCCTTGATAGCGGTGGCATGACGGTTGAAGGCGACGCGCAGAAGTGCGTTGCCCCGCCAGCCAGTAGTGACCACACCACGAACCCGTCGCCCCCACGCAAACCGAATGTTCACTCGGCGGACGTGCCCACCCCGGGGAGATCACAGTCGCCCACTGGGTCGGCAAATCCAACGGTGCCGAAGGCCAATGTGTCCGAGCCCGGCCAGCAGCCCAATCAGCCCACAAAACCGAGTGTGCCGAAGGCCGGAGTGTCGAATCCTGGTGCGTCCCAACCCAGCAGCCCGTCCAACTCCGGACTCGCGTAGGGCCCCGGCCCGCCCATCGGGGAGGTTGGTCAAACCATGACAAGTGCACTGGAATCGCGGACTAATCGCCGCACACGCTGGATTGCAGCCTGCGCCCTCGCGCTGGGTTTAGGAGCCGGAATCGTCACCGGTACCGCGGTGGCATCAGCCGACGACGGAGCACTGTCCAACAGCGACCCTGGCACCTCGACCGGACCACTCAACGACGTCACCAGCGTTGTCGGGAGAACAACGGGCGGCCTCGGTTCATCGCTCTCGAACACTTCAAAAGTGATTCACGACACCGCACAAAACGCCATACGAAATCTCAAGTAGCGGAAGAAGGTCGATGAAATGACTAACGCCATGCAATCGCTGAATCGTCGCACACGCTGCGTTGCGGCCTTCGCCATCGGGTTGGGATTGGCCGCCGGGACGATTGCGGGCACCGGGGTGGCATCAGCGGACGGCGGAACGCTGTCAAACACTGATCCTGGCACCGCAACCGGGCCGCTCAATGATGTCAGTGGCGTTGCCGGGAAGCTAGCGACTGATCCAACCAAGCTAGCCAAGGGACCCGTCATCGGGAGGGTCGAAGTCCAGCTCGATACTGGACCAGCCATCGGTGCGGGGGCCCAGCCACTGCCCACGGGGTCGGGGCAGGCGAACGTTACCGGCCCCTTCCCCTTGCACCCAGTGAAGGTGAACACAACTTTGGAGGGCGTACGAGGAGGTGACGGCGGCTAGGTCGATACCGTCCCGCCCATGAGCAACGCGGCATCCTAGATCCCCACGGTGGCGGGCCGATCTACGCTTAGACGGCCGCTGGGCGGCACACGATCCCGTTGCCGACGTTCGCCGCCGCGGTCCTCGTCGCACGGAGAAGTACCCCCCTTATGGGTGAGCAGCCGATGATCTTCCCGTCAGCTGTAGGCACCTGGCGCGACCCGGACAACTTCCGAGCCCGCTGGCGCGAGGTTCGCGGCACCCTGGGGGTACCGGACGTCACCTCGCGCAGCTTCCGGAAGTCGGTGGCAACACTGATCGATGATGAGGGGCTGTCGGCCCGCATCGGTGCCGACCACCTCGGCCATTCGCGTATCTCCATGACGCAGGACAAATACATGGCCCGCGGACGCGTCCACACTGCGGTGGCCGACATGCTGGACCGCGCCATAAACGATGAATAAACGATGGATTCACTTACTGAGGGTGGCTAAGTACCACCTCTGAACAGTGCCCCCGGCATGATTCGAACATGCGACACCGGCTTTAGGAGAGCCGTGCTCTATCCCCTGAGCTACGAGGGCGTGACCCGCTCGGAGCTTACCGGTATCGAGTCGTCCAGCAGTGCGCCCCACTCGTAGCGGGCGGCGGCCGTGGCGTCGTCATCCAACATCGCGCCCTGAACCATCGCGACCAGCGCCGCGGCGAGGCGCAACGTTGGTATCCGATGACGATTCGACGCCCGCACGATTTCGGAGAACGCGGCGTCGATCGTGCAGCGCCGCAGCGCCATCAACACACCCTCCGCGCGGTCCAGCATCCTGGCGTCGTCCATGACGGACTGCGATTCCCCGTCAGAACAAGATCAAACCTGCGATTTCAGCGCAGTTCGGCGATCACCTTCGCGAACGCTTCCGTATGTGGCTGCTGGACGGTGATGTAGTTGACGCCGTAGGTGTCGCGGTAGCCGCGGATGGTGTTCGCGATGTCCTTGGTCGAGCCGGACAGCACGGAGGGCGCCTGCAACAACTCCTCGTCGGACAAATGGGGCAAGAAGCGTCGGGGGATCGTCAGGTCGGGCATGCCCGAATCGTCGGTCGGCATCGCCGTGACGGAAATATTGAGTTCGAGTTCGTCGAAGCGATCACCCGCCGCGTCGCGCACGAACGCGATGCGGTCAGCCAGCGGATCGGTGTCCGGCGTGGCAGGGGCGCCACCCTGCAGGCCGATGATGTGGGCGCGCTGTGCAGCGAGGGTGAGCACTCTGTCGCCGTCGCCTGCGATGAGAATCGGTACATCGGGCACGTTCTCGTTCATGTGCTTGGTCACGTGACGCAGCCAGTCGACGCGTTTACCCGCAGTCGGGTAAGGCAGTTCGGCCTGCTCGAACTCGACCTCGTTGTATCCCGTGCCGAGGCCGAGCTCGAAGCGGCCACCGGAAAGGTCGCGAAGCGAGGTGACGTCGCGGGCGAGAAGGGCAGGTCGGTAGAAACCCGCGTTGAGCACGAAGGTGCCGATTCGCAGTCGCTCGGTCGCCATCGCAACCGCGGTCAACATCGGAAACGGGGCCGTCGTGTAGAGGTGATCAGCCATATGCAGGACGTCGTACCCCATGTCCTCGGCGCGGCGTGCGTTGTCCTCCAGCGTGCCTCGACGACGGGCGGCTGTCAGACCCACACCAAACCGGAAGTCCTTATTGACCATGCCTTGATCTTTATCAGTCGATTGCGATGTTTGGCCAGCGACACCAATGGGCAATCCTGATCCGCCGACTTCGAATCCCCGAGGTCCACAGCAGAAGGACTTACCGCAAGATCCGGCCCGTCGTGAGATCTCCGACGGGCCGGATCAATATCGTCACCATGGCCAGCCATCCCACCTTTGGCGTCGAGGAAGAGTTCCTTCTCGTCGACCCGGCGACCGGCGAACCGGTCGCCGTGAACAAGGCCGTGGCCCGTCACGCCGCCGAGCATGGCGTCAAGTTGCAGCTCGAGCTGACGAGCTGCCAGATCGAGACCACCACCCAGGTCGTCAGTGGCAGTGGCGATCTGCTGGAGGAGTTGACTCGGCTGCGACGTATCGCCGCCGAGGCCGCCGAGAAGAGCGGCGCGCGACTGCTCGCCGCCGCGCTGCCTCCGACGCGGCCTCATGAATTCCCCATCTCCGACAACCTGCGCTACCGCGAAATCGCCGACAAGTTCGGCAGGATCGCGGAGGAAGGCATCTGCGGCGCCCATGTTCATGTCGCGGTGCCCAGCCGCGAGCTCGCCATCCGGGTGACCAACCGGCTACGACCGTGGCTGCCGCTATTCCTTGCGCTGACGGCGAATTCGGCGGTGTACCGCGACGCTGACACCGGCTACGCGAGCTGGCGCAGCATCGTGTGGGCGCGCTGGCCAAGCGCCGGTCCGCCCCCGCATTTCGATTCCGTCGACGAATACGACGGCATGGTGCGGATGCTGCGTCGCGCGGGAGCGGTGCTCGACGACGGGATGGTGTATTGGGACGTCCGCCCATCGGCCAAGTTCCCGACGATCGAGGTGCGCGTCGCTGACGTGCCCGCCACGGTCGGCGAAACCGCATTGCTAGCCACGCTGATTCGGGCCAGTGTGATGACGGCGCTTGACGACGATCGATGGGGCGAACCGAGCCCGCCGCTGTCGCCGCACGCTCTCAAGGCGGCTTACTGGAAGTCGGCTCGTGACGGTCTGGATGGTGAGGCCATCGATCTGCTCGACACCCACGCGCCAGTTCCTGCACGAAAGTTGTTGCAGCGCATGGTCGACCACGTCAGACCGGCGCTGGAGGACGTTGGCGACTACCAGATGGTGAACTGCGCGCTGGCCAAGCGCCGGTCCGCCCCCGCATTTCGATTCCGT
>Ga0075364_10001842_pt1 | contig 11745 bp, 10 predicted proteins | sample EndMetdeltDD1764_FD_71517 | JGI IMG/M metagenome (GOLD analysis project Ga0075364, IMG submission 71517) | Populus endosphere microbial communities from Tennessee, USA - Endosphere MetaG P. deltoides DD176-4 | ecosystem: Host-associated > Plants > Roots > Endosphere | place: USA: Tennessee... | reverse complement strand
CGGCAGGCGCTGGCGCTGCGCGAGGACATCCCGATCGTCACCGTCGATGCCCGCGACCGGCATTCCGCACGTGCCGCACTGATCGCGGTGGCCGAATACGCGCTGGCCGCGGTGTGACCGAAGACCAGGTATGGGTGGACCGCGAGTTCACCGGACACGACTTCCGTGACGACGACCTGAGCCGTCTCCGCACCGAGCGGGTGGTGTTCGACGAATGCGATTTCAGCGGTGTCGATCTGACCGAGTCCGAGCATCTCGGGTCGGCGTTCCGCAACTGCACCTTCCGCCGGGCCTCACTGCTGCACAGCACGTTCCGGCAATGCAGCCTGCTGGGCTCTGTGTTCACCGAGACCCGGCTGCGGCCACTCCGGTTCGTCGAGGTCGACCTCTCGCTGAGTGTGCTCGGCGGGTGTGACCTACGCACCGTCGATCTGTCGGACTGCCGGTTGCGTGAGGCCAACCTGGTCGGCGCGGACCTGCGCAAGGCCGTGCTGCGGCGCGCGGACCTGAGTGGCGCACGGGTGCAGGACGCCAAGTTCGACGAGGCCGACCTGCGTGGGGCGCGCACCGACCCGACCTTCTGGACGACGGCGAAGATCCGCGGCGCCCGGATCAACATCGAGCAGGGCCTGGCCTACGCGGCAGCGCACGGGCTGGACGTGCACGGCGAGTGACCCGCCGACCGTGATTTGTGGCGTGTTCGTCGGAATGACTCCGACAAAAACTCCACAAACCGCTACGAACTAGCCCGCTTTGAGGCGGATCTTGAAGCGCACGAAGCTCAGGTAGCCGACGCTCAGCAGCGCGAGCATGCCCATGTCGAACCACCACGCCGACGCGGTGTGCTCCCAGTGTGAATCCTTGGGAGTCAACGGGCCCGGCACCAGCTTGGTGATGTCCACCGTCGACGCCGACGCCGCGTAGCCCCAGCGCGCCGGGGTGAACCAGCTCAGCTGATCGAGCACCAGGCGGTCGGTCACCGGGATCATGCCGCCGGAGAACACCAGCTGGCTCATCACGGCCACCACCAGCAGCGGCATGATCTGCTCACTGGACTTGGCCAGCGCCGAGAGCGCCAGGCCCACCATCGCCGCGGTCACCGTCGTCGCGGCCATCACCAGGAACAGCTCGGCCGTGGGCGGCAGGAACGACACCGAACCCTGGGTCGGGCCGCCCTTGCCGAGCACCGCGATCGCGGTGACGATCGAAGACTGGATGATGGCGAACACCGCGTAGATACACACCTTGGCCATCAGGTAGGCCGTCGTCGACAAGCCGACGGCCTGCTCGCGGCGGAAGATGGCGCGCTCACCGATCAGGTCGCGGACCGTCAGTGCGGTGCCCATGAAGATGGCGCCGACGTTGAGCAGCACCAGCATCTGGCCGGGTTCGTTGGGAGCGTCGCCCATCGGGTTCGGGATGCCGAAGCCGACGGTGCCGGGCACCGACAGCGACAGCACACCCATGATGAACGGCAGCATCGCCAGGAACGCGAAATAGCCGCGGTCGGAGATGATCAGCCGCATCTGGCGGCGTGCGATGGTGGAGAACTGCCTCCGCACACTGGTTTTGGCGGGTTTGCCGAGGTCGGCCGGTTGTTCGGAGGCCTCGGCCTGCGGCGGCGGTCCACTGCGGGACAGGTAGCGCTGATGCGAGGCGTCGGGGTCACCGGCGACGGAGGAGAAGATGTCGGCCCAGTTGGTGGTGCCCAGTTCCGGGCCGATCTGGCTGGGCGGACCGTAGAACGCGGTCTTGCCGCCGGGTGCCAGCAGCAGCACCTGATCGCAGACATCCAGGTAGGTCAGTGAGTGCGTCACCACCAGCACCACACGGCCGGCGTCGGCGAGCTGACGCAGCATCGTCATCACCTGGCGGTCCAGCGCCGGGTCCAGACCCGACGTCGGCTCGTCCAGGATCAGCAGCGACGGACCGGTCAGCAGCTCGAGCGCGACCGAGGCACGCTTGCGCTGGCCGCCGGACAGCTTGTCCACCCGGGTCTCCAGGTGCTTGGTCATCTCGAGTTCCTCGAGGACCTGCAGGACCACCCGCTCGCGGTCCTCGTTGGTGGTATCCGGCGGCAGCCGCAGCTCCGCGGCGTACATCAGCGCCTGCTTGACCGTCAGCTGGCCGTGCACCACATCGTCCTGCGGGACCATGCCGATCCGGGACCGCAGCGAGGCGTACTCGGCGTGGATGTCGTGGCCCTCGAAGGACACCCGGCCGTCGGTCGGATGCGTCAGACCGGCGACCTGCTTGGCGAACGTCGACTTGCCGGCACCCGAGGGGCCGATCACCGCGGTCAGCGTGCCCGGGCGGGCGTCGATCGAGATGTTGTCCAGCAGCGTCTTGTTGCCCTCGATGGTCCACGTCAGACCACGGACCTCGAGGCCACCGGTGCGGGTGGCGGCCTGGGTCTCCGAGCCGCGCACCAGCGTGCCGCCGGTGAACACCAGGTCGACATTGCCGATGGTGACCACGTCGCCCTCACGCAGCAGTGCGTCGTCGACGCGGGCACCGTTGACGAAGGTGCCGTTGATGCTGCGGTTGTCCAGGATCTCGGTGCCGCCGGGCCCGGACACCAGGGTGGCGTGGTGCCGTGAGGCCAGGACGTCGGGAATGACGATGTCGTTGTCGGTGGCGCGACCGATCTTGATCCCGCCCGGGGGCACCTCGGGGGCCTTTCCGGGACGCAGGATCTTGAGCATGCTCGTCGCGAGATTGTTCTCCGACGGCCGCGGCACGGCGGTCGGACCCATGGCCGTCTGCGACGGGTCGGCCGGCGGGATATAGGTCGGCTGCGAGCGCGACACGGGCGGCGGCGGATAGGCCGGCTGCGGTGCGCTGGGCTGATAGGGATGCTGTCCGGTCGGCTGATAGGGCTGCGGGCCGGACGGGTAGCGCGGTGGGTTCTGCGCCGGGGCGCCGCCGGTGGTCCACCCCGGGGGAGCGGGCGGCTGTGACGGCGGAATCGGTGCCTGCGTCGGCCAGGACGCGCTGGGCCGGGGGCCGGTCGGTGCGGGGACCGCGGCGGTCGGCGGGGGACTGCCCACCGAGCCCTGATGGCGGCCCACCTCGAACGCCAGCTGCGGGCCGTCCGGGTTACCGATGTTCAGGAGCTGACCGTCGACGATGTCGAGGGTCGGCACCCGCTGGCCGTTGAGGTACATGCCGTTGAGGCTGCCGTTGTCGATGGCGATCCACCGGCCCTGATCGAAACGCAGCACCAGGTGCGCACGCGAGATCAGCGGGTGGGCGATACGGACATCGGCACGCAGATCGCGGCCGACGACGACGTCGTTGCCTGCGGAGAAGGTGCGTGCGGACCCCTCGTATCGAACGGTCAGCGCGGGCGTTCCGGGGCGGCTCATCGGGAACAACTGTATCGGTTGGGTGCGATCGCGTGCTGCGCCGCGGGGCCGTTGCGTCACTTGCCCTTCGTGACCGCCACCTCAGCGAGCGCGGGAACGCTCTCTTCGGGGTAGCGGTCGCGCAATTCCCACACGTCCCAGGTCTGCACGCCCCAGAACACCGCGAACAGTGCGATCAGCGCTGTTTCCAGGCCCAGCACCACGTAAGGGAATCCCGCACACCAGAACCCGATCGCGAAGAGCACGGCGAGCAGCATCAGGGTGGCGACAGTGGCGTAGAACCGCGCGCGGTGCGATCGTTCTGCGGCCTTCGCGTAGCAGGCGTGATAGACCGCCACCAGGATGATGGCCAGGAACATCGCCACGGCGGAAACGATGTGTGCGTAGGGACGGGCCGGTGGCCAGAACAACAGCAGGCTGGCGCCGGCCACTGCCGCGAAGAGAACTTTGGGGAGCCCGTTCTCGATGGTGAGCAGCGCCTTGGCCACGACTTTCCAGACGCCGCGCACACCGGACAGATCCGGTGTGCCGGCGACCGGGGCGGGCTGAGCCGGTCGCCACCGTTGCAGGCCCAGGTACAACCCGGTGCCGGCCGTCGCTCCGGCGAACAAGGCGACGAGGTTGTTGGGGATCGCATCCAGCGGCTGCGCGACCGTCGGCAACCACGCTTGGCACACACCGTCGCTGTCGGTAGGGGCCAGTGCCACGACGAACGCCAGGAAGCCGGCGAAGTTGAGCAATGCGTCCTCGCCGAGACGGCTGCCCTTATAGGCGATCAGGCAGATGCCCACCGCACACAGCGACGCGATGAACACCGCGTGGGTACGTGTGTAGTAAAACGCGCTGATCGAACCCTGTAGACAGCTCTGCTCCCATGTCAGCAGCAGTGAGACGAGCAGGAAAACCACCAAAGCCACCAGACCGACCCGGACGTAGCGGTACGTGACCGCGGCGTCTTCCCTGGTGACCTGGGGGTCCATTCAGATAGTCAACACATCCGGGGCGCCGGTGACCACGCAATGGGTGTGGGTGTAGATCGTCGGCATGCATTTGTTGCAGTGCGTACACAGAGCCTTGACCGTGTGGGCGTCCCCGTCGGCCTTGATGCGGTTGATCAGGTCCGGCTCGGCCAGCAACGCACGGCCCATCGCGACGAAATCGAATCCCTCGGCCATCGCCAGATCCATCGTCTCGCGGTTGGTGATACCGCCGAGCAGGATCAGCGGCAGCGACAGCTCGGCCCGGAACTGGCGGGCGTGCCGCAACAGGTAGGCCTCCCGGTACGGGTATTCGCGCAGGAACTTCTTGCCGGTCATCCGCATGCCCCAGCTGATGGGCGGTTTGAACGCGCCCGCGAATTCCTTGAGTGGTGCGTCGCCGTGGAACAGGTACATCGGATTGACCAGGGAGCTGCCCGCCGTCAGCTCGATGGCGTCCAGCCCACCGTCCTCCTCCAGCCAGCGGGCGGTCTGCAGGGCCTCGTCGATCGGGATACCGCCGCGCACGCCGTCGGTCATGGTCAGTTTCGCGGTGACCGCGATCTGCTTGGCGCCGTAGGTGTCGACGGCGTCGCGCACTGCGCGCACCAGACCGCGCGCGACCCTTGACCGGTTCTCCAGGGAGCCGCCGAACTCGTCGGTGCGCCGGTTGAGCATCGGGCTCAGGAAGGAACTGGCCAGATAGTTGTGCCCGAGGTGGATCTCCACGGCGTCGAAGCCGGCGTCGATGGCCAGCCGCGCGGCGTTCGCGTGTGCCGCGGTGACCGCACGGATGTCCTCGAGGCCGGCCTTGCGGGCGAACCGCATCGACAGCGGATTGAAGAACCGCACCGGCGCCAGCGCCGGTGCCTTGTTGGTCTTGGCGTTGGCGACCGGGCCGGCGTGACCGATCTGCGCGCTGATCGCCGCGCCCTCGGCGTGCACGGCGTCGGTGAGGCGGCGCAGACCCGGCAACGCTTCGGGCCGCATCCACAGCTGCCAGCCGTCGGTGCGCCCGCCCGGGGTGACGGCGCAGTAGGCGACGGTGGTCATACCCACACCGCCCGCGGCGGGCAGCTGGTGGTACTTGATCAGATCATCGGTGACCAGCGCATTCGGGGTGGACGCCTCGAAGGTGGCCGCCTTGATGATGCGGTTGCGCAGCGTCACCGGACCGAGCTTGGCTGCGCCAAACACGTCGGTGAACACTTCGGGCTGCGTGTTCATACCGGGCGAGCCTGCCACAATGACCTACGTGGCAGCGACGACTTTGGACGGTAAATCCACCCGCGACGAAATTCTCGATGACCTCAAGGGACGGGTGGCGACCCTGACGGCGGCCGGCCGCACCCCCGGGCTGGGCACCATCCTGGTCGGCGACGACCCGGGATCGCAGGCCTACGTGCGCGGCAAGCACGCCGATTGCGCGAAGGTCGGCATCAATTCGATCCGTCGCGACCTGCCCGCCGACATCAGCCAGGCCACCCTGGACGAGACGATCGACGAGCTCAACGCCAACCCCGAATGCACCGGTTACATCGTGCAGCTGCCGCTGCCCAAGCACCTCGACGAGAACGGGGCGCTGGAGCGCATCGACCCGGACAAGGATGCCGACGGTCTGCACCCCACCAACCTGGGCCGACTGGTCCTCGGGAAAGAAGCCCCGCTGCCCTGCACGCCGCGCGGCATCGTGCACCTGCTGCGCCGGTTCGACGTGCCGATCGCCGGTGCGCATGTGGTCGTCATCGGGCGTGGTGTCACGGTCGGCCGCCCCCTCGGCCTGCTGCTGACCCGGCGTTCGGAGAACGCGACGGTGACGTTGTGCCACACCGGAACCCGGGACCTGCCTGAGCTCACCCGGCAGGCCGACATCATCATCGCCGCCGTCGGCGTGCCCTATATGGTCACCGCGGACATGGTGAAGCCGGGCGCGGCCGTTGTCGATGTGGGTGTCAGCCGGGTCGAAGGCAAGCTGACCGGCGATGTGGCGCCTGACGTCTGGGATGTGGCCGGTCACGTGTCGCCCAATCCTGGCGGGGTGGGCCCGTTGACGCGGGCGTTCCTGTTGACCAACGTGGTGGAGCGCGCAGAGCGCGATGCCTAGGTGACCCCGAAAGAGTTCGCCCGCAAGGTCTTTGCCGGGCAATGGCCGATCCTGGTGGTCGGCGTGATCCTGCTCGCCGCACTGGGGTTGGTGATCACCGGGTACTGGCGGCGCGGCGCGCTGGTCATCGGAATCGCCGTGGGTGTGGCCGCTGCCCTGCGCCTGGCGCTCTCCGATGACCGCGCGGGTCTGCTGGTGATTCGTTCGCGCACAATCGATTTTGTGACGACGGCGACCGTCAGCGCGACAATGCTCTACATCGCGTGGACGATCGACCCGCTGGGTACGTCCTGAGTCACCGTTGTTCGGGCTGAATCGCCAAGCGTCCCAGCAGCACGCCCGAGGTGATCATGGTGACGGCCAACCCCAGGTGCAGCCAGTTGTCGGCGGTGTTGACCGGCACGAAATTCATCGGACCGTGGTGATCGATCGCCAGCCCGTAGAGCCACAGCACCGCGTACACCGCGCCGCCCCACAGCAGATATGCCTTCGCGGTTGCCGCGGAACGGGCGAACACCAGGCCGGCGACGCCGAAGGCCAGGTGAATGAGGTTGTGCAGGATCGACACCGCGAAGACTCCGAGCAGCAGCGCCCCGGAGTGATGGCCCGCCCAACTCAGTTCGTCGAAATCGCTGGTGATCCCCGGTATGAAACCAGCGACCCCGAACACGAGGAAGACCGCGCCGACCACCATTGCGGCAATCTGCACCACGGGAGCTGTTCCCCCGGCCGCGGCAAGACGGTCTCGGTCACGCTTGGACATCGCGGGCCTCTCATCGTTCACCGTCTACTACCCATTCGGCGGAACGAATATTCCGGTCGGCATCGGCGCCGTCGGATCACGCCAGCGTTGCCCGGATTCCCACCGTGATGTAGGGCAGCGCCAACCCGGAGCTGTTGGCCAGCGCCGGATGGGTGGTCAGCAGCTCGCGAACCTTCTCCAAGGTGCGGGCGCGGACCTCGGTGGGCGACGTGATGCAGTAGCTGCGGGAGGCCACCAGGTCGATGAGCGCCTGCGGGGTCAGATAACTGGTCCACTCCACCTGGTGACGTTCGACATCGGTGAACGGATCGCCCAGTGTCACCTCGTCGCCCAGCGGGTCGTGCTCCTGGCCGATGATGGTGCCGAGATCCTTGACCCAGCCCGAGCGTTCGTCGCGGGTGTTCCACACCAGCCCGAGCCGGCCACCGGGGCGCAGCACCCGGGCGATCTCCTGCGAGGCGAGCTTCGGGTCGAACCAGTGCCAGGCCTGGGCCACCAGCACGGAATCAACACTGTTGTCCGGCAACGGAATCTCTTCGGCGGTGCCCAGCAGCGCGGGGGTCTCCGGCAATGACTGGCTCAGCACTTCCAGCATTTCCGGGATGGGATCCACCGCCACCACGTCCAGACCGCGCTCGACGAGCCGGACCGTCAGCTTGCCGGTACCCGCACCGAGGTCGAGCACTCGTTGCGCGCCGGTCGGCAGCAGCCAGTCGATGGCCTCCGGCGGGTAGGACGGCCGCCCGCGTTCGTAGGCGGCCGCCTCCTCGCCGAAGGACAAGGACCCCTGCTTGTTCGACGCGCTCACCGGGACGCGATCTCCAGTGTCTGCCGGATCAGCGGAGCCACCGCCTCGGTCTCCACCAGGAACCCGTCGTGGCCGTAGATCGAGTCGACGACGTTGAGTCCGTCGCACCCGGGCAGCAGATCGGCCAGTTCCTGCTGCTGACGCAGCGGGTACAGCCGGTCGGAGGTGATGCCCGCGACCAGCACCGGTACCCGGCAGCCGGCCAGCGCCGCCTCCACGCCGCCGCGGTCGCGACCGACGTCATGGCTGCTCAGGGCGTCGGTGAGCGCGACGTAGGTGCCGGCGTCGAACCGGGACACCAGCTTGCCGCCCTGATGCTCCAGGTAGCTCTGCACGGCGTAGCGGCCCCCGTTGGTGGGGTCCTCGTCGCCCTGGGCGAGGTTGGCGAACCGGGAATCCAGTTCGGCCTCGCCGCGGTAGGTGAGGTGCGCAACCCGGCGTGCGATCTCCAGACCGGCGGCCGGGCCGCGGTCGGAGTCGTAGTAGTCCCCGCCGTTCCAGTCCGGGTCGGCCTTGATGGCGGCGACCTGTGTGCTCTGGGTGCCGATCTGATCGGCGGTGGCGCGTGCGCCGACCGCCAGGATCAGCCCGGCCCGGACGGTGTCGGGGTGCCCGACGATCCACTCCAGTGCCCGCGCTCCGCCCATCGAGCCGCCGATCACCGCGGCCACCTGGGTGATCCCCAGGACGGCCAGGGCGGCCAGGTCGGCATTGACCTGATCGCGAATGGTGATCGCCGGGAACCTTGAGCCCCAAGGCTTTCCGTCGGGTGCGATCGAGCTGGGCCCGGTGGAGCCACGGCAGCCGCCCAGGGCGTTGGTGGCGATGGCGCACCAGCGGTCGGTGTCGATGGTCGCGCCGGGTCCGGCCACACCGTCCCACCAGCCCGGTGTCGGATGGTCGGGGCCGGCCGGACCGGTGATGTGCGAATCGCCGGTCAGTGCGTGCAGCACCATGACGGCGTTGTCGTGTTCGGGGTTCAGCTGTCCCCAGCGTTGCACCGCGATCGATACATCGTCGAGGACCACGCCGCTCTCCAGCGTCAGGGCGCCGATCTTGACGACCCCGATCTCACCTTCTGCGGGCAGCGTGGACGGCACGTCGCTCAGTATGTCGAAGATGGTCATGAGGCTGCGCTCACACCGACGCGACACTCTGGCCGGTACCGGCGAAGGCTTTCGCCGCGGCGAACCCCTGGTCCAGGTCGGCCAGGATGTCGTCGATCCCCTCGATCCCGACCGCGAGCCGCACCAGTCCGGGGGTGACGCCGGTGGTCGCCTGCTCCTCGGGGGTCAGCTGGGCGTGGGTGGTCGACGCGGGGTGGATGACCAGCGAACGCACATCGCCGATATTGGCGACATGGCTGTGCAGGGTCAGGGCGTTGACGAAGGCCTTGCCGGCCTCGATGCCACCGGCCAGTTCGAAGGCCAGTACCGCGCCGGTGCCCTTGGGGGCAATCTTGCGGCCCAGTTCGTACCACGGTGAGGTGGGCAGGCCCGCGTAGTTCACCGAGGTCACCTCGTCGCGGCCGGTGAGGTACTCGGCGACCTTGACCGCGTTGGACACGTGCCGTTCGACGCGCAGGGACAGCGTCTCCAACCCCTGGGCGATGAGGAACGCGTTGAACGGGGCGATCGAGCTGCCCAGATCACGCAGCAGCTGGACCCGGGCCTTGAGCGCGTAGGCGGGCGGGCCGAGCGCGGAGAACACCACACCGTGATAGCTCGGGTCGGGTTCGGTGAATCCGGGGTGGCGGCCCTGGGTCCAGTCGAAGTTGCCGCTGTCGACGATGACGCCCGCGATCGCCGAGCCGTGGCCACCCAGGTACTTGGTGGCCGAGTGCACCACGATGTCGGCGCCGTGCGCGATCGGCTGGATCAGGTACGGGGTGGCGATGGTGTTGTCGACGATCAGCGGGATGCCCTGCTCATGGGCCACGCCCGAGACGCCGGGGATGTCGAGGATGTCGATCTGGGGATTCGAGATGGTCTCGGCGAAGAACGCCTTGGTGTTCGGCTGGATCGCCGCCCGCCAGGAGTCCAGGTCATCGGGGTTCTCGACGAAGCTGACCTCGATACCGAGCTTGGGCAGCGTGTAGTGGAACAAGTTGTAGGTGCCGCCATAGAGCCGCGGGCTCGACACGATGTGGTCCCCGGCGGCGGCCAGGTTCAGGATCGCGAACGTCTCGGCGGCCTGCCCGGAGGACAGGAACAGCGCCGCCACACCACCTTCGAGGGCGGCCAGCCGCTGCTCGATGACATCGGTGGTCGGATTGCCGATGCGGGTATAGATGTTGCCGGTCTCTTCCAGGCCGAACAGCGCCGCGGCGTGCGCGGTGTTGTCGAACGTGTAGGACGTGGTCTGGTAGATCGGCAGCGCCCGGGCGTTGGTGGCCGTGTCCGGGGTCTGGCCGGCGTGCACCTGCTTGGTCTCGAAGGACCAGTTGGCGGTGGGATCATCTTCTGGCGTGCTCACGAGAACGAACCTCCATCTGTGTCTGGGGGCCCGTCAACACGGACCCGCGCTTGCCGGCAGTCGCCATTCGACTGCTCAACCTGGTCTTCACCCGGAGCACCCCACCGCGGTTGGAGGGTTGCCGGCCAGCAAGCCGGGGCTTGATGCTGGCGCTCATGACCGATACAAAGCCTAGCTCACGACGTTGACCCGGTGCCACCTGGTTATCGGGGGTGTCGCGCGGCCACCAAAAAGCTACTGGCCAGTAGTCAAAGCTGACCCGTCACCGGTTCGTCAGCCCTTGTAGTGTTGCCGGTGAGGGCAGCCCGGGACCGTCGATTGCGCGGTTGCGGGCCGCCCGCTGGTGCGAGAGCGCCTCTGCTCAATCAATCACGGCAGAAACGACTTTCGCTGAATCTGATCCGACAGTGACGCCGGGAGTACACATGAGCGCCGAGCAGCCGACCATCATCTACACGTTGACCGACGAAGCACCGCTGTTGGCGACCTATGCCTTCCTGCCGATCATCCGGACCTTCGCCGACGCCGCCGGGATCGATGTCAAGACCAGTGACATCTCCGTGGCGGCGCGCATCCTGGCCGAATTCAGCGACCGCCTGACCGACGAGCAGAAGGTCCCGGACAACCTGGCCGCGCTCGGCGAGCTGACCCAGGACCCGGCCGCCAACATCATCAAGCTGCCCAACATCAGTGCCTCGGTACCCCAGTTGCTGGCGGCCATCAAGGAACTCAAGGAAAAGGGCTACGACCTCCCGGACTTCCCCGGCGACCCGAAGTCCGACGAAGAGAAGAAGATCAAGGAGCGCTACTCCAAGATCCTCGGCAGCGCGGTCAACCCGGTGCTGCGCGAGGGCAACTCCGACCGGCGCGCACCCAATGCGGTCAAGGAGTACGCCCGCAAGCACCCGCACAGCATGGGCACGTGGTCGCAGGCGTCGCGCACCCACGTGGCGACCATGAAGACCGGTGACTTCTACCACGGCGAGAAGTCGCTGACGGTGGACAAGGACCGCAAGGTCAAGATGGTGCTGGAGACCTCGGCCGGTGAGACCGTGCTCAAGCCCGAGGTGAAGCTCGACGCCGGCGATGTCATCGACAGCATGTACATGAGCAAGCAGGCGCTCATCGACTTCTACGAGGAGCAGATCGAGGACGCCTACAAGACGGGCGTGATGTTCTCGCTGCACGTCAAGGCGACCATGATGAAGGTCAGCCACCCCATCGTGTTCGGTCACGCGGTCAAGGTGTTC
>Ga0075364_10001840_pt1 | contig 11758 bp, 11 predicted proteins | sample EndMetdeltDD1764_FD_71517 | JGI IMG/M metagenome (GOLD analysis project Ga0075364, IMG submission 71517) | Populus endosphere microbial communities from Tennessee, USA - Endosphere MetaG P. deltoides DD176-4 | ecosystem: Host-associated > Plants > Roots > Endosphere | place: USA: Tennessee... | reverse complement strand
CAGCTCATCGCCGGCAAGTACGCCGGGCTGCTCCTGACGCTGCTGGTCAACATGGCCGTGATGACCGTCGCGCTCTACGGCGTGCTGTACTTCCTGGCGCGCGGCGTGCCCGAGAACGTCCAGCACGCGTGGGACACGCCGGCGCTCGATCCGGCGCTCCTCAAGGCCATCGCGCTCATCTACGTCGACGTCGCCGTCGTGACCGCCGTCGCCCTGTTCTTCTCCAGCTACTCGAGCCCGATGCTGTCGGCGGTCTTCACGCTCGGCGTCTACGTCGTGGGGCAGTTCAACGCCGACCTGAAGCGGTTCGATCAGATCGTGAACGCGCCCGCGGCGATCTATCTGGCGAAGGCGGCCTATTACGTGCTGCCGGATTTCGGCCGCTTCGACGTCAAGCTCGCCGTCGTCCACGGCATCCCGGTCCCGGCGGGCTACATCGCGGCGTCGGCGCTCTACGCGCTCGCCTACATCGCGGCGCTGCTCCTCGGCGCGATGGCGATTTTCTCCCGGAGGGATTTCAAGTGACGCCCGTCCCGCCGGCGCCCGGTCTGAAGACCCGGCCTACGGAAGACACCGACCGGGTCTTTGGACCCGGCGACAACGCAGGCCGAGCCTCCGGACCCGGCGACGACGCAGGCCGGACATCTGGACCCGGCGACAATGCAGGCCGGGTCTTCAGGTCCGGCGGACGCGCCGTCACGTTCGGCGCGGCGGTGCTCTGCCTCGGCGCCGCGGTCGGCGTGCGCGCCGCGGGCGATCGCTGGGCGCCGGCGCCGGATGTCGACGTGCCGGGGCTGCTCTACGTGCGGTCGCCCACCGTGGCGCGCCGCGCGGTGCTCGGCTATGCCGGGACCGCCGCCGACGTCTACTGGATCCGCACGCTGCAGCACTTCGGCCAGGAGCGGCTCTCGCCCCCGGGACACGTGCGCACCTACGCGCTGCTCTATCCGCTGCTCGATCTCACGACGACGCTCGATCCGTACTTCAGCATCGCCTATCGCTTCGGCGCGATCTTCCTCGGCGAGCCGTTCCCCGACGGGCCCGGCCGGCCCGATCTCGCGATCGCGCTGCTGCAGAAAGGGCTCGCCGCGCAGCCGGCGAAGTGGCAGTACATGCAGGACCTCGGGTTCGTCTACTACTGGCACCTGCGCGACTACACGGCCGCCGCCGACGCGTTCCGGCGGGCCTCCGAGATGCCCGGCGCGCCGAACTGGCTGCGTCCGCTCGCGGCGGTGACGCTCGCCGAGGGCGGCCATCGCTCGGCGTCGCGCGCGATGTGGGAGCAGCTCGCGCAGGCCGAAGAGGAATGGCTGCGCAGCTCCGCGACGCTCCGTCTCGCGCAGCTCGACGCCATGGACGTCATGGAGGCGTGGCGCCGCGCCCGCACCGCGGGCCTGCGTCCGGCCGTGCCGCTCGATCCGTCGGGCACGCCGTTCGAGGTCGATCCGGCGACGGGAGATCTCGTCGTCTCGAAAGCCTCGCATCTCTTCCCGATGCCCGGTCAGATCCAGGTGCCACGATGATCGAATTCCCTCCCGGCTTCGCGGCGGCGTCGGTCGCCTTCGTCGGCCTCTGCGTCGGGAGTTTTCTGAACGTCTGCATCTACCGGCTGCCGCTGAAGCAGTCGGTCGTTCACCCGGGCTCGCGCTGTCCGGGCTGCGGACGCGCGCTCACCTGGTACGACAACATTCCCGTCCTCAGCTATCTCGCGCTGCGCGGGCGCTGCCGGGGGTGCCGCGCGCCGATCTCGGCCAGGTACCCCATCGTCGAAGCGATCACGGCGGCGATCTTCCTCTGGCATCTCGCGGTGTTCGATCTGACGCCGCTGTTCTTCGTCCGCGTCGCCTTCGCCTGCGCGCTGATCGTGCTCTTCGCGATCGATCTCGAGCACCAGATCCTGCCCGACCGGATCACGCTGCCCGGGATCGTGCTCGGCTTCGCGTCCAGCCTGTTCCTGCCGCCGGGCCCGATGGCGTCCTTCATCGGCATCGTGGTCGGCGGCGGACTGCTGTGGGGCATCGCCGAAGGCTGGTACCGCCTCCGCAAGGTCGAGGCGATGGGGTTCGGCGACGTGAAGATGCTGGCCATGGTCGGCGCGGTGCTCGGCGTCCGGGCCGTCATCCTCACTTTCATCCTCTCCTCGATGGTCGGGGGCGTCGTCGGGGCCGGGCTCCTGGCCACCAGGCGGGCCGATTTGGCCACCAAAGTCCCGTTCGGGACGATGCTGGCGGCCGCGGCGCTCGTTGCCAGCGTTTACGGCGACGCCATCGTTACCTGGTACCTGGCGAAGTTGTAATCGGATTGTCCCAAAACGTTACAATCTGACCCCGATCAAGACTGTTACGCTGCACTTATCTTCCTGCCAGCGTAATAGTTAACCGCGGTGGACCCTCGATTGCTATTTCAGGGGTGAAACACCTATGCGGACGGATCAACACAACAGCGAACGCGGCTTCACGCTGACCGAGCTCATGCTCGTGGTTGCGATCGGCCTGATCATCGCGGGCATGGCGATGGGCGGCATCCCCGCGATGCTCAAAGTGTCGAAGGCGGATGGCGGCCTCGCGCAGGTCGCCGGGGCCATGCGGTTCGCGCGCGAGTCGTCGATCAGCAACCGCCGGAACGTCCGCGTGACGTTCGGCACCAACACGATCACCATCACGCGCGTCGAGTACTGCCCCTCGGCGTGCACGACGGCCACCGCGAGCACCTACCCGGGCTGCTCGTCGACCTGCACGTCGAACACGACCGACCTGCGGACGGTCACGCTCGAGGGACGGTCTGAATTCCGCCTCGTCACCGGGCTGTCGGACACGCCCGACGCCTTCGGCAATGCGTCGGCGACGTCGCTCGGCTCGTACACGCCGGCGATGTTCACCACCGACGGGTCGTTCATCAACTCGCAGGGAGACGTGCTGAACGGATCGCTCTTCATCGCGAATTCCACCGATCGGAACAGCGCGCGTGCGATCACCATCTTCGGGCCGACCGGGGCCATGCGCCTCTGGCGGTGGGATGGTCGGCGATGGGTCGAGGTCTAAGCGCCATGAAACAGGAACAATCCGGCTTTTCGCTCATCGAGACGGTCATTGCGATGGGGATTCTCGCGACGGGACTCCTCGGCATGGCCGGCGTCTTCACGCTCGGGATGGCCCACATGGCCACCTCGTCGGCCAACCTGATCGCGCGCGAGAAGGCGCGTGAGGCCGTCGAGAGCGTGCACACGGCGCGCGACACGCGCACCATCACGTGGTGCCAGATCTACAACGTGAGCTCGACGCGCACGTCCGACTGCGCCAGCGCGGCCGCCGCCGTGTTCCTCGACGCGTCGGTCGTGGTCAAGGACCCGGGCGCGGACGGTCTGGTCAACACCGCCGACGACGGCGCGGTCTCGGAGCAGCGGCTGCCGGGCCCCAACGGCACCCTCGGCGACAGCGACGACATCCGGATTCCGCTGAACAACTTCAAGCGCAAGATCGAGATCACCAACGTCGTCGAGGGCACGACGGTGAACCCGAACCTCAAGAAGATCGTGGTGACCATCGACTACACGGTCGGCGGCAGTCCGGACGACGCCACGACCATCAAGAAGATCCGGCGCCAGTACGTCCTGACGACGTACGTCTCCGCCATTTCGTGATGACTCCGCACACGCGAACCACTCGCCGCTCCGACGAGCGTGGCTTCACGCTCATCGAGATCATGGTCACGCTGGCGATCACCCTGATCATCATGGCGGGCACGATGCGCGCGGTGAGCGACGCCATGCGCGCGTCCGAAGTCGCGCAGGGGACGACGTCCATGAACCAGGGGCTGCGCACCGCCCTGGACATCATGGTGCGCGACATGCTCCAGATCGGCCAGGGGCTGCCGTCGGGACGGACCATCGACATCCCCAACGGGAGCGGCGCCACGGCGGTCAAGCTGCCCGGTCCCCCCGGCACGACGCGGACGCTGCCGACGGGGACGACCGAGCTGACGGCCATCGTCCCGGGCACCGGCCTGGGGCCGACGATCAACGGCGTCGCGACCGACGTCATCACGTTCGTCCTGGCCGACGGCGCGTTCCTGAGCACGGTCAGCGACTACGACGTCAACCTGACGGCGCTCACCACCAGCTCGATGACGGTGGATCCGTCGGTGGACATCAGCAACGGCGGCGCCGACGACCTGAACCCGGGCGACCTGATCATGCTGATGAAGGGGTCGAGCACGACGCTGGTGGAGATTACGACCGTCGACGGCAGCCAGACCGCCAACTTCGCCACCACCGATTCGCTGAACCTGAACCAGACCGCGGCGGCCAACGGAACGCTGACGGCGCACCGCAACACCGCGCCGGCCGAGACGTGCACCGGCACCGGCTGTTTCGTGCCGTCCACCGCGACGCGCATCCGGATGCTCACCTATTACATCGACAACGTGACCGATCCGGCGCGGCCGCGCCTCGTGCGGCGCATCAACAACGGCCACCCGACCACCTACAACAACAACCTGGGCACGGCGCTGGCGTTCGACGTCGAGAACCTGCAGATTTCCTATGACCTGGTGGACGGCGTCACCAATCCGTCGGACGTGACATTCACCGCCGCGGACCTCGCCGGATCGGGCGCCTGCTCGCCCAATCCGTGCTCCCCGAACCAGATCCGCAAGGTGAACATCATGCTCTCGGGACGTTCGCGCACCGTGATGCGCCAGTCCAAGCAATTCTTGAGGAACACGCTGCAGACGCAGGTCAGCCTGCGCAGCATGTCCTTCGTCGATCGATACCGCTGAGGGGGCGGTGGGTATGATGGCTCGTAATCGAAACTCCGAGCGCGGAATGTCGCTCCTGATCGTGATGCTCGTCATGATGCTGCTCTCGGCGCTCATGATCGGCTTCATGGCCAACATCATGGCCGACACGCGCTCGAGCGGTGTGGACCGCGACGAAACGCAGGCCTACGCCGCGGCGCACGCCGGCATGGAGAAGCTGACCTCCGACCTGGCGGCGCTGTTCTCCACCGACTATTCGCCCAACGGCGACCAGATCAGCGCCGTGGCGGCCGTGGCGAAGCGCCCGGACATGCCCGGGTTCAGCTACACGGATCCCGACGGCAGCTCGGGCTACAAGATTCAGTTCACCGCGAGCGTGAGCGGCGTGAATACCACCGTCGCGACGCCGACGTCGTCGGTTCCGGTGCCCGACGATCCGACCACCGGCACCACGATCGCCGCGGGACCGTACCAGGGGTTCAAGGGGCTGGTCACGCACTACAACATCATGGTGACGGCGCGCTCCAACGGCGGGTCCGAGGTGCGGATGCGGCGTGAGCTGCAGACCGTCGCCGTGCCGGTGTTCCAGTTCGGGCTGTTCTCGGAATCGAGCCTCTCGTTCCACTCGGCCGACGACTTCAACTTCGGCGGGCGCATCCACACCAACGGCAACCTGTTCCTGGCTTCCGGCTCGGGCAACACGCTGACGCTCAGCGACAAGGTGACCGCGGTCGGTGAAGTCGTGCGCCGGTATCTCGACAACGGCCTCCTCTCGACCTCTTCCTATTCGGGCACCGTCAACATGGCGAAGGGCACGGGCGTCTATCGCGCCCTGTCGGCCAGCGGCAACGGCGAAGGCAGCGTGACGGGCGACGTCGGCAGCGCGCAGAACGAGCCGACGTGGACGACGCTGTCGGTCGGCACCTACAACGGCTACATCCGCAACGGCCGCACGGGCGCCCGGCGGCTCGACCTGCCGCTCGTGACCAACGGGGCGAAGCCGGTCGACCTGATCCGCCGGGGCGTCAGCGGCGAAAACGCCCTCGTCTACGCGCAGCGGTACTACACCCAGGCGAGCCTGCGCATCCTGCTGTCGGATACCGCCGCCGACCTCACAGGCCTGCCGGGTGTGTCGGCCGGTGCCCCGACGTCGCTCGAGTCGGCCGCGGCGCTCGTCGCCGGCCAGGCGCCCCTCGCGACGTCGATGGGGAGCGGCAACTACAAATCCGCCGTCACCACGCCGCTGCTCGGGGGCTTCCTCAAGATCGAGAAGTACGACACGACCGCGCCCTCGACGAGCCCCTGGGTCGACGTGACCTCGGAAATCCTCACCCTCGGCTACACGGCGAAGAATCTCTCGAACGGCACGCCCAACACCGTGTTCACGGGCGCCAACGGCCAGAACGCCACCACGAATACCTGCCTGGCCACCGAGCCCAATCCGAACGCCGTCATCCGCCTGCAGCGCGTCAAGGATCAGCCGTCCACGCACGCCATCTCGGGCGTGACGGCGGCGGTCAATGCCACCTACAACTACGACTGCGCCTACAAAGCGACGGCCGCCGGCGGTGCTGGCTTCTCGCCGACGTCGACCGACTACTGGCCGCTCTCGCTCTACGACACGCGCGAAGGGCTGCGCCGCGACGAGACGGCCCCGCTGAGCCTGTATCTCGGCGGCACGATGTACTACGTCGAGATCGACACGTCGAACCTGGCCAAGTGGTTCCGCGGCACGATCGGCACGACCGGGACGACGGCGAAGAACGACAACGGCGGCTACATCGTGTACTTCTCGGATCGCCGCAACAACCGCAACACCAACAGCGGCGCGACGGCGGACCCGCGCTTCGCCAACAACGCCGAGACCGGCGAGTACGGCTACGAGGACATCATCAATGTCACGCAGTCCACGGGCCTGCCCGACAGCGGCACCGCCGATCTCGGGGAGAACGTCAACGAGACCATGACGACGGCCGCCACGCCGGTGGCGATCATCGAGACGTACGGCAAGCTGCCGAACGACGGGAAGGGCACGGCCGCAAGCCTGGCCACGATCGGCGCCCTGGCCCCGCTCGACGCCACCGCGCGTCCGTATACGACGTTCAGCGCCGCCAGTCCGACGAGCGCCACCAACGATATCCACGTGCTGCGCGGCAACCGGCCGATCCTCTTCCGCCGCGCCCTGAAACTGACCGGCGGCTCCGGTCTGCGTACGTCCGGCCTCCAGGGGCTGACCATCGCGTCCGAGAACCCGGTCTACGTGCACGGGGACTACAATTCGACGGCCAGCGACACGCCGGCCGAGACCCACATCGCCGCGGCGATCATCGCCGACGCGATCACCGGCCTCTCGAACAACTGGAACGACATCACCTCGTTCGTCCAGGGCGTGTCGACGGGCAGTGCGGTGTCGCCGAGCGCGCACTCGCTGATGGCCGCGACCGCTACCGGCTACCGCTTCGCCGCGGTCATGGGGAAGAACCTCGCGTTCCCCTCCTCGTCGGCGTCCGGCTGGACCCCTCAGACGAACTGGGGCATGGACGGCGGCGCCCACAACCTGCTGCGCCTGCAGGAGGACTGGAACGGCGACACGATGTACTACCGGGGCTCGATCGTGAGCTTCTACATCGCCCGGCAGGCGGTCGGCATCTTCAAGTGCTGCGAGTACACCTACCGTCCGCCCTCGAGCCGCGTCTACAACTTCGACACGGACTTCCTGCTGCCCGACAAGCTGCCGCCGGGCACGCCGATGTTCCGCGACGTGAACACGCTGACGTTCCGGCAGATTCTGAGGCCGAACCAGTAGAATCCCGTGCAATGCTGAACCCCGTTCAGCATTGACATGACGGTTCCGGCCTACGCCCTCATCGGACTGACCGCCGTCGTGGCCGTCCTCGCCGGCGGTCTGGCGTTCGCCGTCCTGCGGATGTTCGCGGCGGCGCGCCAGATGTCCAAGGGCCGGGACGAGCGCGGCGCGGAGACGGCGTTCATGGCCGCCGCCATGGAAGAAGCCATGGCGCGGCTGAAGCTGCGCGAGCAGGTGCTCGCCGCGCGCGCCGAAGCGTCGGAGCGGCTCAGCGACGAGATCGTCGCCAGTCTGACCTCCGGGCTGCTCGTGGTCGGCCACGACCGCCGCGTCCAGGCGCTCAATCCGTTCGGCCGCAAGCTGCTCGGGATGCCCGAGGCGGACTGGAGCGGCGACGTCGGCGACGTGCTCCTCGGCGTGCCGCCGCTCGCCGCGGTGATCCAGGAGTGCCTCGACACCGGGCAGGCGCTCCGCCGGCGCACGCTTCGCATCGACACCAACCCCGAGCGGCCGACGCACCTCGGCGTGACGGTCTCGCCGATCCGTGACGCGCACGGCAATCCGCGCGGCGCGATCTGCCTGTTCGGCGATCTCACCGACATCGTCGAGCTCGAAGAGCAGCTCCGGCTGAAGGACAGCCTGGCGCAGGTCGGCGAGCTGACCGCGGGGATCGCGCACGAGTTCCGCAACGGCCTCGCCACGATTCACGGCTACGCGCGGCTGCTGGATCTCGATCGCCTGCCGCCCGATACGCACGCCTTCGTCAAGGGGATCCGCGACGAGACCGACGCCCTCGGCGCCGTCGTCCGCAACTTCCTGAACTTCGCCAAGCCCGCCGAGCTCGTGCTCGGTACGGTGGACGTGCGGATGCTCGCCGAGCGCGCCGCCGAGGAGATCCGTTCCGAGGCCGTCGCGCGCGGCGGCGCGGTCACGGTCGAGGGGGAGCGCGCGATGGTACAAGGAGACGAGGTGCTGCTGCGGCAGGCGTTCAGCAACCTGTGCCGCAACGCGCTGGAGGCGTGCGTCGAGCACGGCATACAGCCGCGGATCGCGATCGAATGCCTCCCCGATCCCGCGCAGCATGTCGTCCGCGTCTCGGTGGCCGACAACGGACACGGGATCGATCCCGCGATCAACGCGCGCCTCTTCCGTCCCTTCGTCACGACCCGATCGCACGGGACCGGCCTCGGCCTCGCCCTCGTCCAGAAGATCGTCGTCACGCACAACGGCCGCGTCACTGTGCAGCCGGAACCCGCAGGGGGAACGCGATTCACGGTGATCCTGCCGCTGGCGGAGTGACGCTGGCGTTGGAGGCTGGAGGTTGGGTGCTGGAGGTTGGTTTCAGGAAGGCTTGCGGCGTCGGGGCTAACTCATAGCAGAGAAGGGGTTCGGTGTTGAACGTGAGGCGCTGAAAGTCAGCTCGCAGTTCCCAACCTCCACCACCCAACCTCCAACCTCCGCCCGTGGCGTGCGCATTGCACTGCGTTCGCCATGCTTCCGGATCGCAGTCGCGGGTTCACGCTCGTCGAAGTGCTCGTCGCGAGCGCGATCCTCGTGACGATTGCCGCGGGTACCGCGCAGCTCTTTGCGATCGCGATCCAGCACGGCATCGCTGCACGGCAACAGCTCGCGATGTCGATCGCGGCGTCGAGGAAGATCGACGAGCTCGCGGGGAGCGTGGCGCAGGCCGGCGTCCCCGCGGCGGCATCCGGCGCCGTCGATCGCGCCGTCGACGGATTCTCGGACATGACGACCGAGTGCGGCGTGCTGCTGCAGCGGCGCTGGACGATCGCACCGCTCGACGCCTATAGCGCGACGGCTGTCGTGATCGTCGTCCGTGTGCTCCCGGTCGCGGCGCGCACCGTGCCCGACATCGAGGTCGCGACGATCCGCGAGGGCGGGGGCGCGTGAGCCTCGTCGAAACGCTCGTCTCCATGGCGTTGACCTTGACGGTCACCGGCGCCGTGTTGTCGCTCGTCAACGCCGGACAGGCGATCGCACGCACGCAGCCGGAGGCCGCGGATCTGCAGCAACGCGCGCGGCTGGCGCTGCAGACGCTCGGACGCGAGCTGCGGGACGCCGGCGCCGGTCCCGATCGCGGACCGCTCGCCGGGCCTTTCGTGCGCTACTTTCCCCCCGTCGAGCCCTCGATCGACGGCGGCATCGTGCTGTGGACGGCGACGAGCGCCGAGGCACAGGGGACGATCGCGGCAACGGTGGATCAGGGCGCCACCGTCATGACGCTGGCTGACTCGGCCGGCTGCTACGCGGGGGAAGCGGCCTGCGCGTTCGGCGCGGGCGCCTCGGTGATCGCGTTCACCGCGGACGGCTGCCGCACCGTCGCGCGGGTGGCGGCGGCCGCTGGTGGAACGCTGCAACTGACGGCGCCGCTCACTGGCTGCGCGCTCGCCGCGGGATCGGCGGTCGCGCAGGGCGAAGTCCGCGCGTACGTCGTGGATGCGGCCGCCCGCCAGCTGATTCGCCGCGACGAGATCACGGGATCGACGACGCCGGTCCTCGACAACGTGACGGCGATGACGGTGACGTATTTCGCGGATGCGGCAGGTACGGCGCTCGTGACCGGCACGTCGGACGCCGAGTTGAAGCGTGTCCGCCGGATTCGCGTCACGCTGCAGTTCGTCGCGTCCAATCCGCTGCTCCGTATTCCCGACCTCACCGTCGCGGTCGACGTCACCCCGCGCAACCTGGAGGAATGACGATGGCGCTCGTTGCTTCGCTGCTGGCGACGATGCTCCTGGTCTGTCTCGGAACGTCGCTGGTCCTGCTCGGCGCGGCCGAAACGACTCTGGCCGGCCACGACGTCCAGGCGCAGGCGGCGGCCCATGCCGCGTACGCCGCCCTGTCGCTCGCGGCATCGGAGCTGCGCGAGCGGTCCTCCTGGACGGGCGTCATCTCGGCCGGTGGTCCGGACCTGTGTGCCGTGCCCGCCCGCTTCGCCGACGTCACGCTGCAGCCGCCGGCGCCATGGGACGGCTCGGTCATCGACCTGCACGCGCTCACGCTGAAACGGCAGGCCGACGGGGACGCAGCCGCCCCGCCGGGACTGCCGCCTCCGACGTGGCGGCTGTTCGCGTACGGGCCGATATCCCGGTTGGTGCCCTCCGAGCCGCGCCGCCACCCCTTCTATCTCGTCGTCTGGGCCGCGGACGGGACCGAGGGGACTCTGCGGCTCCACGCGACCGCGCTCGGCCCGTCCGGCGTCGTCTCGAGCGTGGAGGCGTCCGTCGCGCGGCGCCCCGACGGCACCTCACTCAGGCGGCTGACGATTCGTGGCGTGCGATGAAATCCCTGCCGCAGCCTTCGATGGATACGTGCTAAACTATGGATACACAAGGAGAAAGGTCATGAAGGTCACCTGCGGCCTGCTCGCCGGAGTAATGATGGCGCTCGCAGTTCCCGTGGCGGCGCAGTCGCTCGGGGATCTTGCCAAGAAAGAGCAGGAGCGGCGCAAGTCGCTGCCCCAGGCGAAGAAGGTCTACACGGACGACGATCTGAAGAAGATTGCCGCGGCCAGCGGCATCTCGACCGATCAGTCCGCGAAGCCTGCCGACGCGACGAAACCGGGTGACGCCGCCGCGCCTGCCAAGGACGGCGATCCCGCGAAGCCGGGCGACAAGACCGAAGCGGCGCCGAACGAATCGCAGTGGCGCTCCAAGATGACGACGGCCCGCGATTCGCTTCGCCGGAACGAGATGTTCGCCGAAGCGCTCCAGTCGCGCATCAACGGCCTGACCGCCGATTTCACGGCGCGTGACGATCCGTATCAGCGCGCGCAGATCGCCGATCAGCGCCAGAAGGCGCTGGCCGAGCTCGAACAGGTCAAGAAGGACATCGAGGGCTCGAAGAAGGCCATCTCCGACATCGAAGAAGAGGCGCGGCGGGCCAACGTCCCTCCCGGCTGGATCCGCTGACCTCCCAGATCCTCATCGTCGAGGACAAGGACTCGCTCCGCACGATGCTCCGCCTGGCGCTGGAGCGTCAGGAGCACGCCGTCCTCGAAGCGCGCGACGAGCCGGAGGCCGTCCGCCTGCTGCACCAGGCGCAACCGGCGGTCGTGCTGTCCGACCTCCGCCTTCCCGAAGGCGACGGCTTCGGCGTGCTGCGCGCGGCGAAGGAAGTCGACGCCGACATCCCCGTCATCGTCATGACCGCGTACGGCAGCATCGAAGACGCCGT
>Ga0075364_10001839_pt1 | contig 11761 bp, 12 predicted proteins | sample EndMetdeltDD1764_FD_71517 | JGI IMG/M metagenome (GOLD analysis project Ga0075364, IMG submission 71517) | Populus endosphere microbial communities from Tennessee, USA - Endosphere MetaG P. deltoides DD176-4 | ecosystem: Host-associated > Plants > Roots > Endosphere | place: USA: Tennessee... | reverse complement strand
TGAGGAGAATGGGGCGAAAAGCCGGTACACGCTACACAGCGTAGACCAGCTCTTCCCTCACCATCCTCTCTCGGCGACAAATCTCCGCGCTTAAGTCTCTGTCGCAAGGAATAAGAGCGACAGAGAACCGGCTCCAAAGCGCCTTGTTCGGAGGCGAGGGAGCGCTGGCTGACGAGGCCTGAAGATCCATGAGCAAACAAACCAAACAACACCTTCTCGATCAAATCACTGCAGACATGCTTGAGCATAATGTCTGTCCAGATTTGGCCAAGACGGCCACGAACATCGTTCCAGGTGCGGGAAATCCCGATGCCAAAATCATGTTTGTTGGGGAAGCGCCAGGTAAGAATGAGGATTTAACAGGGGAGCCATTTATCGGTGCCGCTGGTCGAATCCTTGAGGGCTTACTCGAAACAATTGGGCTAACGAGAGACGACGTTTTTATTACGAGCATCGTCAAATATCGTCCGCCAAACAATCGCGACCCCAAACCAGAGGAAAAAGAAGCGTTTTTGCCCTATCTTGAGCGTCAGATAGAAGTTATTCGTCCCACGCTTATTGCACCGCTTGGCCGGCATGGCATGGAATCGTTCCTGCCGGGAGCAAAGATTAGCCAGGTGCACGGGACATTGCAAAAAGATGCCAAGGGACGCGCAATTTTTCCGCTCTATCATCCAGCAGTCGCACTCTATAATCGCAATCAACTTGTGATTTTGGAAGAAGACTTTCTATTGATTCAAAGAATTATTAAACAACTCGAAAAAGGAGTTACAACATCACATGAGTGACAATAACAGTGGCGAAAAGCCACAACAACCAAAAGGCCGCGGTCAGCAAAACAACCGTCGCGGCAACAACAATAACCAACAGAACCAGCAGGGGCAGAATCCTGCTCAGCAAAACTCTGTTTTAGCGCGCACGCAAACTCGCCGCGGCGAAGTGCAGCGCGCTGCTCGCCGTAACAGCGAACTCGTAACGCAGGTTGCCAGCCAACACGTTATTGACGTGCCAGTCAACAAGTCTATGTACAACGGCTATCACGGCGAGCAGTTTACGCTGCTCCAGCAAAAGCGTCTCAAGCAAACCAAAGGGCCTGTTCTGCGCATTATCCCAATTGGCGGCTTGGGTGAAATGGGTATCGGTAAGAACATGATGGCGATTGAATACGATAATGACATCGTTATTATCGACATGGGCTTCATTTTCCCGGGTAGCGACTATCCAGGCATCAACTATATTGTGCCTGACATTAGTTACCTAGAGGAGCGTAAGCACAAAATCCGCGGCATCGTCTTTACCCACGGCCACCTGGACCACATCGGCGCTTTTAAACACCTTATCCACAAGATTCCAGCGCCTGTGTATGGCGGTAAATTTACTATTGGCATGTTGCAGAAAGCCATGGAAGAGGCAACGAGTGGTTACGAGCCGCAGTTTAACATCCTGACCCCAGAAGAGCACGAACGTGTACAGCTGGGCGATAGCTTTAGCATCGAGCTCGTTCGCGTAAACCACTCAATCCCTGACGCCGCAGCGGTTGTGGTTCGTACGCCGCTTGGTGTACTCATAAACACTGGTGACTGGCGCTTCGAGGAAAACCCAGTCGACGGCCGTAAGTTTGATCTTGGCCGTTTGCAGGAGATTTCCGAAAAAGAAGGCGTCTTGATGCTTATGAACGAAAGCACCAACTGTGAAGACCCAGGCACCCACCAGCACGGTGAGTACGATATTAAAGAGAGCATCGGCCAGATTATGGATAATAATCCAAGTCGCCGTATTATCTTGAGCACCTTTAGCTCGCAGATTCACCGTCTTCAGATGGTGCTTGAGGCCGCACAGGCCCATGGCCGTAAAGTAGCCTTTGCTGGATACAGTATGCTGCAGAACCTCGAAGTAGCCTTGCGGAGCAATACTATCAAGATTCCAAAAGACACTATTGTCCGCATGGAAGATGTCGTAAAACTTCCAGATAGCAAAGTGGTCGTCGTCTGTACCGGTTCACAGGGTGAGTTTAACGCGGTGCTTAACCGTATGGCCTCTGGTGCGCACAAGTACCTCAAGGTTAAGCGCACAGACGTTATCCTGTTTAGTTCGAGCTCTATTCCGGGCAACGAGAAATACATTGTTCGCACTGTCGATAATCTAATGCGTGAAGGTGGCGATGTTATCCAGGACCGCAAAACGCACCTCTATGGTGTTGGCCGTATTCACTTGTCTGGCCACGCGTATTACGACGATCACGTCAAACTAATTACGACCGTAAAGCCAAAATTCTACCTGCCAATTCACGGTGAGTTCCACATGCTTGTGCACAATGCCGAGCTTGCTGCGAAGGAGTGCGGAATTCCAATGGATAATATCTTTGTGGCTGATTCTGGTGACGTTATCGAAATTACCCCCGACCATACTGCTAAGAAAGCCGGGCGCGTTCCTGTTGGTGGTGTTATGTATGACGATTCTGGCGAAGAAGTTTCAGAGGTAGTCCTGAAAGATCGTATCCACATGAGCAACGAAGGTATGTTTGTGGTGGTGTTAACCGTCAACAAAAAGACCGGCCGATTGCTGACGAGTCCAGACATCATTAGCCGTGGGTTTATCTACCTGCGCGACTCCGAGGAGCTCATGAACACTATCCGCCAATATCTCAAGCAAAAGATTGCGCGTAGCTATAGCGCGGGGCGCCGCCTCGACTTGGACGATTTGAAGCGCGAGCTGAAAGATGATGTTGCGCACATTTTGTACGACCAAACTCGCCGTACGCCAATTGTGATTACAGTGGTAAACGAAATTTCTGCTGGTGGCGGCAACGGTGGCCAGCAGGGCCAGCCTCAGGGCGCTCCGCAGCCACAGCAATAAAGTCTCGCACAAATAAAAAACAGCCCCGCGCCCGCACCATACTTGGTGCGGGCGCGTAAGCTTTTGGCGACAAGCTACATGATTTCGATGTGGGGCACCGTAAACGGTTGCTCGGAGGTGTAGTTAACGCGGAGGCGCCGCGAGTGACCCAGCAGGGTTATCGTTTCGTCGTTGTAGGCACGCCGCAAAACCTCAAAGAGCTTGGCGTTCTCGACGCGACATCCGTCCAGCCCGAGCTGCGGGTCGACGTGGTAGATGTTGACTGCGCCCCCGGTTCCGATATGGAACCCAGGCGTCGTGATGCTTCCGTCGGTCCAGACGGCAGCAGCAAAGCCGTTCTCGAGCAGCGTTCGTTTGACGTGCCTGCCAAGTTCGCCGGTAAAATTCGGCGCTGACCTCATAATCACTCTTTTCTCTGGTCGCTGTCTGATGATAAATAATACAATGATATTTCATTTTAGTAAAGTGCAGTTACGTTCACGCGTCGTTCAAAAATGGTTAACCTACCCAGGCCAATGGGGTGTATAGTGAAAGAAGTAGGACTTTACATTGCAACATGTTGTAAAACCTGCTATAGTATTAAAAAGAATAAGCAGTATGGCTAAACGAAAACGACGCACGAGTAAAAAACAAGCTGCACCGCAGCACAATCTCCCCGAGGGTTTCTGGCAACAGGCATCGGCAACCGTTATGGTTGTGGTAGCCATCCTTTTGGTTATTGCCATGTTTGGCGCTGGCGGCCCGCTGATGGAAGCTATTTTGGCTGCAGGTAAGTGGTTGCTGGGGTGGGGCATTTATCTGGTGCCGCTCATTTTTGGCTATATTGCCTTTGAAACCTTTGGGGCAGAGAACAATAAATTGCCGTTTATTATGCAATTTGCAACGGTGATGTTTTTGGTCTTTGTTGCGGGGTTCTTTCATTTATTTTTGCAAGATCCAGCCGACTTACAACTGGCTATGACTGGCGTGGGCGGTGGTGTCGCGGGGTATTCAATCGATCGTATTATGCTGAGCCTGCTGGATACTAAAACATCTGGCTTGGTCTTGCTTGTTATGGCGTTTATCACAAGTTTGTTCGTCTTGCGCGTGTCGCCAAAGAGTGTCTTTGCGGGATTGGCCGGTATGTTCCGCCGTGAACAATTTGATAGTGATGAAAACCGAGCCGTTGCTGACCGAGCTGCCGCAATGGAACAAAAAAGTACTCAAATTGGCGAGCTTAAAATGAACGAAGGTGTTCCAACACTGGCCTCAATCAAAAACCGAGCTTCGAGCTTTAAAAACAGCGCCGAAAAACCAAAAGAAGAAGAACCCCAGAGCGCGCTTACTATTGCATCTGACCCTAACTGGAAAGCGCCAAGCGTGGACCTGCTCGAGAAGAAGCAGTCTCCGGCTGATGCTGGCGACGTGAAACACAATGCGCAGGTTATTAAAGATACCTTGGGCGAATTTAGCATCGATGTCGACATGGAGGGGGCGAATATTGGTCCAAAAGTAACCCAGTATACGCTTAAACCTCCAGCAGGCGTAAAACTAACGCGCATTACTCAGCTCGAAACAAACATTGCGCTTAATCTTGCAGCCTCAGCTATTCGTATCGAGGCGCCAATCCCTGGTCAGCGTGCAGTAGGTATCGAGGTGCCTAACGTCAAAGCCGCCGACGTGCGTTTGTACGGTATTTTAAATTCAAGCCAATGGCAGCGCGCTAGCTCGCCATTAGGATTTGCAGTTGGACGCGATATTGCGGGTGAACCAATTATTGGCGCGCTCGAAAAAATGCCCCACCTTTTGATTGCTGGTGCTACCGGCTCTGGTAAGTCGGTTATGATTAACACGCTTTTGAGTAGTTTGTTATACCGCAATAGCCCGTCAGATTTGAAGCTCATTTTGGTAGACCCGAAACAGGTAGAGCTGACGCCCTATAACGATATTCCGCACCTTTTAACGCCGGTTATTATTGACCCAGAAAAATGTATCAGCGCACTAAAATGGGCGGTCAACGAGATGGAGCGCCGCTATAGTTTGCTGGCTGAACAGAAAGTTCGCAATATCACCAGCTACAACGACCTCAAGAAGCCTGAAGGCGAAGGTATGCCATATGTGGTGATTGTGATAGACGAGTTGGCTGACCTGATGATGCTGGCGGCGCGAGACGTTGAGTCGCTCATTGTGCGTTTGGCGCAGAAAGCTCGTGCTGTGGGTATTCACCTGGTGCTTGCTACGCAGCGTCCGAGCGTTGATGTTATCACCGGTCTTATTAAGGCAAACGTGCCAGCTCGTATCGCGTTTACTGTGGCGAGCCAAATCGACAGTCGTACCATTTTAGACCAAGGTGGTGCCGAAAAATTGCTTGGCCGAGGTGATATGCTTATGCTGACACCCGATATAAGCAAGCCAAAACGTATTCAGGGTGCCTTTGTGGGTGACGACGAGGTAGTGAAGGTAACAGATCATTTACGTGCGCAGCGACCTCCAGAGTACGATCCAGAAATTATCGCTCAACCAGTGCAGCTTAATGGCAAGGGCGGCGTTGTTATGGACTTTGACGGCGGTGGTGACGATGACATGTACAAAGATGCCGTTCGCGTGGTCTGTGAGAGCGGCAAAGCGAGCGCAAGCTTATTGCAGCGTCGTTTGCGCGTGGGCTATGCTCGTGCGGCACGGCTTATCGAAACAATGGAAGAGCAGGGAATTATTGGGCCTGCCGATGGCGCTCGCCCGCGAGACGTACTTATTAGTAGCCCAGACGAAATTCAAGCTTCAGTCGAATAATTTTGCTGTTAGTACACAAAAAGCCTGAGATATGCAGGCTTTTTGTTGTTTAACTAACAAAGAAACTATTTTACAACACTATACAGATTGAGAATGATTTTACAGCCGTACCCAACTCTCTTTATTATAGAGGTGCCTCGAGGTCGAAGAGGCGGAAGGACGGCTGTAAGTGACTGTCGACACGGCTGGCGTAATTGGATTTTTTCTAAAAATAAGCATTTGCATTTTGTAACAGGCTACTGTATCGTTAATCAAGTTACAAAACAAAATAAATAGTTAATGTTTTAAATGACTTAGCGGTTTGGTGTGTGAAACCGGTGGTCAAAAATATCCTACGCGCCAAGATAGGAGTAGTTTCATATGTCTCGTTTGCCAATGCCTGGCGCGGACATCGGGGTTTGGGGGAGCATTCTTAATGATTTCCTTTTAACAGAACACAACCCTGACGGTTCTTTAAAAATGCGCAACGAGCTTAGCGCAATAAAAAACAAACTCGATACTTCTGTGCAGGTTGCAGAAAAAGACCAGCCAAACGGCTACGCTGGCGTTGACTCAAACGGACGGCTTGCGGCGGCGCTTATGGGTGGTGACGGTGCAAACAGTACGACGTTTCTTCGTGGGGATCAAACGTGGGCCACGGTTCCAACCCCGGTTGATGCGACATCACAGACAAAAGGCATTATTCAGCTGACGGGAGATTTGAGCGGCAGCTCGGCGCTGCCAACGGTGCCGGGGTTGCTTAATAAGGTTGATAAAAACAGTCTTTTCCATAATGTGAAAGATTATGGCGCCTTGGGCAATGGCATTGCGGACGATACAGCTGCGATAGTTGCTGCCTTAGCCGATGGAGGGATTACATTTTTCCCTGAGGGTACCTATATACATTCAGGCTTAACGCTCGCTAGCGGTGCGCACCTTATGGGCGTGGGATCGGGAGGATACGTTAAGGATTACTCGCCGACATTTCAGCCTGCCGTGCCGCAAAAAGCTCGTTCAGCTCTGAAGCTTAAGGCCGGTGCGAATGTTCATAGCATCACTATTCCTGCGGGTGCGTCTCATGGCATTATCGAAAGCATGGAAATTGACGGCAACAAGGCAAATCAGACCAGCGGTGCTGGTTATGGGATATCTTTGTCTAACGCCACAAATGCCGAAGAGGCGCAGTGGAAGTTTAACAAATTGTACGTGCACGATATTCGTTCTAATGGCCTGTATATCGGTTCTAACCGGATGGGTTGTTCAACGCATCAATCGGTCTATTTTGCATGCGGCACCAACGATACCACCAGTGGGAGTGGTATCGTGCTTGCTGGAACCGATACAACAATCGATACGTGTCTTGTTGGTGTCTCTTGGGGCGACAGCATTAAAATACTTTCTTCTGTGAACCGAATTATAAATACCGAAGTATTTTCAAATACGCTTTCTGGGAGCGGTGCTGGCGCAGGTATTGCCATAGCAGATGGCATGGGCTGCTCAAGAAACGTTATTGCTAACTGCACGATTGATCGCTGTGCCGGTCATGGCGTATATGTTGGGACGAGTGCGGTTGGTAATGTTTTTTCATCGAACATTTTTCACTCCAATAGCCAAAAAACAAATGGCACGTACAATCACCTGGCCGTAAAGGAGGGCGGCAACCAAATTGTCGGCAACCAATTTTTTCGAAACGACTCCAGTGTTGGCTCAAACAAGCCTAATTATGCAGTTACAGTAGCAACTGGTAAAACGTTATATGGCAAAAATATGAACACGATAGAGGCTGCCGCTTACAACACGGCTGCAATCAACGACACTTCGCTTCTCATCGCACCAAACCTATGATAAAACCAGGGGTGGTTGCTTGCGTTGCCCGGCAATTTATAGTACAATTACATCTGTTAACAACTAACTCAAGCTTGAGCTCCTTAAGACTCAAGCATCCTGTCCATCAGGATTCCGTAGGAGGAAGAGAATGAACCGAGACTACGAACTAGTAGTTCTGCTTCACCCAGATCTCGAGATCGACCTGGAGAAGCCGCTCGCCAAGGTTCGCCAAATTTTGGCAGACAACGGTGGCGAGATTGTCAAAGAGGATAACTGGGGTAAGCGCAAACTTGCATACAGCATCCGAAAAGAAGACTTTGCCATTTACGTTTTTATGGAAGTAAAAATTCCAGCAAGTGGCGTCAAGAAGATCCAAAGCACACTCAACATCACCGACGAAGTACTTCGTTACCTGTTGACCGCTGTCGATCCAAAGGCGGTAGCCGCAGCTAAAGAAGCAGCTGAGCGCGAAGAAAACAAGAAGAACGAAGAAGAAACAAGCGAGGAGTAGGGGAAACCGGTATGTCAAAGAGTATTAACCAAGTCATTTTAATGGGTAACCTAACACGCGACCCAGAACTTCGCACCACACCAAGTGGTCAAAACGTTTGCAGCTTTTCAATTGCAGTTAACCGCAGTTGGCAGGGCCAAGACGGTTCACAACAAGACGCGGTTGATTACTTTGATATCACTGCTTGGGGTAAATTGGGCGAGCTCGTTAACCAATATTTGGCAAAGGGCCGCCGCTGCTTGATCCAAGGCCGTCTTAGCCAGCGTAGCTGGGAACAAGAAGGCCAGAAGCGCAGTAAAGTCGAAGTCGTTGCAAGTGATGTAACGTTCCTCGACAGCGCTGGTTCTGGCGATGGTGGCAGCGCGCCTGCGCCTCGCAGTAGTGCTCCAAAGAAGAGCAACGACGCTGTTGTTGAGGATATCGACGACAAGCCGATTGACCTCAGCGAAATCCCCTTCTAACGCGAAGAAATTCCAGACGGCGTACTGCTTCGTTGCGGATTCCAGTCCTCGCGCGCGGTATGTTTCATACCGCTTGCTCCGGGCTTCATCCGCGCCTTGCATTACATCCGCCTGAAATCTCTTCGGTCCTCTGATAAACCGAATACTTTAGGAGATAACTTAAGATGATGAAGAACAAACGATTCAAAAACGATGTTTCATACTTTGACTACAAAGATGTGAAAGTATTGCAGCGCTACGTAAACGCTTACGGCCAAATTGAGCCACAGACCAAGACCGGCCTTAGCGCTAAGCAGCAACGTCAGTTGGCTACCGCTATCAAGCGTGCTCGTCACTTGGCACTGCTTCCATTTGTAACAACTAACTAGGACAGGTGCAGATGTACGGCGTAACTGATCTCAAAAAAGGCGTTCTTATAGCGTTGGATGGCAAGCCATTCCGCGTTATTGACTATAACCAAAAAGTTATGGGTCGCGGCGGTTCGATTGTAAACGTAAAGCTCAAGAATCTTCTTGATGGTAGCGTTATTCCAAAGACCTTTAAGGGTGCAGAAAAGATTGAACCAGCACATGTCGAAAACCGCACAGTGCAGTTTTTGTACAAGGATGGCGACACTTATAACTTTATGGACGGCGCGTCTTTTGAGCAGTTTGAGCTGAATAGCGATGTCGTGAGCGATGACATTGCCGACTATCTAAAAGAAGGCAACGACGTGTCGCTACAGTCGTATCAAGACAAAGTAATCAACGTAGAGCTGCCAAACAACCTCTACTTTGAGGTGACATATACCGAAAATGTCGTAAAGGGCGACACCACAAGTAGTGTTTTGAAAGATGCAACCCTCGAGACCGGCAAGGTTGTTAAGGTGCCTGCGTTTATCAAAATTGGTGATGTCATAAAGGTTGATACTCGCACTGGTGAGTATTTAGAGCGCAAAAAAGATTAGCCTTTACGGTAAGACGTGAAGAAGGGACGGCCCAGATTAATGCGGGCCGTCCCTTTTTGCCGTACGAGCCAAGCGCTGTGACTCTAGGCCGTAATGTCGCAGATGAGGCGCATCATGGCGGTCATGTGCCTGCCGGTTTCGCCGAGGTCGATGCCCGATCCGCGCTGATATTCCGCACGGGCCATACGGACCCAGTCGACGTGCTGTAGGTGGTCACAGCTGGTGAAGGCCTTGAGATTATTCCAGAACACTTCCAGCCCTTCGAAATTCCTGGCCGGCTGGCTAGTGCCTGGGATGTTGTGCGTCTCCTGGACGTAGATGATCGAGCCCTCGATAGCACAGCGATTCAAAGCCTCTCGGCTGAAACACTGCCACAGAAACTCGGCCAGTCGGTGCGGAAGCTTGACGGACCGCAAGACCTGATAGCAGTCTTGCCGGGTCAGTTCGATCCTCTCATCCGTAAGGCGCAGGCCTACTTCGATGGCGATGATCTGACCGCCGTATGTGGCTTTTTCGGGCGAAGTGGGCGGCAAATACTCTTCCTGCTTGGACACTGGAGTCCTCCTTGTAGCGGACAGTATAGTAAAAATACCATTTCTTAGGATGATCGTCAAATATGAACAGGGGCAGCCCGCAATGGAGCCGCCCCTTTCTTGTTGCCTACGACTCACATGCCTGCTTCATGTAGTAGGCTATGGCCGCATCGGTCATGCCGAGGGAAAAGCCAGGACCTCATTTGTAGTGCACCACTGGCATGCTTGCCCAGTCTTGGTTGAAGAACTCGATGCGGGTTGGTCCTGTGGCGCGGAATCTCCTTCTGTAGGTGTACCGTAAAGATATCTTGGGATAAGTGCGGAAGTCAAGTTAGTGTGTGCAGCGGCGGCCGGATGGTCACTGCTGCGATTCGAGGCCGGACGCAGGGCGGCGGGTATTGGCGCCCTGCGTCCGGGTCTCGTGCGGTCAGTCTTTTCCGTTCAAAATGCGGATAGCTGCTGCCGCGTTCAGTACCTCAAGGGCACCTCGTGCGGCCGCCCCGATGAGCTGTGCGACTGCTGCACCGTCGATGCCGCCGCCCTCGCTACCGAAGGCGCCGTAGGTGGGGCCAGCACTCTGCCAGACGACGGCCATCGGCTGTCCGGTGATGCTGCCGAAGATATCCTGAAAGTGCTCCAGGCGCCTCCCTGCAAGAAGCTCGCGGCCATGGCGGTCGTGTGTTGCTAGGCCCAGTACCAGGCGCGTGCCGAACTCGACCTTGCAGTTGACGATGGCTACTCGACAAAAGAGTTCTGCCAGAAGTAGCTTCAGCTGTTCGGGCAGGTCCTCGCGCTGGCCGAGTGTGAAGGGGTAGTCGTGCAGCGTGGCGCGAAGACTATCGACGCCAATGCTTTCTTGCAGTTGGATGGTGAGCGTAGGGCCGTCGGCGTTGTAGACGACTGCGGGTACCGACTTTTTGCGTCGTCGGGGTAGCCACATACTGCCTCCTTATCGGAACTGTTTGTAATAATACTATTTTTTACTGATTCGTCAAGGCTAGTGTGGTATACTGACAGGAATGATAAAAGTTCGTCTTGATCAGTTAGTTGTGCATCTTGGACTTGTGGCCAGCCGCTCTCAGGCTGAGAGCTGGATTAAACTTGGAAAAGTATTAGTGGATGGCAAAGTAAATACTAAGCCGGGTTATTTTGTGCGTGCTGACGCAAAAGTAAAGTTGAAGGCCGAGGAGCAATATGTATCGCGTGCCGGTTTGAAGCTCGCTTCTGTGGCAAAGGCACTGAAGCTCGACTTTAAAGATAAAGTTGTGTTGGACGTTGGTTCAAGCACGGGCGGTTTTACCGATTACGCGCTTAAACGTGGCGCTCGTAAGGTGATTGCTGTTGATGTTGGCACCAATCAGTTGCATCCATCACTTTTAGGTCACGGCAAGATTGAGCTGCATGAGCAAACTGATATTCGAGATATGGACGAACTGAGCGCAGTACCGGATATTGTGGTGATTGACGTGAGCTTTATTAGTTTGCGAGAAATTCTACCACACGTTGCCGGTCTTGGCGTGCCAACGACGCAAATTGCAGCCATGCTTAAACCGCAGTTTGAAGCGGGGAGTAGTGCAAAACACAAAGGCGTTATTAAAAATGACGCAATGCGTCGCCAGATTTTGAAAGACTTTGAACAGTGGGCAAAGGAATATTTTGTGCTGCACGATAAAGCCGATAGCGATGTTGCGGGGAGCAAGGGGAACCGGGAGCGGTTTTATCTTTTGACGCCGGTGAAGAAGTAAGCGACTCCATCCCTCCCACCCGGAAAGCACTGTCCAATCTCCTTTTAATCTGACTAGGGTCCTGTCGGTCAGTCCGCCCTCCTTGCTACGCTGCTCTCCCTCCTCCGCACCTAGGAATCACTACGCTCACAAGC
>Ga0075364_10001838_pt1 | contig 11761 bp, 12 predicted proteins | sample EndMetdeltDD1764_FD_71517 | JGI IMG/M metagenome (GOLD analysis project Ga0075364, IMG submission 71517) | Populus endosphere microbial communities from Tennessee, USA - Endosphere MetaG P. deltoides DD176-4 | ecosystem: Host-associated > Plants > Roots > Endosphere | place: USA: Tennessee... | reverse complement strand
TGATAAAGGCGATGGATTACCTTGAAGGGCTTGATTGGGCTGGCGTGAAAGCTGAGCCACGACAACCTCTGGCCTGGCCGCGTGCGAATGTCATTCTGGATGGACACGACCTGCCATCAGATGAAATCCCACGCACGGTTATCACCGCACAGTGCATGCTTGCGGTTGAGGCGATTGATGGCGATCTGCTTTCAAGTGTGCGTGAGGCCGCGGTAAAAACCGAGCGCGTAGAGGGGGCTGTTACCATGACCTACGCGGTCGCAGATGGTGAAGTTTTTACGCCGTCTTACCCGGCAGTTATGGCTATCCTCGGCGATTTAGCCGGCGGGCGAGGCTACGCCATCAATTCCTTTGCGGAGCGTGCCTAATGGCGATCAACTATCAGCGCATGCGCGAGACTGCCACCCGCATGATCAAGCAGAACGGCGTGGCCTACAACGTTACGCGCAAGGGTAAGGTGACCGTTATCGCCGGGGTTGAGCATCGGTCTGAAGATATCCATTTCACGGCGACTGGCGTTAAAACGGAATATCAGCCGGGAGAAATCGACGGTACGGCGATTGAAAGCGGTGATGTCAGGATGGTATTCACCGCTGAGGAAGAAATCTTAACCGGCGATCTGATCGATATTGACGGCAAACAGCATCGCGTTGTTAAGCCTAACCCTGCTAAACCCGGGTCGTTAGTGCTTTGCTACAAGTCGCAACTGAGGGCATAGCATGAGTGAGAATGCCGGATTTATTGCTGATATCAATGCATTCGTTGACAGAGCAAAAGCCAATCAAGATGCGGTGGTTCGCGCGGTTGGAATAAGAATCCTCAATCAACTGGTAATGATGTCTCCCGTCGGCAACCCTGAGCTTTGGGAAATCAATCAGACGGCTACTGCCTATAACCGCGCTGTGTATGACCACAACGAAGCGCAAAGAGCAGACCCTTCCAATCTTACAAAATCCGGACGACTGAAGAAAAAGGCCCGGGTTGTGGATGGGATGGACATCAAAGCGCCGCCTGGCTACACCGGTGGGCGGTTTCGCGGCAACTGGCAGGTGTCGTTTGATGCGCCCACTACTGAGGAAACCGGGAGGATCGATAAGACCGGCGATCTCACCAAAGCCGCAGGGAACTACACACTTTCTCTATTCAAAGTAGGAATGAGTTCAATCTACTTCTGCAACAACGTTCCTTACGCCTACCCGCTTGAAATGGGGCATTCCACTCAGGCACCGGGCGGTATGGTTCGCATAACAGCGGCAGAGTTCCAGCGGTTCTTTGATGAAGCGATCAGGGAGGTGGCAAAGTGATCCCTGATATTGCTGCGGCGCTGGCCGCAAGGCTTGGTGTTTGGGCCGATGCGGAGGGCATCGCGGTCGCCTGGGAAAATGTGCCGTTTACACCGCCTGCCGATGCGATTTACCTCGCGGTACACGACATGCCCGCCACACCTCGCACGCTCGATCTCGGTCTGCGCTGTCGGATTTATTCTGGTGTGTACCAGATCAACGTTGTGGCTCCCGTTGGGACTGGCCGCTCAGTTGCTGTGGCGCTGGCGGGTCGAGTGGCTGAGCTTTTCCCTGAAGGGCAGGAAGTTGAAGGTAACGGCTTCATCACTTCGATCAGCGGCGCGCCGGGTATCTTCCGAGGTATTTCGACGGACGTCTCTTACACGGTACCTGTCAGCCTGAACTACCGGGCAGATATCGTCAGATAGCCTGCTTCTCACTTTTTCAAACCAGACCGGCCGCGCGCCGGTTTTCTTTTCTTCGAAGGAGTAACTCCTATGGGCTTTGCACTGCCTAACGGCGCTCACGTCTATCTGGCGTCGGGATATGGCCCGGCAATTGCTTTCACGGGCGCGACGAACGCCGAAAACGTGGTGATCACCGTCAGTTCCGCGGAGGAACTTGATGTGGGTGATATCGTCCATGTGAACTGCAACTGGTCCGGAATTGATAACGTCATTGCGAAAATCGATGCAATTGCTGAAAGCGCGGTCACGCTGCGAAATATCAATACCATTAGCAAGAACAAATATGCCGTGGGAGGCGGTACCGGCTCTATTCGCAAGGTGCTGGAGTGGACCGAACTGCCGCAGATTACAGAGTTATCGAAATCTGGTGGCGATCAGAACACAACACAAATCCAGTTCCTGAGCGATGACCGCCAGCGCAACCTCAACACCTACAAATCTGCTGTTTCGCAGACCTACTCGATCGCCCACGACTCCACGCTTCCGGTTTACCCGCTGCTGCGACAGCTGGATGAGGACGAAGATACGGTCGCGGCTTACATGTACGTTCCAAAGGCTAAAGAAAACCGTTACTGGGCAGCCACGGCATCCTTTGACGACACGCCGACCACAGCAGTCAACGAGGTGGAGACGGTAAGTGTGGTACTGAACCTTCAGTCGCTGGCGATGACATTCTATAAAGTGACCGAGGCTGCCGCGTAATACCGGCGGCTGCTCCCTTAATGCATGCCTCCCGCGTGGAGGCATTTTAAATACGAGACCATGATGGCGACAAAATTCACGCTCCAGCCCAAACCAACCTTCAAGGCAAACGTCACGATCCCGCGCGCCGGGGATGACGACGGGGTGCTGACCTTCACCTTCAACCACAAGCCGCTTAAGGAGCTGGCCGACCTGGAAAAGCTCGAGGGAAAGACGGCCACTGATTTCCTGATGGAAATTATTGCAGGCTGGGCGCTACCTGATGCGTTCAACGCCGACAACCTCGGTGTACTTCTGGAAAATTACCCGGCGGCCATGAAGACCATTCCGGAAACCTACTACCGCGAACTGATGGGTCAGCGCGAAAAAAACTGATAGCGGTTGCCTCGGCGTTCTATACGCCTGAACCCACGGCGGCGGATCTTGCACCTTACGGGCTAACACCGGACGACTATGACGATCGGTACGTTGATGTCTGGCCCGACGTGTGGCCAACATTCCTTGTGTTTCAGGCAATGAGCACCCAGTGGCGAACAGGTATGGGCGGGGCGTCCGGGCTTGACTATAACGTTCTGCCCTGGCTGATGCGCCTGCACGACGTCGGCGACGAGGCAACCACGCTTTCGGATATTCGGGTAATGGAAAGCGCCGCGCTAAAAATCATGCATAAAGAGAGGGCGGAATGAGTAACGATATCGCCACCATTTCGCTGCGCGTCAACACCAGCGAACTGGAGCGCGGCAATCGGGAGCTGGAGCGCTTTCAGGATACTGCGACCACCGCCGCCGATAAAGCGGATGACCTGAACAGTACATTCCGCACCGGTGTCGATAATCAGAAGAAAAACAGCGAAAGCCTGAAGCAGCAGCGCCAGGAGTTACAGAACCTGCTGAATAAAATCAGCCCGGTTAACAAAGCACTGGACGAGCTGGACTCAATTCAGGAAAGCCTGGCGAAGTATCGCGGTAAAGGGCTGGTGGATGATGAAGATTTCACTCGCTATAACAGTGTACTGGAGACGACCCGGACGAAACTGGCGCAGGTCATGGAGGCTGAGACGGCAGAGGGGCGGGCTCGCATCGAGCAGGCTCAGGCGGCCCAGCGGGCAGCGGCATCTGGGAAAACATTCATTGCCTCACTGGAGGAGCAAACTGCTGCGATCGGCAAAACGCGCGCTGAAATCCTTGAGCTTAAAGCCGCACAGCTGGGAGTAACGCAGCAGGCCGCTCCGATGATAGCCAAACTGAAGGAACAAGAGAACGTCTGGAGGAATGGCGCGATCAGCGCGGGGCAGTACCGTAATGCCATGCGTTACCTTCCGATGCAAATGACCGATATTGCTACTTCACTGGCATCTGGTATGCCGATATACATGGTTGCCATCCAGCAGGGTGGTCAGCTGCGCGATACGTTTGGCGGAGTGGGTAATGCGCTGAAAGCCATTCTCTCGCTAGTAACGCCGGCGAAGCTGGCTTTAGGGGGAATGATTGGTGTTGCTGGCCTGCTGGTCGCTGCCTGGTATAAAGGTTCACAAGAGGTATCCGAATATAACAAACAGCTGATACTGACCGGCAATTATGCGGGGAAAACTGCCGCACAGCTGTCTGCACTGGCAAAGTCTCTTTCTGGTGGCGGGATTAACCAATACGCCGCTTCTTCTGTTTTGGCTCAGGTAGTGGGTTCTGGAAAGTTTGATGCAAACAAGCTTGAGACAGTGAGCCGCGCGGCAGTTGCGATGGAGCAGGCAACTGGTCAGGCGGTGGATAAGACCATCGCTAATTTCCAGAAGCTTTATGCCGAGCCAACCCAGGCATCGCAAGAGCTCAACAATCAGCTGCATTACCTGACGGCGGCTCAGTTTGAATACATTGCTTCTTTGGAACGTCGGGGTGATAAAGAGGCCGCTGGGCAAGCAGCCGCTGATGCTTACAGCCAGGCAGAACAACGCAGAAGCCAGCAGATCCTCGCTAATCTCGGTCTGGTTGAGAAAGCCGCACTTGCAGCCCGAAATGCCCTCAAAGGGATGTGGGATGAGCTGCTTAATATTGGGCGCCCGGAAGCACCGCAAGATATGCTTGCGAGAATGCAGGCTGATCTGGCGGATCGCGAGAGTAAGTTATTGCCTGAACGCCAGAGGATGGGCTACGGCTATAGCTACGATACCAGCTCACAGGACAGAGATTACGATAATAGCCGTAAAGCCCAATTGGCAGCCATAGCTTCGTTGAAAGCCCAGATTAACCCCTTGCTGGGGGCCATTACTCTTCAGAACGATTTGAACGGGGCTGTATCAGCAGGTAAAGAAATCAACGAAGATGCGATAAGTGCCCAGCAGATCATGAATCGCTATCTTGATGCCGGGACTGAAGCCGCAGAAAAGCGCCGTCAGGCTCAGGACGAACTGAATAAAGCCATTGCTGAAAATGCCAAGGCTGCCAGAAACGGGACGGCGACACTCTGGACGGCTGAGGACATTGCCAAAGCGCGAGCCGGGATCGAGAAGCTTTATAGAGACCCCAAAACGCCAACAGCGAAAGGGGAAAACGTCTCGCCCGGTCTGCGAGCTGAGGATTCAGCTCAGTCTGAATTGCTGGCGCTTCAAGCGCAGCTGTATGCCCTGCAGAAGCATAAAGACCTGAACGACACTATCAGTCAGCAGCGTAAAAACTTATGGACCACTGAAGCCAAGTTACAGGTGCTGGAAGAGGCTTCCCTGACTCGCTCGCTAACCAAACAAGAGCAGTCGCTGCTGGCGAGCAAAGACCAGGTGCTGCAGCTCGCGAGACAGAAAGCGCTTTTAGGTGATCAGATCACCGCCCAGGAGCAGTTGAATAAACGGATGGATACCGCGCAGAAGTACGCCACGCAGATGTCCGAGAAGCAGGCTGCGTTGACAGGCGGCGCCGGGATGAGCGATCGGCAGGCGCAGCGGGAACTGACGAAAAGTCAGCTTGCAGCCGGCTGGCAGAATTCAGGTGGTTCTCTGGCGGATGATGGCTACCAGAAACAGCTCAAGGCTGCGACCTACTATTACGATGCAGAAGACCAGCTGCGTGGTGACTGGCTGACCGGCGCGAAAAAGGGCTGGAGCGAGTTTGAAGACAGCGCAACCAATGTTTATGGTCAGATGCAAAACATTTCCCAGTCTGCATTTACGGGGATGGCTTCAACACTCACGGATTTTTTCACCACAGGCAAAGCCAGCTTCACGGATTTTCTGACAACGTTCCTTAAGGGCATTGCACAAATGCTGGTCCAGTTGGCTATGGTCAACAGTATGAAATCAGCGTTTGGAGGGACGGCTGTTGGGGCCTTTTTCGGTTTTTCTCAGGGTGGGCTGGTCCCGGCATTCGGCAGCGGGGGCTATACCGGCGATGGTGGAAAATCTCAGCCGAAAGGTGTCGTTCATGGTGGTGAGTTTGTGTTTACCAAAGAGGCTACCAGCGCGATTGGTGTTGGCAATCTCTACGCAATGATGCGCGGCGCGCAGGGTTATGCTGACGGCGGTTATGTTGGCAATGCGGCGATGTATGGCCTGCAATCAGCTGGCGCTGGAGGTATCACGGTTCAAACCTCAGTTGTCGTGCAGAACCAGAACTCGCAGCAGCAAACTTCAGGAAATGACGAAGCGATCACCCGGGCTTATAAGCAGACGATCGATCAGTCTGTTCGGGCGGGTATTGCCAAGCAACTTAAGCCTGGAGGCCTAATCTGGAACGCTACAAAAACCAGGTAATGTTGAAAATGTTCTAGTAACCAAACACACCCAGATGCGGCTTTTGTAGCAGCGAATTCCCTGTTAATCTTTTTGGAAAATGTATAAGAGGAAATAGGGACATGAAGAAAGCTCTCATTATAACCGCGGGTGTACTAATGCTGGTTGGATGCAAACCCAGCGAAGACAAAGCTATTGAACTGGCCAAGAACGAAATTGCATCCAACATGAAAGACCCTGAAAGCTCCAAGTTCAGAGATTTACATTTTGTCAGAGCGGGTGAAAAACAAGATGGGACTGTTGATGGATACGTGTGCGGAGAAATTAATTCAAAAAATTCTTATGGTGCATACGCAGGCTATACACCTTTTTATATTTCCCTCAGCATGAAGTCTAAAGGAATATTTTCCTCTGGGGTTACTTATACCGTAACTCGGAAGGCTATTTTTTCGAGTGAATCAGAAGCTATTTCTTCGTCTTTCAATGAAATGTGTCGGTAAAATGCATTAATCCTTCAATTTCATATTTTACTTAACCCGCTTCGGCGGGTTTTTTTATGCCCGGAGGAAACGTGGCGATCCAAATATTCACTTGGCGAACCCAGATACAAGCAGGTATGGAGGGCGAATTTAGTCACTCCACTCGCGCCGCATCATTCGGTGATGGCTATGAGCAGATTGCCGGCGAGGGCATCAATCCCGAAAAGCAGTCCTGGCCAATAACCCTCACGGGTAAAAAAGCAGAGATGCTTACCGCTCTGAATTTCTGCCGTTCGCACATCACAAAATCGTTTATCTGGACATCACCTATTGGCGAGGCAGGACTTTACCGAGTTGAGGCAGAATCAGTCAAAGCACAGCCCCTCTCCAGCAAAGTAATGACCATAACCGCTACTTTCAAACAGGCATACGCTCCATGATCACAGAAGATTACCAGCGACTCGAACCGGGCAATAAGATTCGCCTCATTGAGGTTGATGGCTCCACTTTTGGTGTCGATGACGTACTGCGTTTTCATGCCTACAACTTGCGCCATACTGCTGATGAAATTGCCGCTGCTGGTGGGGATGAAACGAAACTTGCAGCAAAGAGTATCTGGTGGCAGGGAAAAGAATATGCCGCATGGCCATACCAGCTCGAAGGGCTTGAGGCATCAACCGACGGCAGCAGTGCACAACCGACTCTGACGGTGGCAAACATCGACAGCTCGATCACTGCCCTCTGTCTGGCCTACGACGATATGCTCCAGGCGAAGGTTATTATTCACGATACGTTTGCCCATTATCTGGATGCCAGAAACTTTCCTGAAGGAAATGCTACTGCTGATCCGCAGCAGGTCAGAAAACGGGTGTTCTACATCGATGGTAAGAACAACGAACTGGCGGGGGAAAGCGTCGAGTTTATTCTCACTAGCCCTATGGATCTTCAGGGATTAATGATACCGACGCGTCAACTCCACTCACTATGCACATGGTGTATTCGCAACCAGTATCGCTCAGGTGACGGGTGCGATTATGCCGGCACCAGTTACTTCGACCTGAACAATTATCCGGTAGACGATCCGTCGCTTGATGTCTGCAATGGTACGCTTACCGCATGCAGGTTGCGGTTTGGTGAGAATGAAGAATTGCCCTTCGGTGGTTTTCCGGGCACTTCCCTTATCAGGAGCTAATCATGCGTCAGAAAACGATAAACGCCATCATGGCTCATGCTGCTGCAGAGTACCCACGCGAGAGCTGCGGAGTAGTCGCTCAGAAAAGCAGGGTGGAGCGCTATTTCCCGTGTCGTAACTTATCGACTGAGCCGATGGAGCAATTTCATCTTTCACCTGAGGATTACGCTGCTGCTGAAGATTGGGGAACGGTGATTGCCATAGTTCATAGCCATCCTGACGCTACGACTCAACCAAGCGAGTTGGATAAAGCACAGTGTGATGTGACGCTTTTGCCCTGGCATATCGTGAGTTGGCCTGAAGGAGATCTGTGTACCATTCAACCGCGTGGTGAGTTGCCGCTAGTGGGGCGTCCGTTTGTTCTGGGCGTGTACGACTGTTGGGGGCTTGTGATGAGCTATTTTCGCCAAACCCATGGCATTGAGTTGACCGATTATCGCGTTGACTATCCGTGGTGGGAGGACGTTTATCCAGACAACTTCTATCAGGAATGCTGGTATGAATGTGGTTTCCGCGAGTTTGACGGTTCCCCGCAGGCTGGCGATATGGTGATCATGCAGGTACAGGCCACTAAGTGGAATCATGCCGGCATCTTGCTTGAAGGGAATATGCTACTTCATCATCTGTACGGCCATCTCAGCCAGCGTGTGCCTTATGGAGGTTATTGGCGTGACCGTACTATGAAAATTCTAAGGTATAGCGCTATTTTGTAGTCTGCGAAGACGATTTCTTACTTGTTAGGAAGGTTAGGCCATTTCATAAACGCGAATACCCACAGCATTATGAAATGCAAACCAGGCATCGACAAGAAGATAGCCATAGCCCAGCCAAAACCGGCTTTCTGAGCCATCCGGAAGCAAGGGAAGAAAGTAAAAAGCCAGATAATGAATACTAATCCGGCCAGTGGGTTCGTTTCCATTCTAAAGTTCCTTGTGCTTTACCCATCCAGGTATGTTTTTTTGATGGTATGTAAATAGCTGATTTCAAATTATTAAACAACATTAAGCTATTAGCCGCCATTTTTTATGGGCCTATTATGTCTATTTTAACAATCGAACCAATACGAACCATTAGACTTTATGGAGTGCTCGGCGCTACCTTTGGCCGTGAATACAAGCTCTCAGTCGCATCACCCAAAGAGGCCATCCGAGCCCTTTGCGTCATCGTCCCTGGCTTCGAACGTTTCCTGAATACCAGTAAGCAGCGGGGCCTGACTTACGCTGTTTTCAGTGGGAAACGCAACCTAATTTCTGATGAGCTCGATATGGATAAAGGCTGCGATGACATCCGTATCGCGCCAGTAATCATTGGTAGCAAAAAAGCTGGCGCATTCCAGACGATACTCGGTGCGGTATTGGTCGTCGTCGGCGTTGCGATTGGCTACTTTTCTGCTGGCACGCTATCAGCGGCAGGTTATGGGGTAGCGAAGTTCGGTGCTGCGATGATGATCGGCGGCGTAGTACAAATGATGTCGCCGCAGACGGCGGGTCTTGCTAGTAAGCAGTCAGCAGATAACCAAGCTAGCTACGCATTTGGCGGTGTGACAAATACCACAGCTCAGGGAAATCCAGTACCACTTCTCTATGGCAAGCGACGCATTGGAGGTGCCATTGTATCTGCCGGCATCTACGTTGAAGATCAGCAGTAACGCCACTCTTTTCAACCTGGCCACCTTCGGGTGGCTTTTTTTATGGGCGCAATATGGTTACAGCAACTGTGATTAAAGGCCGAAAAGGCGGCAGCTCCAGCTCACGAACCCCGACCGAACAACCGGATGATCTGCAGTCGGTAGCAAAGGCGAAAATCCTCATTGCGCTTGGAGAGGGCGAGTTCGCTGGTCACCTCACTGGGAAGGATATTTACCTGGATGGTACTGCGCTCGAGAACGCCGACGGATCGCAGAACTTCAGTGGCGTTACGTGGGAGTTCCGCCCGGGAACGCAGGCTCAGAAATACATCCAGGGTATTCCCGGAACCGAAAATGAAATTAGCGTGGGGGCTGAGGTTTCCAGTGCAACCGCCTGGACGCGTACATTCACTAATACCCAGTTGTCGGCTGTGCGCTTGCGTCTGAAATGGCCCTCTCTTTTTAAGCAAGAGGACGACGGCGATCTCGTTGGCTATTCCATCAATTATGCTATCGATCTGCAAACCGACGGTGGCACATGGCAGACCGTGCTCAATACCAGCGTTACGGGGAAAACGACCTCCGGTTACGAGCGCAGCCACCGTATCGATTTACCGCAGGCGGGAAGCACCTGGACGCTTCGTCTGCGCAAGATAACCGCTGACGCAAATAGCGCGAAAATCGGCGATGTAATGACGCTGCAAAGCTTTACTGAGGTGATTGACGCCAAACTGCGTTATCCGAATACGGCGTTGCTCTATATCGAGTTTGACTCAAGCCAGTTCAACGGCTCCATCCCTCAGATTTCCTGCGAACCTCGCGGACGCGTAATCCGTGTTCCCGATACCTACGATCCCGAGACTCGAACCTACAGCGGTACCTGGACGGGCACGTTTAAGTGGGCGTGGACGGATAATCCTGCATGGATTTTTTACGATCTGGTGGTCACTGACCGCTTCGGCTTAGGCAATCGTCTCACTGCGGCCAATATCGACAAATGGTCGCTTTACCAGGTTGCGCAGTACTGCGATCAGCAGGTACCAGACGGCCAGGGTGGGAGTGGTACCGAGCCGCGATATACCTGCAATGTCTACATTCAGGACAGAAACGACGCCTACACCGTGCTGCGAGATTTTGCGGCCATATTCCGCGGTATGACTTATTGGGGTGATGACCAGATTGTCTGCCTCGCGGATATGCCGCGTGATGTCGATTTCAGTTACACCCACGCCAATGTTGTTGACGGTAAATTCACCTACTCCAGCAGCACGACCAAGAGCAGGTACACAAACGCGCTGGTCTCATGGTCCGATCCGGATAATGCCTACGCTGATGCTATGGAGCCGGTTTTTGAACAGGCATTGGTGGCGCGCTATGGCTTCAACCAGCTCGAACTGACGGCCATAGGTTGCACCAGACAATCGGAGGCGAACCGAAAAGGGCGCTGGGGCATTCTCACCAATAACAAAGACCGTGTAGTGACCTTTAATGTCGGGTTGGACGGCAATATTCCACAACCTGGATATGTCATCGCTGTGGCGGACAGGAACCTTTCCGGACGTGATTTGGGCGGTAGAGTCGCCAGTGCAAATGGCCGGGTTATCACTCTTGATCGAGCTCCTGGTGCCGCGGCAGGAGACAGGCTAATCGTTAACCTGCCTTCCGGTGTTGCTCAGTCACGCACTATCCAGGCGAGTTCAGATAAAGCGGTCACTGTCACCACGCCGTATAGCGAAACACCAAACGCTGAAGCTGTCTGGTTGTTAGAGAGTGATGAACTCTACTCGCAGCAATACCGTGTAGTTAGTGTGACGGACAACGATGATGGGACATTTACCATCGCCGGAGCTAATCACGATCCGGATAAATACGCCCGCATTGATACAGGGGCGATCATCGACCAGCGTCCGATAAGTGTTATTCCTCCGGGCAATCAGGCGCCGCCAGCAAACATCGTGATCAACTCCTTCTCGATGGTTCAGCAGAATATCAGCGTTGAAACAATGCGCGTCAGTTGGGACCAGGCGCAGAATGCTATCGCCTATGAAGCACAGTGGCGCCGCAACGACGGAAACTGGGTGAACGTACCGCGCAGCTCCACTACGTCTTTTGACGTACCGGGCATTTACGCCGGGCGCTACCTGGTGCGCGTGCGCGCCATCAATGCTGCGGAAATTTCATCAGGCTGGGGATATTCACAAGAGAGAACGCTGACGGGCAAGGTTGGTAATCCGCCGAAGCCAGTTGGCTTTATCGCTTCTGAAAACGTGGTGTTTGGAATCGAGTTGAACTGGGG
>Ga0075364_10001837_pt1 | contig 11764 bp, 6 predicted proteins | sample EndMetdeltDD1764_FD_71517 | JGI IMG/M metagenome (GOLD analysis project Ga0075364, IMG submission 71517) | Populus endosphere microbial communities from Tennessee, USA - Endosphere MetaG P. deltoides DD176-4 | ecosystem: Host-associated > Plants > Roots > Endosphere | place: USA: Tennessee... | reverse complement strand
GAACTGGCGATGTCGATCACCGACAATCTCACCGTCGCCGGCGCATGGATCGGGAAGGGCGAGCTTAACCTTCCGGAAGCGAATGGCGAAGAACTCCATGCGCTCGCGCCGAAAAGGATCGAGTCCGGATTTCGTTACTCACTTTCCTACTCCGTGAGCGATCTGAAGGTTCTCGAAGACCATAGCTGCTAAGGGGCTGAAAGCACCCCGGCCGTAGCGGCGAAGCGTCGAGTCCCTCGCTCCGCCGAGAGGGTCTCTGCGGCACCCCGTCCCGTTGAGACCCTCAGCGGGAGACGTTCTTGTGATAGGAAAGAAACTTCGATGAGCAGAACTGCATCTGGATATTTGGTCGAAGCTCTCGAGAAGGCGGGCGTGAAGCGCGTCTATGGAGTTGTGGGAGACTCGCTGAACGGCTTTACTGACGCGCTGCGGCGAAGAAAATCCATCGACTGGATTCACATGCGGCATGAGGAGGCCGCGGCCTTTGCGGCGGGCGCTGAAGCTCATCTTACCGGCAGCCTTGCTGTGTGCGCGGGGAGCTGCGGTCCAGGAAACCTTCATCTGATCAACGGCCTGTTCGACTGTCAGCGCAACGGCGTGCCTGTTCTGGCGATCGCGGCCCACATCCCCAGCAGCGAAATCGGGATCGATTATTTCCAGTCAACCCATCCGGAAAACCTGTTCAGGGATTGCAGCCATTATGTCGAGCTGGTTTCCAATCCCAAGCAGCTTCCGCAGATTTTGAAACGTGCAATGCGGGTCGCGATCGCCAAACGTGGTGTTGCAGTTGTTGTGCTGCCCGGCGACGTCGCACTGATGAAGATTGATGACGACGTTCCGGAATGGATAGCACCCACCGCGCCTGTTTTGCGGCCAAGCGAGGCCGATATCGGGCATCTGGCAGACTTTCTCAATAAAGCATCCCGGGTCACCTTGTTCTGCGGCGCTGGGTGTGCAGGCGCCCATGCAGGGGTCATAGAACTTGCCCGCAAACTGAAGGCTCCGATCGTGCATGCCTTTCGCGGCAAGGAGTTTGTCGAATACGACAATCCTTACGACGTGGGAATGACGGGCCTGGTCGGCTTTGCATCCGGCTACGTCGCCATGAAGAATTGCGATGCGCTCTTGATGCTCGGTACCGACTTCCCATACCGGGCGTTCTATCCGGAGCATGCAAAAATTGCTCAAGTGGATGTGCGGCCTGAAGCGCTCGGCAATCGCTGCTCGCTTCATCTAGGCTTGCTCGGCAATGTCAAGGACACGCTGGATGCCGTGCTACCTTCGATCAAGGAGAAGACGGATTCAAGTCATCTCAGCGATGCGCTGATTGATTACCAGAGAACGCGCAGAGACCTCGACGCCTTGGCAGAGAGTGGTCCGAACGGCGACATCATTCATCCCCAATATGTCACCCGCGTGGTCAGCGAATTGGCGGCCGATGATGCGATCTTCACCTGTGATGTCGGAACGCCGATTATCTGGACTGCACGCTATCTCAAGGTCAACGGCAGGCGCCGCATTATTGGGTCGTTCAATCACGGATCAATGGCGAATGCGATGCTGCAAGCAATTGGCGCACAGGCGACCTATCCGGAGCGCCAGGTTATCTCAATGTCGGGCGACGGCGGTTTCAGCATGATGATGGGAGACTTCATCACGCTGACCCAGATGGGACTTCCCGTAAAGGTCATCGTCCTCAACAATGGAACGCTCGGCTTTGTCGAGATGGAGATGAAGGCGAACGGATTCCTGGACACAGGCTGTGATCTCAAGAACCCCGACTTTGCCCTGATGGCGGAAGCCATGGGCGTCCGCGGCATCAGGGTTGAAAAGCCGCAGGAGTTGAAGGGCGCCATCGAGGCAGCACTGGCGCACAAGGGACCGGTTCTCGTCGATGTGATGAGTGCTCGGCAGGAGCTTGCCATGCCACCCAGGACCACACTGGATCAAGCCTATCATTTTGGGATGTACATGATGAAGGCCGTTCTCGATGGCCGGGCGACCCAGCTTGTCGACCTCGCGAAGGTAAATCTCTCCCGATGACTGCGGGAGGTGGGAGCAGGGACGTGATGGGGGGCGAGCTTCCACGGGGTCGTCTAGCGTGGTGCTTTCCCACGGCATTCCAATTCATTGCGGAGGACCAGAGCCGTCCCTTGAGAGCGCATGACATTCACGCATGGTAATACCGGTTCACATATGGGCCTATGCCTTCAGGGTATGGTTGGCGGCCGTAATCGCGCTTTACGTCGCGTTTTGGCTGCAGCTTGGAGGAGCCTCATCGGCGGCCGTTACGGTGGCAATTCTGGCGCAGCCGACGCGCGGCGCGGCGCTTGCCAAGGCAGCCAACAGGATCGCGGCCACACTTATCGGCGCCGCCATGTCAGTCGTGATCGCCGGCCTCTTTGCCGGCGAGCGGATCGGAATGCTCGGCGCTTTCATTTGCTGGATATGCATTTGCGTATTCGTCGCAAGCTACCTCCGCGGCTATCAAGCCTACGCTGCGGTACTGTCCGGTTACACGGTCGCAATCATTACCCTCGTTAACATCGATACTCCCCAGAATGTGTTTACGACGATGACCGACCGAATGGCTGCGATCACGATCGGTATCCTGTGCGTGACCCTGATAAATGATGTCTTCGGATCACCGCCGGTGTGGCGCGGATTGGAGCGCCGAATAAACGATATCTGGGCCGATACTCGAAGTTATGTGCGCGTTGTGCTGAGTGGGAACGAGGAGAAGTCCGAGCATGCGGGAGAACTCCTTGCACAAATCTCGGGATTGAGAGATCAGGTCGACATCGTCGCTCACGATATGGCGGACGGGCAGCATCGGGCTGCAGGCGCAAGGAGCGCCATGCTCGCGCTCGTCGAGATCGTCCAGCAGGTTCGGCTATTGCGTTTGCTTGCCCACGGAGATCCGTTGGCCGTTACCATCAGAGATCAATGTCTTGCCGTTATCGACGATCGCCACTCCGAGGCACCTAACTTCCTGACAAAGCTGCGTGAGACCGAGCTGTCCCGCCCGGATGTTGTGATCGGGGCGGTTTGGCAGCTTCAACAGGCTATCCGCTTCGTGGAATCGAAAAGCCTTCTCGACGACGGACTGCTGTCTTTGCGCGAAGGGCTCGAGCCCGCGCGTGACATACGCCTGCCGCATCGCGGGGAATTTGCGGTTGCATTGGGCAACGCAACGCGCATCGGAATTGCGCTAGTCGCCGGAGCGACATTTCTCGTGTTTGCCGGCTGGCCCGCATCCGTTGCTGCCCTGACGATTACAGCGATCCTGTGCGCGCTCAGCACCACGATGCCAAGTCCTTCAAAATTTGCGGTAGCAGCTATGGTGAGCTTCGCGCTCGCCTCGGTGAGTGCTGGAATCGTACGCTTCTACGTCCTGACGGAGTCGCAGGATTTCGTGAGACTTGCCGTTGCAATCGCGCCCGTCGTGTTTTTTGGCTGTTTGCTCAGTGTCCGTCCTGCGATTGGCGGCATCGGTCTGATCATGAATATCATTTTCCTGGTCCTGCTCGCGCCGTCCAACCCTCAGGTCTACAACCCGCTCACTTTCTATTCCGAATGCGTGTTCGTCGCTTTCGCCCTCGGGGTGGTGTTTCTGGCCTCCCGCCTGGTGTGGCCGGTATCCGCGCTCGACAAGCAGCATGCGGTCGTCAAGGCGACACAGGAAAGCTTGACGACATCCGTTTCGGGCGCCGAGTGCAGCCTGCCAGCGCTGGAGTGTGATTTGGCGTCCCGGATCGCCGACTACGTCACGTCGGCTGCCGGCGCAGGCCGGCCGCGTCGGCAAGTGCTCAAGGCCCTCCTTTCGATCAATGACATGTCGCTTGCTGCGGCGTCGGCTCACCTTCATTTGGTGCAGAGCTCGGACGACCCGGCAATCCGTTCGAGGATTGGTCAATTGCAACGTGCTCTTTGGTCCGGCAACAGCCGAAGACTTTTCGCTGGCGCCAGGTCGGTTCTCCGACGGATGCGCGGGAGTCAAATCGAGGCACGCGAGGCGCTTCTGGCGGCGGCGACGGATCTCTGGACGGCAGGCCTGGTTCTTGCGCACGAGCAGCGAAGGATCCGGCACTTCTGTGACCATGGCTCGGTCAGGAAAGGAGATGTTCCATGGTCGTTGCACTGAAGACGAGAAGGCGGGCTGCGCTCAAGGCGTTCCGTTATGTTGCCACCGGCGTACTTGTCGTCGCGGCGCTTGTTGTCGCACGACATGGCTGGCGGATTTACATGACATCTCCATGGACGCGCGATGGCATGGTCCGTGTGCAGGTCGCAAACGTTGTACCACAGATATCGGGGCAGATTGTTGAGGTGCGAACACACGACAACCAGCATGTTCGCAAGGGAGATGTGCTCTACGTCATCGAAAAGTTTGATTTCGAGGTGGCGCTGGACAATGCCAAGGCGACCATCTTGACTCGAGAGGCCGACCTCGCAGTCAAGAAGGCGCAGAACGCCCGGCGCGCGATTCTTACGACGCTTTCGACCTCGATTGAGGAGAAGCAGGTGTTCGACGGCAACGCGAAAATGGCGGAAGCCGCGCTTGCGAGCGCCAAGGCAGGTCTCTCGCAGGCCGACATCAATCTTCAAAGGACGGAGGTGCGGTCTCCCGTCGACGGCTACGTCACAAACCTCCTGATGCGCGTGGGAGATTTTGCTCGAGCCGGTACACCAAACTTGTCGGTGATCGACGAGCATTCTTACTGGATCGATGCCTATTTTGAGGAGACAAAGCTCGCCAACATCCATGTCGGCGATCCAGTTGAAGCGACGCTGTTGGGTTTTCAAGATCCGATCAGGGGGCAGATCGAGAGCATCACGGGCGGCATCAGTGCTGCCAACGCGGCAAGCAGCACACAAGGCCTTCCAAACGTCGACCCGATCTTCACTTGGGTCCGGCTTGCGCAACGAATTCCGGTGCGTGTCAGGATCGAACAAGTCCCGCCGGAAGTACCGCTCGTTGCGGGAATGACCTGCAGCGTCTCGGTCGTCGGAGGAGAGGGAATGCCGGCGGCCAGGCGCGACCGGGGGCTCTTCTATCGGCTGGAAAACCTGCTTTAGGGAAATCCGATGAGCGCACCAAGGGATATTGATTTGGGAGGCATCCTGGTGGATCCCTTTGTGCGATATCTGTTTTTCGCGTTGGTGATTCTGATAGCCGTCCGATTTGTTGTCGGTCGCCTCGGATTGAGATCAATGTTCGCGAATCCTCCGCTCGCGGAGGCGGCCCTATACGTCTGCATCCTCGTTTCCCTTGTAGCGCGTTGGATCTGAGCCAGCCTGAGGCGTTCCGGACAGCTCTTGTTATCGGCGATCGGTCCGCGCCTGAGGCCCCCGTCGCGCCGGCATCCAATTGAAAATAAACGGTATTTTATTCGGGACGAGCGTTTGCCCATAGAATGGGCATTTGCCCATCTTTAACAGTTCAGAACGCTACTTAACAAGCCAAGGCGGGCTCCTTGCTGCACTCTCTCGCCGATCCGAAGCCTCGGATAGAGTTCGTCGAGGGAGTGATCATGGAAGGACTTCAAACCGGACCCGACTCTTCTCTGGCAGCCGACCAGCAGTTCCACCTTGTTGCGAACAGCCTGGCCCAGTTGCTTGAAACCGCGACGCGAGAGTTCGCGCGTGATCGGGAGGCGGCCAAGGCGTCGTTGGTCACAGCATCGCACATCCTGCAAGCGGAGATTGAACGCTGTTCAGGCGCTAACGGCTCCACAGAAGGCGGTCTGGCGGCCTGGCAGGTCGCTCGAGTGCGAGCTTACGTTGACAGCAATTTACACCGCACCATTCACATCCGGGATCTCAGTGCGGTCGCACGTCGAAGCAAGGCGCACTTCTCTCGGAAATTCAAACTCGCCGTTGGCGAGTCGCCGCATGCCTACGTGGTGAAAAGGCGTCTCGAGAGAGCCTGCCATCTGATGATGACCAACGAGGCATCACTGAGCGAAATAGCCTTGAGCGTTGGCTTTTCGGATCAAGCTCATCTATGCAGGCTCTTTAGACAGGCCTTTGGTCAAAGTCCGGCCCGCTGGCGACGCGAGCGCGGAATCCATGGCGAAGCCTCGAGAACCAGCGCGGGCGAGAACATCCCATGAGCGGTCAGCAGGGGAAAGTCCTGAGCTTCGGCCCCTTCGAGCTGTCGATCGGAAGCAGACTTCTGACAAATGGTTCAAAGGTCGTGCCGCTTGGCGCGCGCGCCATGGATCTCCTGATCGTCCTGGTGGAGCAGGCGAGCAAGGTCGTCGACAAGAGAGCTCTGATCGAGCTCGTCTGGCCAAAGAGAGGAGCCGAACAGGTCAGCCTGCGCGTCCATATCTCGGCACTACGGAAGGCTCTCGCTCAGAGTGACCCTGGCAGGCGATATATCGCGAACGTGCCCGGGCGGGGATACAGCTTCGTTGTTCCGGTAACGTCACTCTCCTCGCCAACGTCGGGGGATATCAAGCCATCCTCCAGGTCCCAACTGCCTGCGCGCTTGATGCGGATGCTCGGACGAAGAGAGGCGCTCGCCGCAATCCAGATGAAACTGGCCGAGCAGAAGTTTGTGACGGTCGTCGGTCCTGGCGGCATCGGCAAAACCACGGTAGCTGTGGCAGTTGCCCATGAGATGAGCGCTACCTTCAATGGCGAGCTTCATTTCGTCGACCTGAGTGCTCTCAGCGACGCTTGGCTCGTCGCACCAGCCGTGGCCGCGGCACTCGGTGTGTCGGTACAAACGAATAATGTCGTACCAGCCTTGATCGACCGTTTGCAGGATAGGCCAACGCTCATCATTCTCGACTGTTGCGAACACCTTATCGACGGGGCGTCGGCTTTGGCAGAAGAACTGATTCGCCGTGTCCCGACACTGAATTTGCTCGCTACCAGCCGGGAGGCGATGCGTGTTGAAGGTGAGCATGTCTATGAACTCTGCCCGCTTGAATGCCCTCCTGAAGATAGCAGCGTGTCGGCACACGATGCCCTGCAATATCCCGCGGTTCAACTGCTGGTCGACCGTGTGCGGGCCGTGCGAGGTGCCTTCGAGTTGGTCGATGCGGATGCGCCGATTGCCGCGGGAATGTGTCGGCGACTTGATGGAATTCCATTGGCGATCGAACTCGCAGCCGGCAGGGTTGACATATTTGGCCTCAGCAAGACCGCGAGCTTGCTCGACGACCGACTAAACCTGTCATGGGTGGGGCGTAGAACCGCCCTGCCGAAGCACCAGACCTTAAACGCCGCGCTGGAGTGGAGCTATGACCTGCTCGGTGAAGCAGAGAAGCGTGTACTGAGCCGGCTCAGTGTTTTTGCCGGCGGATTTACGTTCGAAGCTGCGGTCGCTGTTGTCGCTGACGAGATGATAGATGAAGCACATGTCTCGGATTGCCTTTGGGAGCTTCGTTCGAAGTCGATGATTGCCGCTCGAGGGCAGGAAGGGCGGCTGCGTCTACTCGACACCACTCTTGCCTTTGCTTCACAGCGGCTTGCCAAAAGCGATGAAGGAAACCACTGTCGCCGGCGCCACGCCCTCTACTTCTGCGACTTGTTCAGACAAGGCGCTTCAATGGAGATGCCTGAAAGGCTAAGGGCGTTTGGGGGCGAGGTCGACAATCTCAGAGCCGCCCTGAACTGGGCTTTTTCAATCGAGGGTGATGCGAAAATCGGCGTTGAACTTGCTGCCGCCTCGGCGAGCACCTGGATGGCAATGGCCCTTCTTACCGAATGCCGGGAGTGGATGGCGAAAGCCAGCAGTCGACTCGACGATGCGAGTGCCGGCTCAAGGCAAGAAATGATCATTCAGTCCGCACTCGCCAGTTGCATGATGTTCACGGATGGTATGACTGAAGAGTCGTACGCGAACTGGGCGAAAGCTCGCCTTCTTGCCGAGTGCCTCAACGACACCTCATGCCAGCTCGATTCTCTGCTTGTTCTCTGGGCTCACCAGATAAGGCTTCCTAGTTATGCCGAGGCGACCGAGTTGGCTGATCGATGCGGCGATGTCGCTGAAGGGACCGGCAATCGTGGCGCGATCGCGACGGCCAACTACATGCGCGGCGTAACATACCACCACGTTGGACGCATACTGCAGGCTGAAGCTCATTTCGAATTGTCTCTGCATCGCGATGATGAAGCGTCCCGACAATCTCTCATCAAACGATTTGGCTACGATCGGAAAGTCGACTCCCTGGCTGTATTGGCCAACCTGGCGTGGCTCCTGGGCCGCCCTGATCAGGCGCGACGCCTCAACTTGATGTCAATCGCCGAGGCACGCCAACTCGATCACGCGGTACCGCTCTGCGTGGCGCTCGCCTGGGCAAGCTTCAACACGTACCTGACAACTCCGGACGATCTCGAGACTGAAGCGCTTGCCAACGAGCTTGTCGACCACGCCGCGAAATACGCCGTGGAGAGTTATCACGGCTTCGGCCTCAGCATGCAGGCTCTCTGCAGAGTCAGGCGGGGCGAGGGCGATACAGCTTCGGCGACGCTTTACCGAGGATTGGAGAAGTTGTCGGCGGCGCGCTATGGGGTCTTCAATTGGATCCTGCAAGCAGAGTTTGCAAGGTGTACGGCCGTCGCAGGTCAGCCTCGGCAAGGACTAGCAGTCTTCGAACGAGCGAAGATCAATCTTGGCGACACCCAATGGTACGCTCCGGAACTGCGCCGTATCAGGGGCGAATTGGCCCTTGCGAACGACGAGGGACTTGCGGTCGGCAGGCAGTATTTTCTCAGTGCGCTCGAACTATCGGACAGACAAGCGAGCTTGTCGTGGGCGCTCAGGGCCGCGACCAGCCTTGCTATTGCCGAAAAGCCGGACGGGCGAAAGGAGGCCGCGTGGCAGGCCTTACAAGCCATTCACGCGAAATTTCGAGAGGGATTTGACACTCCCGATCTGCGGTTGGCCACGCAGATGCTAGACTGTTCACACTGGCGTGATGGCGCCGTCAATTCGATACAGTGACAGGCTTGTCGCTGAAAGAGGTTTTGGCTAACACTTGATGGGCCGGGGGTATATTTGCACAAGACTGACGACGATGAGCGCAACGACCGAATCATCGACGATCTTGGCGGAATAGCTCATGTCGGTTCAACAAATAGGCCCACAGGGTGCAATCCGTCTTCGGTTTGGCCCATTCGAGCTGAATGTCGCGGAGCGCTCTCTCAAGAAGGCAACCCAGGTCATTCCGCTTGGCGGCAGGGGCTACGAGATCCTGATCGCACTTCTCGAAAAGGCCGGTGAGGTTGTCGCGAAGGCCGAACTGATCGCAAAGGCATGGCCTGACGTAACGGTCGAGGAAGGTAGTCTTCGCGTCCATCTGTCGACACTGCGCAAGGCACTGGGCGACGGTCAGTTCGGCAACAAGTACATCGCGAATGTACAGGGCCAGGGCTATAGCTTTATCGCACCGGTCACACGCGTTCCCGCGGACCGCGATACAGATAACTCATCTTCGGGACTGTCCAACCTGCCGCCCGCATTGGGCCGCATGGTCGGTCGCGACGCCGTTGTTCTTGAAATTCAAGTCAGGCTCGAGACGGAACGTCTGATTACGATTCTGGGTGCGGGCGGCATAGGCAAAACGACGGTTGCTCTGGCCGTCGGACACAGGGTGCTGGCGGATTTCTCCGGTGCGGTTTTCTTTGTCGATCTTTCGACAGTTAGAGACAAGGAGCAGGTTATAGGCGCCATCGCTTCTGCGATCGGGCTCGACCCGCAGTTGGTCGATCCAGGGGAAGCGGTGCTTGAGTTTCTGCGCCCTCGCAGGCTGCTTATCATTCTTGATAGTTGCGAGCATCTGATCGAGAAAACCGCTGAGATCGCAGACTATGTTTTTCAAAATGCTCCCGACGCCTACGTCCTAGCGACCAGCAGGGAGGCACTGCATGTCCCTGGTGAACGCGTACTCCGTCTTTGTCCACTGGATTGCCCGCCAGAGCAGCCGGGACTGACTGCGTCAGAGGTGCTTGCCTATCCCGCCGTACGGCTATTCGCCGAGCGTGTCAGTGCTCGCCGTGGCGACTTCTCGATCGGTAACGACGAAGCCTTCATGGTTGCCGAGATTTGCCGCAAGCTTGACGGCATTGCACTCGCCATTGAGCTCGCCGCCGGAAGGGCCGCTATCTTCGGCGTCAGGAATATGATGGCAAGACTGGGGTCGCGCCTTGATCTGTTGAAGTTCGGTCGGCGAACCGCAAATCCCCGGCATCAAACGCTCATCGCGACGCTGGACTGGAGCCACGACCATCTTTCGGAGATTGAACGAGTCCTCTTGCGACGTGTCGCAATTTTCGTGGGGCACTTCACGCTGGAGGCAGCGCTCGCAGTGGCGGAGGAATTGGGGAAAGACGAGTTCGAGATCGCGGGCGCGTTAGGAAATCTCGTCAATAAATCTCTGATCGGGGTTTGGCCGAGCTCGCGGGGGCAGTGCTACCGGTTGCTTGATACGACGCGTGCCTACGCTTTAGAGAAGTTGGCCGCCAGTGGCGAGCAGGAGTCTATTGCCGAGCGGCACGCGAGCTTCTCGATTCAAATGCTGGAAAGCAACCCGGTCAACCTCTTCGATCTGGAGTCCACGGAAGCGGCAGCCAACGCCGTGCGAGACCATCTCGGGAATATCCGTGCCGCGCTTGAATGGAGCTTCGGTCCCAATGGAGATGACCCCACAGCGATAAGATTGGCTGCCGCGGCTTCGCAGCTACTCCTGGCCATGTCGCTGCTTTTGGAATGCCGAACATGGATGGAGAAGGCGATAGAGCGGATGACGCCGGATTGCGATCCTCGGCATCAGATGAAGATTCAGGCGGCTCTGGCTTTGTCGCTCATGTACACCGAAGGGAATAGTGAGAGGGTTCGCGAGGCGTTCCATACAGCGCTGAACTTTGCGGAGCGCCACGAAGATACGCGTCTGCACTTGTCTCTAATTAGCGGCATGTCGATGTATCTTCATGGCATTGTCGACGCGGCAGGAGCGTATGAGCTCGCGCTTCGTAGCGTGGCCGCTGCAGGGAAAACCGGAAGTCCGGACGATGCGGCCATCGCTGATTCCTTGCTGGGGGCAGCATACTGTCTGCGTTCTGACCAACTGCGGGCGCAAGAGCATCTGAAACGCTCATTGCATGGCTTGCCTCACCTCCGACGGTTCAACGCGAGCCAATACCTGTTCGATTTTCGGAGTTCTTCGCTTAGCGTTCTTATCCATTCACTGTTCTTCTCGGGCAATCTCGACCAAGCCGTCCACTACGCCAAAATGAACATTGAGGAGGCCGCAAGGTCGGGGCATTCAATCGGACTGTTTCGGGCGCTCACTCACCCGATGCGGCTCTATTTTTGGATCGGAGATTTAGAGCAGGTCGAACATAGTCTTTCAATGCTCGAGCATACCGCTGAGAGCTATTCGTTGGCGCCAGCTCGTGCGGTCGCTTCGGGGCTTAGGGGCCGCTACTTGGTCCACGTCGGCCGAACGGCGGATGGCGTGCGACTTCTGCAAGAGAGCTTGGAGAAACTTGCAATTCACCGGCACGAAGTCCTGACGAGCGACTTTGTCTCTGAGCTAACGGTTGGCTTGGCGAAGCAAAACGCACGCTCGGAAGCGTTGGCGCTTATCGATCGATCGATTGCTACCGCTGTCAAGGCCAAAAAGCCCCTTCATCTGCCCGCCTTCTTCCTGGCGAAAGGCTCGGCGTTTGCGTCCGGGGACGTGCCCGAGAGTCTCTTGGCAGAGGAGTTTTTCGCGAAGGCGATGATGCAGGCCCGGCAGGAATC
>Ga0075364_10001836_pt1 | contig 11770 bp, 10 predicted proteins | sample EndMetdeltDD1764_FD_71517 | JGI IMG/M metagenome (GOLD analysis project Ga0075364, IMG submission 71517) | Populus endosphere microbial communities from Tennessee, USA - Endosphere MetaG P. deltoides DD176-4 | ecosystem: Host-associated > Plants > Roots > Endosphere | place: USA: Tennessee... | reverse complement strand
CGGACAGTTTCGAGAGGTTTCCGCTCGAGGTCGTGCTCCGGGTTGAGCAGACTGCGCCGATAGGTGTTCGTCATCACCGGCCTCAGAACTTCTCGAAGCTGACCCCGGCGACGTGTGGGTCACGCACCACGACGCCGCAAGCCGCCAGATCCTCCAGCGTCCAAAGCCGTTCGCTGTTCAGATGAGGTTGAGAAACCAGGGTTCGCCCGTCGCTGCGAACCCCTCCGGTGGCCCGGACGATCTCCGACAACTCCCAGCCGTCGAAGATCTCCAAGAAGTTCTCACCGGTATACCGCTCGGGCTCCTGCAGATACATCCGTTCACACCAATCAGAGCACAGCGCATGCTTTCGGCCGCCGTACTCGATGACTCGCGTATAGACCCCGGCCGGGCTGCTGTCTCGAACTTGCGGCGCCAGCTGCAGCAGGGGCGACTGGCACACCCGGCAGATGTGGAGCACCTTGCCGAGTTCGATCAGGTGCTCGATCGGACTCGTCCGATTGGCCGGGTCCTCGACGCCGATCTCCTTCCACCGGTCGAACACATTCCCGATCGAGCTGTACCAACCCGGATAGTGCCTCTCGAACCATTCCTTGTCGGTATCGTTCGGCAGCTCGACGCGGTAACCGATGAACGGCCAAAGGGCGTAGGCGATTGCGAAGGAATCGTGATGCGCCCAGTAGGCGTCGCGACTGGCATCCGCCAGGTTCCTCGGCGACTCCAGGCCGAACCTCGAGAACCGGCCCATCCAGATGCCACCCCAGTCCTCGATCACCCAGTCGTTCCAGGTTTGCGCCCACGGTTCAGCGCGATTGACCGCTCCGTACTCGAAGGCCCGCCCGACCATCGAAGTGAAGCCCCTGTGCTGAATCCAGAAGGCGTTCTCGAGATCGGTCTGCAGATACTGCATGTTGTGGTCGTTTTCGATGACGGACACGATCGTCTGGTAGCCGTTGGCCATATGGCGCAGTTCGTCGGACTGGATCGACAGGAAGACCGTCGGGGTGACCTCGTCACCGTTGGCGGCGGCCCATTCGGTCATGGCCACCACAAGAGGGTTCGTGAAACATGCCTCCGCCACCAACTGCAGGTTGAGTGAGATCAGGACCGGGTCGCCGGATACAAACGTCTCGCAGGCCTGCTGCCGGTTGCTCCAGAACAGCGGGTTGCCGTGACGATGTCCCCTGGCGCCGGTGAACCCCGCCGGGTCGTAATACTGAGAAGCGAAGTACTTCTTCAGATAGCCAAGCTGATTCGTATGACGAACCTCGTCTTCTACCTGTGCGAGATATCCGTTGCGCTGCTCCGGCGAGACGACGGCGTCCAAGAGCATGGCCGAACCGCCGATCGACGCATACTCTCCAAGCTCGAGGAAGGAGCTGACGAACTTCATCGACTCCGCCCACCGAGGCTCGACTCGGCCGCCGGCCTGGAGCCGGGCCAGACTGTCCAGTAGCGAGCCGTACTGCCGGTCGTCCTTCTCGGTCTCCATTCGGCAGTACTCGCCGACGATCAACTTGAACTGTTCTCGAGTTCCGCCGTCAAAGCGGTACTTCGTCGGGTATTTCGAACGGCCACCCGGAACTTCCCACCCCATGTCCTGGATCCAACGATGCACATCTTGGGCACCCACTTTGATCTCGCGTGGCGTGGGGACCCTGATGTTGTCTGGTGAGAGGACCATCAACGCTCCTATTCAGGTGGACAGCGCGTCTGCCAGAGCGAAAGCTAGACGCCGCGGCCGGGCCGCTTAAGTGTTTGACTCGCCGTGACGCGAACGGCCAGCGTGTCAAGGCCCTCGAAGCGTCCACCCGTGTCGGATCGTCGCGGGGTCGGCATCCACCGAGGGAACGGCCGCTTTCTCCCGAAATACCTGGGAACACAGTCGAATTCGCGCAATCACACCTTTGCAATCACGATGAGTCGAAGTGGGTTGTTAAAGCGCGTTGTCTAGCCCGAAACAACCGGTGCGTTGACGCGATACAGCCGCCAGGTCGGTTGATTGTCGCCGTCGTTTGGGATCTCCAGCTCCAGCGTCGCGATCTCGGCGCCGGTGTCGTAGAGCGTGGGATAGCGCATGTTCAGCGCGTCCGACTTTCCCCGCCCAGTCGGCGGCACCACCAACAGGTATTTGATTCCGTTCTCGGTCGGCGAGTTGAGTAACTCGGTGAAGTCCGGATCTGATGGCACCACAAAGGTTTTCGGGTCCTGGGATGCGGCGATGATGGCAAACCCGTAGACGGTGTCGGTGATCACCGAGCCTCGCGGCAGATTGAGGTCGTCCAGATAGTGCGCGATCTCCCGTTCGGTGGAGAAGGTGGCGGCGATGCGGCGCTCGAGTGCCTTGCGCTCGCTGACGCTATCGGGATCCGGCGCGAGCACAACGCCGAGCGCGTACTCCTGCGGCGCGTACTTCTGCTGGCCCATCCCCCACGCCGTGACCGGAACGGCGAGGGCAAAGGCCAGCGCGACGGGCACGTACGCAGCCCACGAAGCCCGCGACACCGGAACCGCCTCGGGCGGTGCGTAGTTCCCGCGGCGAGTGGCCTCAACGAGTTTTCCGTCGGGTACAGCCAGCATGGCCAGGCAGGCGGTGAGCGGGATGGCGACGATGTAGAAGCGCAGGAACGGGAACGTCGACCCGGATGCGTAGCTGTAGGCCTGAAATGCCAGCGCCCCACCGTAGATCGTCAGCGGAACCAACATCACCTGCCAGTTCGGCCGGGCCCATCGGCGCACCGCACCCCACGCGGCGATCGGCACCAGCGTGGGCGCCAGCAGCGAGATGCACACGGCGGCGAACCCAAGTCCGCCGCCGAAACTCGGTGTCGCGTGACCGGACTGCTCGAGGATCGCGGTATTGCCGTACTGAGACGTGAACTGCGCGAACGCCTCACCGGTAATCAGCCAGCTGACCGCCGCCCAACCGATGAACGCCGCAAAGCCAGGGCCGCTGACCATCAACACGTCCAGCAGCGCGCGCCGGACCCGCGGCGCCGGCCTGGCCCGCAGATACGTGGTCACGCCCACCACCAGGCCGGCCGCGGCGATGCACGCGACAGCGTCGTAGCGGGTGAGATACGCCAGCCCCATCGCGATGCCGCCCGCGGTGATCAGATGATGGACGTCGTCGTCGGAAATCCACCTGATGAGCCTGCGAACGGCCCACGACATGAAGAAGATGAACGGTGCCTCACTCATCCCGTTGGAGCCGTAGAAGATGATCATCGGATTGAGCGCGAACAGCGCGGTGATCGTCAGCGAGTACGCCCGCGGCAGCCCGCGGTCGGTTCCCATAGAGAGGATCTGCACCACGCCGCCGGCCATGAACACCGCAGACATGATGGATCCGGAGAATGCGCGCTCGGCCATGTCCGGCCACATTGGGCTGAGCGCGATCGCCGGTATCTGCACCATCGCCATCAGTGGTGTGAAGATGAAGCCGATGGCGGCCAGGTGCGGATCACGGCTGAACACCACCGCCTGCGCCGCCGACACCCGGGACAGAGCGTCGCCGATGATGAAGCCGTGTTGCACCTGCAGCCAGTAGCCGACGCCGAGATACACCACCAGCGACGCGAAAAAGGCCGCCGCCTTCAGCTTTCGGTCGAGCCGGCTACGCGTCGACGTCATCGGGTCGCTCTGTCAGCCCGTGTACCGTCTTCTCCCAATACGACGGATTGCGAATCAGCTGGTAAAGGCCCTTGGCGGCGGCCACACTCATCATCACCCAGAACACCGGAACAGTCAGCGCGGCAAACAGCAAGTCAGCGCGGTCGTCTTCCCGCAGCGTGATCATGTTCATGTACAGCGTTGCCGCGTTGCCGAGAATCAGCGCAGCAAGCGCGGGAAAGTAGATGTACCAAGGGAATACGGCTTCGACCAGTGAGGGCTGACCGAGGAACCACAGCACCGTGATCAACCAGAACGCAAGGTTGAGGACGGCGATGATCGGCGTGCCGGCCAGCACGAGGTTGAACCGGATGAAGTTTCGTAACCCGATGGTCCGCAGCAGCCGCAGTGGCCGGCGGATCTGCACCAGCCAGGTCTGCAGATAGCCCTTGTACCACCGCGACCGTTGCCGGATCCAGTTGATCGCGTCGCTGTTGGCTTCTTCGAGGGTGCTGGAATCGATGACGGCCGTGTGGTATCCGCTCGCGGCGATGCGCAGGCCCAAATCAGCGTCTTCGGTGACATTGAAGGGGTCCCAGGCGCCGATTTCGTCCAGAACATCGCGGCGGAGGTGATTCGACGTGCCCCCCAACGGAATCGGTGACGTAGTGCGCATCATTCCTGGCAGCAGGTAGCCGAACCACAGCCGGTATTCGGCGGTGAACCATGCGGTCAGCAAGTTCTGGTGGCCATTGTGGTAGACCAGCTTGGCCTGCACGCACGCGATGTTGTCGGGAAGGCTAAGGAAGGCAGCCACCACGCGACGAAGTTGCAGCGGTTCGGGCCGGTCCTCGGCATCGTAGATGGTGACGATGTCGCCGGTGGCAAAGTACAGACCGTAGTTGCAGGCTTTCGGTTTCGTTCGCGGGTCGGCCGGTGGAACCAGCACGGTGGTGATGGCGTCGGAGTCGACGCTGCCCCTTGCGGCTTCGATGGTCACCTCGTCGTCGGCTTCCAGGAGCAGTAGCACCTGAAGCTTGTCGCGCGGGTATTCCAGTGCCGCCATCGCGCCGATGAGGTCGCCGACCACTTCCGGTTCGTTGTATGCGGGAACAAGAATCGTGTATCGCGGCAGATCAGCGTCCGGGATCGCCCTGGCCTCCGCGTCAGTGACCACGATGGCCCGCGACGACAGCCCGTCGCGGAAGATCATCACCCGGTCGAGCATGGTCAGCACGTAACCGAATGTGCAGACACCGACCAGCACCACCGCCGTTTCCATCGGCTGCCAGACGGCACAGCCCACCACGATCAGCAGCAACGACCGCAGCGCCCAACGCTGCCAACCCATCACCGAGACCGACGCCGAACGAACCGGATCGCCTTCTCTCAGGCTGTCGATGGCCAGCCGGAGGAACTCCTGGCGTTGCTGCTCGGTGACGGTGTCCGGCGACGGGCGCTCGATCGCCGTGCTCATCCGGTATTTCCTGACGACCTGAACTGTTCGGCCACCAGTGCCCGACCGAATTCGGTAAGCAGCTCGGCGTCCTTGAAGGACGGCTTGCGCGCGTCGAGTACGGCGTTGCCCCTGAACAACAATGTGATCAATGTCCGCACAGACGACGTGATGTCGGCCGAGGGTTCGGGAAACGGCGCGCCGGGGTCGTGGTTGTCGACGGCGAAGATCGTCACGCGCTGCGCGAGTTGACCATCGCCCCAGGCGAATTGCAGCGAGTTCCACGTCACCAGCAGGTCGTCGTCAACCACCGAGAACATTTGGCCCGTCACGCCCATCCCCAGATCGACGGGCCGCGGCGCGCTGATCCGCGCATCGGTCAGGCCGTACAAGACGCGATTCGGGTAGACGCCAAACGAGAACGGACGCTCCGACACGAGGCTGTCCACCACCACAGTTCGCGGTCGCGCCAGCTTGTCGAAGCGGGTATCGCTGTTGAGCGAGGTCATCCCTTGCCGCACCAGGACGGCGTTCTCGCCGTAGAGCCGCTTCATATCCCGATAGTCCTGCCGCTGCACCGTCACCCATCCCACCGGCGCGACGAGCGGCTGGCCGGGGGAGAGTTGCCCCGGACTCGTTCTGGTGATCGGCGTGGTGCTCGCTTCCGTCGGCAGCTGGACGAACGCAAGTGGCACGGCAACCGCGATCACCAAGGGCAGGGCCGACCAGACCTGCCACACGGCCAGCGGTTCGACCTTGCGGTCCAGCACCCGTTTCGGCATTCCCCTGCGCGATCGCAGAAACATGACGATGCCGACGACGATGACGGCAGTCACCGGGGGGACCTCCTGGTACACCACCACGGGCGCGTCGGTGAAGGCGACGAAGATGATCCCCAGCACGGTGAATCCGACAACCCACGCGGCGATTGATCCCGTCAAGCCGCGCCGCATCGTGCGGCCGGTCGCGATGCCCGCTCCGATTCCCGCGATGAGCAAGTTGGCAGCGCCCGCGGCGAACTTTCCGCCGCCCAAGAAGATCACCAACAGGTAGTAGGGCAACGCGAAAACCATGGACATCATGGCCCACACCCAGGCGAATCGGGCGACTGGGCGCAGTCCGAACAAGACGATGCTCGAGCTGAGCACGTACAACCACATGGCCAGAAGGTCGAGCCGGAGCAGGTGAAAGTACAGCGCGTACCGCTGCAGTAGGACGAGCTGAATGAGCAAGGCCAGGACCAGGCCCATGGTTCCGACGATGATGTCGGTCTGCCTGTCGTGTATCGGCAATTCGGTGCGATGCCTGCGGGATATGCCGATCGCCACCAATAGGGCAACGGTCGGGACTGTCCAGACATAGCCGCCGATGCCTTCGCGATGCGCCGTCAAACCAATGCTGACGAAGCTTTCGCGAAATGCGATACCGGTCAACGCCGCGATCCACGTCCATCGAACGATCAGCAGATAGGTCGGGTGCAGTTGGTAGTACCTGTCCAACAACCCTGACAGCCCGCGAGGCCTCGCTTCGACGGTTGCAGTCATTGCCGTCATTGCCGGACCCGGTGGCGGCGGCGCAGCAAGAGCAGAGCGGCGGCCACAATCAGGCCTGCGCCAAGCGCCGCGGCGATCCACCACGCCGGCCAGCTACGCTGCACCGCCCGTTCCTCTTGGGGGGCAGGGTTATTGGCGCTCACCGTGAACGGATCACGGCCCGGCACGCCCAGCAGCGCGTCACCGGACAACCTCGCCCATCGCTTGGCGTCGGTGTTGAGCCAGCCGAGCAGGCCGTCAAGCTGGTCGGGCTCACCCGTCGACGTCGCGATAAGCACCGTGCGGTGGCCGTCGAAGACGGTCTGCAGAGAGCCGTACTGGATGCCCGGGTCAAGGGTGACGGTTTGCGGTTCACCACCCGCGGTGCCCATCAGCCGCAGCTCGCCGCGGCCCGAGCTGGCTACCGGCAGTGTGATGCGCTTATCGGTCCAACCGGTTGCGGCCACAAGCACCGCGGGATCCTTTGCGTTCATCGCGTCCTGCACGGACATCACCGCGGTATCCATCGGCAGCGCGCTCAACCGCTGCAACCCCGCTACGATCGTCACCGCCCGCACGGTGTCGGAGAAACTATCGTCACCGATCCCGACAGCGATGCGCGGAAGCATTGCCTGCGGGAGTGACTGGAAGCCAGGCGGTACCGGCGGATTCGCGGCCACATTCTCCACCGCGCTCTCACCGTCGATCGTCAGCGTGAGCGGCTGAAACTCACCACACCGGCCGGTGTTGCCTGCGATGTTCATCGCCACAACGAGATTGGTGTAGCGCTGCAGGAGATCGTTGGGAACTTGTACCCATCGGTCGATCGAACCGCTGGGTTCGGCTACCCAGTGGTCGATCGTCTGACCGCCGACGGTGGCGACAAGCTCGCCCCCGATGCCGGGTGGCAGCGGGGTGTAGGAGCCCTGCAGGTGCACCCGCACGTCCCGCGCCGACCGGCCGAGACGGGTCTGGTCCAAGCCAAGCGACACTTGCGGCGCCAGCGCGACCGCATTTACGCCAGGCTGGCCCAGTTCTCGAAGCGTGGTTCGGTCGGCAGGCAGCTGGGGAACCGACTTCAACGGCCCGGCAACCGCTTTCGACGACAACGCTAGGCGGGACATCCCACTGGAAAGCAGGCGGCTCTGGTTGGCCAGGTCACCGGCGGGCCCACCGATCAGCAGCGCCGGAATGCCGCCGTTGCCCTGCAAGGACACGCCCTTGTCGGGCCCTTCGCGGATCACGATCTGGCGTTCGAAGGGCTGAGCCGGCACTGGCGGAATGATGTCGCCGTCGAGCGCGGCGACCCTCACCTGAGTCGGCTGCTTGCCGTAGTGGGCAACAACCGCGGTCGTCATCCGGACGGCCGCGTCGGCCTCGGCCTTGCTGGCCGAGCGAGGCACGAACAATGTCAGGCTGCTCAGGACCGGCGGAAGGAAATCGGCGACAACGCTGGGAGCGACCTCGGTTCCTGCGAAGCTGACCGATGCGGCGCTGAGCCGCAAGGCGAGGATCGGATCGTAGAGGCAGTAGCCTTCCAGCGGATCGAGGTAGCTGCGAAGTAGCACAGTAACGGTGTTGTCCGCCACCTCTGCACCGGTCAGCGGGATTGTGACAGGAGCCTGGAAATCAGTGGGCAGCGGCGTCTGCGAGATGGTCCGATCATCCTGGGTGACAACCATCGTGCCCCCACGTACACCGACGGGCAGCTCCACAAGCACATTGAGCGACGACGGTGTCAAGCCCGCAGGCACCGGAATGGTCAGGGTCTGCGTGCCCCGCAGACCGTACAAGGCGAAGGAGTCATCGGACCCCATCGCCGCCATGCTCAGGGTGGGCGCATCCGCCAGTTGGCCGCCCTCACCGGGCATAGCGGTCGCCACAGGTAACCGGATTAACGGCGCCACCCCAATTACGGCTAGAAGGATAACTGCGAGATACCGAACGCCTTTATCTGCGACCTTCACGGTCGTGATCGTATGCTGCGATCACCGCCAGCAAACGCAGAATTGCGGAGGAGATCAAAACTTGCCCGAAATTTCCGCGTTCAGCGGTGCCGCACTCGACGCAGGGTGTTCGACCGTGGCGCAAAAGGGTGACCATTGTGGCGAGGCCGTCGCCCATTTGTACACCGGGTCCTTGATGAGCCGTTGTGGCCTCGAATTCGCAGCGCCGGTGTCGATCACGGCAATAGCACTTGCGAGACACCAACCAGATGGCCCGGCTGCCGGGCCCGTCACGATTCCTTCGGAATCGCCTACGCCGGTCCTCTTAAGTGTTTGACTCGCCGTGACGCGAATGGTCCGCCGCATTGCCAAGGGCCGAGGCCACTACCTGACGAATATGCGCTCACAATGTAATCAAAGATTCGCCTCAGGAAACGCAAAAGCCCCCGTCACGCCGAAACGTGGGGGGCATTGCGTTGTTTGCTACGTGGCTCTTACTTCGCCTTCTCGAGGATCTCGACGAGCCGCCAGCGCTTGGTGGCCGACAGCGGACGAGTCTCCATAAGAGAAACCCGGTCGCCGACACCGGCGATGCCGTTCTCGTCGTGCGCCTTCACCTTCGTGGTGGTGCGAATGATCTTCCCGTACAGCGGGTGACGCACACGGTCCTCAAGCTCGACCACGATGGTCTTCTGCATCTTGTCGCTGACCACGTAGCCGATGCGGGTCTTACGCCGATTGCGCGGCTTCTCGGTGCGCGGGGTGTACTTGGGCCCCTTGTCGCCAGCGGCCTTGGCGGGCGCGGCCTTGCTTGCTGTCTTCTCTGCCATCACGATTCCTCACCGGCGGGTCCGGAAGCCAGACCCAACTCACGTTCGCGCAGCACTGTGTACACACGCGCAATTTCCTGACGCACCGTACGGAGCCGGCGGTTGTTGGAGAGCTGACCGGTCGCCATCTGGAAGCGCAGATTGAACAGCTCTTCCTTGGACTCGCGCAGCTTGTCCTTCAGCTCGTCGTCCGTCATCTCGCGCAGTTCGCCTGGCGACACTCCCACTGCCATCAGAACTGCTCCTCTCGGGTAACGATGCGTGCCTTGATCGGCAACTTGTGGATAGCGCGGGTCAATGCTTCCCGCGCGGTCTTCTCGTCGGGGTAGCTCAGCTCGAACAGCACACGGCCCGGTTTGACGTTGGCGACCCACCACTCGGGTGAGCCCTTACCCGAACCCATGCGGGTTTCGGCGGGCTTCTTGGTCAGCGGACGGTCGGGGAAGATGTTGATCCACACCTTGCCGCCACGCTTGATGTGCCGGTTGATGGCGATACGAGCGGACTCGATCTGCCGGTTGGTGATGTAGGCGTGCTCCAGTGCCTGGATGCCATATTCACCGAAGCTCACCGACGTGCCACCGCTGGCGATGCCGCGCTGCCTCGGGTGGTGTTGCTTGCGGTGCTTGACCTTGCGGGGAATCAACATGACTAGCTCTCCGTAGTTTCCGTGGCCACAGGAGAAGCTTCAACAGCAGCCTCGGGGGTGGCCTCGGCGACCGGTTCGGGCGCAGCCGAAGCGTCCTCGGCTCCCCCTGCGGCACGACCTGCGTCGGTGCTCGTCGCGGTGGTACCCGACGCGCCGCTACGACGCGGGCGGGTGCCCGACGGACGCTCGCGGCGCGGACGATCCGCACCTGCCGGAACCGCCGCGGTCAGCTCGCGCTTGCCGCCAACGATGTCGCCCTTGTAGATCCACACCTTCACGCCGATGCGGCCGAAGGTCGTCTTGGCCTCGTACAGGCCGTAGTCGATGTCGGCACGCAGCGTGTGCAACGGCACCCGACCCTCGCGGTAGAACTCCGAGCGGCTCATCTCGGCGCCGCCAAGGCGGCCCGAGCACTGCACCCGGATGCCCTTGACGTTGGGCTGGCGCATCGCCGACTGGATGGCTTTGCGCATCGCGCGGCGGAACGCCACGCGGTTCGAAAGCTGCTCTGCCACACCCTGAGCCACCAGCTGCGCCACTGACTCGGGGTTCTTCACCTCGAGGATGTTCAGCTGCACCTGCTTGCCGGTGAGCTTCTCCAGGTCGGCGCGGATGCGGTCTGCCTCGGTGCCGCGGCGGCCGATGACGATGCCCGGCCGCGCGGTGTGGATATCAACGCGCACACGGTCACGCGTGCGCTCGATCTCCACGTCGGCGATGCCGGCGCGCTCCAGACCGGTGGCAAGCAGCCGACGGATCGCCACGTCTTCCTTGACGTAGTCCTTGTACTGCTTGTCGGCGTACCACCGGGACTTCCAGTCGGTGGTGATACCGAGTCGGAAGCCGTGGGGATTGATCTTCTGGCCCACTACTGCGAGCCTCCCTTCGCTTCATCCGAAGCTTCAGCAGTCTTCTTCGCCGCGGCCTTCTTGGCCGGAGCCTTCTTCGCGGCCGCCTTCTCAGGTGCCTTCTTGGCGGGTGCCTTTTCAGCGGTTGCCTTCTCGGCGGTCGCCTTGGTCGCGGGTGCCTTCTTGGCCGCAGCTGCCTTACTGCCCTGTGCGCGACGTGCGCGCGAGGCGCTGACCGACCGGCCGCCGCCGCGCTCATCCTTGGATGGGCGGCTCTCCACGATCACCGTGATGTGGCTGGTGCGCTTGCGGATTCGGAACGCACGCCCCTGGGCGCGCGGCCGGATGCGCTTGGCGGTCGGACCCTCGTCGGCGTAGACGGTGGCGACCACGAGCGTCGCCGGATCCAGGCCCTCGTTGTTCTGCGCGTTGGCCGCGGCGCTCGCGATCACCTTGGCGACCGGCTCGCTGGCGGACTGCGGTGCCCACCGCAGAATGTCGAGCGCGTCGGACACCGACTTGCCGCGCACGAGGTCGATGACCCTGCGCGCCTTGGACGCCGAGACATGCACGAAGCGCGCCTTGGCGACCGCAGACGGATATTCAGTCGTGATACTCACCGGCGCTTCGCCTTCCGGTCATCCTTGATGTGACCCTTGAACGTGCGGGTGGGCGCGAACTCGCCCAGCTTGTGGCCGACCATCGCCTCGGTGACGAACACCGGGACATGCTTGCGGCCGTCGTGTACCGCGAACGTGTGCCCGATGAAATCGGGGATGATGGTCGATCGACGAGACCAGGTCTTGATGACCTGCTTGGTGTTCTTCTCGTTCTGAACGTCGACCTTCTTGAGCAGATGGTCGTCGACGAACGGACCCTTCTTCAGGCTGCGTGGCA
>Ga0075364_10001835_pt1 | contig 11770 bp, 11 predicted proteins | sample EndMetdeltDD1764_FD_71517 | JGI IMG/M metagenome (GOLD analysis project Ga0075364, IMG submission 71517) | Populus endosphere microbial communities from Tennessee, USA - Endosphere MetaG P. deltoides DD176-4 | ecosystem: Host-associated > Plants > Roots > Endosphere | place: USA: Tennessee... | reverse complement strand
GACGCGCCCGAAGTCACCGCCGGTCCACGCCTTGCCCTTCATCCCGACCATGTACGCGCCGTCCTCGTACCAGATGCGCGGCGCCGCGCCCTTGAGTTCCTCGGGGAACCGGTCGTAGAAGATGTCGTCGGCCACCGAGATGTGGTTGTCAGCCGAGAAGATCACCGTGTCCGCGGGTAGACCGGTGACACTGCCGTCCGAGTGGCCCTGGCGGTTCTTCGGGGCGCCGAAGCCCTCGGGCGGATACAGAGTGGGGGGAAGTGTCGGGGTGGACATCGTTGGTACTCCAATCGGGCTGTAGGGCTGAAGGTCTCGGTGTCACCAGGTGACGGGAAGCTCGTAGACGCCGTAGGCGAGGCGGTCGTGTTTGAACGGGACCGCTTCGACCGGCACGGCGAGCTGCAGGGTCGGGATGCGGCGCAGCAGGGTGTGGAAGACGATCTGCAGTTCGGCCCGGGCGAGCTGCTGCCCGACGCACTGGTGACGGCCGTAGCCGAATCCGAGTTGCTGACCGGCGTCGCGGGTGAAGTCGAGCCGGTCGGGGTCGGGATAGGCGGCGCCGTCCCAGTTCGCGGGCGCCAGGTCGATGATGATGCCCTCGCCGGCGCGGATGGTCTCACCGCCGATCTCGATGTCGTCGATCGCGACGCGGCGCTGACCGTTCTGGATGATCGAGAGATACCGCATCAACTCTTCGGCGGCGTTGGCGATGAACTTGGGGTCGTCCGAATCGCGCAGCAGCGCAGCCTGTTCGGGATTCTCCAGCAGCGCCAGCACACCGATGCCGATCATGTTGGCGGTGGTCTCGTGGCCGGCGATCAGCAGGCCCGTGCCGAGCTGCGCTGCCTCCTTGACGCTGATCTCCCCTGCGGTGACCCGCTCCGCGAGGTCCGATACCGCGTCCTCGGCCGGGTTGGCCTGCTTCTCCTCGACGAGGTTGATGAGGTACTGATGCAGGCTCATCGCGCCCTTCTGCATGGCGTCCGCGGCCGCGAACCGCGCCAGCCCTGCGTTGGCGTGCTCCTGGAAGAACTCGTGGTCTTCGTAGGGGACGCCGAGCATCTCGCTGATCACCTTGGTGGGCACCGGCAGCGCGAGCTTGGCGACGATGTCGGCCGGCTGCGGTCCGGCCAGGATCGCGTCGATGCACTCGTCGGTGACCTGCTGGATGGCCGGTCGCAGATTCTCCACCCGCCGGAAGGTGAACGGCTTGGACAGCATCCGGCGGAATCGGGTGTGCTCTTCGGCGTCGGCGGTGAACACCGACCGCGGCCGCTTGCTGACGGTGGAGAGCATGTGTTCGTTCCAGTGCGGGAACCCGGTGCGCCGGTCGTCGACGCTGACCCGCGCGTCGGCGAACAGCTCGCGAGCCACCTCGTGGCCGGTGATGAGCCACGGTGTGCTGCCGTCCCAGATGCGCACGCGGGACAGGGGTTTCGTCGTGCCCATCTCCAGCATCTGGCGCGGCGGCGCGAACGGGCAGCCGGCGTCGCGTTCCATCGGGTAGTCCGGGACGTCCGCGGATACCTCAGTGGCTCCGGTCAGGGTGTCCGACACGTGTTCACTCCTCGAGATGGATGGCTAGGGCTGGGCACGCGGCGGCCGCGTTGCGGACCTCGGTGTGCTGTTGCGGCGCTGGGCTTTCGACAAGGAGTTCGACCACGCCGTCGTCGTCGCGCTGGTCGAACACGTCCATGGCGTTGAGCACGCACTGGCCGGAGGACACGCACCTGTCCTGGTCGACGACGACCCGCATCACGGCTCCTCGGTGACCGGGGCCTGCCACAGGCCGACCATGGCGTCGATCAGGCCGGAGGCCGCCGCGCTCCAGGACGCCCGCGGTACCGCGACGCCCTGCGCCAGGCCGCGTTCGCGGTCGGCGCAGCTGTGCATCAGCAGATTGCGGCCCATCACGTTGCGCTCGGCCCGCACGTCGGCGGGCAACTCCGGAAGGCAGGTGCTGATGCCGTTGATCACCTCGACCAACGACGGCGACGACAGCGCGTCGCGGACGATCATGCCGTGGTAGGCCGGGTCGGTCATCACCTGCGCGGCGAAGCGGGCGTACCACGTCGGGTTGCCCAGCTGCTCGAGGTGATCGGTGAGCGGACGCACCAGGCAGGCCACCCAGTCGCGCATGCCGGGACGGGCGCCCAGTTCGGCGACCATCTGTTCGCGAAGTCGCTCGATCGGCCCGCGGTGCTTGTGCTCGATGGCCCGCACCAGGTCTGCCTTGGTGCCGAAGTGGTATCCCACCGCGGCGTTGTTGCCCTGTCCGGCCGCTTCACTGACCTGTCGGTTCGACACCGCGAAAACGCCGTGCTCGGCATAGAGGCGCTCGGCGGCCCGAAGGATCGCCTCCTGAGTCCCGGTGGCCCGTTCGGTCCTGGCTGTGGTCACCGTCACAGTCAACCCGCGCGACGCTGCTAAGTCAAGCGACTGATTTAAATCGGTGGTCATTGCTCCGACTTGCGCACCATGACCTTGCCGGCGACGGTTCCGCCGTCGACCGGAACGACGATGCCGGTGACATAGCGCGACCGGTCCGTCGCGAGATACAGGGCCGCCTCGGCGACGTCGGAGGGGGTGCCCTCGCGCTTGAGCGGCCGGTCGTTGCGCATCTGCTCGCGGATCCTGGCCTCGAACCGTTCCAGCCGCTCCCGGTCGGCGCCGACGGCCGATGACTGCAGGATCGGCGTCGGAATATTGCCCGGGGCAATACAATTGACCCGGATCTCGTAATGCGCCAGTTCGATCGCCGCGGACTTGGTGAAGTGCAGGATCGCCGCCTTGGAGGCGCGGTAGACCGGCACTCCCCCGCCGGCCTGGATGCCGCCGATCGAGGAGAGGTTGATGATCGACCCGCCGCCGTGCTCGGCCATGTGCCGCGCGGCGTCGCGGGTCCCGGCCATCACGCCGAGCAGGTTCACCCGCATCACCCGGTCGAACTCGCTGAGGTCCTCGTCGAACAGCCCGCGCCGCAGCGGACTGGAGATGCCCGCGTTGTTGACCATGACGTCCAGGCCGCCGAACCGCTCGACGGCGGTGGCCACCACGGCGGCGACCTGGTCCTGCTCGCCGACATCGGTCGGATGGAACAGCGCGTCGGGGCCGAGCTCGTCGGCCAGCGCCGCACCGAGCTCGTTCTGGACGTCGCCGATGACGACCTTGGCGCCCTCCGCGACGAAGCGTTCGGCGATCCCGCGACCGATACCCGACGCGGCGCCGGTGACGATCGCGACCTTGCCCTGCAGTTCAGCCATCAGGCGGAGACCTCCTGTTGTGACACTTCGGTGAGGAAGTCGGTGAGCAGTCGGTTGACCGCATCGGGACGTTCGAGTTGCGGGCAGTGACCGGCCTCGTCGACGACGGCCGACCGCGCGCCCGCGATCTGCGCGGCGATGTCGGCCGCCCAGCCCGGCGGCAGGAGTTTGTCGCGCCCGCCCTCGATGACCAACGTGGGAACGCCGATGCGCTCGTAGGACCGCGCGGCCGACGGGGCGGCCGGGGGTTCGAGGCCGGGCCGGCGGAACCTCGCCGCCGCCAACGCCTCCCACGCACCTGGAGCGATGCTCGACTCGTAGCGCCGGTCCACGTAGGCGTCGTCGGCGGGGTAGGACCGATCGTGGAACAGCGCGGTGACGATCCTGACCATTCCTTCGCGGGTGGCGTCGTAGTCGTAGAGCGCCGCGCTGTGCTCGTTGCGCTGGATCTCACCGCCGCCGCAGATGATCGCGAGGCTGCGGGCCGGTAGCGCCGGCGCCGTCGACGTGGCATCGACGAGCAGGTTGATCGCGCCCATGGAGTTGCCCACGAAGTGCGCCTCGGCCACGCCGAGCGTTGCGCAGAAACGGGCGATGTGCCGGATGCGCATACCGCGCCCGTCGATGAAGTCGACGACCTTCGCCGATCCGCCGTAGCCCAGCATGTCCGGCGCGAGTACCCGGTGATGCGCGGCGAGCGCATCGATGGTGCGCTCCCAGCCGAGTTCGGCGCTGGCACCGAACTCACCTCCGTGCAGCAGGACGACCGGATCCCCCTGCCCCGCTTCCAGATACGCCGTCGGCAGGCCGTCGACCTCGACGGTGCGGCTGGCGACGGTCACGTGGCTGCCCGGTGTGCCTGCGCGAAGGTCAGCACCTGGCCGGCCAGCATGTCGAGCTGGTTGCCCACCGGCTCGTCGACGAGTTCGCCGCGGTCATCCCAGATGCTGTCCGCCGAGTTGATCGCCACACCCAGCGGAGTCGGCCACGCGCGCAACGCATGCCCGATCGAGCGCAGCTGACCGAGCGTGCCGACCGCGGCCTGCCATCCGTAGGCGCAGCTGATGCATCCCCACGGCGTGTTGTCCAGGTAGATGCGCGGGTCCTCACGCAGGTCCTCGATGTAGTCCAGCGCGTTCTTCACCAAGCCGGAGATCGCGCCGTGGTAACCGGGAGAACCGACCACGACGGCGTCGGCGTCCCGAAGGGCCGCAACCAGTTCCAGTGCGCGCGGGGTGCGCTCGAGCTGATGGGGCGCGTACATCGGCAGATCGAGGTCCGGGCCGGCGAACATGCGGGTGCGGCCGCCCTGGCGCGCGACGGCGTCGAGGCAGTGGCGCACCGCCCGCTCGGTCGAGGAGTTGGCGCGCAGGGTTCCGCCGAGGCCGACGACGAGTGGACCGTCGCCGGTCATGTTCTCCCCCATCACTTGATCGCAATCGGATTGACCGGTGAGCCCACCGCGCCGGTGACGCGCAGCGGCGGCGCGATCAACTGGAACTCGTACACCCCGTCGGCCGCGCAGTCGGCGGCGAGCGCGCCGAGGTCCCAGTACTCGCCGAGCATCATCCCCATGTCCCGCAGGCACAGCATGTGCAGGGGCAGGATGGTGCCGTCGATCCCCGACTTGGGGTCCTCGACCATGAGGTTGTCGGCGGCCACTGCGGCCACCTCGCGCTCATGCAGCCACGACGCGCAGCGCCAGTCCAGCCCGGAATACGGCTCGGTGCCGTTTCCGGCTTCCAGGAATCTGTCCCACCAGCCGGTGCGGATCAGCACCACGTCCCCGCTGCCCACCGAGACGCCCTGCGCGCGGGCCACCTCGTCGAGTTCGTCCGGAAGAATCGGCTCGCCGTGTTCGAGGAAGGTCTGCGCTCCCCGGTGGCGGACCAGGTCGAGCAGCACGCCACGCGAGGTGATGCCCTTGACGTCGACCTTGTCGATGCCGCAGTGGAAGGCGCCCTGGCTGGTGACCGAGTCGGCGGGGAACCCGTTGTAGAGGTTGTCGTCGTAGTAGACGTGCGACAGCGCGTCCCACTGGGTCGCCGCCTGCAGCGGCATGATGATCATGTCGTCGTTGAACCGGAACGGGTTGTCGACGAAGTAGCCTGAGAGTTGCTGTGCCACGGTGTTCTTCAGCCAGTCCGGCCCGTACTTCACCAGAGTGTGGGCGTCACCGCCGTCGACGGTCATCACGTGCATCGGGTTGGGCCGGTACTGGAAGGCGCCCTGTGGTCCCGAGGACCCGAAGTCGACCCCGAGGGGAAACACCTTGCCGTGCCGGACCAGGCCGGCGGCCTCGGCGACCTTGCCGGCGGTGATGAAGTTCAGCGTCCCCAGCTCGTCGGCGTCACCCCACCGCCCCCAGTTGCGCACAGCCTCGCCCGCGCGTCGGAACTCGTCGAGACCGGCCATGTCACATTCCTTTCAGGGTGGCTGCGACGCGTCCTGCGATGTTGCCGCCGTCGACCCAGATGACCTGCCCGGTGATGTATCCGGCCGCCGGGCATCCCAGGAATACCAGCACCGCCGCCTGCTCCTGCGGCTCCGACACGCGCCCGAGCGGCTTGGGGATGTCGTCGAGGAACGCCGGGCCGTACGCGGTGCGCAACTGGTCGAGGATCGGTGTCTCGGTGACTCCGGGTCCGGTGCAGTTGATCCGGATCCCGCGCGCGCCCAGCGGTGCGGCGCTGCACATGGTGTAGAGGATCACCGCTTCCTTGGCCAGACGGTATCCACCGTCGGCGATGGCTTCCGGATGCGCCGCGCACCATTCGACGCCCTCGTCGATCGTCCGGGTGGCGAGCAACCCCGCGACCGTCCGCCGGTGTTCGAGGTAGTCGGCTGCGGCCAATGAGGACACGTTGACCACCGCCGACCCGGCCCGCATCCGCGGCACCAGAGCCTCGGTGAAGTGCCGCAGACCGAGGAAGTTGATCCGGACGACGCGCATCGGGTCGCCGATGCCCGAGGACACCCCGGCGACGTTGAACACCCCGTCGATCTCGCCACCGATCGTCGCGGCGGCATGGTCGATCGACGCGATGTCACTCAGGTCCATCTCGATGAACTCACCGAGATCGACTGCGGGCCTGCGGAGGTCGAGACCGACCACCTGCGCGCCGAGGTCGGTCAGCTGACGGACGGTATGGGCGCCGATTCCCGAGGCGCACCCCGTCACGACGATCCGCTTGCCGTCGTAGCGCCACAGCTCCTCGATGCCGGTCACCTAGCCCGAGGCCTCCTTGACCGCCCTGGCCTGCTTCTCCTGCTCCGCAGCCTTGACCCGGCCCTCGTTGATCTCGGCCATGGCCTCGGGGATCTCGCCCGCGGTGAACTTGCCACCGCGGCCGGTGGGCAGGCCACCGAACGAGTAGGTCTCGTCGAACAGTGGCGCATCCGACGGCTGCCGCCGAGCCTCGACCTTCTCGACGACCGGCTCGAGCCGCTTGGCCTTGTCGGCAACGTGTTTCGCGTCGCGCTCGATGAACTCGGGCAGGATGTCGCGGCCCATGATCTCGATGGACTCCATGGTGCCCTCGTGGCTGCGCGGGTTGAGCAGCAGGATGATCTCGTCCACGCCGCTGGCCTCGTAGCCGCGCAGGAACTCGCGCACGGTGTCCGGAGAGCCGATGGCCCCGCGGCCCGGGCCGAAGGCCAGCGTCGGATCCTCCTTGACCGCCTGCTCGTAGAGCTCCCACACACCGGTGCGACCGGGGGTGTGCATACCGGTCAGGTAGTAGTGCATGATGCCGAACGAGAAGAAGCCGCCGCCGATTCCGAGTCGGCTCAGCGCTTCCTCGTCGGTCTTGGCGACCATCATCGACAGGTCTCCGCCGATGGCGAGCAGGTTCGGGTTGATCGCCGGGGTGACCGGGGTGCCCTGTTCCTCGAATTCCCGGTAGTAGCCGTCGACGCGCTCCCTGAGTGCCTCAGGGCCGGTGTAGGCGAAGCTGAGTGCGCCGATCGCCTTCTGCGCGGCCATCTGCACCGAGGACGGACGCGTGCACGCCACCCACACCGGCGGGTGCGGCTTCTGCAGCGGCTTGGGAATGACGTTGCGGGCGGGCATCTCGATGTGCTCGCCCTTGAAGCCGCTGAACGGCGCCTCGACCATCGACCGGATGGTCACCTCGAGCGCTTCCTCCCACTGCGCGCGCTTGTCGGCGGGGTCGATGTTGAAGCCGCCCAGTTCGGCGACCGATGACCCTTCGCCGGTGCCGAACTCGACCCGGCCGTTGGACAGGTGGTCGAGCGTCGACACCCGCTCGGCGATGCGAGCCGGATGGTTGATCGCAGGCGGCAGGTGCATGACGCCGAAGCCGAGCCGGATGTCCTTGGTGCGCTGACTCGCCGCGGCCAGGAACATCTCCGGTGCGGTCGAGTGGCAGTACTCCTCGAGGAAGTGGTGCTCGGTCAGCCAGACCGTGGAGAAGCCCGCCTTGTCCGCGGCCTCGACCTCGTCGAGTCCGTGCTGGAACAGCTGGTGCTCGTCGTCCTCCGACCACGGCCGTGGCAGCGGGAATTCGTAGAACAGCGAGATTTTCATGTGCTACCTCCGATGGGGGCCGGGCCTGGACTGTGTTGGGGCGGTTGAACGGTGGGCACGCTGCCGACGGGTGCGTGCGCAGCGGCGATGTGGCGGGCGGCGACATAGCCGAACGTCATGGCGGGGCCGATCGTCGCCCCGGCCCCGGCGTAGCTGCGGCCCATCACCGCCGCGGAGTTGTTGCCCACCGCGTACAGGTTGGGGACAACGGAGTCGTCGTCGCGCAACACCCGCGCGTGCTCGTCGGTGCGCAGACCGCCTGAGGTGCCGAGGTCGCCGAGGATGATCTGGAACGCGTAGTACGGCGGCTTGCCGATGGGGTGCAGGTTCGGGTTGGGCAGAGTCTGGTCGCCGTAGTAGTTGTCGTAGGCGCTGTCGCCGCGGTTGAAGTCGTCGTCGTGTCCCTTGCGGGCCAGTTCGTTGAACCGCTCGGCCGTCTCGCGCAGGTGCTCGGGTGGGACGCCGATCTCGCCGGCGAGTTCGTCCCAGCTGGCGCCCTCTTTGACTACGCCGGAATCCAGCCAGGCCTTCGGCACCTTCCACCCGGTGGGCACCGGCGCGAACGGCACCTTCGGGATCGGCAGGTGGCCGGCGACGACATACCGGTGGAAGGAGCGGATGTCGGTGATCAGCCAGCACGGGATGTGGGAGACCCCGGAGTCGTGGCCCTCGATCATCGCGTGGGCGAAGTCCATGTACGGCGCGGCTTCGTTGATGAACCGCCTGCCATCGCCGTTGACGACGAACTGCGCGGGCATCATCCGTTCGTTGAGCATGAACTGCAGCCGGCCGTCGGGCCAGCAGATGGCCGGAAACCACCACGCCTCATCCAGCAGATCGGTTGATGCGCCGACTTTTTCGCCTGCGCGGATGCCGTCGCCCGTGGCGGCGGGGTTGCCGAAGCTCCAGCCCTGCCGCAGCACCGGTAGGTGTTCCCGGCGCCAGGCCATGTCGTGGTCGAAGCCGCCGGCAGCCAGGATCACACCGCGGCGTGCGCCGATGCGCACCGCGCGTCCGTCCCTCTCGACGACCGCACCGATCACCGCGCCGTCGGGCCCGGTGAGGAGTTCGGTCATCGGTGTGTCCAGCCACAGCGGAATGTCCTGCTGACGCATGGCCAGCCTCATCCGCGCGGCCAGCGACTGCCCGATCGCGGCCATCCGGTCGCCGAACAGGCGGGCGCGCACCATCCGCCAGATCAGCTTGAGCAACACCGCCTTACCGCGCCAGTTCTGGCGCACCTGGTAGAAGAGCCGGAGGTCCTTGGGCGCGAACCAGATTCCCTTGGGCGCCACCGCCAGCGGTTGCAGCAGGTGCTGCTCGTCCTCGCCGAGGGCCCGCAGGTCGATCTCGGGCACGTTGATGGTGCTGCCCAGTTCCGAGCCGCCCGGCAGTTCCGGGTAGTAGTCGGCGTAGCCGGGCTTCCAGACGAACTCGAACCACGGGCTGAGCCGCTCGAGAAACTCCATCATCTGCGGCGCCGCGTCGACGTAGGTGCGCAGGCGCGCGTCGCTGACCAGACCGCCCGTGATCTGCTTGAGGTAACCGAAGACGGCGTCGGGATCGGGCGCGTACCCGGCGGCACGCTGCGAGGGCGCGCCGGGCACCCAGATTCCCCCGCCCGATAGCGCGGTCGAACCCCCGAAGTGCGAGGACTTCTCGACCACCAGCGTGTCGAGTCCCGAGTCATCCGCGGCCAGCGCCGCGGTCATTCCGCCGCCGCCCGATCCCACCACCAACACGTCGACCTCGGTGTCGAAGCCGGGATCGGGACTCATGAAGGCACCGCCGTCCGGACGGCGAAGCCCGCGATGAGCTCCGGTGCCGCGCGGTAGAAGCGCTGCTCGGTGCGGTAGGGCCCGATGGCCGACAGCGCGGCGAAAGCCGCCACCCAGGTGCGGATCTCATGCCCGGAGTTGCCACCCTCGCGGGTGATGAACGGGTTGGACCAGCCGTCGAGGTCGGACAGCCAGCCCTGGTCGACGATCTCGAGAAATGTCTGATCCCACTGCGGGTTCAGTGGTTGCAGCGGGCTGTCCCCATGGGCGAACGCGTGGGCGGCGTCGATCACGGCACCTTGGCGGGCCATCCGCTGCTCCTGGCTCATCGGAGCGCCGTGCACGATCCGGTCCAGAGCCGCCGGGGGCGCGGTGGCCAGCGTCGGCACCGGAGGGTCATGGGACAGTCCACCTGAGCCCACCAGCAGCACCCGCTTGTTCAGCGTGGCGAGGTATCCTCCGATCGCGCTGCCGAGGGCGCGGGTGCGGCGCAGCGGTCCCAGCGGCGTCGCGACGGAGTTGCAGAACACCGGGATGACCGGGCGGGCGGTGGCGTCACCGAAGAGCTTCTCCAGCGGTTGCACGGTGCCGTGGTCGACGTCCATGCTCGCCGAGACCGAGAGGTCGACGCCGGCCTCGAGCACCGCGGCCGCCAACTCCGTTGCGAGCGCCCGGGGTACGTCCAGGGGTCCGGCGTGGGTGCCGTAGTCGCCGACCCCCTGGGCCGCCGTGCCGACGCAGAACGGCGGCATCAGCCTGTAGAAGAAGCCGTTGTAGTGGTCCGGGGAGAACATGACCACGAGTTCCGGGTCGAAGTCGGTGACGAAGTCGCGGGCTGCCGTCAGTGCGCCATCGATGTCGTCAAGAAGTTCCCGCGACGGTCCCGGAAGATTCAACAGCGGGCTGTGCGACATGCAGCACAGGGCGATTTCCGCCATGGTGACCACCACCTCCTCCCTGGGTCAGATGCAGGACACCGAACAGTGCGGTACTGATCTCGGGCGCCCGCTGGGCGATGCACGCGCCGGCGATACAGCGGTCCGGCCGCAGGAACAGCACCGATTCGCTGTGACCGTCGAACCACTTCTTCAAGGCCCCGGCACGGTCACCGACCACGATCACGTCCGGGTCATCGTGGCCGGTCCAGTGCAGCTGGGTCTGCGGGCGCGCCGCGACGAATCGGGCGCCGAGCGCCTGCCAGCGGTCGAAGGCCTCCGTACCCAGTAGAGCGCGCGGATTGTTGTTCCAGCACAGCACCGCAAAGCCGGTGCCCAGCACGTCGTCGAGAAGTAGGTTCTGCTCGCCGCGGGTGTCGACGCGAGGTTGGATGAACAGCGTGCCGACCGGTGAGGTCGCCGTCGGCGTGTGCGCGTGGTGCACCGCGCCCTGTTCGTAGCGCGGCATCGGCTTGAACCGCATCTCGAGGATGTAGCGCTTGAGTGTGGGCACCACCGAAGCACCGCGAATCACTCTGTCCCGCAGGGACGCCACGTGGCGATTGGTCGGTGAGATGACGCGACCCACAAGGGTCGACAGGTCGATCATCGCGCGGGCGTGCTTGCGGCGTTCGACGTCGTAGGTGTTCAGGAGGGCATCGGTGGCGTGGCCGTTGGTCACCGCGGCGAGCTTCCAGCCGAGGTTGGCCGCGTCGCGGATGCCGCTGTTGTAGCCCTGCCCCTGCCAGACCGGCATGAGGTGCGCGGCGTCGCCGGCCAGGAACAGCCGGCCCTTGCGGAACGTGCCCGCGATGCGCGAGTGGTGGGTGTAGAGGCGGTGGCGGATGATGTCGACGCGCTCCGGATGGGGCACCAGACGGCTCAGCATCGAGTTGATGAACGCCGGATCCTCGGCCTGCTCGTCGGTTTCGTCGGCGTGGATCATGAACTCGAACCGCCGGATGCCGTGGGCGATCGAGATCGACGCGTAGGGCCGCGCCGGGTCCGCCCCCACCTCGCTGTTCGGGTGGCCCAGCGGATCGTTGGCGAGGTCGACCACCAGCCACCGGGTCGGCGAGGTGGTGCCCTCGAAGGACACGCCCATCAGGCGGCGGGTGGCGCTGCGCCCGCCGTCGCAGCCGACGACGTATCGGGCCCGCACCGACTCCCCCGGCAGCGCCACGACGACGCCATCGGCGGTCTCGTCGAGTCCCAGCATCTTGCGTCCCCAGCGCACCTCGACGT
>Ga0075364_10001834_pt1 | contig 11770 bp, 8 predicted proteins | sample EndMetdeltDD1764_FD_71517 | JGI IMG/M metagenome (GOLD analysis project Ga0075364, IMG submission 71517) | Populus endosphere microbial communities from Tennessee, USA - Endosphere MetaG P. deltoides DD176-4 | ecosystem: Host-associated > Plants > Roots > Endosphere | place: USA: Tennessee... | reverse complement strand
CGTCCAGACCGTGTGCCTGTTGCATGGCGGCGATCAGGTCAACAAGCGACTGCGCCTGCGCTTCTGTAGGCATGCTGTGCTGCACTTCCGAAGGCGTGCTATGCTGCGCTTCCCCAGGCAGGCTGTGCCGCGCTTCCTCAGGCGTGCTGTGCTGCGCTTCCTCAGGGGTCCTGTGCTGCGCTGCCTCAGGCATGCCGTGCTGCGCGCCCGAAGGCGATGGCGGTGACGCGCCGTGGTGACCTTGCTGCGCGTGCTGCGGCAGCTTCAACGCGGCCTTTGCCGCGTCATACGCGTGGGCCAATGCCTGAACCGCGGTGACCGCTTGCGCAGAAGCCTGCACGAACGCTTCCTGCCAGGCGTTGGACCATTCGGGCTGAGCAATGGCATGAAAGTGCACCTGCAACGTGCGTGCAGCGTCACCGTTGAGATCGAGCCGCTTGGCCGCTTCGCGCATGCCGGCAAGCTGTTCGGCGGTGTGCACGGTGCCGGCGGGCCACGACAGACGCAGGTCGTGCCCACTGCCGTCGCGCACCACGCGCCCGATGGCGTCGTGCACGCTCATGCCCGCCGGCGAAGGACGATGCAGCACATCCACCCATGCGTTCAGCTTGTCCTGCAAGGCCTGCACGGCATCGGCCGGTGCCTGCCACTGCTCGGCCGCGAGCGACTCTCGCACGTCCCAGGCACGCTCGAGCTGTTTGATGACCTCCACCTTGGAGGTTTTGTTCGAATGCAGCTCCAGACAGAACTCGCCCAGACCGTGTGCCTCCAGGCGACGATTCACGACATCCAGCGCGGCCATTTTTTCGGCCACGAACAATACCCGGCGACCCAGCGCCAGGTTATGCGCGATCATGTTGGCAATGGTTTGCGACTTGCCTGTTCCCGGCGGGCCATCGAGCACGAAGTCACGTCCCCCGGCTGATGCCATCACGGCTGCAAGCTGCGACGAATCGGTGGGCAATGGAAGAAACATGTCGCGTGCCGCGACTTGCGTGTCCAGCGCATCTGGCGTGAGCGCGGCGGGTATCGATGCGGGATGAACCGACGGCTGCGCCTCGGTGTTCTCTTCGGGCGCTGCCAGAAGGTGTCGAACCAACGCGCTTTGACGCAGATCGTCGGTGCGCTCGGCCAAGTCCTTCCACATCAGATATTTCGCAAAGGAAAACGTGCCCAGCACGAGCTCTCCGGTCACTTCGAACCCCGGCAGATCCCTCACCGCACGTCGCACGATGTTCCAGATCGCTTCCACGTCGATGCCGCGCCCATCACTGGCCAGCTCGCCATCCAGTCCGGAAACCACCAGCCCGAAGTCGTGTCGCAACAGTTCGAGCAGCGTGAGATTGAAACGCGGCTCGTCGTCGGACAGGGACATGGTCACCCCGCCACTGACCGTCTTGCGCTCCAGGCGCACCGGCAGCAAGATGAGGGGGGCTGAGTATTGCCTGGGGTCGGAGGGCGTCTTTTTCCATTTGAGGAAGCCCAGCGCCAAAAACAAGGTGTTGGCGCCCCCTTCATCGAGGTCGCTGCGGGCCTTGCGGAAAAGGTCGATCAGCACGGTATCCAGACGCGCAGGTTCCAGCAGGGCGACCACCTCCCCTCGCACCAGGGCATCGCGGGCGTACTGTTCCTGCAGATTCTCGCGCGTTTGCTTCTCGTAGAGCGCGGCGTCACGGCCTGCTGCAGCCAGGTCCGGCATGGGCACGACGCGCACCCGCTTGCCATCGGCCAGCCGATCTTCAAGCGCAGCAGGATCGGGGCAGAGCAGGCGTACGGCTTTGGCGCCAGGCGGCACATGCAGCAGGCGATTGCGCGTGGTGAGGTCAAGCAGCTTGCGTTGCCACAGCGCCAGCCGATCGGACTCGAACGCCGCATGGACATCGATATCGACATCGAAGCCAGGCAGATCCGGCGGCATGTCCATGGCGACGGCGGGCGCATGCTCGGTTGCCTGGGCAGCGGCGGAGGCAGGCATCACCACGGCGAGCGGCAAGATGCGTTGCAGGCGCGCACGACGCAGATCGATCGCCATCAGAAAATCGTGGTCGGTGATCTGACGATTGGCCTGCGCGATGGCCTGATTGAAGGTGGCCGGCTGCGCCTGCGCGGCCAGCGTCGTCTCGAAGGCCACCATCTCTTGCAAGTCGATGCGCTTGCGCACTGCTGCCGCCTCGTCGGTGAACAGCTGCGCGAATTCCTGTGGCTGCAACCACACGCCGGTGAACGCGTGCCCGTCGGTCAGGATCAGCAGACTGTTCAGTCCTGCCTGCTCGAGTGCAGCAGTGAACAGCAGTGCGAGATCCAGACAGGTGGCCACGCCACCCTCACGGATGTCGCCCGGTGACCGGATTTTCTGCCCATGACGCTCGAAGCCAACGGGCGGCAAGGCATAGCTGATACCCATGCCGGCGACCGCAGACCAGATGGCCGAGGCCAGCTCCCAGGTCCGCGTGCGGGATTGGCCCGCATAACCGTCGATGCCGTCGGGCTTGCCCGCTGCACGCAGCACGTCGGATGCGGCCTTCAGAATGCGATCGACCGCCGGGTCGTTGGGCATGGAAAACGCCGCCAGCAACTCGGGCATGGAAGACGACCCGCCCCAATGCTGACGCGCCAGAACATCGACCGGATAGCGCTGCACGTCGAGCACAGTGTCCCCATGGCGCAGCGTCAGACGCACTTCCGCACGCAGTGTCTCGGTCAAGCCCGACAGATAGCCCGCATCGAGGCGGATATCACGATCGGCGATCTGCACCAGTTCGCCCGGTGCCAGTTGCTTGATTTCCCATGAGCGCGGGGCGATGAAGGCGGGTTCGGCCACCAGTTCGAGAATCAGGCCGGCAAGCGTCGGATCGTCGGCTTGCGCACCTTCAGTGGACGGGACCGCTACGCCCGCCCGGCGATAAACCAGATCGAGTTCGCGCAACACCGGCACGGCATTCTGGTGAGTGGCCAAGCCGACCTTCGAAGCGAAGACAGCCTGAATGCCGACTCCCATGACACGTCCCTCCAATGCGGTGATATGAAGACGCGCGCCGCTACTGGCTGCGCGATTCCTGCTCGCGTCGCTGACGCTCCTGCTCTTCCAGACGGGCATCTTCGATGTCGTCCAGCAACCCTTCCATGTCGACTGGACGATTGTCAATTTCGATATGACCGGTCAGCACGGCGTCTTCGGTCAGCTCGCCTGCTTCGTACAGGCGCCAGATTTCCTTGCCGTAGTGCGTGTCGAGCAAGGCCGGCACAAATTGTCCGAAGAAAATTTTCAGGTTGTCCACGTCGCGCTCGAACATGGCTGCCGCACCCGAGTGGCCTGCCGCATCGATGGCCTGCGGCAGATCGATGATGACCGGGCCATCGGTGGCCATCAGAATGTTGTACTCGGACAAATCGCCATGGATCATGCCGGCCAGCAGGATACGCACGACCTGCTTGATGAGTTCGGCATGCGTGGCCAGCGCCCAATCGTGATCGAACGCCACATCGGCCAGACGGGGCGCGACGTCGCCATTTCCGTCAACGACCATTTCCATCAGCAGCACGCCATCGGTACAGATATAAGGCTGCGGTACACGCACACCCGCGTTGGCCAGACGAAACAACGCGTCGACCTCGGCATTCTGCCAATGTTCTTCCTGCACCTGCTTGCCGTAACGCGACCCTTTTTCCATGGCGCGCGCCTCGCGGCTGTTCTTCACCTTGCGGCCTTCCTGGTAGGTCGCCGCCTGGCGGAAGCTGCGCTGTTTGGCATCCTTGTAGACCTTGGCACAACGAATGTCATCGCCACTGCGCACGATATAGACGGTCGCTTCCTTGCCGCTCATGAGCTGACTGATCACGTCATCCACCAGCCCCTCTTCGACCAGTGGGATCAACCGTTTCGGAGTCTTCATGCGTAACAGGCCCTGGCAGAATGGGTCGGACAGCACGGGGCTGCGGCGTAGAAGGCGGGAGACGAGGTCTGGATCATGCCGAATTATAGGGGTGTGGTGCGCGGCAAGGGCATGGAGAAGGTGAATCGCGTCAGGGCCGGGGTGGACACGACATCGAGCGTGCCACCATGGGCATGCGCGATTTCCAGCACAATGAACAGGCCCAGCCCCAGACCCTGCTGACTGGTGCGTGCCGTGGCCCGAAAGAACGGCTGGAACAGGCGTTCAAGCATCTCGGGCGCGATGGGCGCCCCATGATTGGACACCGCCATCTCGAACACGTCACCCACCGTGCGCACGTCCACCCGGATCGGCTTGTCGACATCGCCATAGGCCAGTGCATTGGCCAGCAGATTCGAAAGCATCTGCGACAGTCGCCCGCGATCGCAGTCGACTGGCACATCCAAGCGAATAGCGGTCTCGATAACGCGTTCAGGCCAGGCGGCCTGCAGTTCGGCCACGACCTGTTCCAGATCGGCCCGCAGGTCGGGGCTGGCACTGCGCACCAGCGTAAAGCCACCGCCCAGCCTTCCCCGCGCAAAATCGAGCACGTTGTCGATCAGGCCCGAGATACGCAAAATACTCTTGTCCATGCGCGTCAACACACTGCGCAATTTCTCGTCGGTGGTGAGCTTGCGCATCAGGCCCGAGCCTGCCGCAATCGACGCCAGTGGATTACGCAGATCGTGACCCAATACCGCAATGAACTGCTCGCGCAATTCGGCATTGGCGCGCTCCGCGCTCAAAGCCGTTTCGCTGCTGGTCAGGCGGTCCTGCGCATCGAGATGAAAGCCAATGAGATCGGCAAACATTCTGAACATACCGGTGACGGCCGGGTTGCTGACCTGCGCCGGCAGAGGATGAATGGCGCACAACGTGCCGAAGAACTCGCCGCTGGCACGAAAGATTGGCGCCGAGATATAGCTCTGAAAACCGTACTGCCTGGGGGTGTGATGATGCGCAAACAGGGGATCGGTGGCCACGTGGTCGATGACGACCATGCGTTTGCTGTCCCGGATCTCGTCGCAGATCGTGGTCTTGATCTCCAGTTCGCCCCCGGCCTGCAGGCCGAAGGCAATTTCGTCGCGCACCTCGCACGCCACCCAGCGCGTGTCGGTGACGCGTGCAACCGCAGCGAAGCCCATGCCCGTCGTTCGGCACACCACTTCAAGAATGGTTTTGACCGCACCGATTCGGGCGATAAGCGCCACGTCATTCTTTAAACTTGAGTCATCCATTCGTGCAGGTCTTTGACATCAGTCGTCAGAATAGGGAGATCCAACGTGATTGATCGTCTCCTATCGTAGAACATTATTACGAATAGGGGTGGCCCCGTCGACGAAACGCCTTCGGGTGCCCGTCCTCGACCCCAACGACGTTGACGAACGCCGAACTTTTCCCGCGCGCCACACTCCAACTCAGCTCAATGTCAGCTTTTAGGAATACCACCATGAACGGACAAGATCGCCAGGCCATCGAAGGTGTTTTTTCCCGACTGGGAGAACTGGAACGCCAAGGGGTGACGCGCGACCCGCAAGCCGACACATTCATCCAATCGCGCATGCAGGAGCAGCCCGGTGCCGCCTACTTCCTGGCGCAAACCGTCGTCGTGCAGGATCAGGCCTTGCAGGCCGCGCAGGCCCGCATTGCCGAACTTGAACAACGGTCGGGTGCCGCTGCCTCGGGCGCAGCGCCGGGCCGACAGGCCGGCGCTGGTGCAGCAGGCGGGTCGTCACTCGACTATTCCTTCGGACGCCAGCCCGCTGCCGACACCGGCGCACAGGCGCCCGCGACTGCCCAACCGCAAAGCCTTGCCCAGAAACTGGGCTTTGGCGGGGGCGGTCAGGCAGGTGGCGCGTCCCAGGCCGCACCCACGGGCAACCGCAACGCACCCGGTGCCGGCGGCGGCTTTCTGGCCGGCGCCATGCAGACCGCCGTGGGGGTCGCGGGCGGCATGATGCTGGGCAACATGCTGGGTGGACTGTTCGGCGGGAACGAGGCGAATGCCGCCACGGCCCCTGAAGGCACCCAGGCCGGCGACGCGGCGGCACCCGCACAGGATGCCCAGGCCGATCCCGGTTATGACGATGGCGGCGGTTTCGATGACGGTGGTGGTTTCGACGGCGGCTTCGACGACTTCTGAATCAGGCTACCTGCCAGTCGCCATGGCGGCGTCTGGCGTCATCACGGCTGCGTGTCCACGCAGCCGATTGACCGGCCCCCTTACCTGCGGTCATGGGTCGACCTTATACCAACGTGAACACCACGCGGGCGTCGCCCAGGCGCCCTTCGTACTTGCCCGGTGCGTGCACGTCAACGGCCTGCACCAGGGTGCCGGTGGTGATCACCTGCCCACGCTTGAGCGCCAGCTTGTAGGTCGCGGCATGCTCCCAGAACAGCGCGAGCGACTGCATGGGACTGGTGCAGGCGTCTCCCGAGAGCGCATGGGTAATCGATGCGCCTTCGTGCACGAGCGAGGCCGGCGTGGTCCACTGTGCCGAGGCGTCCACGCCTGGCAAAGCGTCGCCTCTGACAAAGGCGTGAAATGCCGAATCGTCGGCCACGAAGCTGGGGGCGCCAACGACCTTGCGATCCACATACCGACTGCACACAATTTCAATCGCCAGAAAGCTGGAGGCGAGCATGCGCGTGCAGTCCAGAGGCTCCTGTGCCGGGCTCACATCGCACGCCAGTTCGAACGCGACCTCGACTTCCAGCGTGAACGGTGCACCCGGAACGCGTTGCACCACGGCAGCATTGCCATGCATGTGCGCGCGGCCCATGTAGCCAAACAACGCCAGCCCGAACTCGCTCGTGCGCAGCGCCGCAGCGTTGGCCGCCGCAACCTTGTAGCCGCCCACTTCTTCCCCGAGCGCGGCCCGAAAGGCGTCCTGCACGGCGTAACCTTGCGCAAGCGTGACGGGACGCTCCGGGGCAGGCAACGCGTCGAAATGGCGATGGGTCCGTCGTGCCTGGGACAGGCGGGCGGCCGCAGGTGCGGGATCGAAATGCAGCGTCATACAGAACATCCTGATAGGGTTAAAGGCCAGGCACGCGCAAGGACTTGAAGCGCACGCAATTCACGGCCACGGCAAGCGCGGCGCACGCGGACGCAAAGATCAGCGCCAGGGTGGGCCCATAGGTGACGGGCAGGCTGAAGGCGATGGCGACCAGCGCGGTACCGAAGCTCTGACCAAACACGCGCAGGGTGGCCTGCATGCCTCCGGCCGCACCGCTGCGCGAGCGTGGCGCAGAGGACAGCATGGCGCGGTTGTTCGGTGTCTGAAAGAAGCCGAAGCCCACTCCGGAGGCAAACATGGCACCCATGATCCACGTATTGGACGCATCGTGCGGCAGCAGAATCAGGCTGACCAGCCCGGCCACCATGGTTGCGGCCCCCAGACCGCTGAGCACGGCGGCCGAATACTTGTCCGACACCCGTCCGGCCAGGGTGGCCACCATTGCCGTGCCGAACGGCCACGCGCCCATGAGCAAGCCGATTTCGAGATAGGGCCGCCCCATCACGCCCTGGAAATAGAACGGCAGGGACACGTAGGAGGCCATTTGCGCCGCAAACGTGCAGACTGACGCGCAGGCCGCAAAGGCAATGGTCGGAATGCGCAGCAAATCGACCGGCACCAGCGGTGCCGTCTGATTGCGCGCCCGTCGAATCAGGAACACGGCGCACAGGAATGCCAGCACGAACAAGGGCAGCGAGCGCGCCGGACTCTGCCCCAGAAAATCGACTGCAATGATGAACGACCCGAGCGCCACCATGCACAGCACCGCGCTCAGGCCATCGAAGCGCACGTTGTTCTTGGGCACGTCGGGCAGATGCCGCACGCCGATCAATGCCACGATGCCGATGGGCACGTTCACGGCAAAGATCCACGGCCAGGAACTGACCGATAGAATCGCCGAACCGATGTTCGGGCCGATGACTGCGCTGATGGCCACGGTGGTGGCGTTCACGCTCATGCCCATGCCCAGCTTGCTCAACGGGAAAATATTGCGAACGAAGCCGCCGATGAGCGAGGTGATGGCTGCCGCGCCCATGCCCTGCAGCACGCGAGCGGCGGTCAGCTCGGTCAGGGTGGTCGATAGTGCGCACAGCAGAGACGCCACGGTGAACAGTGTGAGCCCGATGGTGAACATGCGCCGAAACCCGATGCGCTCGGCCACCGCCGAGAGCGGCAGCAGCAGCGTGACCACGGCCAGGTTGTAGGCGTTGGCAATCCAGATGGCTGCAGCGGGCGTGGTGTTCAGATCGCGAGCAATGGTGGGCAGCGCGACGTGAGCAATGGTGGCATCGAGCACCGCCAGCGTCAGCCCGGTCATCAGGGTCACCATGGCCCACAGGCGGCGCGGCCAGGGCAACCCCTCGTAAGGCGCTGCCTTGCCAGGCCCGCCACAGCCCGGGCGGGAGGCAGGCTCGGAGGTGGCGGGGGTGCTCACTCTTTCTTGGCCGGGCGTTGCCAGTTGTCGATCGTAATCTGTTGAGGACGAGACAGCGTCAACTTGCCTGCTGCCGCTTCGCGGGTGAGCGTGGTGCCCGCACCCAGGGTGGCCGCACGACGCACCGTGACCGGGGCCACCAGTTGGGTGTCGGAGCCGATGAAAGCGTCGTCTTCGATGGTCGTTCGGTGTTTGTTCACGCCATCGTAATTGCAGGTGATGGTACCTGCACCGATGTTCACCCGCGCGCCGATGTCAGCGTCGCCCAGGTAAGCCAGGTGATTGGCCTTGCTGCCCTGGCCCAGACGGGTTTTCTTGATTTCCACGAAGTTGCCGACATGCGACTCTGCCTCGAGCACGGCACCGGGACGCAGGCGCGCATAGGGCCCGATATGGACATGCTCGGCCGCGCTGGCTTCACACAAATGGCTGTAGGCTTCGACCCGTGTGCCCGTACCCAGTTCGACATCGCGCAGCACGCAGTGGGGGCCGATATGTACGCCATCGGCCAGCCGCACGTCACCCTCGAACACGCAACCCACATCGATGAACACATCGCGCCCGCAGTGCAGCGTGCCGCGCAGATCGAATCGTTCGGGATCGGCCAGGGTCACACCCGCCTCGAGCTGGCGGCGTGCCTGTTCGCGCTGAAAGGTGCGCTCCAGTGCAGCCTGCTGCACCCGACTGTTCACACCCAGCGTCTCCCACGGCGCACCGGGTTGCGCCGCACCCACGGGTACGCCGTCCTGCACGGCAAAACCGACGATATCGGTAAGATAGAACTCGCCCTGCGCGTTGTCGTTGGTCAGGCGTGCCAACCAGTCCTTGAGCAGCGCAGTCGGTGCGCACAGGATGCCGGTGTTGACTTCGTTGATGGCGCGCTCTGCCTCGGTGGCGTCTTTGTGTTCGACGATGCGCTGGACCTGACCCTGCTCGTTGCGCACGATGCGGCCGTAACCCGTGGCGTCATCGAGGCGTTCGGTCAGAACGGCCATTCCGGTGCCGCGTGCGGCCAGCAAGGCGCTCAGCGTTTCCGGGGTGACCAGCGGCACATCGCCATACAGCACGAGCGTGACGTCCTCACTGCCCGCGCCGCCTTCGAGCAAGGGCACGGCCTGCTGCACGGCATGACCCGTTCCCTGCTGGGGTTGCTGCAGCGCGAAGGCCAGGCCCGACTCTTCCTTGAAGGCCGTCTTCACGACCTCTGCCCCATGCCCCACCACGACCACGATGTGCGCAGGCTTGAGCGCGCGTGCGCTGCTTAGAACATGAGCAAGCATGGGACGGCCGGCGAGCGTGTGCAGCACTTTAGGAAGATCGGACTGCATGCGCTTGCCCAGACCTGCGGCGAGGATGACGACATTGAGCATAAAAAAATAAACCGTAGTGAAGGTTTGACTGCGGGTAGCTTTGAATTCTAGTCCGTCACGCCACACGTGACAGCGCTGCACGGCAGCATGGCCGGCGACCGACGCCGAAGGGCTATCCAGCCCTGGTCGTTCTGGTTTTCTTGGCAGCCGTGCTCGGGCGGGTGGCGGCTTTCGACGCGGATCGCGTGCTTGAGCGGGCACGCGTGCCTGATGTTTTGGCCGACGGCTTGCCCGTGGATGAACCCGAGGCGCTTGCGCCCGACTTCGCCGCGGTAGTGGGCCGGGACTTGGCCGCTGCCTTGCCCGCCGTGCTGCCAGGCGCCGCCTTGGACCCGGCTGCGGCCTTGCCCGTGGTGCTGCCTGACGCGGCCCTGCTGGCGCGCGCACCTGCCTGGGTCGCAGACGGAGTTGGCCCGGCGGCCTTCGCATTATCCTGCGCACGACCGGCCGGCCTTGCTGCGGCCTTCTGGGAAGCACCTGTGGCGGTGGCAGCAGCGGTGGCCTGCGCCATGGTTCTGAACTGCTGCTGCAGCATATCGAACCACGCCTGCGATGCCGACTGCGCGGCTTGCGCGCCGGGGAACAGGCCTGCACCGGCATCAGCGCCGCTATCCGGCGTGCTGCCGGGTGCGCTGCCTGAGGCGCTGTTCGCATGAGATGACGACGCATGGCTCGCACCCGTTTGCGTTGCGCCTGCGGCACCGCCCTTATCGCCTGCACCAGCGTTCTGTTCGCCTGCACCAGCGTTCGGTGCGCGCGCGCCACGCGCCTGCGGCACCTCGTCATCTGGCGTACCGAAAGAGAACGCCGAAGCACCCTGCGTCGGCCCGCCAGTGCCCGAGGATGGCGCCGATGCGGACGCCGGGCGGCGAATGCCCAGCACTGCCTCCAGCGGCGACTGCCCGGCATAAGCATCCATCGGCGTCTGCGAGACGGCATCGACAAACGAGCGCAAGGTGCTGATGGTGGCGCGCTGCACTTCCATGCCCTGGATCGTGCTGGACAACATGGACAGATTCATGGAGAGCCAGCTTTCCACCGACTTCAGTTCAGCGATGCGGCGATCGAGCTCTTCCAGATTCAAAGGCGGCGTGATCGGCAATGCGCTGGTGAGGCCACCCGGCCCGGTCAGCCCGGCCCAGGCCTGACGCATCATTTCCATGCTGGCCAACAGCGGATTGCCCGCGATATCCGGATTGGACTGCCCCATGCCTGGCATAACAAAAGGATTGTCGTTTGACGAGGCCATTGATGTCTCCGATATCGCGTTGCTCAGCCTACAGCTTACCTCGGTTCAAGGCGGTTATCGACCAGACGCACATGATCGCCCGAAGCAAAGCGCACGCTGTCGGTCGTGAACGTGCGGCTCGATCCGTCATTGAAGCGAACCAGGGTCTGATAGCGTGTCACAGTCTGTTGCCCACGCATGTTTCGCTGTATTTCACGACCGGCAAAGGCACCGCCGACCGCGCCCAGAACAGTCAGGGCGTCACGGCCACTGCCGCCGCCGAATTGGTTGCCGACCACGCCACCAGCCACGCCTCCGGCAAGGGTGCCGATGATGTTGTGCTGATCGCCACCCGATGACTGCCCGGTCGGCACGGCAACTTCACGCACACTCTCCACCACGCCGCACTGACTGCAGGCCACGGCGGGCGCTACCGGGGCGGCACTGGCCACCTTGGCAGGCGCGGCCGATGCCGGGCGGCTCGCCGGGGATGCGTCTTTTGCCTGCGCCGACGGGCGCGCGCCAGCAGGCGGGGTGGCCGATGTGATCTGGCCCTGCGCGCCAGGCTCGCCGCTTAACTGGGCGGCCGCCACGCCCTGATCGGCAATGCGCAAGGGCGTGTCGTCTCCCTTGGCGCCGACATGCGGCAACACGCCCAGCATCGACGCCGTCGCGACGGCGCAAACCAGAATGACGGCACCGGCAGCGGTGGCAATCAAGGGATGAATCTTGCGAGGGTTGTTTGGGGATGTCATGACAGACTCCGTTGAAATGACCGTCTCCGG
>Ga0075364_10001833_pt1 | contig 11771 bp, 11 predicted proteins | sample EndMetdeltDD1764_FD_71517 | JGI IMG/M metagenome (GOLD analysis project Ga0075364, IMG submission 71517) | Populus endosphere microbial communities from Tennessee, USA - Endosphere MetaG P. deltoides DD176-4 | ecosystem: Host-associated > Plants > Roots > Endosphere | place: USA: Tennessee... | reverse complement strand
GCTTCAAGGATACCGAAGAAAGCATCGTCGACTGATTCAACTGCTATGATTGCCCGGCTAATGAGCTCAACACCTTTGGCGGTCGCTTCTAGGCTAACGGCTCGCTTGTCTTTGGAATGCGAAGTCCGTTGTATTAAGCCTTTTGCCTCTAGTTTTCTGAGTACCTGTGATGTCATCATTGGGTCGGTCTTGGCCCGTTCGGCAAGTTGTATCTGTGTGAGACTTTCGTTGTCGGGTGCGTAGACAAGACAGGCCAGTAGCACAAACTGTACATGCGTCAGGTCAAACGGCTTAAGCGCCATTCTTTGTTGAGCTTGCCACTGGTTGCTCATTAGCCAAAGTAAATAACCTGGGCTATTGTGGGCGGCATCAAATTCGTTGCTCTGGTTCGATTCCATGCTATTTATATACTTTCGTGTAGAGGATCATATCAAATATAATATGCGTGCATATTATATTTGTCAAGGCTTTAGGCAACCAGCCGTATTTGCCCGACTAGAATCGTTTTACTTACAGTGTGGAATAGGTTCTTTGCCTATGTGCTGTCATACTTAAGTTATGGATCTCACGCAGTTCGGTTGGACCGACGAATTTGGCAAAAAATGGGAAGCTTTTAAACCAGCCGGCCTGCTGCCCGCTCGTGTCATTGCAGATTTTGGCACATCACTTAAAATCGCTATGCCGGAAGTGGCAAACGCGGCATTGTCGGGCAAATTAGCGCATCACACGAATCGCGAAAACGTGCCCAAGGTTGGCGACTGGGTAGCAGTACGCCCGTCCGATTATGGCAACCCAACTATAGAGGCAGTACTTCCCCGCCGCAGCGAAATAGCCCGCAAAGTTGCAGGCAAGCGAGTAGCAAAACAAACTATTGCTGCGAACGTAGACATCGCCTTTGTGCTTCTGGCGCTTGATAATGATTTTAGTATCGAGAGGCTCAAACGTTTTCTTTACCAACTGTCTATTGATGCTATTCGTCCGGTTATTGTGCTTAATAAGGCGGACAAAACAAATGATATTGTCAGCTACATCGAAAGCCTGCGCGACCTTAATCTGCCGCTCATCGTAACGACCGCCACCGAAGGCGCCGGCATCGACCAAATACTCGCCTCTATTCCTGCTGGTCAAACGGCTATCTTACTTGGCTCATCTGGGGTTGGTAAATCCACGCTTACCAATCAGCTGCTTGGCCGCGACGAACAGACTACGCAAGCCATTCGGGAGTCGGACTCCACTGGCAAGCACACCACGGTGCATCGTGAACTATTTGTGCTGCCTGGTGGCGGATTGCTCATAGATACTCCGGGCGTCCGCGAGCTGCAATTGTGGGGTACCGAGGAAGACTTGACCGAAAACTTCAGTGATATAACTGCGCTTGTTGGCATGTGCAAATACAGCAACTGCAAACATCAAAACGAAGCGGGCTGCGCCGTGCAGGCGGCGCTACAAGATGGGACGCTTAGCCGCACCCACTACGCAAGCTACCTTAAAATGAAGCAAGAGCTTGTCAGCCTAAAGGCCAAACAAACAGTGCGCACCCAGCGGAGCAATAAGCGCTCAAAAAGCAGCCTTAAGCGTCGCGATCAAGACAGCTTAGCGGATAGCTAAGCGGCCCCTAGCTGGCAAGCAGTAATCGAAGCTGTTTGGCGTTTTTTAGAGCGTATCCATGGAAGTCATTGTTGAAATACACATATATGCGCTTAACTCTATTGGGCAGACTACTGATGTATGCTGCCCAATCGTGTAATTGTTCATCGGAGTATGAAGATGCGAATAGTTTTTCGGGCCCATGCATGCGGATGTAGGCAATATCTGCCGTCGTACGACGTATCTCCGGCCAACGCGATGATTGGCCCGCTACCAGCGCAACATTGTATTTTTTGAGTAAAGAAAATAACTCGCCCGTAAACCAGTACTTATTGCGAAATTCGATTGCAACATCAAACTTGTATGCCCTGCTGCTAATTTCATCGGTGAAAAAATGTAAAAAACGGTCCAGTCGTTCTAAATCGTATTTAAAACTCGCGGGCAATTGAACAAGCACAGCTCCGAGTTTTTCGCGAAGGATTTGCGTTGAGTCTAAAATATATCGCACCTTCTCTGTCACTTCATCATTTATTGCTAACGTATGAGTGTGCGTGATTAATTTATTAAGTTTAATCGAGAATTTATACGTGTCTGGCGTCATGCGATACCATGTTTTATATGTTGACTCGCCCGCAATGCGGTAGAACGAAGAGTTGTTCTCGACCGTATTAAAATGCTGAGAATGAAACGTTAATTCGTGGTAGCCTTTAATCTCCGGGGGATAGAAGAGCTTGGTCCAGTCGTCATAATGCCATCCGGACGTACCCACATATATCGACTTGCTCATGGGTATAATTTTAGCTCATGAATGTTCGAAATCCGCATGCTACGCGAAATTATATATGTAATGCGCACCAATATTGGCAGACCGTAAGCACTTTTGCTGAGTAAAACGTTCGAGTATTTTCTGACGCTTATGCTAAAATAATAAATAACTATGACTCGACTACCGCAGCCAGGTGCAGACAATGGAACTTGGGGTGACATCCTCAACGATTTTTTAGAGGTTGAACATAATACAGATGGCACCCTTAAAGCATCGGGTAGCTTGAGCTCAAAAGCCGACGATAACGCGGTTGTTCATATAACTGGCAACGAAGTGGTTGGAGGAACGAAGACTTTTTCTAGCTCACCTGTTGTGCCTACGCCAACACTGGGTAGCCAGGCCTCAACGAAGGCCTATGTTGACAGCACTGTTGCATCTGGCGCACCCGACGCAACCGCCAGTACAAAAGGCATCGTGAAACTTGCTGGCGATCTTGGCGGCACTGCGGATTTGCCAACAGTTCCAGGTTTGGCAAGCAAACAGGCGGCCGACGCAACGCTGACCGCGCTCGCTGGTCTGGATGCTACGGCTGGTATGGTTGTGGAGACGGGTGCAGATGCCTTTACCAAACGTACGCTGACTGCCGGTTCAAGCAAAGTCACTGTAACAAACGGCTCGGGCGCAGCTGGCAACCCGGCTATTGATGTGAATGAAGCAAACTTTACAGGTATCCCAGAGTCAGCGGTCACTAATCTTACGGCAGATCTCGCCGGCAAACAGAGCGCAGACGCCGACCTTACTGCCATCGCCGCGCTTACTCCTGCCGATAACGACATTTTACAGCGAAAAAGCAGCGCCTGGACAAACCGTACTCCTGCCCAGCTAAAGACCGATCTTTCACTGACAAAAAGCGATGTTGGCCTTGCCAATGTGGATAACACCAGTGACGCCAATAAACCGGTAAGCGCCGCCCAGCAAACCGCCCTCAACTTAAAAGCCGACACTACCGTGACTGACGGGCTTAACACCCGTGTGACCGCCCTTGAGTCTGCAGGTATTGTCACTTTAACGGATGGCGCTTCTATTGCTACCGATGCCAGCGCCGGCAAGCATTTCCGTGTTACTGTTGCCGGTGACCGCACACTCGCCGCCCCTACCAACGCCACCGACGGTATGCACCGTATTTGGGAGATTACTGCATCTGCGGCGGACCGCTCCCTAACTTTGACCACTGGGAGCAGCGGCAGCTTTGAGCTTACAACAAATATTACTTCGCCAATTACTATTACGAACGGCAAAACGCTCTTTCTTGGGGCGATTTATAATACATCGCGTAGTCGCTGGACAGTATTGGCCCTGAAGGCTACTACGTAATGGCAATATATAGTGATAATTTTAATCGCGCAGACTCTACGACGGTGGGGGCAAATTGGACAGAGATCGTAGACGACTGGTCTATCAAGAGTGATCAGCTAGCGCCGGGCCTCACAACGACTGGGGTTATTCTTTATAATCTACCACTAGATACAGTCGACCACTATGCAGAGATTGCTATGCCCGTTGCAAGTACAACTTCGATGGGCGTTTTTGCGCGCTCTGATCTGGCGGGGAATAGCTTCTACGCGCTGCGCAGCAACGGTACCTCGTGGAATTTATTTACCAATATTAGTGGCACATTTACGAGTATTGGAAGCTATGCAGCAACCCTGGCTAACGGTGATGTCGCGCGTATCCAGTGCGTAGGCAGCACTATTAAGGCTTTCATAAACGGCGTGGAGCGTATTTCGGTAACCAATACCGCAATTACGACCGGCACCTACACGGGCGTACGCAGCACACAAAGCTCCACAGCGCGCTACGATAATTTTACCGCCGCCGACGTGGGAGGTGTGTATTCTAACGATGGTGCTTTCTTTGATTTTATGTGACAACAACTCTCGCGTTCGCCGTCTCTATTGACAATTTTAGAGTAAAATGTTAAAATAATAAAGTTACTCGTCCGAGTGACGCACCTTCAACCCAAGGAGAGACGTATGTCTCGTGACATCCTCGCCCAGGTCTTGACGTCCGAGCTCACGCTGCCGACGTACGCAGGCTATCTGCACATGACCCGCGAGAATCACACCGTCCCCGCCGAGGCAAGCCACCCCTCTGCAGATCAGCCTTCCGCAGATCTGTGACGAGGAGCAGTCGCGCGCCTACTGGAACGTCCAGAACCCGACCGAAGAAATCGAGCGCTTTTGGGCCATCGGCAACTTCCTCAAGGAAGAGTCGAAGGCGCCGTTCACCACCTACGGGTGTGACGACGTGCAGTTCCATGCCCCGGAAGGCCTGTTCGGATTCAGCGACAAGCTCGCTTGGCTGTACCGCCTGGTGCAGTCTCGCGGTGTCCGTACCCGCATCCCGTGCGAGAACGCCCCCGAGCTGTTCATGCTCATGGTCAACTCGAACGGACTCCCCAACCTCGAAGGTCCCGCCGCCATCGCCTACGCCCGCTTTTTGGGTGAGTCGCTGACGAACTGGCGCCGCGACGACGGGAGCGAGCTCGGTCGACACATGCACAACGGGTACTTGCTGCCCAAGCGCGCCAAGATCGAAGTCCACCGCCAGACCCGTCCGGCGTCGTGGCCGCGCATCACCGGCCGCGAAGGCTATGGTCCGTACCGGGTGACCGTTTCGGTCGACCCCACGTACCGCAGGGCGCTCGTTGGCCCTAAGGGCGCCAACGTTCGCACCATCACCAAGGCACTCAGCGCCATGGTTGACGCGGACGTGCACCTGCAGATCAACACCCTGTCCCGCTAGCAGCACCCGAAGTACAAGCACGCGGCGTCACCCCGAGCAACACCTTGAGTTGAAGCAACACTGAGCACGCAAGCGTCACCTGGCTGAAGTTCCATGTGTCATCTCCGTGGTTAAGTTGAAGTATTTTGCGTCACCTCGCGTAACTAAAGGGCACCTCCACGGTGCCCATTTTAATATCTTGTTGACGGTAGATGCGAGCTAGTTCAGAATCTCTCCTTTGATATTCGCCAATCTTTTTTGCCATACTTCGAGCTCTTCTGGAGTGAGCCGTTTCCAGTCTGTTACCTCGCCTACTATTTTGAGCGGTTCCGTACTGCGATATGACCGAGTGGGGCAATTCCGCCGCAAGACCGGCTCCGTCGACGAGGGCAGTAAAATAGATATGATTCATAATTACTTCGGGCCTGTAGTTAGACCGAAAGCCCGGCGTCAGCACATCACCAATCTGTAAATGTGCCCTTGTGCCGTGATAAAATGGTCCTTTGTCGGTTATAGCCGCTGCGTGATTCATATGTTATTAGTGTACACATGTATGGGCAAAAAGCAGCTCCGTTTCAAAAATATCTCACGTGCTCTTAATTTGGATGGATTATAACTCCAGCGCATGTGCCAATCTGCTATCATAGTTTTATTATGTCCACACCAAAAACCTCAATAATTATGCCAACCTACAATAGGGCGCATATCATTACGACCGCTATTCAGAGTGTACTTTCGCAGACCGACCCGAACTGGGAGCTTGTAGTTGTTGATGATGGCTCAACCGATACGACGAAAAGCGTCATAGAAAATCTGAATGAGCCAAAGATTAAATACGTCTTTCAGGAAAACGCAGGTGTTTCCAATGCACGTAACCGTGGGCTTTCGGAAGCTTCCGGTGAATGGATTGCGTATCTGGATAGTGACAACGAGCTACATCCTGAATATCTTGCTGTTATGCATGAGCATCTTTCGGGGCGGCCCGAAAAAGTTTTTGCCCTACCGCGCACGCATCGTATCCTTGAGCAGTATGAAAACGGTCGCCTTCTTAAAAGCGTCCCGGATAAAATTGATATTGTAAAAGACGAAATAACAATCCACGACATTTTTATGCGCACCTTCCACGCCGATACCAACGGTCTTATGCATCACCGAAAAGTATACGAAGAAGGCATTACATGGGACCCATCAATCCCGGTCATGGAAGATTGGGACCTGACGCTAACGATAGGTAATAAGTATCCGGATGGATTTTTATTTGTGAATGAAATTCTGTGTACGTACTACCAGAGATTTGGCGGAGATGGAATACGGTCAAATGGCACGTACCTTGATAATATCGAAGCATTCGAAAAAATCTATAAGAAGCATAAAGATGACGCCTTGATGCAGGGTCAGACATGGTACGCCCCTACTATCGAACGCTGGAAGCAGCGACAGCGAGACTTTGAAGCGGGAAAAATACCGCCATACTCACAGTTCTACTTCACTTAGCATTTGCTCAACCTTCCTCTGCAGTCTAAAATAAGCTTAATTAGTATGAGCAAGGCAATACACGTTATGGTCGGGATTCTGCAGCGCATTGGTAATGCGGCTTTGGTGGTGGCGCTTTGCGCTTTGTTTTCGCCCGTAGCTGTGGCGGCCTTGAGTACAATTGCCCAAAGTTATACGACAAAGTCAACAGACATCACCCCTGGAACAGTCGTAAGCTTGGTCGCTTCAAGCTCTAGCGAAGTTGAGCCGGCTACCAATACAGGCACCATGCCGCAGCTCGTTGGCGTGGTGGCCGATCAGCCATTGGTGCAATTATCAGAAGAAACCGGCCGCAGTGTCCAGGTGGCGTCTACCGGCACGGCGGATGTATTGGTGAGCGATATTAATGGCGCTGTTCAGGCTGGCGATCGGTTGACCGCCTCGCCAATTACGGGTGTGGCCATGAAAGCTCGTGCTCCGGGCGAAGTTATTGGGACGGCGCGGGTAGCGCTTGATTCTGTTTCTACGACAACTCGCACGGTTACTGATCGTGCGGGCAAGTCGGTAACGGTAAAGGTGGGTTTGGTGCCGGCGGGTTTGTCGCTGGACTATTACGCGGGGTCGGATTCGAGCACGCTATCGGCGTTTATTCCGGCGTTCTTGCAGGATATTGCCGACAATGTCGCCAGTAAGGCCGTGGCGCCGATCCGGGTGATTATTAGTCTTGTGGTAATTATTTTGGGGTTTGTTGCGGTGATTGTTATTTTGAACGCCGCTATTCGCAATGGCCTTATCTCGATTGGTCGCAATCCATTAGCCGGCGGCGTGTTGCGACGTGGGTTGGTAGATGTTGGATTTTCGGTAGTGGGAATCCTGCTTGTGGTGGCCGCGCTTTCGTATGCGGTTATCGCTACCTAGAAATTGGCGTAAGCGGTATAATAAATACAAGTGAAGTATACAGATTAGGGAGAATATGGACGGCACATCTGGACGAGGTCAGCCCACGCAAACTGGCTCGCAGACCGATACAGTGACCGACGTGACGCCTGCGGCCGCCTTTGGGGAAATGCCGGGGGTAGTTCCTGCTGTCCAGCAAAACTCCGGTGTATTGCAAGTGCCCTCGCATCGCCCGCCGTCGCATCGCGGGCGCCGTTTATTGTTGATTCTGGGGGTGGCGATTCTGGCGGCTGGTGGGGTGTTCTTTTTGTTGAACGCCACGCAGCGCAGAGAGCCTGACCTTGCCGAGCTCGATGCTAGCCAGCGATATGGCGCGCAAGCCGGCCAGCTGAACGTGCTTGGTACGCAGCTTAAATCCAGTTCCAAGGCGGCTGATATTTTGACGATTAACGGCCAGCTAAAAGTTACCAACCAATTGACGCTCCAGCCGAGCACCGTGCCGCAAAACCCCGTTAGCGGCCAGTTTTACTATGACAGCGCAACTAACCAGCCGCTCTTTTACAATGGTAGCCAGTTTGTGCCGCTCGCAGGCAGCGGGAGTACGAATATTATTACAAATGCCGGCGACACAATCACCAATATCACGAACATATCGGGCGGAGGCGGCGCGGCTGTGCTACTGCAATCGCAAACACCGGGTACAGCCCAAATTGGCAACAGTAATATTACCGGCACGGCAATTGCTGGACAAGTGAGCACTGCCGCTATCATTAGCCCTAGTTCGGCGCTGACAATTCAGGGCGCTGGCTTAACCGTAAAAGACATTACTGGCGGACACGCAAATGTCACACTCGGCGATAATGGGGCTACGCTTTTTCAGAACCGCGTAGACACCACCGCTGCCTTTCAGGTACAAAACGCCAGCGGCAATAGCCTGCTAACAGTGGACACGGCTAGCGGGAGCGTGGCGGTGTCGAGCTCTGGTAGCGGGAACGTATCTATAACCACTGCGGGCACGGCTGGCGTGAGCGGCGGCGTTACTATTAAGACGGGTGATTCATCAACAACCGCATCCGGCGATATTACTATCGATACCGGTGCGGGGGTAGTTGATGGCGAAGTTATTGCGGATAAAACGTTTGAAACCGGCCTCGACGGTATGGGGCCGTGGTTTGGAAGCACAGTTGCGCAATCAACAGCACAGGCGCACACCGGGACGCACAGTTTGGCTATGACCGCCACCGGTGCGTTTTGGGGCGTGATAGAGAACTTCCCCGGTAGCGCGGTTGTGCCTGGCCACCAATATTCCTTTAGCGTTTGGGCCCGCGCCGCCACGACGCCGCGTACGCTTAACATAAAAGCAAACTGGGTTGGGACTGGGGGCAGCACGCTGCAGCTGAGCAATGTTATCGATGGCTCAAGCGGCTGGATTGAGTCCACGGCCATTGGTACGGCACCTGCAGGTGCTACGAATGTGTTTATCACTATGCAGTCTACGGGTACGGCCGGTGAAGTACACTATTTTGATGACATCACCGTGACCGATCTCAGCGCGGCTACTGCCGCTTCGAGCATTAATATTGGCAAACTGAATGCCAAGATTATCACTATTGGAAACGCAAGCCAGATTGGCGCTACGTCCATTTTCGGCGGAAGCGGTATTAACCTAAACGCCGGTGCGGGTAATTTGACACTGAACGGTGGTGTGATTAGCGTAAATGGCAGTGCCGCCTCGAGCATTGCAACAACTGCCGGCGCCCTAACGCTCACGTCAGCAGCGGCTGCCACCTGGAGCATTTCACCTGCGAGTACTGGCGATGGAGGTGACTTGACGATTCGAGCCGGCAACGCAGCGGCGAGCGGCAATACTAATGGCGGCAATCTTGTGTTGCAGGCCGGAACCTCCAACGGCACCGGTACGGGCGGCGGGGTTATCGTGCGGCCACAAACCAACTCTACCCTTGCCTTTCAGATTCAAAATAGTGCGAGTACACCACTGTTTACGGCGGATTCATCAAACATGAAGGTAACAGTTCTGGGCGCCACGAGTACGTTCGCGTCGCTAACACTCACGAACACGCATTTTAATTCCACTCAAACCACCGCCCCTACTATTGGCGTGCCCGCCAACTGTGGTACGTCGCCAAGCGCCACGGTTACGGCTGGCTCCACTGACACAGCCGGCTCATTTACGATTACTACTGGTACGGGCGGTACTTCGTCGACATGCGATACGATTTTTACCTTCAACAAAGCCTATGGCGCAGCACCCAAGTCAATTATGGTTGTTGGCAAAGGTGATGCCGCGTCGGCCGCACGCCAAGTGTACGTCTCGGCCTCGAGCCCAACAACCTACACGGCGAGCTTTGGTGCGAGCGCCGCTGGCGCGAATTCTACGCCGTATCAATTCAACTATTGGGTTGTTGAGTAGTCGGCCTAAGAGTAGCCCACGCTGAACCAAGTGGCTATGTAAAAAACAATTCGCCCCACTGCACGCAGGGCGAATTGTTCGCATCTCGGCGTGTAGATGGGGCGATGGCTAGGCCTGCGGCGAGCCGACGCGCGGAAGCTGCGCGGGCATGGCCATAATGGCGGCCTGAACGACCGGGTTTTGGGGATCTGCACAGGCACGCAGAACGGTCGTGCCGAATTCGACGTTGAGTACGGCTACAGCGAGTGCTTGGCGACTGTGTTCGTCGAGGTCGTTGACGTAGCTGCAGATAGCGCTGACGACGCCCCACGCCAGACCTTCTGCAACGAACGTTTCTCCGGCTACGCGGCGAACGATACGGCTGTACAGCTCGTCTGTTTCTTGGTAGCCCGCGCACGTGGCCCGGAGATGGTTCCGAAGGACATCCTGGGGGTGGCATGTAACCGTTTGGCTCATCGTATCGGCTTTCACTTGGGGTCGGGTCCTTCCTATTATACAGGCTAATTTCTTAGTTCGTTTTATTTATTGATTGTCAATTAAGTATTTAACATTCTTTTTATTTTATTGTGTGTACTATAAAAAAGTCCTGACAAACCTACCAGATGGTGGCCCGCTGTAAGCGAGTCATTTTCTATACGCCAACGGTGGCGTTGGTAGTCGACGAAAGGTACAACATCCATGCGCATTTCGCGCACATCCGCACTCGTCGTTGCTGGTCTCGCGCTGGCTGGTTCTGCGCTCACGGTGGCCACCGCCTCCGGAGCCGACCCCAGCCCGCAGCTGGCGCAGCCGAGCGGACACAGCCTCGCGGCGGCGGCACCTTCAACCTGCACCACCCTGTCCCAGACGACGGGCGGCCAGCGGGTCCGTCTGCTGAACAACACGCCGACGACCTACACCGCCGCCGGCTGGTTCAACCTGAAGTGTGGTACCACCACCTTCACCGTTCCCCGGGGGTCGCAGGCCCTCGTGAGCCTCGGCGCGACCGCCGAGCTCGACTGCAACGGCACCGCCAACGGGTGGTGCCAGGGCCGGTTCACGGTCAACGGCGTGCCGGCCAAGCCCGACAACACGGGCAGGTCCGACAGCTACGCGTGGGACTCCACCAACGGCGGGACCTACAACTGGTCCGCCCACCAGCTCACGCAGGCCCTTGCGGTGAGCTGCCCGCGCAGCACCACGACCACCACCCCGTGCAGCTACCGGGTTCAGCTGCAGGGCGCGCTCACCAGCGGCGCCTCGTCGGTGTGGGTCGACGACACCACCGTCACGGTCGACGTGACGTACGGCGCGGTCAAGACCTCCACGGTCGCCGTGTCCTGACCCTTGTTCGTTAGCCGCAGCATTCGCTAGCAGGTTGACGACTCCAAACCAAGGGCGCCCGTCCCTCAAAAGACGGGCGCCCTGCAAACGAACTTATCCTTGCAGAATAACTTGCGCATTTTTGAAAGCCGCTGAAGCATATTTAATGATATGCTATAAAAAAGAAATGGTGGGTTAGGGGCAAACATGAAAAAAGCAGCAATCGCTATGCTCGTAGCTGGCGTACTGGTGTTGATAGGCTGGGTAGCCTTTATTGTGTTGCCATCTGCCCAAAAACAGACACCCGCTCCTTCTCAATCGGTCGCGCTGAATATTCCGCAGACCAGTCTGGACCAAGCGAAGGCAAAAGGATTTATAGAGCTATCGCTGCGTGCTACCGATGTTTCGCGTATAAGTCGCGTCGAGTATCTGCTTGATGGGAAAGTTGTGGTTAAAAGCATCGAACCGCCGTATAGGGTTTCGATCTCCATCGCCAACTTGCAGCCCGGCCAGCACACGATTCAGGCGGTC
>Ga0075364_10001831_pt1 | contig 11781 bp, 10 predicted proteins | sample EndMetdeltDD1764_FD_71517 | JGI IMG/M metagenome (GOLD analysis project Ga0075364, IMG submission 71517) | Populus endosphere microbial communities from Tennessee, USA - Endosphere MetaG P. deltoides DD176-4 | ecosystem: Host-associated > Plants > Roots > Endosphere | place: USA: Tennessee... | reverse complement strand
CACGCACTCGACCGAGTCGGTGATGACTTCGCGGCTGACGAGCGATGCCTTCATCCCCTCGTGGCCCATGCTGATGCCGTCGCTGACGGTGATCGTGCCGAACTCCATCGGGAACCCGCCGGCGGCGCGCACGCCCTCTTTGGCCTTCTCGGCCAGCTTGCGCAACGTCATGTTGCAGGGTGTGACCTCGTTCCACGCATTGGCGATCGCGATCTGTGGCTTGTCCCAATCCTTGTCGGTCATGCCGACCGCGCGGAGCATCGCGCGCGAGGCCGCCTTCTGCAGGCCATCGGTGACGTCGCGGCTGCGCGGCTTGATGTCGACGGGGGTGGAACCTGCAGCGGAAGACGATGTGTCCGACATGGTCGCCACGGTACCAACTGGCGCCTGGCCACCAGCCAGCGATTCGAACCGGACGACGATACGGTCGCGGTTCGTGAGTCGACTCGCTGCAGCCAACCCAGCCGTGCAACCCGACGACATCGCGGCGGCGATGGACCGCATCCGCTCGTCGGTGCGCGAGACGCCGGTCATCGACATGCAGTCCGGCGAGCTCGGGTTCGACCATCCGGTGACGTTGAAGCTGGAGCTGTTGCAGCACGCCGGCTCGTTCAAGACCCGTGGCGCGTTCAACCGGGTGCTGACGGCGTCGGCCGCGGGCGAGGTCGGCGCGGCAGGCCTCATCGCCGCGTCTGGGGGCAACCATGGCGCGGCCGTCGCGTACGTCGCGCAGCAGCTGGGGCTGGTCGCCGAGATCTTCATGCCGAGCACGAGCCCGACCATCAAGCGGGAGCGGATCGAGAGCTTCGGCGCGCACGTCAACGTCATCGAGGGCTACTACGACGACGCCCAGCGGGCATGCGTCGCGCGTCAGGCCGAGACCGGGGCGCTGGCCATCCACCCCTTCGAACATGCCGCGATCATCGCCGGGCAGGGAACGATGAGCGTCGAGATCGACGATCAGGTCGGCGACTACGACACGCTTCTCGTCGGTGTCGGCGGCGGTGGTTTCATCGCCGGTCAGGCCGCATGGGTGCAGGACCGGCGCCGCGTCGTCAGCGTCGAGCCGGCCACGAGCCGGTGCCTGTACGCGGCGCGCGAGTCGGGGCAGCCCGTGCCCGTCGAGGTGGCCGGGGTCGCCGCCGACTCACTCGGCGCCAACCAGCTGGGTGCCATCGCGTGGTCGATCGTCGGTCCATACGTCGACGAAGCGGTGCTCGTCAGCGACGACGACATCCGCGCCGCGCAACGCTCGTTGTGGGATCGCCTGCGGCTCGTCGTCGAGCCAGGCGGCGCGGCGGCGTTGGCCGCGCTGCAGTCGGGTGCCTACAAGCCCGAGGCGAACGAGCGCATCGTGGTGGCGGTGTGCGGGAGCAACTGCGATCCCAACAGCGTGATGTAACGGGGTGTCAGAGCCGGAACACGTCGATGGCGTTGTCGCGTAGGAAGCGCGGCCAGACCTCGTCGCGGAAGGGCACGTCGCGCAGCTCGCTGACGATGCGATCGAGCGTCAGCCCCATCGGGTAGTAGCCGGCGTACATCACCTTGTTGATGCCCCGCGTGTTGGCGTAGGCGATGATCTCCTTGGGAAAGTGCTTCGGCGCGAACGCGCTCGTCATGTAGTAGAGGCCCGGCCACTTCAACATCAGCTTGACGGCCAGTGCCTGCCAAGGCTCGGCGCCATGACGCATCACGATGCGCAGTTCGGGGAAGTCGTAGCAGACGTCGTCGAACAGCTCGACGTGCTGGCACATCATCGGCACCCGTGGACCGGGCACGCCGGCGTTGATGATCATCGGGATGTCGAGGTCGATGCACTCGGCGTAGATCGGGTAGTAGGCGCGATCGTTGACGGGCACCTGCGGAACGAACCCGGAGGGGAACGACGTCACCGCCTTGATCCCCCATTCGCGGTGGGCTTCACGCATGCGCAGGATCGTGCCGCGGATGTCGGTCGGGTCGGCGTCGACGCACGGGATGATGCGGTCGGGGTGATCGCGCAGGGCGCGGATCGACTCGTCGGATCCCATGTGCACCATCCCGCGGGCGACACCGCAACGATCCATGTCCTCCAACAACATCGCGACCGTGTCGGCCTCGCCGCCGACATCGGACGGCACTGCTTTGAACATGTACTGCGCCGGCATCGCCATCGTCTTCGACTCGGCGTCTTTCACCGCACCGTCGAGGAACTTGTAGTGGTCGGCCGCACCCTTCTTGGGGAAGCCGATCATCAGATCGATGATGCCGATGCTGTCGAGCGGGTGGGGCTCGAGCGGGTGCGCAGTTGCCGTGTCAGCGGTCATCAATGCACCATAGGACGGTGAGCAAAGATCGTTCGAAGGGAGGCACGCCGGCCACGGCAATGCTGCAACAGGCGGGCGTCACGTTCCGTGTGCACGAGTTCGACCACGAGCCGAGCGAGAAGAACTACGGCATCGTCGCTGCAGAAGCGCTCGGCATCGACCCCGAGCAAGTGTTCAAGACATTGCTCGCGCAGGTCGACGGACAGGCCGTCGTCGACGGCGTTGCGCCGTCGGCCGTGGCGGTGGGCATCGTGCCGGTCAGCGGCCAGCTGTCGCTCAAGTCACTGGCAACGGCCGTCCATGCCAAGCGGGCCGAGATGTGCGACCCACGCGACGCCGAACGTCTGACGGGCTACGTGGTCGGTGGCATCAGCCCGTTCGGGCAGAAGAGGTTGATGCCGACCGCGATCGACGAGACGTGCGTCCTGTTCGACACCATCTTCGTCAGCGGCGGCAAACGCGGCCTCGACATCGAGATCGCCCCCGACGACTTGATCACCGTCCTCAAAGCCGTCGTGGCCCCGATCGGTGTCAGCCGCTGATCTGGATGACGACGCGGCCCATCGTGGCGCGGTCGGACATCGCTTCGAGGGCCGAGGGCAGGTCCTCGAACGGGACGACCTTGCTGACGAGTGGCCGGATCTTGCCGGCCTGGAGCAGCTCCATCAGCGCGTCGTTCACTCGCTCGCCGACCTCGCGCGGGGTCGGGTTGTAGCCGACTCCGCGTGGGACCGTGGCGGGATCTTGGTACGACAGCAACACGCCGACGATGGAGATGTTGCCGAAGCACATCATCCGGCCGGTGATGATCGGCACCTCCTCGGCCTCGATGCCGCTCGCGAAGCCGACGACCAGATGGCGTCCGTTGCGCGTCAGGCAGCGCAACGACTCGAGCGTGACATCGCCGCCGACGCCGTCGAAGCAGACCTCGACGCCACGGCCGTCGGTTGCGTCGAGGACGGCGTCGGCGAAACCGCCCGACCGGTAGTCGATGACGACGTCGGCACCGAGGCCCTTGACGAACTCGACCTTCTCGGCACCGCCGGCGGTCGCGATCACCCGCGCGCCCGCCGCCACCGCGAGCTGCACAGCGGCAGACCCCACGCCGCCGGCCGCGGCGTGGACGAGCACGGTCTCGCCGCCGCACAGGCCGCCGCGCTCGTGCAGGCCGAGGTAGGCAAGGTGGAACGGGATGTAGAACGCCGCGGCCGCGGCATCGTCGAGCCCGTCGGGCACGTCGAAGGCCATCACCGCCGGCCCGACGGCATGCTCGGCGTGGGCACCGGTCGCGCCCGTCCCGATCGCCATCACCCGTCGCCCGAGCCATGCCTCTGCGCCGGCGCCGGCGCCGACGACCTCGCCGACGAACTCCATCCCCAGCGTGTAGGGCAGCGGCGGGTTCACTGTGAGGTAGCGCCCGTGACAGCCGTCGACCTCGTTGTAGTTGCACGCGCTGGCCGCGTTGCGCACGAGGATCTCGCCCAGGCCTGCTACCGGCAACGGCACCTCATCGAGCTGCAGGGCCTCGCTCGGCCGTCCGTACTTCGTCACTCTCCATGCGCGCATCCGGTCACCCTCGCGCAGTGGTGCGGCCCGCCTCCAAGTGGCGCACCAGCGCCTCGATTCGCACCACGCGGCTGCGCGGCGACGGGTGCGTCATCGACAGCCCCTTGCGGCGCGCCCGACGCTGTCGGCGCTGCGACTGGCGGCGCTCCCACAGGTCGGGTTCTTCACGCGTCAGGGCCCGGTTCGCAGCGTCGTCGGCGCGGCCATGGCGGTCTGCGGCATCGACGCGTCGCAACGCTGTCGCCAGCTCGGGCCCGAACCCCATCGCGACGGCGCGCCGATCGGCATCGAACTCGGAGCTGCGCTCGGCGCGACCGGCGATGCGGTTGCTGATGAGGAGCGCGGAGAGGAACCCCCACGCAACCGCGTTGAGCAACCCGCTGATCAGTCGACCGATCGCGCTCAGCGCCGACGAATGGCTGACGAAGCTCCGCGTCGCGGCGGTCGCAACGTTCTGGAGGAAGAAGCCGATCTGGGCGAGCAGGAAGATGGGCAGGCTCAGCCACTGGCGCACGGTGAGGGCCACCGTGTGGAAGCCGAGATGGTGGGCGAGCTCATGCGCCAGAACGCCCGTCATCTCGTCGCGAGGGAGGGTCTCGATCGCGTACGAGGTGACGACCAGCAAGCTGCCACCGCACGCGAACGCGTTCAGCTCGTCGGATGGCAGCACCGCCAGCGCGTAGCGCTTGGGCTTGATGCCGAGCTGATGGGCGACGCTGCGCCACGCAGGCTCGAGCCGAGCCGCTTCGTCGTAGGTCGCCCGCGACGCGCCGAGCATCCGCATCACCAGCACGGTCTGCAACGGACGCCAGAACATCACCACCACCGAGGCGAGGTGAACGACGGCGAAGAGCCAGAAATCGACGCGCCAGACGATGTGCGTCGGCACCCAGAAAACAGCGAGTGAGAGCAGCCACACCGGCACCAGGGCGAGCACGGGAAGCAGCGCGGTGATCGCCGATCGCTCGACCGAACGATCGACAGCGCGGCGGCGTGAAACGGCGGTCAACTGGGTTTCGCCGATCCGTTTGCGCTCACCTCGCGCCAGTCTAAGGTAGGACGCAATGCGTCCGGACCTGGCCAATCGCGCTGGATCTCCGCCGAGCGTGCGGGAGTTGCTCGACGAGGCCAAAGCCGTCGAACTGCGCGATGTCGCCGCGTCACGAGAGCTCGTCCAACGGGCGCGGGTGCTGGCCCACGGGCAGAGCGATCAACCGGGTGAGGCAGAGGCCTTCTACCGCCTGGCGACTCTGACCTACTACATCGGCGACACCGACGAGGCGTTCGGGGTTGCCGTCGACGCCCACGATCTGGCATCCCGATGTGGCGCCGTGCTCGTCGCCGCGTGGGCGCTCAACCTGATGGGCATCGTCCACTTTCACAGCGGCAACCACAGCGAGGCGCTGTCCTGTTGTCTGCGCTCGCTCGAGCAGTACCGAACCACCGATCATCGAGTCGACGAAGGCAATCTGCTGAACACGATCGCGGCGGTCTATCAGGCGATCGGCGACACGGATCGCGCGATCGTGACGTTCGAGAGGGCTCTGGCGGTCAACCGCGAACTGGGCCGACCCGATCTCGATGCGATCACGCTCGCCAACATGGCCCAGCTCCATTGCGAACGTCAGGAGTACTTCCTCGCGGTGAGCTTCGGCGAGAGCGCGCTCGAACAGGCCCGCGACCACGCGGTCGAGCAGATGCCCGACGTGCTGATCAACCTCGGTGCGGCCTACTCGGGCGTGCGCGACTCGAAGCGCAGCACGTCGTGCTTGAACCAGGCGCTGCACCTGCTCGAAGAACGCGCCGCGCGCGGCGCGCCCGGTAGCCCGACGTCGATGATCTCGTTGCGCACGGCCCTGGGGCAGGCAGCGATGGCCGAGCGCGATCACGCCCGCGCCGAAGCCGAGCTCGGCATCGCCCTCACTCTCGCCCGAGAGACCAAGAACCGCCGGGCCGAGCTGACCGTGCACGATCTGCTCACGACGCTGCACCGTCGCCTCGGCGATTTCGAGAAGGCGTTGATCCACCGGGAATGCCAGTTCGATCTGCACAAGAGCCTGTTCGACAAGGGCAGCGACCTGCGCATCAAGGCGCTGCTCGTCGAGCACGACAGCCTTCACGACCGCGAGCTGCTCGAGTCCGCGACGGCCCGTGCGGCCACGCTGGAGGCCGACCTGGCCGAGGCCACTCGGCGGCTGGCCGAGTACGAGCTGGAGATCGCCGGGCAGGTCGGGCTGCTCGCCGACGACCGTGATCCGGGTGCGGCCGAACACGCCGTGCGCGTCGGCGACCTCGCCTACCGTCTCGCCGACGCGATGGGCGACAGTGAACAGGACTGCGACGATCTCCGGCTCGCCGCCCGCCTGCACGACTTCGGCCGGATGTCGGCGCCCGACTCGATCCTGTTCAAATCCGGACCACTGACGCCCGACGAGATGAAGGTGTTGAAGTGGCACACCGAGCGATGGGCGCAGGTGCTGGCCGACAGCGCGTCCTCTCGCACCCAGCTGGGCGCCGTCGTGGTCCGCCACCACCATGAGCGTTGGGACGGCAGCGGGTATCCGGCCGGGCTCCATGGTGGCGACATCCCGCGTGCGGCCCGCATCGTGAGCGTCGCCGACGTGTTCGACGCGCTGACCCACGAGAGCCGCGAGCAACCGGCGTGGTCGGTGCGCGACGCCTCCGCGTACATCGTCGCCGGCAGCGGCACGCTGTTCGACCCCCAGGTCGTCGATGCGTTCGTGCATGTGATCGGCCCTCCAGGCCCGTCGACGGCCGAGCTCCGATGACCGGCGCGTCCCGGGTCGAGCGCATCGAGCAGCGCACGCGGAACCCGAAGTGGAAGAACCCGCCGGTGCGCATCGAGATGCTGGAGTGCATCAACTGCGACGCATGCTTGCGCCATTGCCCATCGCACTTCGGGGCGATCTTCAACCACGGCATCGACGTCGTCGTCATCCCCGAGCTGTGCAGTGGGTGCGACAAGTGCTTGCCGGTCTGCCCGGTCAACTGCATCTATCCATTCCCCGAGTGGGAGCAGGCCGGCTACGACAAGGACTGGTGGGAGAACCCGCTCAGCGACAACGACCCGTACCGGTGACCCGGTTCGGCGCTACTCGCACCGGGCCCCGTGGTGAGATAGAACATCAGCCATGACAGACACGTCTTCCCCATCCGGCACGTGGACCGGCATCCCCGGCGCAGAGGCTTGGTCGCACACGGCTGAGGGCGAGCTCGGCGCACTCGTCATCCACGGCTTCACCGGGAACCCCGGATCGATGCGCGGCCTCGCCGAGGCGTTCGCAGCCGCCGGGTACAACGTCGAGCTGCCCCGCCTGCCGGGCCATGGCACGACGGTGGAAGACATGCTCACCACCGACTGGTCGATGTGGACGGCCGAGGCCGAGGCCGCGTATCAGCGCCTCGCGTCGCGATGCCGAGCAGTGGTGGTCGCCGGGTTGAGCATGGGCGGCTCGATCACGCTGTGGCTCGCCGGCCAGCACCCCGACATCGCCGGGCTGATCTGCATCAACCCCGCGACCCAGCCGCAGCCACCGGAGGTGATCGCGATGCTGGAGGGAATGATCGCCGATGGCACGGTCATCATGGACGGCATCGGCAGCGACATCGCCGATCCGGACTCGCGCGAGAACGCGTACGCGGGAACACCGCTGCCGTGCCTGCTGAACTTCGTGCGCGAGGGGCTGGCCAAGCTCGAGCCGACATACAGCTCGTTGCGGATGCCGTTGCTGCTGCTCAACTCGCCGCAGGACCACGTCGTCGATCCGGCCCAGGCAGAGTTCCTGGCCACTCATTACGGCGGGCCGCTCGAGCGGGTCACGCTCGAGCGCAGCTACCACGTCGCCACACAGGACTTCGACAAGGAGTTGATCTTCACCGAGTCGGTGGCGTTCGCCAACCGCGTGATCAATTCATGACCGGCGTCATCAGCGTTCTTGCCAGCATCCCCAGCCCGTCCAACGGCACCTTGGAGATCGGGCCGCTGAAGATCCACGCCTACGGGTTGATGATCGCGCTCGGCGTCGTCGCCGCGGTGTGGTTGATGGGTCGCCGGTTCGAGCAGAAGGGCATCGGCACCCGCGACGATGCCACCTCGATCTCGGTCTGGGCGGTGATCGCCGGTGTGATCGGGTCGCGGCTCTATCACGTCGCCACCGACTGGTCGAAGTTCTCACCGGGCCACCTCAGCGACATCCCCAAGATCTGGCAGGGCGGCCTCGGCATCCCCGGCGGGCTCATCGGCGGCATCGGCGTCGGCGCCTACCTCATCAAGCGCAAGGGCCTCCCGCTCGGTATCGCGCTCAACTGCGCCGCGCCGGCGCTCGCGCTCGCGCAGGCGATCGGCCGCTGGGGCAACTACTTCAACCAGGAGCTGTACGGCGGGCCGACCAAGCTGCCGTGGGGCCTCGAGATCGACATCGACCATCGCACCGGCCCGGCCACCAAGTACGCGTCCGACGCGTACAAGGACACGGTCTTCCACCCCACGTTCCTCTACGAATCGCTGAGCAACCTGCTCCTCGCCGGCGTGCTGCTGTGGATCGACCGCAAGTACAAGGTGCGCCCGGGCCGGCTGCTCGCCGCGTACGTGTTGGGCTACGGCATCATCCGCTTCGTGGTCGAGGGCATGCGCATCGACGAAGCCCATCACGTCGGCGGCCTGCGCTGGAACCAGTGGGTCGCGCTGGCCGCGGTGCTTGCGGCCGGTGCCTACCTGCTGGCGATGAGCGGCCGTGGCGAGCCGGTACCGGCCGCCGCAGTTGTGGCCGACGAGGCCGATGAGGGCGCCGGAGCCGAGGACGAAGACGCCGGCGACGAAGGCATCGACGATCCTGACCCGCCGGCTGACACGATCGAGGATGCCGACCAGGTCGAGGACGCCGGCGAGGAATTACCGTCGGAGCAATGACCGCAGGACCCGACCCGCTCGTCCTCAGCGAGCTCCGTGACAACGGAACGGCGCTGATCACCCTCAACCGGCCCGACCAGCTCAACGCCTGGGACGCCGACATGTCGGCCGACTTCTTCGTCGCGTTCGACGCCGCCGTGGCCGACCCGAACGCCCGCGTGATCGTGCTCACCGGCGCCGGCAAAGGTTTCTGCGCCGGCGCCACGATGACCGCTCTCAACGAGATCCGCGCCAACCCGGCCGACGGCGCGGGTCCGGCGACCGGCGTGCGCATGCTGACCGACATCGCGGCGGCACCGAAGCCCGTGATCGCGGCGATCAACGGTGCTGTCGCCGGCATCGGGCTGTCGCTGGCGCTGTTCTGCGATCTCCGCTTCACGACGCCGGCAGCCAAGTTCACGACGTCGTTCGCACGGCGTGGCCTGATCGCCGAGTACGGGATCGCGTGGACCCTGCCCCGCCTGGTCGGGGCGGCGCGGGCCAACGACCTGCTCCTGTCCGGCCGCGTCTTCACCGGTGCCGAGGCGGCGCAGATGGGGCTGGCCAACGCCGCGCTCGAAGCGGACGACCTGCTGCCCCACGTCCTCGCCTATGCCGACGACCTCGCCGTCAACTGCTGCCCCACCAGCTGGGCCGTGATGAAGGCGCAGTTGATCCGCGACGCCGGACGCTCGCTCGACGACGCGACGACCGAAGCCATCACCCTGATGAATGCCTCGCTCACCCGCCCCGATTTCCAAGAGGGCGTGCAGAGCTTCCTCGACCGCCGCGCCCCTACCTTCGCCCCGTACACATCCACCTGACCGGCCTGCGATGTTGATCCACCTTGCTCGGCCCCACTGCAGCGTCGTCGTCGACCTGTCCACCGGGGTGCCGACCGTGCGTCATTGGGGCCCGGCCTTCCCGATCGAACGCGATCTGGCCGCGGCGCTCGACGCCTTGAACCGGCCGATCCCGGCCGGCACGCTCGACATCGAGGCGCCGATCTCGCTCGTGCCCGAGCACGGGTCCGGCTTCGCCGGCCGTCCCGGCCTCGCCGGCCATCGGCGCGGCGGGCGTGATTGGGCGCCGCGGTTCACGTACTCGTCGCACGAGCTGATCGACAACACCCTCACCGCGGAAGCGGTCGACGCCGTCAGCGAGCTGCGGATCATCACGCGCATCACGCTCGGCGATGTGCTCAGCGTGCAACTGACGCTGATCAACGATCATGCCAGCGAGCGCTACCTCTTCGATCGGCTCGACCCGACGCTGCCGCTACCCGTCCATGCCGGCGAGCTGCTGCGGTTCACCGGGCGGTGGACGCGGGAGATGCACGAGCACCGCACACCGTTCGACCACGGTTCGATCACGGCCGAGAACCGCAGCGGCCGCACCTCCCACGACCGCGTTCCGCTGCTGTTCGCAGGCACCCCCGGTTTCGGCGAGTGGTCGGGAGAGGTGTGGGGGCTGCATCTGGCATGGAGCGGCAACCACACGCTGTTCGCCGAGGTACTTCCTGACGGACGCCGCTACGCGCAGCTCGGTGAGCTGTGCCATCCCGGCGAGATGTCGCTGCGCCCCGGGGAGAGCTACACCAGCCCGGTCCTGCTCGGCAGCTACTCACCCGCCGGCCTCACCGAGGCGTCGTGGGGGTTCCATCGGGCCGTCCGGGACGCATATCCGCAGACCACCGCGCGGCCGGTCTTGCTCAACACGTGGGAAGCCGTCTACTTCGACCACGACGCGGAGACGTTGCGCCGCTTGGCCGATGCCGCGGCCGAGATCGGCATCGAGCGCTTCGTCCTCGACGACGGCTGGTTCGGATCGCGGCGCGACGACACGAGCGGTCTCGGCGACTGGACCGTGTCCCCCGACGCGCATCCGCAGGGCTTGGCACCGCTGATCGAGCACGTGCGCGAGCTCGGCATGGAGTTCGGGATCTGGGTCGAGCCGGAGATGGTGAACCCCGACAGCGAGCTCCACCGCGCTCATCCGGATTGGGCGCTGACGACGCCGGGCTACGAGCCCGTGCTGGCACGGAACCAACTCGTGCTCAACCTCGCCAACACCGATGCGTTCGACCACATCCTCACGGCGCTCGACCGTCTGTTGGCCGACCACGACATCGCCTATGTGAAGTGGGACATGAACCGCAACCACGTGCACGGCAGCGGCAGCCACGGCGCGGCGGGCACACACGAGCAGACGCTTGCCGTGTACCGCCTGATCGATGAACTGCGCGAGCGGCACCCGGCGGTGGAGATCGAGAGCTGCTCGTCCGGCGGTGCCCGCATCGACCATGCCATCCTGCGCCGCACCGCACGGGTATGGACGAGCGACTGCAACGACGCGCTCGAACGACAGACGATCCAGCGCGGCGCGTCGATGCTGATCCCCGCGGAGGTGATGGGCGCGCACATCGGTCCGCCGCGGAGCCACACGACAGGCCGGCGGCAGTCGTTGCCCTTCCGCGCCGCGACCGCGCTGTTCGGTCACCTCGGCGTGGAGTGGAACATCCTCGAGTTGGACGACGACGAGCGGCGCGCCCTCGCCGAGGTGATCGCGATCCACAAGAGGTTTCGCCCCTTGCTGCACGGTGGCGACACCGTCCGCTTCGACACCGCCGCGGCGACGATCGCGCACGGTGTGTACGCGACGGACCGCTCGGAGGCACTGATCAGCGTCGCCCAGCTGACGACGACAGAAGCGTTGGTACCGGCCCCGCTGAGGGTGCCCGGTCTCACACCCGACGGGCGCTACGTCGTCGAACACATCGCACTGCCGGGCGGCAGCGCCGAGCGTGGTCCGGGACGCACCTCTCCGGGCTGGCTGAAGGGCGGCCTCGAGCTCACCGGACGCGAGCTGGCCGTTCTCGGTCTCCAGCTTCCCGTGATGAACCCGGAGTCTGCGCTCTTGGTCCACCTGCGCAGCCACTGAGGACTGTTACGGTCCAGGCTGTGAGCGACCTGCCACCGCCCCCATCATCCGGCCCCTACC
>Ga0075364_10001830_pt1 | contig 11783 bp, 10 predicted proteins | sample EndMetdeltDD1764_FD_71517 | JGI IMG/M metagenome (GOLD analysis project Ga0075364, IMG submission 71517) | Populus endosphere microbial communities from Tennessee, USA - Endosphere MetaG P. deltoides DD176-4 | ecosystem: Host-associated > Plants > Roots > Endosphere | place: USA: Tennessee... | reverse complement strand
TCGCCGAGGAAAACGGCCTGGGCAGGCGGCGCGGCCTGCACGGGAGCGAGCGCCGCCAGCAGCCCCGCTGCCAACGTTGCACACACCAACCTCCGCCTCACCATGGCTTGTCCATACCCGCGAGACGGTCCGCCGAGCCGCGATTGCCGCCAGAACGTGGTCGAATCACCACTCTCGATGCGATCGCTGCTGCTGGCGGCGTGAGATCAGGCGGCATTTCGTCAACTCCGGGACAATGAGGTCGCCGAGAAGAAACCCCTCCCGCGGCGATGTTTCATCGGCTGTTCCGCGCGCCGCCTTGAGTTTGGCGCGCGAAATCGACACCGTTCGGTCACCCATGACTGTGGTCGCTGCGCAAGCGAGCGCGTAAGGTGGCGGGTTCATGCCGTCGCTGTTCCGCAAGAACCTGCCGCCCGAACCGGCTGCCGAAGACGTTGCCGACGACGGCGCACCCGGGGTGCAGGGCATCGTCGACCGCTACGTCCGCGAACCACCCTCGGCCCAGACCGCGATCGATCTGTTCGACGACACATGGACGTCGTCGCTGCCACCTCGGCTGGGGCTGCACGCAGGATCGCTGCCGACGTTCAACGACACTCGCATCAGGGCGTTGCTCACCCACCTCGACAGCATCAAGGGCTTCAAGATCCTCGAGCTCGGTCCGATGGAGGGCGGCCACACGTACATGCTGCACGAGGCGGGCGCGAGCATCACCTCGATCGAGTCCAGCTCGCGCTCGTACCTGAAGTGCCTTGTGGTGAAGGAGATCCTGCACCTCAATCGGGCGCACTTCCACCTCGGCGACTTCCTCCCCTACCTCGACACGACGCGTGACCGGTTCGATCTCGTGATGGCCAGCGGGGTGCTCTACCACACGATCGATCCGCTGCACCTGCTCGAGCGGATCGCGTTGATCACCGACAAGGTCGGCATCTGGAGCCATTACTGGGACGGCCCGCACATCGCAGCAGACGAGAAGATCGCGCCGCTGTTCACCGACGCGACGGCGCCCACCGAGTGGCGTGGTCACACGTTCACGATGCACACCCGCCGATATCCCGAGGCGGTGCAGTGGACCGGGTTCTGCGGCGGACCGGAGACCACCGCCAACTGGTTGGAGCGCGACGACCTGCTCGCGGCACTGGCCGAGCTCGGCTACACCAAGGTCACCGTTCTCGACGACGATCCCGAACACGCCAACGGTCCGGCGATCCTGCTCTGCGCCGAGCGCTGATCCGTCGGCTCAGGAGCGGGACGAGTCGAGCCGATCGGTCAGCGCACCGATCCGATCGCCGAGGTCGTCGCTGACCGTGCGCAGTTGCTTCCTCATCGCGTCGATCGACGCCCTGCCGTCTGCGTCGACGGCCGCGACCGTGGCGTCGATCCGGGCCACGACGGCGGTCAAGGCCTCGACCTTGAGCTGCAGATCGCGAAGCTCTGCCGCGTAGGACGCCATCGCCTCGTTCGTGCGGTGCGCGCCGTGCCGGATCCATCCGAGCTGTGCTTTCAAACCCATGCGAGTGATCCTCCGTGAGTGTCCATCGCGAGTCAACGACTTGCTTGCGAGTTCGGGACGAGGTAGGCCAGACGCGCGATCAAGCGGCCCGTGTCGGCCAACGACGGCTGAGCCTCCATCCGTTGCCGGGCGCGAGCGCCGAGGTCGGCGCCCAGCCGCGGCTCGATCACGAGACGGCGCATCCAGGCCGCGGCCTGATCGAGATCTGGGTCCGCCCACACCGCCGTGTCGGGGTAGATCCCTTCGCCGTTCGTCACGGTGGTGTACGTGAAATCGATCATCGCCGCGACCGTGTCGTCCATGAAGTCGAGGTTGCCGGAGTACCGCGTCGCGATGACCGGCTTGCCCAGCCACATCGCCTCGGCGCAGTGGAGCCCGAGCCCCTCGGACCGGTGCAGCGACACGAGGCAATCCGCGTTGGCGAGGACGGCCATCTGATCGGCGCGGCTCAGGTGCTCGTCCCACACGATGATGTCGCTGCGCCGGCTGGCGGCGAGAAGAAGGCGTTCGTGGTTGCGCCAGCCGCGCTCGCCGTTGACCGTCTTGATCAACAGCACCGGACCCTCGCCTTCCGCGAAGGCACGCGTGAACGCGTCGATGCTGCCGAACGGGTTCTTCCGCTCCGGAACGCTGAACTGGTCGAACGTCGTCACGAACACGAATGCGTCGTCCGGCAGACCCATGCTGGCTCGATCACGGTTTGATGGCTGCGGTGCGGTGACCGGCAGTGGGACACAGTGCACCGGCTTGCTCGTCACCGCGGCGAACGCATCGGCGACGAACCGCGATCCCGTCCAGATCTCGTCGACGTGATCGATGGCGTCGAGGAAACGCTCCGGCACGTGCTCGAGCTCCCAGAACCAGTACGCGATCGTGTGCCGGTCGCGCAGCAGCGTCGCGCCGTGATCGGCGACCACGAACTCGAACTGGTCGGCGTTGATCACGCAGATGTTCGTGGAGAAACGGGCTTCGGTGTCCCAGACCTCGTCTGTGACGCGCTCGGACTCCATCGCTCGACGGTGTTCGAGGCGGGCGACGGGTATTCCAGCCGCATCGATGGCATCGATGATCCGTCGGGCGACTGCTCCGAGACTCTGATCGACTCCGAGGTACCCGAGAACGTTGACGCCGCTCGGATCGCGGCCCGCATCGACGATCGACGTGCTCGGCCCGCGGTAGCTGTCGACAAGCGCGGACAGCGCCTCGACCTTCCAACCACCGCGCGTCCAGGCCCGGTATCGGCCGAGATCTACGCCCTTGACGTCGACAAACACGGCAGCCAGGTCTGGCCGGATCGAGTGCAGGGCTGTCCAGTACCGACCGAGTTCGGCAGAACCTGCCGGAGAAGACTCCAACCACTCCACAAAGCGCGAGTTGGCAGGACCGAATGGCTCTGCCGGCAACTCCCATCCACCGGCGGCGGACGCGCTGCCGAGCGCGCGTCTGATCTCGTCGCGAACGACCGTCCGCACAGCGGCGTCGATCGGAATCCCACCGGGGAGCACGACCGCCGCCCTCTCGCCGATCGCTTGCAACCGGCCCTCGGCCACCGCGCTCGCGAGCAGGGGATCGCCCGAGAGCCGGACGCGCGTCGGGCGTGCACCGACGGTGAAGTGCCAGGGCTCGTGCTGGTCGAGGTGGTCCAGGTCGAGCACCGACGGCGGCGAGTCGGTGGCCGGTCGCCACGGTCCGGCTCCGATACGAGGATCGGTGACGATCGACGCGCCGAACAACGCACCCATGCGTTCGAGCAGTGGGCCGACATGATCGCCGCTGTCGAGCAGTCGCCGCGCCAGCCACAGCAAGGCCTCCTCACTGCCTCTGCCGAACGATGCCATGGCCGGGCTGACGCCGCCCTCGCGCAACAGGTCGAGGTCGGTCGGACTCAGACCGTCGTCGGCGATCGGGAGCGGCCCACGGCCAACGAGCGAGACCGCCGATCCGCCCAGCATCGGCGAGCAGTCGCCGAGAACAGCGACCGATCCGAGCCGAAGGACGACAATCGGGCCATCGACAGATCGCAGCACCAAACGCACCGAAGCTGCCATCCGCGCCCATTCGTACGCGCGTTGCGGCAGGGCCGCGAGCAGCAGACCCCAGCCGATGCCCAGCGGCTCGATGAGGCCGACGTCGCACCACGACGCTCCAGGCGGCAGAACCGGCCTGCGGTGCGGATCACCGCACCAGACGGCCGTGATCGAGGCGTCGGGGTGATGCAGGCGGACGGCGTCGCAGAGCGCGGCCGCGTTCCATGCACCCGCCGGCACGATCAGGCTGAAGTTCGGTGCGGCGGACGGCTCGGCCATGCGGTCAGCGAAGGGGACGCTCGACCCAGTCGTCGCGGAACGGCATGAAGTTGATGTTGTAGTACGGGTCGCCGTAGAGCTTGTCCGACCAACGGTGACGGATCACCGAGTGCTCGTAGTCCGTCGGGGTCGGGACGCGGGTCTGGCTCTCGAAGTGGTACATCTCGACGTACGGCGTCCAGACGATCCGATAGCCGGCGCCGCGAACCTTCATGCAGAAGTCCACGTCGTTGTAGTTGCTGTACAGCAACGGCGTGAAGCCTCCGACCTCGTCGAACACGTCGGAGCGCACGATCGCGCACGCGGCCGTCACACCGATGCACTCGCGCTGAACGACCAGAAGGCCGGACGGGCCGAGCTCGTCCCCACCCCAGCGGAACATGGCGTGATAGGGATCGGCGTTGTAGACGTGACCTGCATGCTGCAGGGTGCCGTCCGCGAAGTAGAGCTTGGCGCCGACCGCGCCGATGCCGGGATCCTGTGCGATCGGCACGAGCGTGCTCAGGAAGTCGGGCGTGATCACTTCGATGTCGTCGTTCAGGAAGAGAAACAGCTCGCCGGTCGCGTGCGCAGCGCCGAGGTTGCACTTCTCGCTGAAGTTGTATTTCTTGTCGTACCAGACGAGCTTCATCCGGTCGCCCAGCAGCCGCTCGAGCGCAGTGATCACGTCGGGCGGCGTCACGGTGTCGACGACGAGGATGTACTCCAGGTCGGGATAGGTCTCCTTGGCGAGCATGCTCTCGATCGTCTCGACGACGAGGTTGCGAGTCACGCCCCACACGAGCGAACTCGTTCCGCGCGTGGGGATGATCACGCTCACGCGCGGCGTCGAGGTGAGGTGTCGGCGGAAGCGATAGGTGCCGAGCGGCTCCTGCATCTCGACAGTCGCGGCGATGCCCAACCGATCGGCGTGCTCCTGCAGCGCCCGGCGACCCGAGTCGTACGCGTACGGCTTGGCGTTGCGGTCACCGGCGACCGACGTCGGTAGCTGCCGCCAGAGGTACATGATCCATGTGAAGTGGTGGATGTATCGCGCCTTCTCCGTCACGCGCAGGATGAGGTCGTAGTCCTGGCTGCCGTCGAAGCCCTCGCGGAACCCACCGACCTCGTTCACGAGCGACCGACGCATCACCGAGAAGTGGGTGCAGTAGTTCTGGCTGCGCAAGCGCTCTGGGGACCAATCCGGCTTGTAGAAGGGGGTGATGACATTGCCCTCGGGGCTGAGATGGGCTTCGTCGCTGTACGAGTAGTCGAGCGTCGGGTGCTCGTCGGCGATCATCGCGATCGCGTCGAGCGCGTTCTCGTTGAGGAGATCATCGTGGTCGAGGAGAGCGATGAACTCACCCGTGGCCATCGCCAGTGCGTCGGCAGACGCGGGTGTGATACCGCCGTTGACAGCGCGGTACTGCACCCGGATCCGTGCATCGGATGCGGCCGCGGCATCGAGCAACGGCTTGATCGCCGGATCTGTCGAGCAGTCGTCGACGAGGCAGAGCTCCCAGTCCGGATACGTCTGGTTGCGGACCGAATCGATGGTCTCCTGCAGCACGTGGGGCGGTGGGTTGTAGACCGGTGTGAGAACCGAGATGCGAGGGCTCACGCGGCGAGGCTCATTTCACCAGCGTGCGACGGACACGGCCGATCACCTTGCGATGGATGATGCGATACGACTTGAGCCGGTTGATGACCTCTGCCTTGAACCACTGCTGCTCCTTGATCGCGCGCGTCAGCTCGGCCTCCAGCGACCGCACCCGCCCACGCAGGATGCCGACTTCGGCCTCTGCACCGATGACAGCATCGCGGGCGCTCCACACGTCGGTCTTGAGTTTGATGTACGACTGCTCGTTGGGGCCGATCAGCTCACGCAGGCGGGCGACCTCAGCGCGGAGCTGTTCCAGTTCGACGTCGGCTGGCGCAACAGCGCCGGTGGGCTTCGTGGGCATGGAGCCACAGGGTAGCCCTGACAGATTTCTTTTGATGTGACAACGAGCCGTGGTGCTGACGATCGACGGGGATTTCACCCCGTGACGGCGACTCAGTGCCGTTCGGAGGACGGCCGGTCCGCCACCACAGTGAACATCGGTATGGAGTGCTCGCTGTCGCCCACGACGAACCTTTGATCGTGGTATGTGACCACGGAGTCGCTGAAGCCGAGGACGTTCAGAAACCGGCACAGGACATCTGGGCTGAAGTCCCACCACGTGTCCCACTGCGTCGAGCCCTCCTCGGGAGCGAATCGAACGACCGGCTTGCCGTGGAGCTCGGGCCACAGCCGCTCCACGATGACGATCCGGTCAGCTCGACGACCACAGTTCTCGACGATTCGCCACGGATCTCTGGTGTGCAGCAGGACTGCTGCCAACACGGCCACGTCGAACCGGCCGAGATCCTCGGACATTCTGTACAGATCGCCGTAGTGGACGCGGGCGCGACTGTTGTGCTTGCCGTGGGCGAGCCAAAATCCATTCCGAAGCCGGCTCATCACGACCTCGCGGTCGACGCGGATCGCGTCGAAGTCCAACCCTGCAACCGGAACGAAATCCCAATCCGCGCCGGGAGGCAGCTCGACCGCAACAACATCGGCTCCCCGCCCCTCCATGGCGAACGTCAGCGCGCCGCTCGCCGGACCGATCTCGAGCACTCGTCGTCCGTCGAGGTGCACGTGCCCGAGATACTCGGCCTCGCGCCCTCGCAGGTCGAAGGCACCCAGTGGTGACGGCAGGCCCACGACCCCCACGTCGGGAATATCCATGACGTGATAGAAGTGGCAGTCGTCGAGGCGCTCGACCCGCCACCCGGGCGAATACAACGGTCCATCAGAGTTCACGAGGCTTCACTCTTGCATACCCCGCGAGCCAGACAGCCAGGCCGCGACGGAGGAGACGACCTACCAGTCCGTACGTGTGATCCGTGGTCGCTCGACGGGGACGGCCTCGCAGGTCTCCTCCAGATCCAACGCGCAGCGAAGGTATTCTCGTCGCGACGTGAACACCTTCCGCTCATATTTCGACCGGCGTCGCGAGAGCTGGGCGCGACGATCGAGCCTCGACCGCCTTGCGCGGATTGAAGCGTCCGTCGACCAGCTGCGGACATCGATCGGTGCTGTCGAGCGACAGGTCGAAGAACAGGCGATACTCGTCGGCGCTCAGACCGCGCTTGCACAGCAGCGTCACGAGGACCTGGTCGCGTTGCTCGATCGGTGCACCTCCACGACACTCGACCACGAAACGCTCGAGGTCATTCGTTCCATGCGCTGGCTCGGAAGTTTTGCCGATCCTGCACATTCTGTGCACCACCTGGCCGAACAACTCAAAGATCTCGCCGTCGCGCAACGCGACGGCCATGCCGACGTCAGCCGCAGACTCGAAGAGGTGCGACAGTCTGCGGAGTATGTCCAACTGTTCGCAGATTCGGAACCCTTGGTGTCCGTCCGAATCGCTACGTACAACAAAGCCGAAATGCTCCTGACCCGCGCCCTGCCGTCTGCCCTGAGTCAGACGTACACGAATATCGAAGTCGTGATCGTGGGCGACGGCTGCACGGACGACACAGCCGAGCGCATCGCCGCACTCGATGAAGGTCGGGTGCGATTCGAGAACTTCGCCCAACGCCGCCGGTATCCATCAGATCCGATGTTTCGATGGATGGTCGCTGGTTCGCCCGGCATGAATCGGGCAGCCCGACTCGCGAGAGGACGTTGGATCGCGCCTTTGGATGACGACGACGAGTTTGCTCACGATCACATCGAACGGTTGCTCCGGCAGGCATTGACGTCCCGATCCGAGCTCGTCTACGGCGCCGTCGAATCTCGAAACGTGATGTCAGGTGAGTCGGCGCGAATATGGTCGTCACCGCCCGAGCTGGGCGGGTTCGCGTTCACCGGGGCCCTGGTCGCGTCGCCCATCTCGCGGATCTTTGAGTACGACGAACAGAGTTGGGTCAGCCGTGAGCCAGGCGACTGGAACCTCTGCCGCCGAATGCTCGACGCCGGTGTGCGTTGGTCGGCCATCGAGGATGTCGTCGCAACGCTGCACATGATTCCTCCCGACCAGAAATGACCAGCTTGCAGCACTCGACGCCGGAACGCCCGACCGTTTCGCCGATCACGACCCCGATTGCGATCCCTCCCGTGCAAGGTCGTGCTCGACCATCCGACGGACCAGGTCAACAAAGCTGACCTCGCGCTCCCAGTTCAGCTGCGCGTGGGCCTTGCTGGGGTCGCCAACAAGAAGGTCAACCTCCGCGGGCCGAAGGAACTTGGGGTCCTGGCGCACATAGCGCTGCCAGTCGTCGATGCCGGCCACTTCGAACGCCAAGCGGACGAACTCCCTGACCTGATAGGTCTCGCCCGTCGCGACAACGAAATCGTCAGGCTCGTCCTGCTGCAGCATCAGCCACATCGCCTTGACGTAATCACCGGCGTACCCCCAGTCGCGCCGTGGTTCCAGGTCGCCGAGCACGAGCTCATGTTGGAGCCCGAGCTTGATCCGAGCCACAGCATTCGTGATCTTCCGTGTCACGAACTCGAGGCCGCGACGTTCGCTCTCGTGGTTGAACAAGATCCCGGAGCACGCGAAGAGTCCGTAGCTCTCGCGATAGTTGACAGTGACGGCATGACCGAACGCCTTGGCGCAACCATACGGACTGCGCGGATGACAAGGTGTCATCTCGGTCTGCGGAGACTCGCGAACCTTGCCGAACATCTCCGACGACGAAGCCTGATAGAAGCGAATCGGGTTGTTCTCGTTGCCGCCGACCACGCGGATCGCCTCGAGCATTCGCAACACTCCGACTCCGGACACGTTGGCAGTGAGCTCGGCCTGGTTGAAACTCATCGCGACGAACGAGATCGCGCCCAGGTTGTAGACCTCGTCCGGCTGAACGGTTTCGACGGCGGCGATGAGACTCGTGAGATCGCAGAGGTCGCCGCTGACAACTTGCACGTATGGGTGCTCGTCAGCGATGAGTGACGACCTCGGATTGTTCTGACCCTTCATCAGACCGAACACCTCGTAGCCCTTCTCGTGGAGAAGATCGGCGAGGAACCGGCCGTCCTGGCCCGTGATTCCTGTGACGAGCGCGCGCGGCATCGAGCAACGGTAATCGCGATCACGCCCGTACGAGGCGCATGACACTCGCCGCTGCTCGGCCGCCGCTCACGCGGTCGCCCTACACTGTCTCCCGCATGTCTCTCAGATCGGCGATGGCGCATCGCAACCTGCTGTATCTCCTGTCGCTGAAGGAACTACGCACGAGGTACAAGAAGTCGATCTTCGGCTGGGCTTGGAGCCTGTTCAACCCGATCTCGCAGATGTTGATCTTCACGGTGATCTTCATCTACGTGTTCAAGGCTCAGGCGCCAGTCGGTGACCCAAGTGGGGTCAGGAACTTCCCGATGTACTTCCTGTCGGGCAGCCTGCCGTTCAACTTCTTCTCGATCACAATCGGAGTCTCGATCGGCGCGGTTCAGGGGGGCGCGGGCCTGATCAAGAAGGTCCAGTTCCCGCACGAACACCTTGTGTTCTCCGTCGTTGTCGCTCAATTCGTGACGCTGATGATCGAGATGGCTCTGCTCACGGTCGGCCTCATGGCTCTCGGGAACAACGTGCTTCCGTGGCTGGTGCCCCTGTTCGTGGTGTTGGGTCTGCTCGCCTTCTTCACCTCAGGTGTGGCGCTCGCTCTCGCCGCAGCCAACGTCTTCTACCACGACGTGAACTACCTGTGGGGCATCCTGTCGCAGATCCTCTTCTATGCGACGCCGGTCATCTACGACCCTCGTACATTGGACTTCACCCCGATCAAGGTCCTCGCCCAATACGGCCCGACGGGCAGCTTCATCACCGCGATCCACAACATCGTCTACGACCTCCGGCTGCCGAGTCCGCTCCGCCTCGGCGAGCTCGTCGCGCTGAGCGTCGGCACCTTCGCAATCGGACTGTGGGTATACAACCGGCTGTCGCCCAAGTTCGCCGAGGAGATGTAACCGATGTCGCAATCAGTCGCGTTGACCGTCGATCACCTGACCAAGACGTTCAAGCTGCACCATGAGAAAACGAATTCGCTGAAGCAGCTCATCGCCAACCGTGGCCGCAGCCGGTACGACGAGTTCACCGCGCTCGACGATGTGACCTTCGACGTCCGCGAGGGTGAGGTCTTCGGTGTCATCGGACACAACGGTTCGGGCAAATCGACCCTGTTGAAGTGCATGGCCGGGATCCTGCAACCGAACGCAGGCAGTGTGTCGGTTGCGAAGCGGATGTCCGCACTGTTGGAGTTGGGAGCGGGCTTCCACCCGGAACTGTCGGGCCGCGAGAACGTCTTCCTGAACGCCGCCATTCTTGGTATGTCACGCCGCGACATCGCACGCCGCTTCGATGAGATCGTCGAGTTCTCGGGTCTCGAAGCCTTCATCGACACACCTGTCAAGACCTATTCGACCGGCATGTACGTCCGCCTTGCGTTCGCCGTGGCGATCAACGTCGATCCGCAGCTACTGATCATCGATGAGATCCTCGCCGTCGGCGACGTCACCTTTCAGCAGAAATGCATGGAGAAGTTCGTCGACTTCCGCAACGAGGGCCGCACGATCATCCTGGTGACGCACGCGCTGGGGAGCGTCAAGGACATGTGCGATCGAGCCGTCTGGTTGACCCACGGCAAGATCACAGGAGAAGGCGATCCGGGTGAGCTGGTGGATGCCTACACCGAAACGATGCTCGGGAGCAGAGATCGCGCTGACGACGGGAGCCTGCGCCGCGGATCCGGCGAGATTCAGATCACGAACGTCGAACTCTTTGCAAGCGAGGAAGGCAGGCCGGTCAAGCGATTTCGCACCGGTGAGAACATCCGCGTTCGCCTGCACTACGCGGCCGAGAAGGCCGTTCCAAAGCCCGTCTTCGGTTTCGAGATCGAACACCTCGGCAGCGCCACCGTGACCGCGCCTTGCACACGCGACGTCGGGCTTCTGCCAGACCGGATCGACGGCCGCGGCCACATCGACATCACGATGGAGAACGTCTCCCTGCTGGCTGGCACATACGATCTGCACACCTCGATCACCGACTTCAATCGGCAACACGAGTACGACCGTTTGCACGTGGCTCTCCGCTTCGACGTCATGACGGGCAGGCCCTACGAGACAGGCGGCGTGGTCAGCCTTCGCCCGTCGTGGACGATCAATTGAGCATCCGGCAGAGCTAGGGGACCTCGCACGGCAACGCCGCAACCTCGATGAGTTGACGTCGCAGCACTTCGACGCGCCCGCCCACCTGTACGCGTGGGTCGAAAACGCGCCGCGACACGTTCCGCCCGGCCAGTCCAATCTCCTTGATGCGGGCGGGTTGCGCTACGAGCTTGAGCAAGGCCTCGATGACGCTCTCCGCCTTCGGCTCGATCTCGATGAACGTCTGCTCGTGCTCGTACAGGCCTGTGCCGAGGTCGAGTGGGTCGGTCGCCATCATCACGGCACCGCGCAACGACCCCTCGAGGCAGCATCCAGTCGGAAAGCCGTCGAAGTTCCCAGGGTGCAGGACGAAGGGGACGTTCGGCGAGACGACGACGTCGAAGTCGGCCATCAGCTCGACCAAAGCAAACGTCTCGACGAGATCATGGAACACGACGTTCGCGGTGAACTCTGACATTCCTGCGCATTCCTGCCAGTCGGACTGATCGAAGTTGCCGACGACGTGAACACGCAGCGAACCGCGTTGGTCGTCGGAACATCGAGCAACGAGGCCCTCGATGGCCTCGACGAAAACGTCAAAGCCCTTGTTGCGTCCCCTCGGCATGTATTTGTGGGCCACAAAGGCAACATCCAGTGTGGACTTGCCGGCACCGAACCAGGTGCGATCGAGCGTTGCGTCGAAGTAGATCGAGTTCGCGATCCCGCCCGTGATCTCCGCGATCTCAATCGGCGACGAACGTTCACCGGTCTCGCCGATCAGCCGTCTCACCACGTTCAT
>Ga0075364_10001828_pt1 | contig 11791 bp, 12 predicted proteins | sample EndMetdeltDD1764_FD_71517 | JGI IMG/M metagenome (GOLD analysis project Ga0075364, IMG submission 71517) | Populus endosphere microbial communities from Tennessee, USA - Endosphere MetaG P. deltoides DD176-4 | ecosystem: Host-associated > Plants > Roots > Endosphere | place: USA: Tennessee... | reverse complement strand
AGGCTCTTGAATCGGCTCTGGCTTTTGGCCATGAAGTAAGCCACCGGAAAACCCAGCACCAGCGCCAGCACCGTGCACAGGCCGGCGATCCACAGCGTGGTGAAGAAGATATCGCGGTAATACGGGTCGCTGAAGAAACGGATGTAGTTCTCGAACGTAAACGCCGAGACCATCATCTCCATCGGGTCGAATTGGTTGAAGCTGTAACGGAACAGCTGCAAGATCGGAATGATAATGATCAGAAAGACCACGAGCGATGCCGGGAATGCAATACCGGCACCGAACCGTCGGCCCTTCTTTTCACTTTGAGCAAGTGTCGTCATAAGGGCGTCCTATTGATTGAAAGGGACGCAGTCGGCGGCGTTGAATGCAATGAAACACGCGGAACCCGTGACCCAGCGGCCCTGTCCGCCGCCATCGTTGGCGCGCTGAACGACAACGCGCTCACCGGATGCCAGTTGCACACGTACGTCTACCAACGAACCAAGATAACTGGCCGACTCGATCGTACCCGCATACACGTTGTCTGCCGTCATCATCTCCGTACCGATACGCACACGTTCGGGGCGCACGCCGACGCGCACGGCCGCGCCGTCGGCGGCAAACGCGATGCGTGTTCCCTTCTCGGTGACGAACACGCCACGTTCGGCTGACTTGCCTTCGAAGAAGTTCATCTTGCCGAGGAACTCTGCAACGAACAGATTGGCCGGCTCGTCATAGAGCCGATCCGGCGCACCGACTTGTTGCACCTTGCCGTCATACATGATGGCCATGCGATCTGAAATCGCCAGGGCCTCTTCCTGATCGTGCGTCACGAAAACGGTGGTCAGACCCAGGCGCTGCTGCAAGGCGCGAATTTCCTCGCGCACTTCCAACCGCAACTTGGCATCCAGATTGGACAGCGGCTCATCGAGCAGGAATACCTTTGGCTGAATCGCCAATGCACGCGCAATGGCGACCCGCTGCTGTTGACCGCCGGAGAGCTGGCGCGGGTAACGATCGCGCAGTTCGGTCATGCGGACCATGTCCAGCACGCGCCGAATGGCACCATCGCGATCGGCCTTGGGCACCTTGTGCATCTCCAGGCCAAACGACACGTTTTCCGCCACGGTCATATGAGGAAAAAGAGCGTAACGCTGGAAGACCATGCCGGTATTGCGCTTGTGCACGGGCATTTGCGTGACGTCGGTGTCGCCGATGAGAATGCGACCTTCGGTCGGCGCGATAAAACCGGCAATCATCCGCAGCGTCGTCGTTTTTCCGCAGCCGCTGGGACCGAGAAAAGCAACCAGCTCACCTTCCGCGATGTCCAGCGAAAAGTCCGAAACGGCCACGGATGACCCGAACTGCTTTTTGAGATTTTGGATCGATACCTGGGCCATATTTAGACTACCTGACTGAGTTTGACATAGCGGTCGGTCACCAACATGATGATGCCCAACAGCAGGATTTGAACGGAAGCCACCGCAGCGATGGTCGGGTCCAAGTTGAATTCAAGATACTGCATGATCGCGATGGGCAAAGTCGTTTTACCCGGCCCCACCAACGACAGCGACAACTCCAGATTCTCGAAAGAAACCACGAAACTGAACAGCGCGGCCGCAACGATCGAGGGCCGCAGCATGGGCAGCGTGATGCGCGTGAAGGCAACGAAGCCACTGGCGCCAAGGTTGCGCGCGGCCTCTTCTATCGATCCGTCCAGTCCCGCCATGCCGGCCGACACCAGGCGGACTGTCCATGGGATGGTCAGACACACGTGCGCGACCACCAGACCGCCGAATGTGCCGACGATATCTCTATCGAAGAAATTCTCGGCCTGGAGATAGAACAAGTAGATGGCAACGCCAGCCACGATGCCCGGAATCAGTAACGGCGAGAGCAGCAAAGTGTTCACGCTCTTGCTGCCTGCAAAGCGGAAGCGCGCGATGCCAAGCGCTGCCAATACGCCAAGCGCCACGCCGATGACCGCAGACAGTGCCGCAAGCTGCAGACTGAATACGAAGCCGTCGACAAAGGCCGGACGCTCCCAGGCGCGGGCGTACCACGTCGTGGTGTAACCCGATGGCGGGAAGAACAGGATGGCGTCTTTAAAGAAGCTAAGCCACACTACGAGAATGAGCGGACAAAGCATGAATAAAAACATCAGCACCACAAAGATGCGGTGCACGATCGTGGCCCAGGGAATAACCCGGCGCACGCGAATCGCCGACGAAGCAGCGGACCCGGATTGTGATGGTGGATGGCTCAAAATTTCCCCTGCGGTGCAACCGTCTAGAAGCTGATTTCTAGCCTTTTCAAGGCTGACCAAATGTACATGTCGGGAAAAATGGTAGTCGAGGTTGCACTTCTCGCTCAATGAGGGTTAACCCTTTCGGAAATCGGCGCATGGCGCACTGCAGCATCTTGACGCACGGCACATGACCTATGGAGTACCACTATGAATGACGCGCTCAGCGAACTCTACCCGGGCTTTACGGACGGATCCGTAGAAGTCGAACCGGATGTATTTATCGCCTACACCACGGGCGGCGAAGGCCCACCTCTATTGCTTTTGCATGGCCACCCACAAACGCGGGCGATCTGGCACAAGGTGGCACCCACCCTGGCACGCCACCGCACGCTCGTCATCGCCGACCTGCGCGGATACGGCGATTCGTCGAAACCGATGGCACAACCCGACCATGCCAATTACGCGCGGCGTCGCATGGCGCAGGACATGATCGACGTGATGGCGGCGTTGGGGCATGCACACTTCGATGTGCTCGCGCATGACCGCGGTGCCCGCGTGGCCCATCGCCTGGCCGCCGATCACCCGGATGCCGTGGGCAGAATGGCGCTCCTGGACATTGCACCCACATTGGACATGTACGCGCAAACCAACGAAGCGTTCGCCCGCGCCTATTGGCACTGGTTTTTTCTGATTCAGCCCGCACCAATGCCCGAACGCCTGATCGAAGCGGACGCCGTGGCCTATGTTCGGGGCGTGATGGGAAATCGCAGCGCCGGCTTGGCCCCTTTCCACCCGACTGCCATGCGCGAATACGAGCGCTGCATCCAACTTCCAGGTGCCGCACGAGGCATTTGCGAAGACTACAGAGCCGCAGCCACCATCGATCTGGCGCATGACCAGCACGACCGCGACGCGGGTCGCGCGTTGGCCCTGCCGCTGCTCGTGCTTTGGGGCGCGCAAGGGGTGGTCGAACGCTGCTTCGATCCGCTGGCCGCGTGGCGCGCCGTGGCCACCGATGTGCGAGGCGGCGCCTTGCCCTGCGGCCATTACATTGCAGAAGAAGCGCCGGATGCACTGCTCGCTGAAGTCACGTCTTTCTTCGGCATTTAAATCTCTTGCGATTAAATCGCACACGATCTATTATCTCGGCATGGCCACAACGAAATCGAAAGTATCCGGGCAGTCGCCCACCGTCGTTCCAGAACTCTTGCTGGATAACCAGCTGTGTTTTGCGCTGTACTCCACCACGCTTGCGATGACCAAGGTCTATCGGAAATTGCTGTCGCAGCTGGACCTGACCTACCCGCAGTATCTGGTCATGCTGGTCTTGTGGGAAGAGGATGGCGTACCGGTGTCGACGATTGGGCAGCGTCTGTTTCTCGACTCCGCCACGCTCACGCCGCTTCTGAAGCGCCTGGAGACGGCGGGACTGCTCACGCGCACACGTGCACAGCAGGATGAACGTCGTGTGCTCGTGACGCTGACCGACGCAGGACGGGCTCTGCATGCTCAGGCGCGTGCGGTACCTGAAGGCTTGTTGTGCGCCATGAATTGCCCGCCGGATGCGCTCAAAGCGCTATCCGAATCACTGATGGTTTTGCGCAGTAATCTCGTCGAAAAAATCTAACGGAGTTCACTCATGTCTATTGAAAAAATTGCTTATCGTGCAACGGCCAGCGCAGAGGGCGGCCGCGAAGGTCGCGCGAAGTCGTCCGACGGCGCCCTGGATATTCAGCTCTCCACACCGCGCGAATTGGGCGGCGCGGGCGGCCCCGGCACGAATCCCGAGCAATTGTTTGCAGCCGGCTATTCCGCATGCTTTCTGGGCGCGCTGAAGTTTGTCGCGGGCCGTGAGAAGGTCGCACTGCCTGCCGACACACGCATTACCGGCCTCGTGGGTATCGGTCCCATTCCGACGGGATTCGGTATCGAAGTCGAACTGCAGATTTCGCTGCCAGGCCTGGACGCCGATCAAGCCAACAAGCTGATCGAACAGGCCCACGTGGTGTGCCCCTACTCGAACGCCACCCGCGGCAATATCGACGTGACGCTCAAGCTGGTGTAATCCTGCAAGCTGGCCGATGGTGGCCAGCAAAAGAAAAAACCCTCAGCGCGTTAAGCAATGAGGGTTTCATTCGAGCAATACATCTTGACTAACCATTCTTAACTGCAACGCATCACTGCGATTGCGGGGTTAAGGTGGCTCCCCGAGCTGGGCTCGAACCAGCGACCTGCGGATTAACAGTCCGTCGCTCTACCAACTGAGCTATCAGGGATCCGTCAAGAACGAAACTATAACACAGGCTTTTTTAAAAACGCAACCCACACCGCAATTTTTTTTAAAAATTCTGCGTCACGACGTCGCGAGGCAGAGGGCGAACGGACGCGCGCTCTAATAATCGCTGCACCGACAACTTAGGCTCGCGCACAAATAAATTTTCGTGCTAGAATCGCATTCTTAGCCGGTGTAGCTCAGTCGGTAGAGCAGTTCATTCGTAATGAAAAGGTCGAGGGTTCGATTCCTTTCACCGGCACCAACTTTCCCTAGCGGGTCAGTTAAAAGTAGTACGCAATAAAAAACCAACCTCGCGGTTGGTTTTTTTGTTTGTGCACGCTTTTGGTGTGCTCTTTTGTGCACGCGTTTATTCGTGCACAAAATCACGACCTACAAAGTCTCGCTGCGTGCCACCTTGCGCGACAGCCCTTTTGGCAACGGGAACGACACGTTCTCTTCTAGACCCGCCATCTTGCGCACCGACACGGCCCCCAGCGCCTTCAACCGCTCGATCACTTCCTGCACCAGGATCTCGGGCGCAGACGCGCCTGCCGTGATGCCGATGCGCTGACGCCCGACCAACCAGGCCGGGTCGATCGACTCGGCGCCGTCGATCAGATAGGCTGCTGTCCCCAACCGCTCGGCCACTTCCCGCAACCGGTTCGAATTCGAACTGTTGGTGCTACCCACCACGAGTACCAGATCACAGGCGGGCGCAAGCACTTTCACCGCGTCCTGACGATTCTGTGTCGCATAACAGATGTCGCTCTTCTTCGGCTCGACGATGCTGGGGAAGCGCGTTTTCAAGGCGCCGGCCACCAACGCCGCATCATCGACCGACAGCGTCGTTTGCGTGACATACGCGAGGTTCTCGGGGTCTGTCACGCTCAGGGCCTCGACATCTTCCACGGTTTCGACTAGATAGATGCCACCACCTTCGGACTGACCCAACGTGCCTTCGACCTCCGGGTGCCCCTTGTGGCCGATCATGATGATTTCCCGGCCTGCGGCGCGCATCCGTGCCACTTCGATATGCACTTTGGTCACCAAAGGACATGTTGCATCAAACACCTGCAGACCGCGGTCGTCGGCTTCCTTGCGCACGAGCTTGGACACCCCGTGTGCAGAAAATACGACGATCGCCCCCGTAGGTGCCTGATCGAGCTCATCGATGAAAATGGCCCCCTTCTCGCGCAAATCGGCAACGACATACCGGTTGTGGACGATCTCATGCCGCACGTAAATCGGTTTGCCGTGCAATTCCAGCGCGCGCTCGACGATATCGATCGCGCGATCCACGCCAGCGCAAAATCCGCGCGGCTGAGCCAATAACACTTCGCTGTCCGGGGCGGTGACCTGGTCAGTCATCAGAGCACTCCAAGTATGGCAACCTCTAGCGTCAGCGCAGTGCCAGCCAGAGGATGATTGAAATCGAACAGCGCAGAGTCCGCGTCCATGGACTTCATCACGCCCGAGTAGCGCCCCCCATTGGGCGCAGAGAACTCGACCAGATCGCCCGGGTTGAACGTTGCGTCGGCACCGGCATGCTCGGCCAGCAGCTTGCAACTGACGCGCTGGACCAGGTCCGGGTTCCGGTCGCCGTAAGCCTGCGCGGGCGTAAGCGTCACGGAGAATCGGCTGCCTTCCTGACGACCGATCAACGCCTCTTCCATGCCGGGCGCCCATTGCCCCATGCCGAGTTGGAGGGTGCCGGGACGGCCATCAAAGGTATCCGAAAACACCGAGCCGCTCGCCGGACCACTGGCCAGAACGATCCGGTAGTGCAGCGTCAGGTAGGAATCCGGACGGACAATTACATTCATTTCTGCGGAGGGTGCGGTCAAAATCTGTCACCGTAAAGGCTTGCGTAAACATGAATTTTAAAGCCTTCCGATGAAATTGCCTGATAAGCCCCTATTGGCGCATCGGCCACGCGAACGCCTCCTGGAATTGGGGCCGGGCGCACTGACCGACGCCGAACTGCTTGCGATCATGCTGCGCACCGGGGCGCGAGGCTGCAACGTCGCCGAACTCAGCCACGCCCTGCTCTCGCATTTCGGCTGCCTTCGCAGCCTCCTGAACGCCACTCCGGACGCCCTATCGGCCTTCTATGGCCTGGGCCAGGCTAAAACGACGCAGATCGTGGCTATATCAGAACTTACCCGCAGGGCAATGCTGGAGTCCCTGACAGAAGGCAACGCGATGAGCCAGCCCGAGCCCGTCATGCAATATTGCCTGGCCACACTGGGTCACCTGAAAATCGAACATTGCATCGCGCTTTATCTCAATGCGCGCCTGCAACTCATTGCCAGCGCTGAAGTAGCACGCGGCACCTTGTCCGAAGCGGCCGTCTACCCGCGCGAAATCGTCCGCAAGGCATTGGAAACCCATGCCGCAGCGGTGATTCTGGCCCACAACCACCCATCGGGGGCCTGCCAGGCGAGCGAGGCAGACTTGCTGCTGACACAAAAGGTGAAGGCGGCACTGGCGCTGGTCGACATCCGGCTGGTCGATCATTTGATCGTCGCCGGACACACCTGTGTGTCGCTTGCACGCACGGGTCAGATGTAATTCGCTGGCGCATACGGGCCAACATGGTAGAATTGCTGGTTAATTTTCTGGATACGTGGTCGGAAACTGTAAATCCTGATGTCAGGATTAGAACCCTCCGTCTGGCGACCCGCTTCTACCTAGGACACTAGCCATGAAATCAGGCATCCATCCCGAATACCGCGACGTCGTATTCCTCGACCAGCAGACCGGCAACCAGTTCATCAGCCGCTCCACGCTGAACAGCCGCGACAAGATCACCGTCGACGGTAAAGAGCTTCCCCTGTTCAAGTGCGACGTCACCTCGGAATCGCACCCGTTCTACACGGGCGCACAAACGCGCATCGTCGAAACCGGTCGCGTCGAGAAATTCCGCGCTCGCTTCGCTCGCACCGCAGGTACCGTCAAATCAGGCGCTTGAGCAATCTGCTGCCCTGACCGATCGCCGGGCGCTCTGGCGCCATGCGCAAAAAGCAGCCTGCGGGCTGCTTTTTTCTTTCTGAACACATGAGTTTGCCGCGCATGGCACGCGTACACACCGGTAAAATGAAGTCTGTGTCGATACCCTCCCTTTCCACTCCTGCTCGACTGACCGCCTCGGCCACCGCGAAACTGCCGCGCTACGTCCTCTACGTACTGCCCTTTTTCTATATCGTCGCCGGGCTGTTCATGCGCGACCCCTGGAAGACGGACGACGCCGTCGGGCTTGCCACCATGCTGACGGCAGTGCGCGAAGGCGGATCGACCTGGTTACTGCCCCAAGTCGGCCATCTGGCCTATGCGCAGGATGGGCCGCTCATTACCTGGGTCGGCGCAGCACTGGTGTGGCTGCTGGGCCCACTCATCGGTGATATTCCCGCAGGTCGACTCCCCAATCTGCTTTGGTTCACGATCACGTGCGCGGCCATCTGGTATGGCACCTACCTCGTGGGCCGGTTAAAGCAAGCCCAACCGCTGGCCCTGCCATTCGGGGGCGAACCCCTGGCACGCGACTATGGTCGCATGCTGGCCGATGCCGCACTTTTGCTCACGATCGCCACGGTCGGCATCCTGCAGCAAATCCACGAGACCTCGACAACCCCCGCTTTGCTGGCATGCCACGCCATGGTGTTCTACGCCTGGGCGCGCATGCTCGATCGTCCGGTCAGCGGTGCCATCACGCTCGGTCTGGCGCTGGCCATGAGTTTCCTGACACGCGGCTGGGGCGGCATGATTCCCGTCTTGCTAGCGACCCTTATCGTCTTCGCACCACGCGGCCCACTCTGGCCGGCGCGACGCTGGCTCTTGCTCGCTGCGGCCATCACCACGGCCATTGTCCTGACCTGGTGGATCGCCGCCAATCAGGTGAGCGACTACTGGGTAAGAAACTGGAAACTCTGGACGATTGCACAGTTCAGTTGGCCCGATGTCAGAACCTTGGGCCGCGCCCTGCGCGATCTTTCGTGGTACCTGTGGCCCACATGGCCCTTGGCCTGCATGGCCCTGTGGCGCTGGCGCGGCTGGCGTCATGCCCCCCACATCTGGTTGCCCGCCGCGCTGCTGGGCAGCGGCCTGCTCAGCCTGCTCATCCTCGAGGCGCCATCGCACGGTGATTTCGTCGGCCTGGCCATTCCAAGCGCCGTCCTTGCCGCCATGGCACTACCCACCCTGCGTCGTGGCGTGGTGAACACCCTGGACTGGTTCGCCGTCATGGTCTTCTCCCTGACCGTGCTCACCGCCTGGCTTGGATGGATTGCGCTTCACTTTGGCTGGCCACCCAAAATCTCCGGAAACATCGCTCGTCAGACAGCCGGTTTCGTCCCCGAGCTGTCGTGGCTCGCCGTCATCGCCGCCCTGGCCGTGACCGCCTGCTGGGCGGCCATGGTGAGCTGGCGCCTTCGCACCCGGCCCGCCGAGCTTTGGCGCGGCACCTTTCTGTCTGCAAGCGGCTTGGCATGCACCTGGATTCTGCTGGTGCTGCTGTGGCAACCCGCCGTGGACTACGCGCGGAGCTATCGCGAGGTCTCCCATTCGTTGGCCGACGCCATCAACACGCAAGTCCGACCCAATGAATGCATCCGTGGCATCAGCATCGGCAGTGGGCAACGAGCGTCGTTCCTGGTGTTCGATAATCTGAACTTCTCTTACGAGGCCCGCTGCACCATCGTGCTGCAGCAAACCTCGCAGCGCGCCATGCGGGACGGCGTCCATGCCTACCGCGATGGCGTGGAGGTATTGTGGGAGGGCGGACGACGCGCTGACCGTGACGAATGGTTCCGCCTGCTCCGCACGCCCACGCAATGACATCCGCTGGCGTCGCCGCCAATGCCAGCTTCTCGCAGACCTTAATACGGATCAGCCGGCAGGCATGGCCCGTATTGATCAGCCAGTGGGCGGGGATCTCGTTCGGTGTCCTCGACACCGCCATGACCGGGCACGCCAGCGCGACCGATCTGGCCGCGATGGCCCTGGCGGCCTCCATTTACATCACCGTGTTCGTCGGGCTCATGGGCGTGCTTCATGCCTTGATCCCGACCATTGCCCAGCACTTCGGCGCGGGGCGCTTCAATGACGTGGGCCATACATGGGGCCAGGGCGTTTGGCTGGCCCTCGGCTTATCGGCATTCGGTGCGCTGTTCCTGCTGTTCCCCAGTATCTGGCTGTCGTTCTCGGGCGATGTCGCCACAGAGGTCAGACAAAGCGTAGCCGCCTACCTGCGCGCACTCACGCTTGCGCTACCCGCCGCATTGATCTTCCGAACCCTCTACGCGTTGGGCACGGCCGTCTCCCGCCCGAAACTTGTGATGGTCATCGGGCTGATCGGTGTCGCGCTCAAAGCGTTTCTCAACTGGGTGCTGATTTATGGCAAGTTTGGCTTGCCCGCCCTGGGGGCAACGGGCGCGGGGCTATCGAGCGCCATTGTCTTCTGGATCAGCGTCGCCATCGGCGGCTGGATGGTGGCGCACGACCGCTACTACAAGCGCTTCCATCTGAGAATCGGTCGAATCGACTGGCCGGTTCAACGCGCCTTACTGCGACTGGGCATCCCGATGGGCGGCTCCTATCTGGTGGAGGTCTGCGCGTTTACCTTCATGGCACTGCTGGTGGCCCGCGAAGGCACCTACGTATCGGGCGGCCACCAAATCATGTCCAACCTTGCCGCCCTGTGCTACATGATGCCCATGGCGCTGGGCGTGGCCACCGCCTCACTGACCGCACAGGCCATCGGTGCGCAGGACCTGGCCCGTGCGCGACGGACCGGGCTTGCCGGCATGCTGCTGGGCGTCTTCGGCGCCCTGCTCACCTCGGCACTGCTGCTGGGCGGCCGACCACTGATTATCGCCGCCTACACGGACGATCCCAACGTGGCCAAGGTGGCGGCAAGCCTGTTGCTCGTCATTCCGCTGTTCCACATCTGCGACGCCATGCAGTGCATGAACTCGTATGTTCTGCGCGCCTACAAAGTGGCCGTCATGCCGTTGGTGCTGCAGGTGTTGGCGCTCTCCGGCGTGGGGTTGGCCGGAGGCTGGTGGCTCGGGTTCGGCCCGGCCGCAGGCGCACTCGATGGGATACGGGAATGGGTGCTCCCCGGCTCTCCGCAAGGTGCCGGCACGATGTGGCTCATGGCCATGATCGGTCTGGGGCTATCCGCCCTGCTGCTGCACGGCTGGTATTGGGTCGTACTGGCCCGCACCGACCGCCAAGCCGCCCAGCTCAACCTGCCGACATCTTCAGAAAATGTTCGCGGTAATGCTTGAGTTCGTCGATGGACTCGTAGATATCGGCCAACGCTTCGTGACGACTCTTTTTATCGAACGATTTGTACACGTCGGGTCGCCAGCGCTTGGCCAATTCCTTGAGTGTGCTGACGTCCAGATTGCGATAATGGAAAAATGCTTCCAGACGCGGCATGTATTTGTACATGAACCGGCGATCCTGGCTGATGGTGTTTCCGCATAGCGGCGACTTTCCGGCGGGCACATGTTGCGCCAAAAACGCAATCAACGTGTCTTCAGCTTGGGATTCCGAGATGGTCGACGCGCGGACTTTGGCGGTCAATCCGCTGCGGCCATGGGTGCCTGTATTCCAACTGTCCATCGCGTCCAGTAAAGCGTCGGTCTGGTGGACCACGATCACCGGGCCTTCGGCCACAACCGTCAAATCGGGCTCGGTCACCACGACGGCGACTTCGATAATACGTTCTTTCTCTGGATCCAGCCCGGTCATTTCCATATCGAGCCATACCAGGCGGTTTTCGTTCACAGCCATATAATTATTTGCCTTTAAAACCAAATTTTCGCACAGCAGACAGACTATTCTCCATACATGCTCACATACGCCTTCATCGCCCTACTTTTTACCGATATATTGCTGCGCTGTTGGCTGTCGTTTCGTCAGATTCGTCACGTTATTGCACATCGGAATACCGTTCCCGCAGAGTTTTCGCCCCGCATCGGGCTGCACAGCCATCAGCGCGCAGCCGACTACACGGTGGCGCGCGCTAAATTAGGCATGGTCGAGCGGTTCTTCGACGCGGGCGTGTTGGTGGCGTTGACCCTGCTCGGTGGCCTTCAGTTTTTCAATAGTCTTGCCACGCAACTCACCGGCAACGATTTCCTGCGGCAACTGCTGCTGATCGGCGGCGTGTCCGTCACACTGGGCATATTGGGGCTACCGTTTACGCTCTATCGGCACTTCCGACTTGAATCCCGATTCGGATTCAACCGGATGACGCTCAAACTGTTCGCTGCAGATAC
>Ga0075364_10001827_pt1 | contig 11794 bp, 10 predicted proteins | sample EndMetdeltDD1764_FD_71517 | JGI IMG/M metagenome (GOLD analysis project Ga0075364, IMG submission 71517) | Populus endosphere microbial communities from Tennessee, USA - Endosphere MetaG P. deltoides DD176-4 | ecosystem: Host-associated > Plants > Roots > Endosphere | place: USA: Tennessee... | reverse complement strand
CAGCAAGGTTTCGCGTTGGGAGAACTTGATCAGCTCGACACCGGTGACAGATTGGCGCGGCAACTCGTCGTCGGCCCACAGGTTGCGCAGGCGCAGCTCGACCGGATCGATCCCAGCCGCTCGCGCGAGCACGTCGAGCAGTCGCTCGCGCACCCACGTCTCGGCCTCCCACGGCCCGCGGTACGGCACATACGTGGCCTTGTTCGTCGTGACGGCGACCGCCTCGAAGTCGTAGTGCTCGAGCCGGTACGCGGCGGGGAACAGCGAGCGGATCACGTTCGTGTATCCACTCGCGGGGAACCCGAGCTGCGGGTAGGCGCCCGTGTCCATCACCATCCGCACGCGCACACCGAGCAGGCGTCCATCGACATCGATCGCGGCCTCGACATCGAAACGTTCCTCGCGGGCCTGGCCTGCGACGGCGAGGTTCTCGGCCCGGTCCTCGATCCACTTCACCGGACGGCCGAGCAATCTCGCCGAGGCGCACACCGCGATGTCTTCGCGGTTGATGCCGCCCTTCTGGCCGAAACTGCCGCCGATGTCGCCGCAGCGCACTCGCAGCTGGTGCATCGGCTGGCGGAGGATCATCGCCAGGGTGAACCGCACCGCATGCGGCGATTGGTGCGACGTGTGGATCTCCATCGCGTGTGTGCCGGGCCAGTAGTCGGCGACGATGCCGCGGCATTCCATCGGCGTGTTCGTCTGGCGGTGCTGCAGGAACCGCTCGCGCACGACGTGCGCGGCGCCGGCGAAGGCTGCCGCTGTGTGGCCGTAGCTGTGCTCGCTGCGGTAGATCACATTGCTGCCGTGCTCGGGGTAGAGCAGCGCCGACTCGGCGCTCATCGCGTCATCCATGTCGACGACGGCAGGCAGCAGTTGGTAGTCGACGGCGATCATGGCCGCGGCATCCTCGGCGATGTGCCGCGACTCCGCCACCACGATCGCGATCGGTTCGCCGACCATCCGCACGATGTCGCGCGCGAGCGCGGAGTACGTCGCGACGAACAGTCCCTCGGAGCCGTTGGCCGTCATGTCACCGGCGTGCTCGCGCAGCTCGGCATCCGTGAGCACGAGGTGCACGCCGGGGTGAGATCGAGCCGCGCCAACATCGATCGCGAGGATGCGGGCATGGGCGTGGGGGCTGCGAACGAACGCGGCGTGCAGCATCCCGGGCAGGACGACATCGTCGACGTAGCGCCCCCGACCGGTGAGGATGCGCGGATCCTCCACCCGTTGCACGCTCGTGCCCGTGACCCGCTGGATCACGACCTCCCTCCCCTGGCGACCGACGCGGCGTGGAGGACGCCGGCAACGATGCTGTCGTAGCCCGTGCAGCGGCAGAGGTTGCCGGCGATGGCCTCGCGGACCTCCGCTTCGGAGGGGTCGGGGTTCTCGGCGAGCAGTTCGGTCGCGACGATCAAGATGCCCGGTGTGCAGAAGCCGCACTGGAAGCTGTGCCGTTCGAGGCAGGACTGCTGGAGGACGCTCATCGTGCTGCCGGCGTCGCCGGCAAGACCCTCGATCGTGGTGACGGCACAGCCGTCGACGCGGGCAGCGAGGGTCAGGCACGCCCGCGCCGATGCGCCGTCGACCAGCACCGTGCAGGAACCGCAGACACCGTGCTCGCACCCGACGTGCGTTCCGGTGAGCGCCAAGTCCTCGCGCAACAGCTCGACGAGGGTACGGCGGGCATCGACGACGGCGGCACGGTCGCGACCGTTGACGCGGACGCGGACCTCGACCCTGTTTGATGACTCGGTCATCGCCCTGCTCGATCTGCAGCAGTGGCGAGAGCACGGCGGACGAGCACCGCGGCGAGGTGGCGACGATAGGCGCTCGTGCCGTTGAGATCGCTCGGCGGGTCGATCGTCAACACCGCCTCCGCTGCCGCGGCCGCGAACAGTTCGGCTGAGGGCGGATGGCCCGCCAGCAACGCCTCCGCTCCGCTCGCGCGGATCGGTGTCGGCGCGACCGAGGACATCGCGATCCGGGCCTCGGCGACTTGACCGTCACCACCGAGGCGGACCATCGCCGCGACCGCGACGATCGCGACGTCGCCGCGTCGACGGCTGACCTCCTCGAAGGCCCAGCCACACCCGGGGGCGTCGAGCGGGAACCGGATCTCGGTCAGCAGCTCATCGGCCCCCATCGCAGTCGTGTGCATGCCGAGGAAGAAGTCGGCGGCCGCGATCTCGCGTTGGCCCGTCGGACCGCGAACCACCATCGTCGCATGCGTCGCCAGGGCGACGGTCGGGAGCTCCGCAGATGGATCGGCATGGGCGATGCTGCCGCCGATCGTGCCTTGGTTGCGCACCGTCACATGTGCGATCAGGGGCACCGCCAGGGCGAGCAGCCGGACCGACCCGGCGACGGATTCGTTGCGCTCCACGGTTCGCTGGCGGGTCATCGCTCCGATCGCGACGTGAGCATCTGCGACGGTGATGTGGTCGAGCGCGACCAACCGGCGCAGGTCGACCAACACGGCCGGCGAGTGCCGTCGCATCGCCATCACGGGCAGCAGGCTCTGCCCGCCCGCCAGCACCCGCGAGTCATCGCCGTGCTCGCTCAGGTCGGCGACCGCCTCGTCGATGCTGCCGGGCGTGCAGAGGGCGAACGGTGCAGCCTTCACGGATCGGCCCTCACGGATCAGCGCGGAAGACCAACTCGGTCCACGCCTCGCCGGGAGGACCCGGATGATCGGCGAAGTCGGGCGTGACCCGCTCACCGATCGCGCACACGTCGGCAGGGATCACCCGCCCGAACATCCGCCCGCCGCCATCGAGCTCGACGGTCGCGATCGCATACGGGGCGAGCTCCGCGTAGGCCGGCGTGAGCGCCCGGCGGGGTCGCACGAACGAATAGATCGTCCCGGTGCCCTCCACCTCCACGTCCTCTCCGCCCGTGGCGCCGCAGTATGGGCAGGCGGGCATCCGCGGGAACCGCCGCTTCGAGCAGGAAGCGCACACCTGGAGCAGGATGCGCCGCTCGGCGAGCGCAGCCCAGAACGGCGCGCTGTGCTCGTCGACGGTGGGGGGCGGCGCGTTGACCGCGATCGCGATCGGTTCGGCGTTCATCAACGGCCGGTGAACTTCGGCGGGCGCTTGTCGGCGAAGGCCTGCAGGCCCTCTGGCGCGTCGTGCGACGTGAGGCAGTAGTAGGCATCGCGTTCCAGCTCGAAGCGCAGGCCCGCATCGACGCTGCCGTTGTCGGACCACAGCTGGTGGGCGACCTGCTTGGCGTTGGCGACGGCGAGCGGGCTCTTCGCGGCCACCTCGTTGGCGAAGGCCATCCCTGCCGCGAGCAGCTCGTGGTCGGCGACACATCGGCTGGCGAGGCCCCACTCGACCGCTTCTGCGGAGGTCAGGAACCTGCCACTGAGCAACAGCTCGATCGCGCGTGCCTTGCCGATCGTGCGGGGCAACAGGGTGAGCACTCCCCCGCCGCCCATCTGGCCGAAGTTGAGGTGGCCGTCACCGATCTTGGCCGACTCGGCGACGATCGCGAAGTCGCAGTTGAGGATCAACTCCAGGCCGCCCGCGGCCGTGACGCCGTTGACGAGCGCGACCGCTGGCACCCGCATCGCGCGCAGGCGGCCGAACGTGTTGTGCAGATGGCTGACGAACAGCGGGAAGCCGACCGGATCGCGCTGCAGCTCGACGTACTTCTTGAGGTCGCCGCCGGCAGAGAACGCTCGCCCGTTGCCGGTGACGAACAGGGCCCGCACCGATTCGTCGGCTTCCACCGCGTCGAGGTGCTCGTCGATGCGGTCGAGCACCTCGTCGTCGATCGGGTTGAGCTGATCGGGCCGGTTCAGACGCAGGACAGCTGCATGCGCGCCGTCGACGTCGAGCAGGTGGCGATCGAGCACAACGGACGCCTGAGTGTTCGGCCCTGTCATGTGTTCAGGCCTGTCATGTGATCAGTCCCCCAGCGCCTTGACGATCTCGTGCTTCTGGATCTTGCCAGACGCGGTGGTTGGCAACGCGTCCAACACCTCCAGCCGCTGGGGCAGTTTGAACGTCGCCAGACCTCCGGCGCGCAACCGTGCGACCATCGTGTCGAGGTCGATCGACGCGTCCGGGGCGAGGACGACGCACGCGCACATCGTCTCTCCGAGGCGCTCGTCGGGCAGGCCGACGACCGCCGCCCGCTCGACCTCGGGGAAGGCGACGATCAGCTCCTCGATCTCCCGCGGGGCGATGTTCATGCCGCCGCGGATGATGATCTCCTTCTTGCGCCCGACCACGGTGACGTACCCGTCGTCGTCGATGGTGACGAGATCGCCGGAACGCACCCACCCATCCGCATCGAAGGTGGCCGCGGTGCGCACCGGATCGGCGAAGAACCCGACGCACGTGTTCGGCCCACGCGTCCACAGCTCGCCATCGCGCACGACGATCTCGACGTCGGTCATCGGCAGGCCATCGGTGTTGCGGCGCTGCTCGATCGTCGACCACGGCCGGTTCCACGACCCGACGAGCACCTCGGTCGATCCGTAGAGGCGCAGCACCTGGACGCCGTGCTCAGCGGCGAGGTCCACCAGATGAGCCGGCACCGGCGCGCCACCGCAACCGAAGTACCGCAGCGTGTCGAGGCTCGAACCTGCGGCGCTCGCAGCCGCGATCAAGTCCTGCAGGAAGGTGGTGGCCGCGAGCGTGTACGAGCAGCGGTGGGTGGCGACGAGCTCGGCCGCGGCGGCGCCGTCCCAGCGATCCTGCAGCACGAGCGGGAGGCCGTGATAGAGCGCGAACCGCACGCCGTAGTTGAACCCGGTCGAGTGGCCGATTGGCGACGGCATCCACACGACGTCGCCGCGCGTCATCCCGAGGTCGCTGTACGCGACGCGCACGCTGAAGTTGGCGGTCTGCTCGGTGTGCATGATCGCCTTCGGCTGCGCTTCCGTGCCGGAGGTGAAGATCACCTCGCTGACCGCATCGGCCCGGCCGCTGCCGAGCGGGACGCCGGCCCGGCCGAGCAGGTCGGCGAACCGCACGCGTCCCGCGGCATCGCCGTCGCCGACGACGACGTGGACGACCTGGTGGCCGGTCTCCTGGATCACGTCGTCGATCAGAGCGCAATGATCGAAGCCCCGGTACTCGATCGGCGTGCACACCACCGTCGGCGTGACCGTGCGGAACACGTGGGCCAGCTCGTGTAGGCGGTAGTTGGGCAGCAGCGGGTTGACCACCGCTCCGAGCGACAGCGTCGCGACAGCGATGACCACCGTCTCGTAGCGGTTGGGCAGCTGCACGCTGACCACCGAACCCTTGCCGACGCCGTTCCGGGCGAACGCAGCCGCGACAGATGATGCGTCGGCGAGGAGCTCTTCGTATGTGTGCTCACCCAGATCGTCGATGACCGCGACGGCGTCGGGCCATTCGAACGCGTGCAACGCAACCTGGCTCGGCAGCGTGGTTTCGTCCCACAGACCGGCGCGCAGGTAGTGCTCGCGGCGAGCAGCGGACGTGACGGTGTCGACGAGTCCAGAGCGCGCTGGTTCGGTCACCGCACCACTCTCACACGCCCGCGTGTCACAGGCCGAACTTGTACAGCCGCTGTGCGTTCCCGGCGAGGATCAGCTGGCGATCGGTGAGCGAGATGCCCGACATCGACGACTGGATCACTCGCCACGAGCTCGGCCAGTCGGCGCTGATGTGCGGGTAGTCGCTCGACCACAGCACCCGCTCGGCACCCATGTACTCGAGGTTGCGCAGCCCGAACGTGTCGGTCATGTACCCGAAGTGGAAGTGCTTGGCGATGTACTCGCTGGGCAGCTGCTCGAGGCCGAACTGGCTGACCGCGTCGAGGCGGAGGTAGTTGTTGTCGATCTGCTCTTTGACGTACGGCACCCAGCCGAAGTCGACCTCGGCGAAGAACACGTTCAGTTCCGGGAAGCGGTCGAACACACCGTCGAAGATCATCTCGATCATCCGGTTCGGGGCATCGAAGAAGCGGCCGTAGCCGGGCAGTTTGGCGCGGTGCGCGCCGGGCATCGTCTGGCCGAGGGCGACGTGGATGCTGAGCGGGATGTCGCGCTCGGCGAGCGCGGCCCACAGCTTGTCGTCTTCCGGCGAGAGCTGCAGGGTGCCGTTGGGCCAGCACCCGATCTGCACGCCGCGCATGCCGGGTCGATCGATGACTCGCTCCAACTCGGCGACCGCGCCCTCGGCACCGCGGTTGGGCAACATCGCCAACCCGCCGAAACGCTCCGGCGCGTACGAGACGTACTCGGAGATCCAGTCGTTGTAGGCCTGGATCATCACGTTGTGGTACTCGACGTCGCGGTTGGCGACGATCGCGGCCGACAGCCGTGGCGTCGGGTACAGCACCTCGGCGTCGACGCCGTCTTCGTCCATCTCGGCGATGCGCGATGCCGGGTCCCATCCGCCCTTGCGGATGTCCTCGAACCTGGCCCAGCCCTTCATGTCCTCCGGGGCGAGGCCGGCACAGGCGTTCATCCCGAAGTTGATCGGGTCCTTGACGCCTTCGATGACCCAACCGTCGCCCTCTTCGAAGTGGTCGATGCGCGGGGCACGATCCTTGAACGCTGCCGGGACGCGGTCGGTCCACAGGGTGGGCGGCTCGTTGACATGGCTGTCCGACGAGATGAGCTTGTACCGGCGTCCTTTGGCTGCGACCTCTGCCATGGCATCCTCACTTCTGCTGGAGTTCTTAACTTACTAAGATTATAAGGATGGAACTCGCTCGTGTCCATCTGGAGAGTCGTTGGACGGAACGACTTCGGGTGCGGGCCGTTCCGTGTAGAGGTGGCAGCGGACGCTGACGCCGTCGACCACGGTCACCCGGGGGACCTCGGTCCGGCAGTGGTCCATCACGTTCGGGCAGCGGTTGGCATAGGCACAGCCGACGTTGCTCGGTTCGCCCGGCGCGGTCGTGGTCGCCGTGCTCAGCCGTCGTTGGCGAGGGTCGATCGAGAGCACGGCACCGAGCAGCGCGACCGTGTACGGATGGCGCGGCGAGTGGTACAGCTCGTCGGCCGGGCCCATCTCGACGATCCGACCGTGGTACATCACCGCGATCTTGTCGCTGACTTGATAGACGACGGCGAGGTCGTGGCCGACGAACAGGTAGGCGATGCCGTGGCGCTCCTGCAGCTCGCGCAGCAGGTTGATCACCTGCGCCTGGGTGGACACGTCGAGCGCGCTGACCGGCTCGTCGCAGACGATGAGGCGCGGGTTGAGGGCAAGGCCGCGTGCGATCGCCACTCGTTGGCGCTGACCGCCCGACAGCTCGTGCGGACGCCGCGCGGCGACGCTGGGGTCGAGACCGACCTGTTGCAGCAGCTCCGCGACCCGCGCGGTGCGCTCGGCCTTCGTGCCGCGGTGGTGCACCTCGAGCGGCTCGGCGACGGACTCGCCGATCGTCATCGTCGAGTCGAGCGAGGCGTACGGGTTCTGGAACACCACCTGGATGTCGCGGCGCGTCGCCCGCCGGGCCTCGCCGCGTTGGGTGCTGATGTCGTGGCCGTCGAAGCGCACCGTGCCCGCAGACGGCTCGGTGAGCCCGAGCACCATCCGCCCGACGGTGGACTTGCCGGCGCCACTCTCGCCCACCACGCCGAGCGTTTCGCCCGAGGCGAGCACGAAGCTGACGTCGTCGACGGCGTGGAACGACGACTTGCGCCCGAGCCGCCCGCCGCGCAGGGCATAGGTGCGCTGCAGCGCGTCGGCTTCGAGCAGCACCGCAGCGTCGGGCCGTTCCGCGCCGGCCGCGGCGCTGTTGTCCGGGCGTTCGCCGATCGCGACATCGACACCGTGCAGCTGCAGCTCGGTGTGGCGGATGCAGCGCACGCTCGTCGTCGACCGTCCCACAACGTCGACCAACGGAGGTGCGGTCTCGCGGCATGCGTCGAGGGCGTAGTCGCAGCGCGGGTTGAAATGACACCCCGCAGGCATCGCGTCGGCGTTCGGCACGATGCCGTTGATCGTCGCCAGCGGTTGGCCCTTGACGGTCGCCTCGGGTTGCGCGGCCAGCAGCGCCTCGGTGTACGGATGCGTCGGCGCGGTGAGCACCTCGACCACATCGCCACGCTCGACGATCTCACCGCCGTACATCACCGCGACTCGGTCCGCGGTCTCGGCGATGACGGACAGGTCGTGGGAGATGATCAGCAGGCTCATGCCGGTCTCGTCCTGCAGCGACCGCAACAGGCTGAGGATCTGCGCCTGGACGGTGACGTCGAGCGCGGTGGTTGGTTCGTCGGCGATCAACAGCTTCGGCCCGAGCGAGATCGCCATCGCGATCATCACCCGCTGGGCCATCCCGCCCGACATCTGGTGCGGGTAGTCGTTGATGCGGGCCGCGGCGCGGTGGATGCCGACGCGATCGAGCAGGGCGATCGCCTTGGCCCGCGCTTCATGGCGCGACGCGCCGCTGTGGGCGCGGATCGTCTCGATCATCTGGTTGCCGATGGTGAACGCCGGGTTCAGGCTGTTCTGCGGATCTTGGAACACGACACCGATGTCGTTGCCGCGCACGGCGCGCAGGCGTGGCTCGCTCAACGTCGACAGGTCCTGGCCGTCGAAGCGCACCGTGCCGGTGGCGATGCTCAGCGCGTCGGGCAGCAGGCGGATCAGCGACATCGCCGTCACGCTCTTGCCAGAACCGCTCTCGCCGACGATGCCGAGCGTCTCGCCGGCGTCGAGGCTGAACGACACGTCGCTGACGAGCCGCAGCGAACCGTCGCCGCGCCGGACGTCGATCGACAGGTTGTCGACCTCGAGCAGACGACTTGCTGCACTGGCCGCATTCGCTGCGCTCATGCTTGGGCCCCGACGGCGAGCTCGGCTTCGACGATGCGCTCCTTGTTCGCCATCGCGTCGCGGATGCCGTCGGCGACGACGTTGAACGACAGCGACAGCAGCACGATGACCGCACCCGGCACGAGCATCAGGCGAGGTGTCTGGTTGATGAACTGGAAGCCCTGCTGGAGCAGGTTGCCCAGGCTCGCGTCCGGTGGCTGCACGCTGAGGCCGATGTAGGCCAGAGCGCCTTCGGCGAGCAGCGCGAACCCGAGACTGACGAAGGTCTGCACGATGAGCGGCGAGGCGATGTTGGGCAGGATGTGCCGACGGATGATCCGTGGCGAGCCCGCGCCGATCACCTTGGCCGCCTCGACGAACGACTCCTCCTTCACCGCCAGCACCTGGCCGCGCACGAGGCGGGCGAAACCCGGCATGAAGGCCACCGAGAGCCCGATCATCGCATTGACCACACCATGGCCGAGCACGCCGACGACCGCCATCGCCATCAGCAAGCCGGGAAGAGCCATGATCGCGTCGGTGCTGCGCATCAACACCGTGTCGACCCAGCCGCCGATGTAACCGCTGGTGAGACCGAGCAGCATGCCGCCTGCCAGGGCCAGGCCGACCGCGATCAGGCTGGCCAGCAACGAGGTGCGGATGCCGAAGAGCAAGCGGCTGTACAGATCGAAGCCGGTGTTGTCGGTGCCGAGGTAGTGCTTGCGCGAAAACGTCGCCATGAACTCCGACGTCATCTCGCCCACGCCGTGCGGGGCGAGCATCGGAGCGAAGATGCCCGCGAGCGTGACGATCAGGATCACGATGGCCCCGGCCATCGCGATCTTCTGCCGGCGGAAGCGGCGCCACACGTTCACGAGTTGGTCTCGCTCATGCCAGCCTGACCTTCGGGTTGAGCCAGGCGTAGGCGATGTCGACGACGAGGCTCGTGGCCACGACGATCGCGGCCAGCGCGAGCACGACGCCCTGGACGACGATGAAGTCCTTGTTCTGGATCGCCTGCAACGTGTACTCGCCGAGGCCGTGGAGCTGGAAGATCTGCTCGATGATCACCGATCCGGCGAGCAGGTAGCCGACCCGCACACCGAGGATCGTCAACGCCGGCATCGCTGCGTTCTTGAGCGCATGCTTGATCGTGATCCGTGCCGGGTGCAGGCCGCGGGCCTTGGCGGCGCGGATGTAGTCGGACTGGGCCACGCCGACAAGACCCGTCCGGATCTGGCGGGCCATCTCGGCGCCGCCGACGAGGGCGATGCTCATCGCCGGCATCAGCATGTGCTTGGCCCACTCCATCGGCGACTTGGCGAAGCTGACGTACGACATCGCCGGCAGCACGTGGTTGCGCACGGACAGCACGTACACGAACAACGTGCCGAGCAGGAAGTTCGGCGCCGCCAACCCCAGCGACACACCACCGAGCAGCAGCTTGTCGAGCCGGCTGCCCGGCCGCATGCCCTGCACGATGCCGAGTGGGATGCCGATCAGCAGCATCAGGATCAGTGACGCGATCGCCAGCGACGCGGTCACCGGCCAGCGGCGGGCGATCTCCGTCGACACGCTGCGGTGCGTCGCCACCGATTCTCCGAAGTTGCCGTGGACGACATCGCTCAGCCAGCGGACATAGCGCACCGGCGCAGGATCGTCGAGGTGCAGCTCAGCCGAGACCTTGTCGAGCTGCTCCTGCGTCGCGCCGTCGCCGGCGATCGCCTGCGCGGGGTTGCCCTGGATCGCCTGGGCGAGCAGGAACGTGCCGATCGTGATCAGGAACAGCAGCGGGATCGTCGCCAACAGGCGCTTGACGATGACGCGTATCACTTGTCGTGGCCCCCTTCTGCCCTATCCATATAAAGATAACAGTAATAGCCCGGCGCTCAAAAGCCGTCCCGGCCCTCGGCCGGGGCTCGGTCGAGGGCAATGCTCGCGCTTTCGGTCATCCAGTCGACGCGGTGGATCCGATCACGGATCAGCCACACACCGTCAACCAGCACGAACTCGTCCCGATAGCGCAGGCCCCTGGTTCGAACAGGCCCATCATCGACCGCGGCGAGGAACGCGACGGCTGTCGTTTCTGCTCGCGCGCTTCGGCCGTCTCCGGCGACCTCGATCACCGGCAGGCCGAACAGATGGGTGCTCGCGGCGAGGTCGGCGAGGCCGCTGACATGGGCGACGATCGCCGCCCGACCCGGCGCGAGGACGACGCCGCTGAACGTCGCCTGAGCGTCCTCGGTGAAGCACGCTCCGGCTGCCTCGAAGTCGCGATCGTCGAGCGCCCGTCCGTAGCGGGCGATGACGTCGAAGATCGCGCCTGTGATCTCGCTCATGCCGATGTTCGCGTCGCTCAACGGTCGCTCGTCAGCAGCAGCGCCGAGCCGTCCATCAACGCCCCCGACGTCACCGCGCACACGTCGTGGCGCGGCACCTGCCGGTCGCCGGCGCGGCCCTGCACCTGCAGCGCGGCCTCGGCGACGGTGTTCATGCCGTGCAGGTAGCCCTCGGCCAGCAGCCCGCCGTGGGTGTTGACGGGCAGGCGGCCGCCAGCGGCCGTCGCACCCGAGCGGACGAGATCGCCCGAGCCGCCGCGCTCGGCGAGGCCCAGGCCCTCCAGACCCATCAGCACCGTGCTGGTGAAGCAGTCGTAGATCTCGGCGAACTGCACGTCGGCCGGCACGAGGCCGGCCGCGGCGAACAACTCGTCGCGCAGGATGCTCGTGTAGTTGCGGGTGTAGTCGTCCCACAACAGGTGGTCGCCGATGTCGAGACCGTGGCGGGCGCCGGCCCGATAGGCGCCGGCGGCGATGATCGCCGGCGGGTTGGGCAGGTCGCGCGCTGCGTCGAGCGCGCTGACGACGACGGCGCAGGCACCGTCGACCTCGACGGTGCAGTCGGCGGCACGGTACGGCTCGACGACGAGCGGCGCGGCAAGGTACTCGTCGACGGTGAGCGGCTCGCGCCGGTACGCCCGCGGGTTGGCCTCGGCGTACTTGCGTTGCGACACCGCGACGGCGGCGAGATCG
>Ga0075364_10001826_pt1 | contig 11795 bp, 10 predicted proteins | sample EndMetdeltDD1764_FD_71517 | JGI IMG/M metagenome (GOLD analysis project Ga0075364, IMG submission 71517) | Populus endosphere microbial communities from Tennessee, USA - Endosphere MetaG P. deltoides DD176-4 | ecosystem: Host-associated > Plants > Roots > Endosphere | place: USA: Tennessee... | reverse complement strand
AGGGCGACCAGCTTCGAGGCCACCAGGTCGAGCGCCTCGTCCCAGGACGCGGTCCGGAGCTCGCCCGTCGACCGGTCCCTGACGAGCGGCGAGGTCAACCGCTCACGGTGGCCGCGCAGGGCGGCGGCCGACCAGCCCTTGCGGCACAGCGCTCCCTCGTTGACGGGGAACTCCGGCCACGCTCGCACCTCCAGTGCGGCACGCCCCTCCACCTCGAGGGTCATGCCGCACTGCAGGCTGCAATATGGGCAGTGGGTGTGCGTCATCGCTTCCTGGAAGACCTAGATCCCGACGCCCGCGTAGCTGCTCGCGGCCTTGGCCTCGGCCGGACGGCGGAGGTAGACGGCCCAGGTGACGAGTGCGCAGACCAGGTAGAAGACGGTGAAGATCATGAACGCGGTCTTCGTGGCGTCCAGAGGGTCCGTGATCCACGGGGACCCGAACGTGATCGGGATGAGGAAGCCGCCGACGGCACCGACCGCGCCGATCATGCCCACCGCGGCGGACGACTTCTTCGTGGCCGCCAGGGTCGCCGCGTCCCGCTCGGGGGTGCCCGGCGCGCTGGCCCGGTCGGCCTCCGACTTGAAGATCGCGGGGATCATCTTGTAGGTCGAGCCGTTGCCGATGCCGATGAACAGGAAGATCAGCAGGAACATGCCGAGGAAGAACGGGAAGATGTCACCGTTGGCGTTGACGGCGTCCACGACCGCGGGCGGGAACTCGAATGCACCCGGGTCGGCCTTGATCGCGGCCAGGGCCTCGGGCGTGGGCGGCGGGGGCAGCGTCTTGAGCTGACCCAGCGTCACGAGCACGCCCAGGGTGCCGAGCACCATGCCGCCGAAGGCGACCAGGGTGACCTTCGCACCGCCGAAGCGATCGGCCAGGTAGCCGCCGAGCGGACGCGCCATCGAACCGACCAGGGCTCCGAGGAAGGCGTAGAAGGCGAAGTTGATGCCGATGCCCTGCACGCTCGGGACGGGCTGCCGCCAGAAGTTCAGCTTGATCAGCAGCGGCATCGCGGCGGAGTAGCCGATGAACGAGCCGAAGGTGCCGATGTAGAGGAACGACATCACCCAGGTCTGCTTGTGCTTGAGGACGGCCAGCTGCTCCTTCGGGGACGCCTTGGCGGTACCGAGGTTGTCCATCAGGAAGTAGGCCGCGGTGGTCGCGGCGATCGCCAGACCGGCGTACACCCACGCTGCGCGCTCCAGGTGAACGCCGCCCTCGGCCGCCTTGACGAGGCCGAAGATCGCGGCGCCGCCCACGATGGCGGGAAGCAAGAACTGGATCAGGGCGACGCCCACGTTGCCGCCGGCCGCGTTCAGGCCGAGCGCAGCGCCCTTCTTCGACGAGGGGTAGAAGAAGTTGATGTTCGCCATCGACGAGGCGAAGTTCCCGCCGCCCAGGCCGGCCGTGGCCGCGATCAGGCAGAACGCCCAGTACGGCGTGCTCGGGTTGGTCACCGCGTAGGCGAACCCGAGCGTCGGGATGAGGAGCAGGGCGGCACTGACCATCGTCCAGTTGCGACCGCCGAACCACCCGACCGCCAGCGTGTAGGGCACGCGCAGGAGGCACCCGACGAGGTTCGGGATGGCGACCAGGAAGAAGAGCTGCTGCGGCGTGAACTCGAAGCCCATGGAGAGCAGGAAGGCCGAGCTGACGCTCCAGATCAGCCAGACCGAGAAGCCGAGGTGCTCGGCGAAGATCGACCAGATCAGGTTGCGGCGGGCGATGCTCTTCCCCGTCGACTCCCAGAACTCTGGCTCCTCGGGACGCCAGTCGTCGATCCAGCGGCGGGTCCGCCGTGAGGTCGTCGTTGCGGTCGCGGCCGCCGGGTGCGGGCTGGTGAGCGTCATGCCTGCGATGGTGGGAGGCGGATGTGTCGCGGCGTTCAGCCCGCAGTCTCTGTCCCGTCAACTTGTCCTCACGGCCTCACACGGCTCACGGCCTCACGGTGTGACGGGTGCCACGATGTCCCCGTGGCCCGGTCCTGGCGACGTACCCATCTCGGCACCGATGCCGATCGAGCGACGTTCCGCACGCTCCACTCCGCGTCCCTGGCCAGCCCGGCGCTGCGCGCCGGGCTCACCGCCGACAGCGCCGCCAAGGCGATCAAGCACCTGCGCGCCCTGCTGGGCAGCCCGGCCCTCGCGCTGACCGACACGCACGGGCTCCTGGCCTGGGACGGCGTCGCCGACCACCACGGCACCCAGGCCGACCGGCTGGCCCGGGAGACGGTCGAGCGCGGCGCGACCCGGGTCTTCGACCGCTCCGACCTCCCGTGCGAGGACGCGGGCTGCCCGGTGCGGACCGCGGTCGCCACGCCACTGGTCGCGGACGAGCGGATCGTGGGGACGCTCCAGGTCTTCTCGCCCCACCACACCGCCGGCCTTGCCCGGGCAGCCGACGAAGTCGCCCGCTGGGTGTCCGGACAGCTCGACCTCGCCGTGCTCGACGCCAGCCGCACGCGCGCGATGGAGGCCGAGGTCCGCGCGCTCCGGGCCCAGATCAGCCCGCACTTCATCTACAACTCCCTCGGTGCGATCGCGAGCTTCGTCCGCACCGACCCCGACCGCGCCCGTGAGCTGCTGCTCGAGTTCGCCGATTTCACGCGTTACTCGTTCCGAAGCCACGGCGAGTACACGACGCTGGCCGAGGAGCTCCGCTCGGTGGAGCGCTATCTCTTGCTCGAGCAGGCGCGCTTCGGCGACCGTCTGCAGGTGACGCTGCGCATCGCCCCGGAGGTGCTGCCGGTCGCGGTGCCCTTTCTCTGCATCCAGCCGCTGGTGGAGAACGCGGTGCGACACGGCCTCGCCGAGTCCGAGCGGGTGGGTCGCATCGTCATCACCGCGCAGGACCGTGGCCAGGAGTGCCTGATCGAGGTCGAGGACGACGGTGCGGGCGAGGATCCCGAGAAGGTCCGCCGAGCCCTGGCGGGCGACATCGAATCGGACTCGGTCGGCCTCGGCAACGTCGACAGCCGGCTGCGCAACGCGTACGGCGACGACTACGGCCTGGTCGTCGAGACCGCACCCGGCGCCGGCACCAAGGTCATCGTGCGGGTTCCCAAGTTCGCCCCGGGAGTGCACGCATGAGTCTCCCCACCGGGCTTCGCGTTCTCGTCGTCGACGACGAGCGGCCCGCGCTCGACGAGCTCGCGTTCCTGCTCGGCCAGGACGCGCGCATCGGCGAGGTGCTGATGTGCGACTCGGCGACGCAGGGGCTGGTCATGCTGCAGTCCGACGAGGTCGACGTGGTCTTCCTCGACATCCAGATGCCAGGCCTCTCGGGCATCGAGCTCGCACAGGTCCTGAGCCGCTTCCGCACGCCGCCGAAGATCGTGTTCGTCACTGCCCACGAGGAGCACGCCGTCGACGCGTTCGAGGTGCGGGCGGTGGACTACGTGCTCAAGCCGGTCCGGGCCGACCGGCTCGCGGAGGCGGTGCGCCGGGTCGTCGACGACGGCGACCACGCCCCGACGAGCCAGGACCTGGTGGTCCCGGTCGAGCTCGGTGGCGTCACCCGGCTGGTGCGCCGGTCCGACGTCACCCACGTCGAGGCCCAGGGCGACTACGCACGGCTGCACACCTCCGACGGCTCGCACCTGTTGCGGGTCCCGCTCAGCCAGCTCGAGTCCGAGTGGGGGCCGGCCGGCTTCGTCCGGATCCACCGCTCGCTCCTGGTCGCGCTCGCGCACGTCACCGAGCTGCGCATGGACGGCGGACACTGCTCGGTCCGGCTCAGCGACGGGTCCGAGCTCGGGGTCAGCCGGCGCCAGACGCGCGAGCTGCGCGACCTCTACCTACGTCGCGACGGATGAGCGACCAGCCACCGCGGGTGCGGGTCACCGGCCCGTCGCGGCGCCCGCAGGGCGGGCAGCGTCGGGTGGACCTCGGGGTCGAGTCACCGCTGAGCGAGGTCTACCTCGACTCGCTGCTGGCCGCGCAGCTCCGGCTGGCCGGTCGCATCCTGCTGGTGCTCGGGCTGACCGTGGGCTCCCTGCCGCTGGTCTTCTTCGTCGTCCCCGACCTGGCCGAGGTGACCCCGCTGGGCATCCCGCTCTCGTGGCTGCTGCTCGGCTTCGGTGTCTACCCGCTTCTCGTCCTGCTGGGCTGGCGGTTCGTGGTCAGCGCCGAGCGCAACGAGCGCGACTTCGTCGACCTGACCCGAGGCACCCGGTGACGGGGCAGAGGACGACGCCGTGAGCCTCGAGGCGCTGCCCGGCGTCATCGCGGTCAGCCTGGTCGCGGTCGCGACGCTGGTGATCGGCTCGTGGGGCCTCAAGCTCTCGCGGACGACGAGCGACTTCTTCGTCGCCTCGCGCAGCGTCAACCCGCAGCTCAACGCCAGCGCGATCGGCGGCGAGTACCTCTCGGCCGCGTCGTTCCTCGGGGTCGCCGGCCTGCTGCTGACGTTCGGCGCGGAGATGCTCTGGTACCCGATCGGCTGGACCGCCGGCTACCTCGTTCTGCTGGCCCTGGTGGCCGCGCCGCTGCGCCGCTCAGGTGCTTACACGCTCCCCGACTTCGCGGAGGCGAGGCTGGGATCACGCAGTGCACGCGCGGCCTGTTCGCTGCTCGTGGTGGTCATCGCATGGCTCTACCTGCTGCCGCAGTTCCAGGGTGCTGGGCTCACCCTGCGCTCGGCCGTCGGCGCGCCCACCTGGGTCGGCCCGCTGATCGTCGGGGTCGTCGTGCTGGCCAACATCGGCTCGGGAGGCATGCGCAGCATCACCTTCGTCCAGGCCTTCCAGTACTGGCTCAAGCTCACCGCGCTGCTCCTGCCCGCCGCGATCCTGCTCGCGGTGTGGTTCGGCGACGGGACGCCGCCGGCTGCGGGCGCTGCCGCCGACCTCGCCGAGTGGTCGCGGCCACTGGCCGGCGACGGCGGTGGCCGGGGCCTCTACCTCACGTACTCGCTGATCCTCGCCACCTTCCTGGGCACGATGGGGCTGCCGCACGTCGTGGTCCGCTTCTACACCAATCCCGACGGCCCGGCCGCCCGTCGCACGACACTCGTCGTCCTGGGTCTGCTCGGCCTCTTCTACGTCCTGCCGCCGGTGTACGGCGCCCTGGGCCGTGTCTACGCCGACGAGCTGGCGAGGACCGGACGCTCGGACGCACTCGTGCTCGAGCTACCGCGGCTGATGGTCAGCGGACCGGTCGGCGACGTGCTGACCGGCCTGGTCACCGCCGGTGCGTTCGCGGCGTTCCTCTCGACCTCCTCCGGCCTGTCCATCGCGGTCGCCGGCGTCCTCGGCCAGGACGTCTTCGACCGGTGGTTCTCGCCGCGGCTGCACGGCGTCTCCGCGTTCCGGGTCGGAGCGGTGGTGGCGGTGGTCGTGCCCCTGGTCGTGGCGCTCGCCCTGCCCAACCTCGGGGTCGCCCGCGCGGTGGGCCTGGCGTTCGCCGTGGCCGCCTCGACGTTCTGCCCGCTCCTGGTCCTCGGCATCTGGTGGCGCCGGCTCACCGATGCCGGTGCCGTGGCCGGCCTGCTCGTCGGCTTCGTCGGGTCGGGCAGCGCCGTGCTGTGGGCGATGACCTCCCGCTCGACCGGGGGATGGGCGGTCCTGCTCGAGCAGCCGGCCGCCTGGACGGTGCCGTTGACGTTCCTGACGATGGTGACCGTCAGCCTGCTCACCCCGGACCGGGTGCCCGCACACACGCGGGCGTTCCTGGCCCGGCTGCACGCCCCGGAGACGCTGCTCCTCGACCGTTCGTCGCTCTGATCCGACCGCTCACCGACCAGGGCGGGCCGCTGGCCGCTGGGTGCGCACGGACGACTGTCTGCCCCCGAATCAGGGTACCTACGGTGACGGGCATCACACCGTCGCGGTGGGCGGCGGTTGCCCTGAAGCGGAGAGGTCTTCGTTGCGATGACAACCACCGACACCGGTCCTGCCAACCGGCACGACCCCGTCTACGACGAGATCTTCGACTCGTCCGAGTTCATGGACCTGCGCCGTCGCTACCAGCGGTTCGTCTTCCCGGCGTCCGCGCTGTTCTTCGGCTGGTACCTGCTCTACGTCCTGGCGTCCAACTACGCCCACGACTTCATGAGCCACAAGCTGGTGGGCAACATCAACGTCGCGCTGGTGTTCGGGCTGCTCCAGTTCGTGACCACGTTCCTGATCGCCTACCTCTACGCGCGCTACTCGAACACCCACATCGACCCGGTGGCGCGTGAGCTCGAGAAGAAGTACGACGACCGGCTCACCGGAGGTGCCTGATGGACTCCGAGAACCTGACCCGCGTCCTCTTCGTCGGTGTCGTCCTGCTGACCGTCGGGATCACCTTCTGGGCAAGCCGGCAGAACAGCGGTACCGCCAACTTCTACGCCGGCGGCCGGAGCTTCAGCGGTTTCCAGAACGGCATGGCGATCTCCGGCGACTACATGTCGGCCGCCTCGTTCCTCGGTATCTCCGGAGCCATCGCGCTCTCCGGCTACGACGGCTTCCTCTACTCGATCGGCTTCCTGGTCGCGTGGCTCGTCGCACTGCTGCTCGTCGCTGAGCTGCTCCGCAACTCCGGCAAGTACACGATGGCCGACCAGCTCGCCTTCCGGATGCGCCAACGCCCGGTACGGACCGCGGCGTCGACCTCGACCGTCGTCGTGTCGATCTTCTACCTGCTGGCCCAGATGGTCGGCGCGGGCGCCCTGGTGTCGCTGCTGCTCGGGGTCTCGGGAGACGCCGCGAAGAACCTGACCATCGTGGCGGTGGGCCTGCTGATGATCTTCTACGTCGTCGTCGGTGGCATGAAGGGCACCACCTGGGTCCAGATCGTCAAGGCCGTCCTGCTCATGTCCGGCACGATCCTGATCACGGTTCTCGTGCTCGCGAAGTTCAACTTCAACATCTCCGACCTGCTGGGCTCGGCGGCGGCCAACACCGGCAAGGGTGAGGCGTTCCTCCAGCCGGGGCTGAAGTACGGCGCGACCACCACGTCGAAGATCGACTTCATCAGCCTCGCGCTGGCCCTGGTGCTCGGCACCGCGGGGCTGCCGCACATCCTGATCCGCTTCTACACCGTGCCGACGGCGAAGACCGCGCGGACCTCCGTGATGTGGGCGATCGGGCTGATCGGCGCCTTCTACCTGATGACCCTGGCCCTCGGCTTCGGCGCCGCTGCCCTGCTCGACACGGGCCCGGAGAGCGCAGTGGCCACCTCGGGCGGCAACCTGGCTTCCCCACTGCTGGCCGAAGCCGTCGGCGGCGGGGCCGGCTCGACCGGCGGGGCCATCCTGTTGGCCCTGATCTCGGCCGTGGCGTTCGCGACCATCCTCGCGGTGGTCGCTGGACTGACCCTCACCTCGGCGTCGTCGGTCGCGCACGACCTGTACGCCACGGTGGTCAAGAAGGGCGAGGTCACCGAGCAGGACGAGGTCAAGGTGGCTCGCATCTCGGCCTTCGTGATCGGCGGCGTGGCGATCGCCCTGTCGATCCCCGCGCAGAAGGTCAACATCGCCTTCCTGGTCGCGCTGGCCTTCGCGGTCGCGGCCTCGGCGAACCTGCCCTCGCTGCTCTACAACCTGTTCTGGCGGGGCTTCAACACCCGCGGTGCGGTGTGGGCGATCTACGGCGGTCTGATCAGCGCAGTGGGCCTGGTGTTCTTCAGCCCGACCGTGTCCGGGTCCCCGACAGCGATGTTCGCCGACCACGACTGGCAGTGGTTCCCGCTCAGCAACCCGGGGATCATCTCGATCCCGCTGGGCTTCCTGCTGGGCTACCTCGGCTCGGTGACCAGCAAGGAACCGAACGCCGAGGAGAAGTTCGTCGAGCTCGAGGTGCGGGCCCTCACCGGCGCCGGCTCGGAGAAGGCGCTCGTTCACTGAGCTGACTGACCGGTTCCGGGGGGTTGTCGGGGGGCAACCCCCCGGCAACCCTGTCCGGTAGAGGCTGGGCATGATGAACCCGGTTGTCCCGATCGAGGAGTAGTCCGTTGAGCGACGAGACCCTGTCGAACCTGTCCCGCGAGGAGCGGCGGTTCGAGCCGCCGGCCGAGCTGGCCGAGAACGCGAACCTCAAGCAGGAGGCGTACGAGCGGGCGGCCGCCGACCCCGAGGCGTTCTGGGCCGAGCAGGCCGAGCGGCTGGACTGGGACCGGACGTGGGACCGGGTCCTCGACTGGGACGACCCGCCCTTCGCCAAGTGGTTCGTCGGCGGCCGGATCAACGCGGCGTACAACTGCGTCGACCGGCACGTGGCCAACGGCTTGGGCGACCGGGTCGCCATCAACTGGGTGGGCGAGCCCGAGGACGACAAGCGGACCGTCACCTACGCCGAGCTCAAGGACGAGGTGTGCAAGGCGGCGAACGCGCTGACCGACCTCGGTGTGCAGAAGGGCGACCGGGTCGCGATCTACATGCCGATGATCCTCGAGACGGTCGTGGCGATGCTGGCCTGCGCCCGCATCGGTGCTCCCCACACGGTGGTCTTCGGCGGGTTCTCCTCCGACGCCCTGGCGAGCCGGGTCGTCGACTGCGGCGTCAAGGTGATCATCACCTCCGACGGCGGCTACCGACGCGGCTCGGCCTCGGCGCTCAAGCCGGCGGTCGACGAGGCGCTCGGCAAGGTCGAGGAGCAGGGCGGCAAGGTCGAGAGGGTCCTGGTCGTCAAGCGGACCGGCCAGGACGTCGAGTGGAACGAGGAGATCGACGTGTGGTGGCACGACACCGTCGACCAGGCCTCGACCGAGCACGAGTGCGAGTTCTTCGACTCCGAGCACCCCCTGTACGTCATGTACACGTCGGGGTCGACCGGCAAGCCCAAGGGCATCCTGCACACCACGGGCGGCTACCTCACCGGGGCGGCGTACACGCACTGGGCGGTCTTCGACCTCAAGCCCGAGACCGACGTCTACTGGTGCACCGCCGACGTCGGCTGGGTGACCGGCCACAGCTACCTGGTCTACGGCCCGCTCGCCAACGGCACGACCCAGGTGCTGTACGAGGGCACGCCCGACAGCCCGGAGAAGGGCCGGTGGTGGAAGATCATCGAGGAGTACGGCGTCTCGATCTTCTACACGGCTCCCACCGCGATCCGCTCGTTCATGAAGCAGGGCCGAGAGATCCCCGACCAGCGCGACATGTCCTCGCTGCGCGTTCTCGGCTCGGTCGGTGAGCCGATCAACCCCGAGGCCTACATCTGGTACCGCGACGTCATCGGCGGCAACCGGGCACCGGTCGTCGACACCTGGTGGCAGACCGAGACCGGCGCGATCATGATCAGCCCGCTGCCCGGCGTGACCGCCGGCAAGCCGGGCTCCGCGATGATCCCCATCCCCGGCGTCTTCGCGGACGTGGTCACCGAGGAGGGCGAGTCGGTGCCCAACGGTTCCGGCGGCTACCTCGTGCTCACGAAGCCGTGGCCGTCGATGCTGCGCACCCTGTGGGGTGACGACGAGCGCTTCAAGGACACGTACTGGTCGAAGTACAAGAAGCAGGGCTGGTACTTCGCCGGGGACGGTGCCAAGAAGGACGAGGACGGCGACCTGTGGGTCCTCGGCCGCGTCGACGACGTCATGAACGTCTCCGGCCACCGGCTGTCGACCACCGAGATCGAGTCGGCCCTCGTCTCGCACCCCAAGGTGGCCGAGGCCGCGGTCGTCGGCGCGAAGGACGAGGACACCGGGCAGGCCGTCGTCGCCTTCGTGATCCTGCGCGACGAGGCGGGGGACGGTGGCGAGGACATCGTCGAGGAGCTGCGCAAGCACGTGCGCACCCAGATCGGCCCGATCGCGACGCCGCGCCAGATCATGGTCGTCCCCGAGCTGCCGAAGACCCGCTCGGGCAAGATCATGCGACGCCTGCTGAAGGACGTCGCCGAGAACCGCGAGGTCGGTGACGTGACCACCTTGGCCGACAGCTCGGTGATGGACCTGATCTCGGAAGGCGTCAACGCCGGGAAGGGCGAGGACTGACCTTCTACCCCCGCGAGCCGGAGCCGGCGCGCGTGAGCGCGACCGCCTCGAGGCGGTCGCGCATCGCGGTCTCGGCGCGCTCGTACACGCCCTCGCGGCCGAGCAGGGAGCGGAGGTTGGCCGCGTCCAGGTAGGCGTCGAGGTCGAAGGCCAGCTGGGACGCATCGACGGCCGGGTCGATCTCGCCGTTCTCCTGCGCCTCCTCGATGGAGGTGGCGATCAGCCTGAGCCACTCGTCGTCGATGCGGGCCAGGGCGTCGCGGACGGCGCCCGGCCGGGCGGCGTACTCGTGCGTGACGCGACCGAAGAAGCAGCCCCCGGGGAAGCGACGGTCGCTGGAGTACACGAGCCATCCCTCCAGCAGCGCCCGGACGCGGGCGAGGCCCGGCGCGGTGCTGAGCGCCGGCTGGATGACCGTCTGGGCGAAGATCGCCCGGGCCGCGCGGATGGTCGAGAGCTGCAGCTCCTCCTTGGAGCCGAAGTGCCCGATCAGACCGCTCTTGCTGATCTCCAGCTCACCCGCCAGCCGACCGATCGAGAGGCCGTCCAGGCCCTCGACGGAGGCGATGTCGACGGCGCGGGCGAGCACCGCGCGGCGGGTGCGGTCGCCGCGACGGAGACGGCCGTCGCTGGGCTCCTGCACGTCGTCCTCCATGTCACCCGCAGCGTAGTGCGGGCGGGTTGCCGAGCTGGTGAAACAAATAGTACGATCGTTCGTATTGTTTTCCAACTCGAAGGAGCCAGCCATGACCCAGAGCCCGGACCTCGTCCGTCCGACCGCGACCGCGCCGAGCGGGCTCGCGGCGGCCATCGGCGGCTCCCTCGACGCTCTCGCCCACGTCTCACCGTCGCTCGCCGGACGGGCGGCGCTCGAGCTGTGGCGCCGTCCCGGTCGCCCGTCCGCCGTGCGGCCCGACGAGCAGGCGGTCATGGACGCCGCCACCGTCGGTCGGATCGGCCCGGCAGGCGGCGAGGTGGCGACGTACGCCTGGGGCGACGGGGCCCGACCGGCGCTGCTGGTCCACGGGTGGGCCGACCGGGCGTCCCGGTTCGCGGGCCTGGTCCCCGAGCTCCTGGCCGAGGGCTGGAGCCCGGTGGCGTACGACGCGTGGGGCCACGGCGCCACCCGCGGACCGGTGCGGACGATCCTCGAGCACGAGCAGGTCATCGCCGCGCTCGGTGAGCGGCACGGAGCGTTCCAGGGCGTCGTCGCACACTCCTTCGGCGTCGCGGTGACCTTGTACGCCGCGCGCCACCGCCTCGCCGCGGACCGTCTCGTCGTGATCAGCGGGATGGGCGACTTCGGTCAGCTGACGGACAGGTTCTGCCAGCAGCTCGGGGCCGGCGCCGCGGTCAACCTCGCGCTTCGCCGGGCCATCGAGCGCCGGTGGTTCGACGGCGACACCGGCATCTGGGAGCGGTTCTCCGCGCACCCCGCGCCCGGTGCGGACGTGCTCGTCGTCCACGACGCCGGCGACCGCATGGTCGACCGGGCCCAGGCCGACCTGATCGCCGCGGCCTACGGCTCCCGGGCGACCCTCCTCGAGACCTCCGGGCTCGGGCACGCGCGCATCCTTCGCGACCCGGACGTCGTCGCCGCGACCGTGGGCTTCCTGGCGGGACGCCGGTCATGACCACGGTCGTGTTCCGTCCCGGGTCGGACCGGGACCGGGCCGCGTTGACCGCGCTGCTCGGGGCCCTGACCCCGGCGTCGTCGTACGCGCGGTTCCAGGCCGCCCTCGGGCCGGAGCCGCCGCCGTACGTCGTCGACGCGATGCTGCCCTCCGGCGTCCGGGGCGGCACGGTGCTGGCCTGGGACGGCGCGGACCTGGTGGGACACGGCGAATGGGTCCGGCTCGGCCCGAGTCCGGCCGC
>Ga0075364_10001825_pt1 | contig 11796 bp, 9 predicted proteins | sample EndMetdeltDD1764_FD_71517 | JGI IMG/M metagenome (GOLD analysis project Ga0075364, IMG submission 71517) | Populus endosphere microbial communities from Tennessee, USA - Endosphere MetaG P. deltoides DD176-4 | ecosystem: Host-associated > Plants > Roots > Endosphere | place: USA: Tennessee... | reverse complement strand
TGATCCTCGCCGAGGCCGAAGAGGTCGAGATCGAGATCGACGAGAAGGACCTCCAGATCGACGTCTACCGTGCCAGTGGTCCGGGCGGCCAGGGCGTGAACACGACTGACTCAGCGGTGCGGATCACGCACAAGCCGACCGGGATCGCGGTGGCGATGCAGGACGAGCGCAGCCAGCTGCAGAACCGGGCCAGGGCGATGACGGTGCTGCGCGCCCGGCTGTTGCAGGCCGCACAGGAGGAGGCCGACGCCAAGGCGTCGGTGGAGCGCAAGTCCCAGGTCGGCAGCGGCGGGCGGGGCGAAAAGATCCGCACCTACAACTACAAGGAGAACCGGGTCACCGATCACCGCATCGGCTTCACCCTGTACCAACTGCAGGACGTGCTCGCCGGCAACCTCACCCCGGTCGTCGAAGCCCTGATCGCCGACGAACGGGCCAAGCAACTCGCGAGCGGTGATGCCTGACACGCTGACCTGGCGACTGCTCCTCGCGGAAACGGCGGTGACCCTCGGCGACCGCAACCACGCTCGGTGGATGTGCGAGGTCGCCAGCGGCTGTGCCGATGCCGAGGCCTTCGCGGCCGAGATCGACGAGCCCGTCACCGAGCGGATGATCGCCCATCTCGACGCGATGATCGCCCGGCGCCAGGCCGGCGAGCCGCTGCAGTACGTGCTCGGCAGTTGGCAGTTCCGTCATCTCGATCTGATGGTGGACCGACGGGTGCTCATCCCCCGGCCGGAGACCGAGTGGGTGACGGAAGCCGCGTTGAACCTCGCCCGGCAGATGACGGCGTCGGCGACAGGCCCGATCGTCGCCGTCGACCTCGGCACCGGCAGCGGCGCGATCGGTCTCTCACTCGCGAGCGAGCTCCCCATCGGCTCGGCGCGGATCTGGATGGCCGATGTGTCAGCGGCTGCCCTCGATGTCGCCAGAGCGAACGCCGCCGGCATCGGTCGCGCCGCCGCTGCGGTCACGATCGTCGAGGGGTCGTGGTTCGACGCCTTGCCCGCTGACCTACGCGGGGCGATCGATCTCGTCGTCGCCAACCCGCCGTACGTCGCCGACGGCGACCCGGAGGTCGCCGCCGACGTGCACGACTGGGAACCGCACCTTGCCCTGTACTCCGGCGACGACGGGCTCGACGACATCCGCACGATCGTTGCCGGAGCAGTGCACTGGCTACGGCCGGGCGGCGCGCTGGTGATCGAGATCGGCGCCGACCAGGGCGAAGCGGTGCTCGAGCTCCTCGTCGGTGACGGTTTCGTCGGTGCCGAGATCCGCCCCGATCTGGCCGGCCTCGACCGGATCGCGATCGGCCGGCTCGCTCTCTGAGATGCCGATCCGGTCGTGGATCGTGCGCATCCAACGCGGTGCCCACCAATTGGCGTCGCCGGCCAGACGCATGAACGCCGGCACGAGCAGCCCGCGAATGATGGTGGCGTCCATGACGACAGCAAGCGCGAGACCGAGACCGAACATCTTGATGAAAGAGACACCGCTCGTGCCGAACGCCGCGAACGTCACGGCGAGCAACGCCGCCGCGGCGGTGACGATGCGTCCGGTGCGCTCCAGACCGAGCGCGACCGCACGGGTGTTGTCGTGCGAGCGGTCGTACTCCTCCTTGATCCGCGACAGCAGGAACACCTCGTAGTCCATCGACAGGCCGAAGGCGATGCAGAACATCAGGATCGGCATCGACACGTTCAGTGTTCCGTCGGCCGTGAAGTCGAGCAGGCCGGAGAGATGACCGTCCTGGAAGATCCAGACCATCGCCCCGAAGGTCGCGGTCAGTGACAACAGATTGAGCACGATCGCCTTGATCGGCACGAGCACGCTGCCGAACACGAGGAACAGGATCACGAACGTGATCAGTGCAACCAGGCCGAGAGCGAGGGGCAAGCGGTCGGCGATCGCCTGCTTGGTGTCGATCAGCTCCGCGGCGGGCCCCTCGACGCCGGACTCGAACGTTGGATGGAGAGCGCGGATGTGCTCGACGAGGGCCTCGCCGGCACTCGATCGCTGCACGACGGAGGGAGTCACCGACAGGTACGCGCCCCGATCGGATGCCGAGTACACCGCGCTCGTGTCGTCGGGCGGAGCGGTCAGTGCGCCGCGCTCGTAGGTGCCGGTGACCGTCGTGACGCGGGCGACGCCGGTCAACGCCGAGACCTCCCGCGCGTACGCGTCGAGCGCCGGCGAGTCGGTGGTCGTGTCGAGCGTCGGGGCGACGATCGCGAACGCATCGGTGTTGTCCGACTGGAAGTCGTCGTGCAGTTGATCGGCCACCTGGCGAGCCGGCGAATCCTTCGGCAGCGAGTCGGTGGTCGGCAGGCCGAAGTTGACCCGGAGGAACGGAGCTCCGAGCGCGACGAGCAACGCGATCGTGCCGAGCGCAACCGGGATCGGCCGTCGCATCACACCTTGCGCCAGGCGATGCCAGAACGTGGAACCGGTAGGGAACGCCTTGTCCGGTGTCGTGGCGGAGCGGCGACGGAAGCTGAACCGGTTGACCCGGTGACCGATGACGGCGAGCAACGCCGGCAGCGAGATCACGGCCGCGGCCGCGGCGATCAGCACGACCGAGATTCCGGAGTAGGCGAACGAGCGCAGGAAGTACAGCGGGAACACGAGGAGCGCGATCAGCGAGGCGGCGACGACGAACGCCGAGAACGCGATCGTCCGGCCGGCGGTCTCGACCGTGCGGACCACGGCCTCGTGCGGCGTCAGGCCGCGTTGCAGTTCCTCGCGGAAGCGGCTGACGGTGAACAGGCTGTAGTCGATCGCGAGGCCGAGCCCGAGCGCGGTCGTGAGGTTGATCGAATAGATCGACACGTCGGTGATCGAGCCGATCACTGCCAGGCTGAGGAACGTGCCGGCGACGGACACCAGGGCGACGAGCAGCGGCAGTCCGGCGGCGACAAGTCCCCCGAACACGAGCACGAGCAGCACGAGCGTGATCGGAACGGAGATCGATTCGGCCGTGGCCAGGTCGCCGCCGATCTGGTCGTTGAGATCGAAGCCCACCGCGGTGCGGCCACCGATCTGCACCGTGACCAGATCCCGGGCGCGCCCACCGTCGGCTTGCACGATGCGGTCGACCATGTCCGCGACGTCACCGACCTGGTCGTCGCCGTCGTCCAGGCGGGCGATGATGATCGCTTTGGTCCCGTCGAGGCTGCGCAGTGGCGGGCTCGAATCCGACCAGTACGACACGACCTGGGAGACATCGGCGGTCGCCGCGAGCTCGTCCGCCAGCTGCCGGCCGATCGCGGCCACGGCGGGGGAATCGACGTTGCCCGCATGAGCGGTGACGAGCAGGACGACGTTCGGATCGCCGGTCGCGAAGTTGGCCTCCATGTATCTGCTTGCCCGCGCCGATTCGGAGCTCGGGTCGTCGAACCCGCCGCCCTGCAGCTTGCCGAACGCGCCGGCGCCGAACACACCGGCCAGGGCGACGAACGCGACGGTGAGGATCAGCACCAGCCGCCGTCGGCGCACGGTGAACTGGCCGAGTCGGGTGAACATCGACCGCTTGGGAATCGAGATGTCTCGCGTCATGAGCCCACAGTGCGCCTCCGACGAGTGCGGAGGCATCGCCCCTGAGCGTGATCGGCGCGTCGTACGGGACGCTTCGATCCGGTGCGCTCTCGTACCGTGGTACGAGACGCGGCCGCCCCGGGTCGGATGCGCGCCGCATCGGCGCGGGATAGGTTCGCACCGTGCATCCAGAGGAGCCAGCCGTGTCCTCAGCGCAACGTTGCGTTGGATGGATGACGAGCACGACGATCGTCTTCCCGGTCGCTGTCGTCATCGTCGCCGCGTTGACGTTCATCACCGAGCCGCCGACGGTCGCGATCGTCAGCTGGCTCCTGGTCGCGTTGGTGCCGTGGGCGTTCGTCGCGTCGGGTGGGCGAGTCCCCCCGATCGTGCTGATCCTCGTCGACACGATCGCGGTCGGGGCGTTGGTCCTGCACCTCGACGATGCGACCGCGATGTTCGTCGTGATCGTCGCCGTCTGCTGGGCCGCGGCCCAGGGCTTGCGGCTGGCATCGACAATCGGGTTCGTCGGTGGCGCCTCGATCGTCATCGTCGCGATGGTGATGGAGCACGATGCATTCAAGCAATCGGGCGCCGTCAGCTGGATCACCGGCCTGGCGACGGGCTGGTTCATGGGTGTGCTCGTCAACCGTCAACGCCAGCTGACCGACGACCTCACCGAGGCCCGCCACGAGTTGTCGCTGGCAGCGATCCGTGACGAGCGGGCGATGGTCGCACGCGAAGTCCACGACATCGTCGGGCATGGCCTCACGGTCGCGCTGCTGAACATCTCCGGCGCGCGCCGTCACCTGTCGAAGAACCCCGATACTGCCGCCGAGGCCTTGGATCGCGCCGAGGCGGTGACACGCGACAGCTTGGAGACGGTCCGCAACGTGGTCGGTCTGCTGTCGAGCGAGAGCCAGCGGTTCGAGCCGATGCCCGGCGGCGCGGACGTGAGCACGATCGTCGAACGGGCCCGTCAGTCCGGGCTTTCGATCTCGTTCGCGCTCACGGGTGACCCGGCCGAGCTCGAGCCGGCGGTCGGCCTGACGCTCGTGCGTCTGCTGCAGGAATCGCTGTCCAACGCGAGCCGTCACGCACCGGGTGCGCCGATCGATGTCTCGCTCACGGTGGCCCCGACCAACGTCACTGCCGTCGTGTCGAATCCGATGCCGCGTGCGGCCGACGGCGCGCCACCGACCAACCGACACGGGCTCGGCCTGGCGAGCATGACCGATCGGGTCGCCGCGGTGCGAGGCACGCTCGACATCGGCCGCTGCGACGACCGGTGGCTGGTGCATTGCGTGCTGCCGCGGTCGATTCATGCCGGACCCGGGATCGTCCCATTGATCGAGCGGACATGATCCGGCTTGTCATCGCCGATGACCAGGCGCTGGTGCGCGCCGGGCTGCGCCTGATCCTCGAAGCCGAGGACGATCTCGAGGTCGTTGCCGAGGCTGCCGACGGTGAGGAGGCGATCGCCGTCATCGCTGCCAGCCGTCCGCACGTGGTGTTGATGGACGTGCGGATGCCGCGCACCGACGGCATCACCGCGACGCGGCGGCTGCGCGCTGAGCACCCGGACGCCCCGCCCGTGCTGATGCTGACGACGTTCGAGGACGATGAAGTGCTGTGGGGTGCGATCGAGTCGGGTGCCGCCGGCTTCTTGCTCAAGGACTCACCCGCCGACGATCTCGTCACCGCGATCCGTACGACCGCGGCCGGTGGGTCATGGCTCGACCCGCGGGTGACACCCCGGCTGCTGGCTCGGCTGCGCGCCGCGCCGCGCGCCGACTTCGACATGCTCGAGCGGCTGACGTCGCGCGAGCTCGAGGTGTTGGCGATGATGGCGAGGGGCCACACCAACAACGAGATCGCCGACGGCCTCTACGTCAGCGAGCGTACGGTGAAGTCTCACGTCGGCAGCATCTTCGTCAAGCTCGAAGCGCGCGACCGCGCCGCGGCGATCCTGCTCGCCTACCGCTCCGGCCTGGTCGATCCCCGCACCGCGTGAGCCGTGTGAACGGCTAATCGAATCTGGCAGCCAATTGCCCGAGCAGGTTCTGTTCCATCGGGTCGATCTCGTGGTCGACGCCGGCGACGTCGCGGGCCGCGGAGAACAGCGAGGCGCGCAGGACGCTGCTGGTGATGCGCTCGTCGACCGAGTCGAGGAACTCGTCGATCGCGTCGGCGGAGACGGCGGCGCGGACCTTGGCCATCGCCGGTCCGAGGTACTGATCGAACGAGAACGTCGAGCTCTCCCATCCCGACTCGACGCTGATGTTGCGGATCTCGTCCAGCTCGGCGTCGGTGATGTGGTGGTCGACGATCATGACCAGCAGGAGCAGCTCGAGCGCGGCTTCGTGCTCGCGGTCCACCGTGGCGTGCACGGCGACATTCGAGTAGAGGTCCTGCAGGCGGGTCTTCACGCCTCCAAACGTAGCAATCCTCGGTCGACCGGCGGTCATTCCCCGATCCGAAGGGCGCGGCGGAGGAACGCCAGCTGATGCAGGAGCAGGTTCTCGGCGACGACTTCCTGAGGCGTCATGTGGGTGACCCCGGAGAGTGGAAGCACTTCGTGGGCCTTGCCCGCGGCGAGCAGTGCGGACGAGAGCTGCAGCGTGTGCGCGGCGACGACGTTGTCGTCGGCGAGGCCGTGGATCATCAGCAGCGGCCGGGTCAGCTGGTCGGCCAGCGGTAGCAGCGACGAGCGGTCGTACGGCGCAGGATCGCTGAACGGGTCGCCGAGGTAGCGCTCGGTGTAGTGCGTGTCGTACAGCCGCCACTCCGTGACGGGCGCGCCGGCAACGGCCGCGTGGAACACATCGGGTCGGGTCAGCACCGCAAGCGCGGCGAGGTAGCCCCCGAAGCTCCAGCCGCGGATGCCCACTCGGCCTCGATCGAGCTCGATTCCCTGCGCGGCCAGATCGGCCGTGGTCGCATCGAGGGCGCGGACCTGATCATCGATCACCGGACCCGCGAGGTCGTGAAGAACGGCTCGCTCCCATTCCGTGCCACGGCCGGGCGTGCCGCGCCCGTCGACGATGATCACGGCGAATCCTTGGTCGGCGAACCACTGTGACGAGAGGTACGCGCTGCGCGAGCTGAGCACCCGCTGGGCGTGCGGCCCGCCGTAGGGATCGAGCAGCACCGGCAACGGCCGGTCGATCGGCCCGTGGGGGAGCAGCACCGCGACCGCGAGCTCGTCGTCGCCGACGCGACGAATCGTGACGTTGGGATCGACCAGCGGCGTCTGCGCGTTCGAGGTGATCTCGATCTGTCCGGCGCACGTAAGCGAACCGGTGCGTTCGAGCGAGCTGGAGCGGAGCACGATCGTCGAGCCACCCACGGCTGCGGTGTGCACGCCCAACCGGTCGCGGGTCACCTGCTCCCAAACGACCCCGCGATGGCCGGCCAGCTTGGCGACGACCGCGCCGGTCCACACGTCTTGGACGGTGGGGTCGTCGAGCGGGTTGGCCAGGAACGTCACCATCGAGCCGCCACCGGGTGTGTCGTCGACCGAGACCACCGCGCGCACCTGGAGCTCGCTCGGCGAGACGATGTCGTCGCCGATGAGCAGCCGTCGCGCGCCGGCACGGTCGGCGGCCATCACGAGTGTGCCGTCGGCCAATTCGTTCGGTGTGCCGGGGACGAGCTCGACCCATGCATCGTCGTGGTCGTCGAACACGACCGTGGTGTCGCCGGTGGTCGGGTCGGCGGCGAGTACGAGCAGGTCCTTCTGGTCACGCGACTGCACGGACAGCAGCAGCCGATCTGGGTGTGGCCACACGACGGCGGCGAGATAGGGGAACCCGTCGACGTCCCACTGCACATCGACCGCCGAGCCGTCGAGCGACAGCACGTGCAGCGACACACTCGCGTTGCTCGTGCCGGCTGCCGGATAGCGGTGCTCGCGAGGAGCGGCGTCGGGATGCGCGGGGTCGGCGATGTGCCAGACCGGCACCGGCGCGGTGTCGCAGCGTTCGACCGCGATCGTCGTGCCGTCGGGCGACCACCAGTAGCCGCGCTGGCGACCCATCTCCTCGGCCGCGATGAAGTCGGCACTGCCCCAGGTGACCGTGTCGACCTCCGGTTCGCCGGCCAGCTCCCAGCTGCTGCCGTCGAGCTCACCGATGCGCAGAGTGCTACCACTCACGTACGCGACGCGTTTGGCGGTGGGATCGGGGCGTGGATCGAAGACGGGGCCCTGCACCGGCAGCTCGCGGGCTGTGCCGCTGAGGAGGCCGGCGACGAACATCCGCCCGGCCAACGCGAACGCGACGACTGTCACCGCGTGATCGGTGGCGTAGGCCACCACGCCTCCCGCGTTCTCGCGGGTGCGTTCGCGGCGGGCCAACTCCTCGGGAGGGAGGTCGTCGTGGTCGGCGCCGGAGTCGTCGAGCAGCACGCGCGGATCGGCAACGAGACGCTCGGTCCCGGTGTCGATGTCGAGCACCCACAAGCAGTTGACGGGGTCGTCGCCGGCCGCGCTGCGCAGGAACACGACGCGCTTGCCGTCGGGGGAGACGGTGATGGTGCGTGGCTCGCCGAGCGTCAACCGTTGCGTGCGCGCGTACTGGCGGGGAAAGGTGAGATCGCTGGCGATGTCGCTCATGAGAATCGCTCAGCCTGCCTTCACGAGGATCTTGGCGTGGGCCTCGGGCTTGCCCAGATCGGCGAACGCCTGCGGCACGCCGTCGATGCCGACCCGGCCGGTGATCCACGGCGCGAGATCGACTCGACCGTCCGCGATCGCCAGCAGCGCGTAGTTGAACTCGGCCGGTTCGTAGGCCAGGACGAACTGGAGGTTGAGCTCGCGGCCGATGCCGAGCATCGGGTATATCTGGTCCTGCTGCATGCACGCGCCGACGATGAGGATGCGCGCATGGCGAGGTGCGACACGCATCGCCTCGTTGATCATCCCGGGCACACCGACTGCCTCGAAGATGACGAGCGGCCGCAGCCCGTCCACCTTGCGCCAGGCCTCGATCGCCGAGGTCTGTCCGGGATCGACGACCACGTCGGCGCCGAGCAGCTCGGCCAGCGCCCGTCGCTTCGGTGAGTAATCAGCGGCGATCACCGGGCCGATGCCGCGCATCTTGAGCTCGGCGATGCAGGCCAAGCCGACCGGGCCGAGACCGAGGACGATCGCCGACTCGCCGCTCGTGATCCGGCTCTTGGCGACCGCGTGCACTCCCACCGCCAGCGGTTCGGTGAGCGCGGCGAGATCGACCGAGAGCCCGTTCGGCACCTTGATGCCCATCAGCTCGTTGATCACCATCAGCTCCGCATACCCGCCCGGGTAGTCGTTGCTGAAACCGATCCCGTGCATGCCGTGCTCGTCGAACGCCACCGGCATCGACACGATCGTGTCGCCGACGGCGAGGCTCTCGACGCTCGGGCCCAGCTCGACGACCTCGCAGCAGAACTCGTGGCCCATGACCATGTCCTGATCGGGCTCGAACATCTTCATGCCCATCGGATCCTCGGGAAGATCGCGGTTGAGCTCCTCGCTCAAGGCCCGCTGCTCGCGCCCGTGCTGGAGCAGATGCAGATCGCTGCCGCAGATTCCGCACGCGAGCACTTTGGTCAGCACCTGGCCAGGTCCAGGCCGCGGATCGGCGACGTCGTCGACTCGGAGTTGCCAATCGCGGATCACAGCGGCGCGCATGAGCGCAGCGTAGTCAGGCGCTGAACGAGGCGATCGACTGCACGATGACGTCGAACGCCGCGTCGGCATCGACGGACGTCAACACCGCGCAGTTCGGGTCCGGTCGATCCACCAGGGTGCGTACGTCGATCAACGTCATGCCCGCCGTGTACCGACCCCGGGTCTCGACGACCACGTGGCGGTTGGCGCGCTCGAACAGGTGTGGATGGGTGAGCGCCATGACCGCGCACGGATCGTGTACCGCGGCGCCGCGCATGTTGTCGTGGCGCCCGACGTAACCGTTGCTGAAGAACACCAGCAGGTCGGTGAGCACCGATGCGAGTCGGCCCGGTGTGGCGCGGACGAGATCGATCCGCTCGGGCGTCGCCTGGAACTGGTGGGTGAGGTCGAGTCCGCTCATGATCAACGGGCCGCCGTAGTCGAACACCATCGCGGCCGCGTCTGGATCGGCCCAGAGGTTGAACTCGGCGGCCGCGGTGCGGTTGCCGAACGAACCACCGCCCATCAGCGAGATGCCCGCGATCCGCCCGGCGAGATCCGGTGCGGCGCGCAGGGCGAGGGCGATGTTCGTCATCGGCCCGGTCGGCACCAGCCACACACCCTCCGTCGCTCGGCAGGTCTCGATGATGAACTCGATGGCGTTGGGGCTCGTCGCCGACTTGGTCGGCGCGGGCAGGTCGGCTCCGTCGATGCCGCTTTCGCCGTGCACGTAACCGGCGTGCCTCGGCGGGGCCACCAGCGGCCGGCTGGCACCGCTGTGAACCTCGACATCGAGGCCGAGCAGATCGACCATGATCAGCGCGTTGCGGGTGGTGAGGTCGAGCGGTGCGTTACCCGCCACCGTCGTGATCCCGAGCAGGTCGGTGTGCGTAGCAGCGACCACGATCGCGATCGCGTCGTCGTGCCCCGGATCGCAGTCGAGGATGATCGGCAGCTTGCTCATGAGGCGACTGTCAGCGTCCCGTCGGCGGCGAGGGTGGCGTTGCGGCCGACCCATTCGCCGGCGCACATCGCCGCGGCAAGGGCGCGATCGCCGGTGCGTCCCCATGCCCGGCGGCCGTCGGCCAGCAGGCATCCGGCGTAGCCGGTGTCGGGGTTGCCCTCGCGGTCGTGCATGACGCTGTAGACCTCGATCGTGGCCGGGCCGGCGGCATCCTCACCCGACGCGACCTCCCGCGAGGGCATCGCGTCGATCTCTGCTTGCGGGTAGGCGTACTTGAAGCCCTCAGCCGGAGGGGTGGTGCTGTAGATGCCGAACGCGTGCTTGGTGGCGTAGCCGCCGTTGGCCCACACCAGGCCGTTGCTGCCCGGCGCGGCGCGGACGTCGTTCATCACCGTCGCGATCGCGTGCATCACGTAGTTGTTCCACGGTCCACCGGCGAAGGGCAGTCCACCCGTGCGGGTCAGCTGCCGATCGAGTGCGAGTCCGAGCGACTGCGCGCCGAGCTGCACCGCCGACGGGAAGCAGCTATAGAGGTCGACGATGTCGATGTCGTCGATCGTCATCCCGGCCAGCTCGAGCGCGCGGCGACCACCGGTCTCGATCGCCGGCGTGCGGGCGAGGTCCCAGCGGTTGCTGACGTACTTGTGCTCGTGGCAGTCGGTGCCCGCGTGGATGAACACCCAACGATCTCGCGGCACGCCGAGCGCTTCGGCCTTGGCGACGCTGCACATGATGACCGCGGCGCCCATGTCGACGTCGTTGTTCGAGTTCATGTACTTCGTGTACGGGAAGCCGATCATCCGGTTCGACGCCGAAGGCGTGCGGATCTCGTCCGCCGAACGCTCGATCTGCGACCACGCGTTCGGGTTCTTCGCCGCGACAGCACTGAATCGGGACCACAGCTCGCTCGCGACGATCCGCTGCTCGTCGACCGTGCGCCCCGCCGCGGCGCGGATCGCGGTCTCGAACATCGGATAGATCTGCACGGGCATGAAGATGCCGAGGGCGCGCTCGGCGGGGTGGGTCATGTCGAGGTCTTCGCCGACCGTCTCGGGAACCTGCCCGTCGGGAGCTACCGGCCAGTGCAGCTCGACGCCCTGCTTCTTGGCCTTGGCCTTGGTGCGGGTCGCCTCACCGCCGGCGAGCAGGGCGATGTCGTACTCGCCGTCCTGGATCTTGGTTGCCATGTGGTTGACCAGCGACTGCGGACTGTTGCCGCCGTGGGTGGTGAGCACCGTGTGCGCGGTCGCGATGCCGAGTTCGTCGGCGATCAGGAACGCCGGGTCGCCGTAGCGCCACGTCAGTTGAGCAACGACGGCGACGGCGTCGACGACACCGGGCACGGTCGCCAGGCCGGCATCGGCGGCGGCCGCCCGGATCGCGTCGATCATCAGGCCGACGGGGTCTTTGGCATCGTCGATGCCGGCCGCGTGTTGGGCGACCTGCCCGCCCCCGATCAGGACGGGAGTTCGAGGATCGAGGGGCGCCGCGAAAGACATGAAGTGAGACTACGGGGGCAGGCAACGGTGCCCGAAGTTGTTGGGGAGCGCGCAGGCTTGCGGCCTAAGCTGCGCCAGTGTCACGCATCGCGATCGGCTCCGACCACGCCGGCTACCTGCTCAAGCAGCACTTCATCGAGGTTCTC
>Ga0075364_10001824_pt1 | contig 11804 bp, 8 predicted proteins | sample EndMetdeltDD1764_FD_71517 | JGI IMG/M metagenome (GOLD analysis project Ga0075364, IMG submission 71517) | Populus endosphere microbial communities from Tennessee, USA - Endosphere MetaG P. deltoides DD176-4 | ecosystem: Host-associated > Plants > Roots > Endosphere | place: USA: Tennessee... | reverse complement strand
CACGATGTCGGCTCCGGCGAGCAGGCTGGTCACCTCCTCGGCGGTCCCGTCGTGCACCACGGACTTCTTCCCCGCCGCCAGAAAGCTGAACAGTGCACCCGGGCCGGCGTCTGCTCGAGCGCGCCACCGCCGCATCGGGTCGCCTTCTGTCGGTTCGGCCTTTACTACCGTCGCACCCGCATCGACGAACATCTTCCCGCAGTATCCGGGAGCAATCCCCGACGTGAGTTCCAGCATTCGCAGGCCATCGAACGGCAACAGCTCCGATTCCACGATTACTAGCGGCCCAGAGTCGTTGCGCGCTGGGCGATTCCCGCGGCCTCGGCCGTCCTGGCCTGACCGAACGCCGTCATGCGGGCCCAGGCGTCGCGGTCGCGTTGGCTCGCCCTGCGTCCCACGTGGGTGACGACATCGACGTCGGTCGCCTGCGATCGGAGATGACCCGCTCGTGCGTGTTCCCTGGGTATGTGCTGGAACGGATCGAACGAGTATGCCGCCATCGCGTTTTCGTGAGTGATCTTGTTGATCACCCGGTCATCGAGATGTCCCATGGTTTCGATGACGTCCTCGGGTGCGAACGGCCAATTGCTGTCCGAATGCGGGAAGTCCGACTCCCAGCACAGCATGTCCTCGTTGAACCAGTCCATGTTCTGTACGCCGACTTTGTCGCTGATGAAGCACGTGTACAGATGTCTCTTGAAGATGTCGGTCGGACCGCTGTAGCCCGCCGGGAACTTGGGTTCGGTCCATCCCGAGTGCCGGTTCAGCACATGTTCAGCCCGCCACAGGAAGTACGGGATCCAGCCGACGTCGCCCTCGGTGAGCGAAAACTTCAGGTCGGGAAAGTCGCTGTAGAACTCCGCCCAGATCAGCTCGATGAGTGTGTACATGCTCATCATCGACGAGCCCGTCATGTTCACGCTCGGAGGCGCATCCAACGAGAACATCGGTGCCCGCGAAGATGATCCAACGTGGGTACACAGCACCGTCTTGTTCTCACACGCCGCCTCGAACAGCGGGTACCAGTGCTTGGTGTGAATGCTGGGCATGTCGAGAGCTTCCGGGTTCTCCGAGAATGTCACCGCGTGACAACCCTTGTCCGCCAGACGTTTCACTTCCTTGGCCGCTTCGCCGACATCGAAGAGCGGCAGGATGCCGCACGGGATGAACCGGCCCGGGTAGGCGCCGCACCATTCGTCGACGTGCCAATCGTTGTACGCCTTGATCATCACCAGGTTGATGTCGCGGTCTGGACCCTGGTTGAGCACCTGGCCCGAGAACCCGGTCCAGTTGGGGAAGTTCAGTCCGGCGAGCTGACCGCCGGCATTCATGTCGCGGATGCGCTCGTCGACGTTGAAACACCCGGGCCGCATCTCGTCGTAGCTGCTGGCATCGATGTTGTACATCTCGCGGGGCTTGCCCGCGACGGCATTCAGGCCCATGTTCCGGCCGCGCAAGTCACCGTAGTACCACTGCTGCGTGCCGTCGTCCTCGAGGATCACTCTCGGCGCGAATTCCTTGTACGCCGCGGGCACGTGTGCCTGGAACATGTCAGCAGGTTCGGCGATGTGATCGTCGACGCTGATGAGAATCAGATCGTCTTTGTGCACAGCGGCTCCTGGCATCGTTGCGGCTCGGCTGGGACGGATTCAAGTATGACTAGTAGACAATGAGCCAGATCACCATGTCAACCAAGCGCGGACGCGGCCGTGATGGCCCCCATCCAGCGCTCGAGCGGCCTCGAGGAAGCGAATTCACAACAATGATCGGGCGTTTAAATCTACCGCCAAAAGCCGCCGGGCCGGACCTACTTCCTCTGACGCCGACAGACAGATCGGCCGACCGCAAGGACAACGGTGTCATCGTGTGACTAATAGTCACTATTCAGAGCGCGATATCAACGCGCCTCGTCGGATTCGACGACGGCGGCATTCGTCTCAGGTGTGGTCCGCGGACCGTCGAAGTGCACGCTCACACGTTGGAAGCCTTTGACTCGTTCGGCCTTGGCTTTCCGGGTGTAGGTCTTGCGGTCGGCTGACGTGAGCTCGACGTCGTCGGTGAACGGTGTGAGAAGTGCTCGCGGGTGGAGGCGGTCCACCCGTACGACATTGACCTCGGCACACACCACCAGGCTCACCGAAATGAGATACAGGAACGCCAACAATCCGAGCACCAAGGCGAAGACACTGTTTGTGGCGCTTGCGGTTGTCACTGTGTGCGCGACGTAGCCGGCGCCGAACCACTGCAGAAGCTGCCAGATCACCGCCGCGCCCAATGCGCCCGGCAGCACCTGTCGGTACGTGACGTGCCGCGCGGTCATGACGCGGAAGGCCACCAGACCGATGGCAGCGTTGATGGCGATCGCCGCGACGGCCAGGCCTACTTTTCCGACCAAGCCGAGCGTCTCCGTGGCACGACCTGCCGCCGACAGCGCGGTCGCCGTGATCGCCGCAGATCCGAGGATGAAGAGCAGCAGCAGGCTGCGGACCCGCGAGCGGATGGGGTCAGGTCGGTTGTTGCGGGGGACTGCCCATACCGAGTCCATCGCGTTCTGCAGGGCTTGTCCGACTCCGAGCCCGCCGTACAGTGCGCCCGCAATGCCGACGACGACGGCCACCGGGCCCCCGCTGAGTTCCTCCGGCCGTTGCAGTTGGCTGCCGATCGCGGGGATCTGGCCCGTCGTGGACTCCAGCACCTGCTGCTGGAGGTCCGGGTTACCGGCGAGAATGACACCGAGGGCTGTGGTCATCAGCAGCAGCAGCGGAAACAGCGAAACGAACGCGTAATACGTGATCAGGGCGGCAAGGTAGCCACCCTGATCGTCGACATATTTGTAGAGCACGGCGACCGCAAAGCCCAGGCTGCGGTGGCGCTGCTGCAAGCGGTCGATCCAGCCCACCATTAATTTCGCTCCTCAGCGGACGCTCTGATGCGCCGGTCAATACCCCGTCGGGGAAGTGATCAACCTTCTCGGCGCGATTCGCTGAGCACAATGCGCAAAACCGGGACATCGCTGCTTAGGGCCGGTTGTGCGCACAAGCGGGCCTTTCGCTGTCACGATCCGTAATTTCGAGCGCATCGCAGTGTCGCAACTTCCCGACATCAGCACCGGCCAAGGAGCCCATCATGACCGCCGCCCTCGATCCAGGCCTGGCGCACAACGTATTTGACGTCAGGGCGTCGACATCGACACCCGTCGCCGATTATGTCGCACGCAACGTCACCGCGAGCGACGGCGTGGTGCTGGCAGTGCGCGATTACGGATCCGCCCGTGCTGACGCCCCCACTGTCGTTCTGCTGCACGGCCTTTGCCTGTCCCAGGAGAGTTGGGAACCTCAGGTGCGCCGGCTACGACGGCGGTGGGGCAGCAAGATTCGTATCATCTCCTACGATCACCGCGGCCACGGCCGCTCGGCCGATGCTCCGATGTCGACGTACCGCATCGAGCAACTCGCCGCCGATCTCGCCGAAGTCCTCGCCGCACTCCACGTCACCGGCCCGCTGACGCTGGCAGGGCATTCGATGGGCGGCATGACGGCGCTCGCATATCTCGCGCGTCCCGCGTCGCAGCGTCCGGTGGAACCCCAAGGTCTCGTGCTGGTGGGCACCGCCGCAGGTGGTGTGGCTGAGCGCGGTATCGCCCGGCTCCTTGACTCACCCGCGACGGCGGCGGTGTTCGGACTCGTGGACCACATGCCGCGACGTGCGACGGAGAAGGCGGTCGGTGTGTTGTTGCGGCCGCTCGGCGCCGCGCTGAGCCGATATGCCGGCAGCGCGGCGGTGGCGCTGGCGGCCGATGCCGTCAGGACGGCCTCACTGACCACCGCGACCGGATTCCTGCCTAGCCTCAAGAGTTACAACGCATATGAGGTGCTCGACTCCGTCGCTGCGAAGACGATCGTCATCAGTGGCGGAACCGACGTGTTGACGCCGGCTTCCCATTCGCGCGACATGGCTGCGGCCATCCCAGGCGCCATCCATTTGCACCATCCCGCGGCGGGCCACATGTTGCTTCAAGACGCGTCGGAATGTGTGGGCGATGCGATCGGGCGGACGATGGGTATGCTCGGTCGATTCGGCCGCGCGGTGAAGGCGGGGTCATCCCGTTCCTGCACGGGGCATCTCGCAATCATCGTGTCCTGACTCGTCCGCCATCTCACACGCGCGTGGGGCATCCCCAGCCCACCGTTGCGCTCAGCGAGAAGTCCTTCAGCGCGTCCGAAATGCCCTGCCGTAAATCGTCGTTCGAGTTAGAGCACCCAGGCTGGTAGGCAAAGACCGAGACGAAGACCTGGCCATGCACCCTGCCCGAGAGCAAACCCAGCATGCCGCCGGTGCGGTGCATCGTCGCGATGGTGACACCCGGGTACAACGTCCGCATAGTGAAGCTGTCGGCATCCGTGCCATCGGGCCGATTGGCGGCCGGGTCGAGCTCACCGAGGTTGGACGATCCACTTGTCGCCGGGCCGCCGAGCGCCATCCCCGCCATCCGTCTGACCAGCCAGCGCGGCAGCAGAGGCGACAGCGGAAGCATCGCAAACCGCTCATCGGCGGTTTCATTACGACGGATCAGCGCTCGCTTGAGCGCAGTGCGAATCGGGCGCAGATCGCTCGACGCCGTCGCAGGGTCGACCGTGATGTCCACCGCGGTGATCGCATTGGCACGGGTGTCACCGGGCGTGCGCTCGTTGACGGGCAGTGCCAGGGTTACCCAGCCGTCTGCGCCGACCCGTCCCGCCCGCTGGGCGAGCCTGGCCGCTATCCCCGCAAGGAGGGCGTTGCTCGTTCCGCCGAGTGCATCGGCGCGGGCGTCCCACTCACGGGCGTCGACGAAAAACGTTGTCATGGGCGGTGATACACGTTCATTGCGTCCGACGAACTTCGTCGGTGCAGGAGAAGTGCCGCCGCCGTTGTGCCGGGCGAATCGTGCGGTGGCGACGACTGCCCGGCCCATCGCGGGCAGGTCACGCACGCATTGGCGAGCGTCCTCACGCAGCGCCCGCCACCGGGGGCGGGATCCGGCAGCGGGCCAGGCGATCGACACGTGACGACCGGAAGCGGCGTCGGCCAACACGGCACAGAGCCCGACGCCGTCGATGAGGCAATGGGAGGTGACGAAACTGATCCCCGCGCCACCATCGGTGAACGGCAACACCGCGAGGTGCCAGCCCGGACCGTGTTCCGGGTCCAGCGGGGTGTTCGACTGCTCTTCGACCCACGTGTCGAACTCCCCGCGCGGACGTGGGCTGGCGATTTCGAGATCAGGTTGACCGGTGGGGGAAACCCAGCGATGACGTCCGAAAGGCAACGGTGAGCGCTCGATACGGCGTGACAATCTTCCGCGCTGGAGGTTGCCGTGGAATTCGCGCACGCCGTCGAGTTCGATCCCGCGGTCGTACACCCAGACCACCTGCAGCAGGTTGGTTGCCTTCGTCGCGCGTTCCCCGAGAAATGCGGTCTGGTCCACCAGAGCAAGGATGTCGCTCATTGGACAGCTCGAACGGGCTCCGGGCATGCCCAGCCCGTCGTGGAGGTGAGCAGGAAATCGCTCAATGCGCCCGAAAGATTGCGTCGCAGAGCGTCGTTCGTGTTGGCATCGCCCGGCTGATACGCCAGGACTGACACGAACACGCGGCCTCGCGTCCTTCCCGCCAGCACCACCAGCAGCCCACCCAGCCGGTGCATGGTCGCTTTGGTCACGCCCGGGCCGAGCGTCCGGATGACGAACTGGTCGGCGTCGGTGCCATCGGGTCGGTAGGCGGCCGGGTTGACCACACCGAGGTTGGATGAGATGACACTGGACGCACTGCCGGCCGAAACGCCGACGCATCGCCTGATCAGCCACTGCGGCAACAGCGGAGCGATGGGCAGCAGTTCCCACCGCTCGTTCGTCACGTCCCTGGAGCGGATCAGTGCCTGCTTGACGGTGACCCGGATGTCGCGCAGGTCCAATGCCGCGTCGTGGGGGTCGACGGCGATGTCGATGTTGGTGATCGCGTTGGCGCGGGTGTCGTCGGCGGTGCGCACGCTGACCGGCAGTGTCAACGCGACCGATCCGTCCGCGGACAGGCGGCCCGCTCGCAAGGCTATCCGTCCGGCCAAACCCGCCAGCAGCGAATTGGCGGTACCTCCGAGTGCGCATGCGCGCGAATCCCATTCGTCAGCGTCGACGAAAACCGTTGCCGTAGGCAGCGAGACGACTTCGTCGGCTTCGACCGGCGGCGCGGCCGAAGCCGCAGTGCCGGACGTGTCAGCGTCGTTCCCTCGCCGCGCAAGCTCTATCGCGGCGGTCGCCGCCCGCCGGATCGCGGGGAGATCGCGCACGGTCTGGCGGATGTCCTCGCGCAATGCTCGACGAAGCCGGCGGGAGCGCGCGACCGGCCAGGCGACGGGATCGCGACGACCCGATGCCGCGTCGGCCAACGCTTCGCACAGTCCGACACCGTCGGCAAGGCAATGCGAGATCACCAGGCTCACACCCCCGCCGCCGTCACTGAACGGCAGCACCGCCAGGTTCCACCCCGGTCCGTGTTCAGCATCCAACGGGGTGTTGGCCTGCTCGCTCAGCCAGGTGTCGAATTCCTCCCGCGGCCGTGACGTCGACACGACCTCGAGTTCGGGCCCATTGTCGGGACGTACCCACCGATGGCGGCCGAACGGCAACGGTGAACGCTCGATGCGCCGCGACAACCGTCCCTGTTGCAGGTGGCGGTGAAATCGGAGCAGGCCGCCGATGTCGATGGCGCGGTTGTACACCCAGACGACCTGTAGCAGATTGGTGGCACCTGTCGCTCGTTCGCCGTCGAAGACCGTCTGGTCGAACAGATCGAGTACGTTGTCCATTGTCTTTAAAGCCCTGCCCTGTCGTATTGCCGGTTCATCTGAGTTGCGCCCCAGTCCGTCAAGGCGGCGATCGAGAAATCCTGCAGGACGCTCGAAAGGTCCTGCCGCAGATGACCATCGGAGTTCTTCCGGCCCGGCTGGTAAGCCAGTGCCGAGACGAAAACCCGCCCGTCGACCCGTCCGGAGAGCAAGGCCAGCACGCCCCCGGTGCGGTGCATGATCGCCTGGGTGACACCCGGGTACAGCGATTTCATCGCGAAGTAGTCGGCGTCGGTGCCGTCCGGCTTGTTGAGCTCAGGTGCGGTGGCGCCGAGATTGGATGACACGACGTTGGTCGTGCCGCCGGTCACCACTCCGACCACTCGCTTCTTGATCTGCTCGGGCAGCAGGGGGACCAAAGGCAGCAGGGCCCACCGCTCGTCGGGGACCTCCTTGGAGCGGATCAGCGCTTGCTTTGTGGCGGTGCGGATCTCGTTCAGATCGGTCCCTGCGGTCATTGGATCGACGGTGATGTCGACGTTGGTGATGGCATTGGCACGGGTATCGCCCTCGCACCGGGTGTTGACCGGTATCGATGGGGTCGCCGAACCGTCGGCGGTGGTACGACCGACCTTCAGCGCAAGCCGTGCCGCCATTCCTGCGAGCAGGGTGTTGGCCGTGCCGCCCAGTGCGTTTGCCCGGGCGTCCCAGTGCTCAGCGTTCACGAAGATCGTCGTCGTCGAGAGTGTGACGCGCTCGTCGGATTCATCGACGGCGGTCGTCTGAGTTGGGGCGGCGCCTCGCTGACGTCGGACGAATGTTGCCGCGGCGACGACGGCCCGGGCGACGGCTGGCATATCACGCACGGACTGGACGGCGTCCTCGGCGATGGCCTGCCAGCGGCCGCGTGAGCCGGCGGGCGGCCAGACAGTCGGGTGAGCGCCACCCGACGCTGCATCAGCCACGGCCCGACTGAGTCCGACGCCGTCGATGAGGCAGTGCGACACGGTCAGGCTCAACCCGGCTCCGCCGTCGGCGAAGGGGAGCACCGCGAGGTGCCAGCCGGGCCCGTGCTCGGGGTCCAGCGGAATATCGGCCTGCTCGTCCAGCCACGCGTCGAACTCCACTCGCGACCGTGGGGTTGCGACCATCTCGAGTTCGGGCGCGCCGCTCGACGAGACCCAGCGATCGCGGCCGAACGGCAGCCGCGAGCGCTCGATGCGACGTGCCAACAGGCCTTGCTGCAGGTGGTGGTGAAACGTGCGTACTCCATCGACGTTGATTCCGCGGTCGTAGACCCAGACGCATTGCAGCAGGTTGGTGACACCGGCGGCGCGCCCGAAGCTGAAGTACGTCTGGTCGTAGGGATCGAGTACGTTGCTCATCGTGATCCTTCCCGAGCGCTTGAATGCTCTGTGCGCCAGGGTGTTTCCGTTACGCGGCGCTTCATTGGTTATGAATTTACGACCCCCGCTGTGCCATGTCGCTCTTGTGCGCGATAGTCGGCGAAAGCGTCTTTGTAGAGGTTTTCCGCATTCTGCTCAGGCACTAGACTGCGGCGACTGGACTGGCGCACTCCCAGCCCCGCACGGGTGTCAGGGCGAAGTCGCCGAGCGCGTCCACAAGCTCGCGTCGCAGGTCGTCGTTCGTGTTGGGCCGGCCCGGCTGGTATCCGAGGACCGACACGAAGGCCTTGTTCTCGGTTCTCGCGGAGTGGACGACGAGTACTCCGCCGAGTTGATCGATCATGCTTTTGGTAACCGTTGGATAGCGGGACAGCAGGGCGACATAGTCGGCGTCGGTGCCATCGGGCTGCTGGACGGCCGACGGAGCTTCACCCAGGTTGGAGGAGATGACGACGTTGCTCGCGCCGCCCGTGGCCACGCTGGCCATCCGCTTGGTGACCCGCTCGGGCAGTAGCGGAACGAGGGGTAAAAGATCCTGTCGTTCGTCGGATTCGCTGCGGTGGCGAATCAGCGCTTCCTTTGTCGCGGTACGGATCTCGCGCAGATCTGCGGCTGCCGGTGCCGCGTCGACCGCGACGTTGACCATCGCGACCGCGTTGGCACGGGTGTCGTCCGCGGTGCGTTCGTTGACGGGCATGGCGACGGTGACCGAACCGTTGGCGTCGACCCGTCCCAACCGCTCCGCGATGCGGGCTGCCAGTGCTGCGGCCAACGTGTTGGTGGTGCCGCCCAATGCTGCTGCGCGCGCATCCCACTCGTCGGCGTTGAGGAACGCCGTCGCTGTCGGGAGCGTGACGAGCTCCTCGCTGCCAGCGGCCTGGGCGGGCGGCACATCGGCAGGCGCACTGCCGCGGTTGCGGCGGGCGAAGCGCGCGGCGGCGACGGCCGCGCGGCCGATTGCTGGCATGTCGCGCATGGTCTGGCGTGCGTCCTGACGTATGGCTTGCCACTTCCGCCGGGATCCGGCAGCCGGCCACTCGACGGGGTTGTCGTAACCGCACGCCGCCTCCACAATCGCCACGCATCCGTTGATTCCGTCGGTCAGGCAATGTGTCAAGACAAGACTCACCGCTGCACCACCATCCGTGAACGGCACCGTGGCCAGGTGCCAGCCGGGTCCGTGTTCGGGATCCAGTGGCGTGGCGGCCTGCTCGACGAGCCATGCATCGAGGTCCTCGCGGGGCAGAGGGGTCGCGACGATCTCCAGCTCGGATCGATCGCTCGGGGTCACCCAGCGGTGGCGGCCGAACGGCAGCGGCGACCGTTCGATGCGGCGCGCCAACCGCCCGTTCTGCAGGTGCTGATGGAACCGGCGCAGCCCCTCGATATCGACGGGACGGTTGTACACCCAGACACACTGACCCACGCCGGACGCCTCTCCGAGGCGAAAGAAACTCTGGTCGACCAGATCGAGTACGTTGTTCATTTTCTGAAGTCCTTCCTGGCCGGTGATCATGCGTCGCGCGTGAATTGCGCTGCACACCAGATGTTCTCGGTTCAAAACCAGTATTTGTCAGCGGCAGTAGCGGTGTCGCTGTTGTTCGCGTTAGTCGGATTAAGCGTCGATGAGCTCGGTTTTGCGCATTGTGCTCGACGGTTGCGAAGGAGGCGCCCAGCCTGGTGCCGGTGTGAGCGAGAAGTCGCTCAGGGTGCTCGACACATGCTCTTGCAGATCCTCGTTCGTGGTGGAGCCGTCGGGCTGGTAGGCAACCACCGAGACGAAGACCCGGCCATCGGCCCTCCCGGAGAGAAAGGACAGCAGGCCGCCGAGCTGATGCATCATCGCTGTGGTCATTCCTGAGCTGAGCGACTTCATGGCGAAGTAGTCGGCATCGGTGCCGTCCGGACGGTTGACGGCTGGGTCGATGTCACCGACGTTGGACGCGCCCACACTTGCCGCGCTGTTCGTGGCCACACCGACGAATCGCTTGCCGAGGCGCTCGGGCACCAGAAGGACGAGGGGTGTCAGCGCCCACCGTTCGTCCGGTTCGGTCGCGGAGCGGATCAGTGCTTGCTTTGTCGCGGAACGGATCTCGCGCAGGTTGGTAGACGCTCCTGACGGGTCGACGGTGATGTCGACATTGGTGATCGCGTTGGCACGGGTATCGCCGGCGCTGCGCCCGTTGATCGGCATCGTCAGCGTGACCGATCCGTCCGCGGCCACCCGGCGCGTCCGGTAGGCCACGCGAGCTGCGAGCGCCGCGAACAAGGTGTTGCTGGTCCCGCCGAGCGCGTGCGCGCGGGCGTCCCACTCGTCGGCGTCCAAAAACACCGTTGCCGCTGGGAGCGTGATTGGCTCGTCGGTGCCCGCAGGTGAACTGGACGGGTCGGCCAACGCAGCCGCAACATTGTTGTGCTTGAGGAACCGTGCTGCTGCTGCCAGAGCACGACCGATGGCCGGGGCATCACGCATGGTTTGGCGGGCGTCTTCGCGGACGGCTTGCCACTTGCGACGGGCGCCCGCGGCAGGCCACGAGTACGGGTTGTCAAGGCCGGCCGCGGCGTCGGCCACTGCCTCGCAGAGCCCGACGCCGTCGGTGATGCAGTGGGAGGCAATCAAACTCACACCGGTCCCGCCGTCGGTGAACGGCAGCACGGCGAGGTGCCACCCTGGGCCGTGTTCGGCGTCCAGTGACGTGTCGGCCTGTTCGGATAGCCAAGCGTCGAACTCGTCCCGTGGCCGCGCCTCGGCGACCTCGATGTCGGACGGCTCGTCGGGGGAGACCCAGCGATGGCGGCTGAAGGGCAGCGGTGAGCGTTCGATGCGGCGCGACAGTCGACCGTGCTGAAGGTGTTCGTGGAACCGTCGCAGTCCGCCGATGTCGACTGCGCGGTCGTAGACCCAGACGCACTGGATCAGGTTGGTGATGTCTGCGGCCCGCTCGACGCGGAAGATCGTCTGGTCGACGAGATCAAGGACGTTGCTCATGGCCGTTGAAGCTACGGAGCGCCACCGTCGGCGTCGCGCTTGTGAGCGATAGTCGGCGAAAGCGAATGATTTGGGCGTTTTGCGCATTGTGCACACCGACGCCAGGCATGTTTGCCCGCCCGGCGCCCGGGTATTGCGTCCTGCTCAGGAGGCCGATATGGCAAGACGCAATGAGTACACAGGGGAGCAGTGCAGCCGAGGGCACCCGCTGTACGTGCGCGTGGTGACGGGCGCCTCGAGGCCTGAGTCTCGGCGCGGGCCATCCTGCTGGCACGACGAATGCCCTACTCATCGCGAATGGCAAGCGTCGGTCAAGCAACGTACTGACAAGTCATAGTGGCGTGATCGCGCTCGTGGGTGAGCGTGCTTGCCTGGCAACATCACTGTCGAGACGATCAACGGCGTGCGCGATTCGGTCCGGCCTGGTCTTGATCCCGCTCAGAATGCCTGCGGACCGGCTTGAAATCTGCGAGCCCTTCAGAATTGGGCAAAAAATAAATGTTTGCTCGCGAATAGAAGTGGGTACCTAGCGTCGACCAGGGCCTTTCGGCCATGCGTGATGTGCCGGGAGGACCAGTGGCCAGACG
>Ga0075364_10001823_pt1 | contig 11804 bp, 9 predicted proteins | sample EndMetdeltDD1764_FD_71517 | JGI IMG/M metagenome (GOLD analysis project Ga0075364, IMG submission 71517) | Populus endosphere microbial communities from Tennessee, USA - Endosphere MetaG P. deltoides DD176-4 | ecosystem: Host-associated > Plants > Roots > Endosphere | place: USA: Tennessee... | reverse complement strand
TGCGAGTGCCCGCGTCGAACCTGCTCGGAGAGGAGGGCGGCGGGTTCTACGCACTCACCGGCAACCTCCCCCAAGAACGGCTCTCGCTGGCTGTCTCGGCTCTCGCCTCGGCTCGCGCCGCGCTCGACTGGACGATCGACTACGTGCGCCAACGACGAGCGTTCGGCCGCGCGGTCGGGGAGTTCCAGGCCACTCGGTTCCGGCTGGCCGAGCTGGTCAGCGAGGTCGATGTCGCGCAGGCCTACGTCGACCGGTCGATCCTGGACCTGAACGCGGGACGGCTCGGCGCGGTCGACGCGGCCAAGGCCAAGCTGTGCACGACCGAGCTCCAGGGCAGGGTCGTCGACGCATGCGTCCAGCTGCACGGTGGCTACGGCTACATGCTCGAGTACCCGATCGGGCGGGCCTACGCGGACGCACGGGTCAGCCGCATCTACGGTGGCACCAGCGAGATCATGAAGGAGATCATCGGTCGGTCCCTGAAGCTCGGCTGACGCGAGGTGAGGAGCGAGGTGACGGTCTCCAGTCGGCCCCAACCGGGGAAGCGGCCACCCAACCGCCGCGCGCTGATTCTCGAGGCGGCAACCGAGCTGTTCGCCGACAGGGGCTTCGAGAACGTCGCGATGAGCGACATCGCCGACGCGGTCGCCGTCGGTCCCTCTGCGCTCTATCGACACTTCGCCAGCAAGACCGAGCTGCTCGTGGCCGCCATCGCCGAGGTCACCGGGGACGTCGCCCGGCTCGACGAGAGCGTCGACTCGGTCGATGCCGCCCTGCGCCGGCTCGCGACCTACGCCGTCGACCACCGGCTCTCAGGCGCCCTCTGGCAGCGAGAGTCCCGGCAGCTGCCCCCTGAACGACGCACACCCCTGCGTGCCGACCTGCGCCGGCTTCGCGACCGCATCGCAGACCTCGTGATCCGTGAACGCCCCGGGCTGGCGCTGGACCAGGCCCGCGTGCTCTCAGTGGCCGCCATCGCTGCCGTGTTCAGCCCTGCGTTCCACCACACGTCGATCGACCGGCCAGGCTTCGAGACGCTGCTCGCGCAGATCGCCGGCCGGGTGATCGGCGCCGAAGTCCCCATGGCGCCGGCGGCCGTGCCCCAGGTGAGCGGCGTGGTCCCGGCGAGTCGCCGCGAGGCCGTCCTGGCCGCTGCCATGCGGCTCTTCGCCGAGCGCACCTATGCCACCGTCGGTGTCGAGGACATCGCGAGCGCAGCAGGCATGGCCGGCTCGAGCGTCTACCTCCAGTTCGCCGGCAAGACCGAGATCCTCTTGGCCGCGCTGCAGCGCGGCACCGGCTACCTGCAGCTCACTCTGAACGAGACCCTCGCGTCGGCCCGCAGCGAGGACGACGCGCTCAGGCAGCTCGTGGACATCTACGCCCGCTTCGCGATGCGGCATCCCGAGCTGGTCGACGCGCTCATCACCGAGGTTCGCAGCCTTCCACGCGAGCAGGCGGGCGAGCTAGCGGCGGACCAGCGTGCGTACGTCGGCGAGTGGGTGCAGCTCTACCGCCGGCTCCGGCCTGAGGACGACCTCTCGACGGCCACCGTCGTCGTCCAGGCAGCATTGACGGTGATCAACGACCTGGCTCGGGCACCTACGTTCCGGACGCGCGGGGACGCGATCGAGGTAGCCGCGAAGCTGGCACGTTCGGCACTACAGCTGACGTGACACCCTGACCCGACTAGGCGTTCTCGGTCCGTTCCACCACCAGGCTGGTGAGGAAGTCGGCCAAGGTGCCGACCGCCACAGTGGTCGCGACGGTGTCGCCGTCGGCGAGCCAGGCAAGCACCAGCCCGTCGATCGCTGCGGAGAACAACCGGGCGATCACTTCGCGGGGCAGCGACCAGCCGATGCCGGCAGCGGACTCGATCGCAGTCAGGTAACGAAGGCCGCCGCTGTAGTACTGCTCGTACTGCCACGCGGCCAGGTCCGACAGCTCGGGATCGCGTAGCACCGAGACGGTGAGCTCGTAGGTCGCGAGCTGGCGGTCCCGGTCGGCCTGGACCTGCTCCCACAGGCGTCCGAGTCCTCTGCGGATCGAGGGCCCGGCCTCCTTGCTCACCTCCGAGGTCAGGACGGCGGCATCGACCATGTCGACGACGGTCGTCCGAACCAGCTCCTCGAACAGCTCCTTCTTGGACTTGAACGAGTAGTGGAAGACGCTCTGGTGCACGCCCGCCTCCGCGCAGATGGCGCGGGTGGTCAGCTGGGCGATCCCGTCGCGTGCCATCACCCGGACGGCAGCACCGACCAGGTCACGCCGCCTTTGGTCCACCGAGACACGTGCCACTTCCATCCCTTCTGGTCCGGCTCGTCGAGCCGACATCGCCGCCATCGTAGCGGAGACTACGTCGACAGACTAAGTCATTCAACTGTGTCAGTTGACTGAGTCGCTCGACGGCCTTAGGTTTCGTTCTATGACACAGGTCACCACGGCCTGCCTTGACGAGAAGAGGACCTGATGGACGCGCAGACGCATCGGCGGCTCAGCGGGAGTTTGACGACGTTCAAGATCGTCGTGATGGTCATGGCCGCAGTCGCCCCGATGGGAGCGGTCGTGGGCGTCGTCCCACTCGCCATCGCGATCGGCAGCGGGGCATCGACCCCGGCAGTGTTCGCGATCGCAGGTCTCGCGCTGCTGTGCTTCGCTGTCGGCTACTCCGCGATGAGCAAGCGGATCTCCGCCGCGGGCGGGTTCTACACCGACGTCGCTCGAGGTCTGGGCCGACCTCCGGCCATGGCGGCAGCGGCCCTTGCGGTCATCGCCTACAACGCAATGACCCTGCTGCTGATCGCCGGTGTCGGCTACTTCGGCAACCTCGTGCTGTTCCTCCTGACCGACATCACGATCTCCTGGTGGGTGATCGCGGGAGCTGCCATCGCCGTCGTCGGGTTCCTGGGGATCCGAGAGATCGCCATCGCAGGGACCGTACTGCTCGTGCTGCTCGGCATCGAGATGATGGTGCTCGTCAGCCTCGACATCGCGATCGTCCTCGACAAAGGTCTCGACGCCTTCCCAACGGCGTCCATGGATCCGACGAACGTCCTGTCGACCGGCTCCATCGGACTCGGACTGATGTTCGCCTTCACGACGTTCCTGGGCTTCGAGTCGGCGGCCATCTACGCAGAAGAGGCGAACGATGCCGCTCGCTCGGTGTCCCGAGCGGCGTTCATCGCCGTGTTCGTCATCGCCAGCTTCTATGTCTTGACGACCTGGATCACGATCGGCGCCCTGGGCGTGGACCAGGCGCAGTCCTCGGCGGGTCAGCAGCTCGGCACCCTCTACTTCGGACTGAGCGACCAGTTCCTCTCCAGCGCTCTCACCAAGCTCATGCAGGTCACCATGGTCACGAGCCTGTTCGCCTCGATGCTGGCCATGCACAACGCCGCGAGCCGATACATGTACGCCGTGGGTCGGGAGCGCGCCTTGCTGCCCGGGTGGATCGGGAAGCTGTCGAGCTTCGGCACGCCAGCCCGGGCCAGCGCCGTGCAGACCACGATCAGCGCGCTCGTCGTCTCCATCTTCGCGCTCGGAAAGCTGGATCCCTACCGCAACATGGGAACGATCATGACGGGGATCGGGACCCTCGGGCTGATCCTGCTCCAGGCGATGGCCGCGGCGGCGATCGTCAGGTACTTCTGGCGTCGCGGGGAGCGACCAGTCGCCGTCCTCATCGGGACCTCCATCGGCCTGGCTGCGTTCGTCACAGCGGCCGTGCTGATCCTGAAGAACTTCGAGACGCTCGCCGGCAGCACCTCGACGCTCGTGCACAGCCTGCCGTGGCTGCTCCTGGCCACCGCGGTCGCCTCGACGTTCTGGGCACTGCGGCTCCGCGCGGCCTCGCCCGCTGCCTACGCCCGCATCGGTTCCTTCGGCGAGGGCAGCTCCCAGGAGGACCCCGGCGACCTGATCGCGTCGGCCGCCCAAGGGTGACCGACCAGCCACTCCCATCTGTCCGGCGCTGACTCACGCCTCTTCAACCATCGGAGTACGAACCATGGGATCACTCGACGGCCGGGTGGCCCTCGTGACCGGCGCGGGACGCGCCAAAGGCATCGGTCGCGGGATCGCCCTGCGCCTTGCGCAGGCAGGAGCCGATGTCGCGGTGACCGACCTTGCGCGACCCACACCCGCCCTCGATATCGCGGGAGTGGGAGTGGGAGACGATCCGGCAGAGCTCGAGCGGACGGCCGAGCTCGTACGGCGGCTGGGACGGCGCAGCCACGCCGCAGCGGTCGATGTCTCCAACGCCGACAGCGTGCACGATGGTGTCGAGTCGGTCACGGCAGCTCTGGGCCCGGTCACGATCCTCGTGAACAATGCCGGAACGGCCGTGGGTACGGGGGCCTTCGAGGAGAGCGTCGACGCCGATTGGGAGCTCTCCTGGAAGGTCAACGTCCTGGGCCCGGTCCGGATGAGTCGAGCGGTCCTGCCCGGGATGAAGGCCGCGGGCGTGGGGTCGATCGTCAACATCGCCTCGACGCTCGGAGTGGCTGCCCTGCCGATGTACGGGAGCTACACGGTGACCAAGCACGCCGTCGTGGGCCTGACCCGACTGATGTCCCAGGAGCTCGCGCCGTTCGGCGTCCGCACCAACGCGGTGGCGCCCGGATACATCGTGACGGACATGGGCGAGGCCGAGCTCGCCCACATCGCCGCGACGATGTCCGTGACGGTCGATGAAGCAGCCGCGACGATCCAGGACGAGGTGCCGGTCGGGCGGCTCGGGGCGCCGAGCGACGTCGCGGGCGCCGTCACGTGGCTCGTCGACCCCGACTCCTCCTTCATCAACGGGGCTGTCATCCCAGTCCACGGTGGCCAGATCCCGGGATTCGCCTGATGACCAACCTCGCGGAGCTGCTCGAGAAGTCGGCCGCCTCCTACCCGGACCGAACGGCGGTCGTGTCCGGCGACACCCGGCTCTCCTACGCCGAGGTGGACGCCGCGGCGAACCAGGTCGCGAACCTGCTCGTCGACGCCGGTGTCCGACCCGGCGACAAGGTGGCGTTCTCGTGCCCCAACCTGCCGTACTTCCCGATGGTCTACTACGGGATCCTCAAGGCAGGCGCCGCTGTGGTGACGCTCAATGTGATGTTCAAAGGGCGTGAGGTCGCCTACCACCTCGCCGACTCCGACGCGACGGTGTACGTCGCGTTCGAGGGGACGTCCGAGCTTCCCATCGGCGAGGCGGGCCGCGAGGGTTTCCTCGAGGTCGAGTCCTGTGCCTCGATGTTCGTGATCCCCGCGGACCCGCGCGCGGACCTCCCGTGGTCGACCATGTCGTCGTCGTTCACGACCGTCGAGCGCGACGATGACGACACCGCTGTGATCCTCTACACCTCGGGGACGACCGGACAGCCCAAGGGAGCCGAGCTGCGGCACCGCAACCTGCGGGCCAACGCACTGCTGGGTGCCGAGCTCTTCGACGCCGACCCGGAGCGTCCCGACACCTACCTGTGCGTGCTGCCCCTCTTCCACTCCTACGGACAGTCATCGATCCAGAACGGCGCCTTCGCGTTCGGCGGCACGATCGTGCTGACCGCGCGGTTCGAGGCGAAACCGGTCCTGGAGCTGATGCTCCGCGAGCGGGTGAGCTTCCTCCCCGGGGTTCCCACCATGTACTGGGCCCTGTTGGCAGCGCTGGACGACAGCGTGGATGTGGCGGCGTTGGCGGCGAACCTCCGGGTCGCGGTCTCCGGCGGCGCCGCCCTGCCTGCGGAGATCCACCTGCAGTTCAGGCAACGTTTCGGCGTCACGATCCTCGAAGGGTACGGATTGTCGGAGACCTCCCCGGCCGTGAGCTTCTCCCGCTTCGGGGAGGAGCCGCGGGTGGGGTCGATAGGCCTGCCCGTACCTGGGGTGCAGATGAAGCTGATCAACGAGGACTGGACCGAAGTGCCGGACTCCCCCGACGCGGTCGGAGAGATCGCCATCAAGGGTCACAACGTCATGAAGGGCTACTACAAGCGGCCCGACGCCACTGCCGAGGCGATCCAGGACGGCTGGTTCAGGTCCGGCGACCTCGCCCGACGGGACGCAGAGGGCTTCTACTTCATCGTCGACAGGGCCAAGGACATGGTCATCCGTGGCGGTTTCAACGTCTATCCCCGAGAGATCGAGGAGGTGCTGATGGAGCATCCCGCGGTCTCCCTGGTGGCCGTCATCGGGGTGCCCCATGAGTCGCATGGCGAGGAGATCAAAGCAGTGATCGTCAAGGGCGAGGGCCACCAGGAGGTCGGACCTGAGGACATCGTGGCATGGTCCAGAGACCAGCTGGCGGCGTACAAGTACCCACGGATCGTCGAGTTCGTCGACCAGCTGCCGATGACGGCTACCGGCAAGATCCTCAAGCGCGAGCTCCAGTGACGGGTCGTGAGACCCCTGCGCGACCCGTGCTTCAGAGACAGTCCGGATCCAGATCGAGCGTCGTGCGGTCCAGCGTGTTCAGGAGATCGAGCTGGACGTCGACGCGAGGAAGCTCGTAGCGGAAGAAGTACCTCGCCGCCGCGCGCTTTCCCTCGTAGAACGAGCCGGAGCGGCCGGACGCCACGATGACCTGCTCCAGCCACATCCACGCGACGACGATGTGTCCTGCTGCCTCGAGGTAGATGGAGGAGTTCGCGAGGGCTACTTCGGGGTCCCCGCCCGCCCACAACGCATCGGTCGTCTCGACCAGACGGTCAGCTCGCGCCCGCAAGCAGCCGGCGAACTCATCCAGCTCCTCCGTGAGTTGCGCGGCGGCGTCTGTGGCGCGGCTGATCTCCTCGACGAGGGTGCGCAGACCGGCACCCTGTCGGGCTCGCACCTGGCGCCCGAGGAGACCGAGCCCCTGTATCCCGTGCGTGCCCTCGTGGATCGGGTTGAGCCGGTTGTCGCGGTAGTGCTGCTCCACCTCGAAGTCGCGGGTGTAGCCGTAGCCGCCGAGGATCTGGATGGCGAGGTCATTGGCGGCCAGGCACCACTGCGACGGGAAGGACTTCGCGATCGGGGTCAGCAGTTCGAGAAGCGCGGCTGCGCGTTCCCGGTCCTGCGTCCTGGGTGCTGATGCGCACTCGTCGACCAGCCTGGCGCAGTACAGCACCAGCGCCATGCCACCCTCGACGTAGGCCTTCTGCGCCAGAAGCATGCGACGGACGTCCGCGTGCTCGCTGAGCGGGACCGGAGGCGACGTGGGGCTCGGGTCGGTGAGGCGCCGTCCCTGTTCGCGGGTGCGCGCGTACGAGAGGGACCGCAGGTAGCCGGCGTAGCCGAGCGCGACAGCGCCGGCTCCGACGGCGATGCGAGCCTCGTTCATCATGTGGAACATGCAGGCCAGGCCGCCGCCCTCCGCGCCGACCAGGTAACCCAGGGCCCCGGCCTTCCCAGCGGGCGAGTGGGTGCCCTCGCCGAACCCGAGGACCGCGTTGGTCGTGCCCCGGTTTCCCATCTTGTGGTTGAGACCGACCAGGACGACGTCGTTCCTCTCCCCGATGGTTCCCTCGGCTCCCACGAGGTACTTCGGAACCGCGAAGAGCGAGATGCCCTTGACGCCCGCCGACAGCTCACCCGTCCGGGCCAGGACGAGGTGCACGATGTTCTCCCCCAGCTCGTGATCGCCCGCCGAGATCCACATCTTTGTGCCGCGCAGTCGGTACGTGCCATCGCCCTGACGAACGGCTCGGGTGCGGATGTCGGCAAGGGACGAGCCTGCCTGCGGTTCGGACAGGCACATCGTCCCGAAGAACCTGCCCTCGATCATCGGCCGCGCGAACCGGTCGACCAGGTCCTCTTCCGCGTGGGCCACCAGGAGGTTCGCTGCTGCTGCGGCGAGGAACGCGTACCCCGTCGTGGAGAAGTTGGCCGCCGACAACCAGAGCGCCGAAGCGCGATGCAGGGTCGCCGGCAGCCGCATCCCGCCGAGGCTGACGTCGAACGTCGCGGCCGGCAGCCCCGAGCGTCGGTAGGCAGCCAACGCAGCGGCCACCTCTGGGATCAGCTCGACGGTCCCGTCCTCCCGGAGCCGGGGCTCCTGCAGGTCGGACGCGCGGTTGTGAGGGGCGAACTCGTTGATCGCGATGCTCTCGCTGAGATCGAGCACAGCCGAGAACGTCTCGGCCGAGTGCTCCTTGAACGGCGGCCGCTCGGTCAGGCGCACCACGTCGAGCCACTCGTCCAGCATGAAGTCGAGATCGCGCCGCGACAGGAGCTGGGGCGTCTGCATGCCCGGTTTCCCGTCAGTGCTGCAGGGTCTTGTCGCCCCGAGACGCGGACGAGTATGACGCCGGCGCCGCCCGGCGCTCGCTTGCGCCCAAGCCCGCGAAGAGGTCCGGGGAGAGCTCGCGCCAGCCCATACGTTTGCGGAGCCGGGCCGTGTACTTGCGGTAGGTGTGTGAGTCGAGGTAGCCGGTGTGGCGATCGGACTTGACCATGTCGAGGCCACCGGACAGGTCCGGTCGATCCGTGGCGATCAGGTCGTCGAACCGGGTCGCACGGTCAGGACGCGCCCGCTGGTCCAGCAGGTACTGGGCAGCCATGTTCGAGATCTGGTCGAACAGGGTGTACGCGCTGGAGTTGACCTCGAGGTATCCCAGGGTGATGAGGTTGCGTCGACCTGGGGTGAACGCCGTCAGGTACTGCTGTGGCCGACCGTGGGACCAGGTGAAGTAGTCGCTCGGAACATACGGGATCGCGTAGTTGTAGCCGGTCGCGTACAACACCAGGTCGATGTCTTCACGACTCCCGTCGGCGAAGAGGACCGCGTCGCCGTCGTATCCCACGACATCGGCCTTCACGGCGATGTCGCCGTGCTGCAGGTGGTGCACCAGCTGGGTGTTGACCAAAGGATGGGACTCGAGAAGCTTGTGGTCCGGCTTCGGGAGGCCCCACCGGGTCAGGTCACCGATGATGACTCGGTTCACTGCGCCGATCCCCAGGCGCAACAGCCACAGGGGAACAGCGGGTCCCTTGTCGAAGGAGTCGGTGGGTCGGCCCAGGATGTGCTTGGGGATGATGTGATAGCCACGTCGCACGCTGATGAAGGCCTCCTTCGCGCTCTGGGCAGCGTCCGTGGCGATGTCCGCGCCCGAGTTGCCCAGGCCCACGATCAGCACGCGCCGCCCGTCGAACTCGCGAGGTGACCGGTAGGTGGAGGAGTGCCGCACCTCGCCGTTGAACTGCCCAGGGTGCTGGGGCAGCTTCGGGTCCCAGTTGGTCCCGGTCGCGCACACCACGGCCCGATAGCGGCGGGGGGCGAGACCTTCCGGCGTGACGATCCAGTGCTCGCCGTCCTGGCGGACGTCGGCGACAGCGGTCGAGTAGGTGATCTTCTCCCGCAGGCCGAACGCGTCGGCGAACGAGCGCGTGTACTCCAGGATCTGGAGCCGAGTCGGATAGTCGCCGAACGACTTCGGCATCGGGTAGCCGAAGAATCCTGACGTGTCGCGGGACGAGATGAAGTGGGCCGACTCATACATCGGGGTCCCCGGGTTGTCGATGTCCCACAGACCACCCACGTCGGTGTGGCGCTCGAACTGGTCGTAGTCGATCCCGTACGCGGCGAACATCCGCGCGGCACTCAGTCCCGCCGGGCCGGCCCCGACGATGCACACCGCTCCAGAGCGGTCGACCGTCTCGTCGGTTCCGCCTGCTGCCGCGGCCTGGGCGGCTGTCTTGTTCGTCATCGAGGCTCGCTCCTGGGGTCATCGCCATTTGGGCGCTCGCCCAAATTTGGGCAGGTGCCCAAAGTAGCAGGACGCGGTGCCGACGCAAAGACCCGTGCACCGACCGAACTCCGCACGATGCCTGGCCGAGGAGCGTCTGCCATCCTCGGAGTCATGACGAAGGGACCGGCGGCGCCTACGGCCCGGGCGTCGAGCGCAGACAAGCGGCAGTCGCTCATCGATGCCGCCGTCCAGGTCATCACCGAAGATGGGGTCGCTGCCGCCACGACTCGTCGGATCGCCGACCACGCAGGCCTCCCGCCCGGTCTCGTCCACTACTGGTTCGCCGACAAGGACGAGCTGATGGAGGCCGCGATCGTCACCCTCAACGAGGACGTGGTGCGTCACGCGGCCGGGTTCGGGGACGTCGGGGCCACCGCCGCGGAGAGGTTCCGGACGTTGCTGGGCGTCGCGACCACCACCTCCCCTGCCCGTCAGCTCGCGATCTACGAGCTCACGTTGGTCGCGCTGCGCGCCCCGAGCCTGAACGACCTCGCTCACGCCCAGCACACTCGACGGCAGTCCGCGATCATGACGCACCTCGAGCCCTTCGACGCCACGATCGAGGCGGCGTTCCCCGGGGGCAGGCCGGCGCTGTCGGTGTTGTTGGCGGCCGTCTTCGACGGGATCGTCCTGACCTGGCTGGCCACCGAGGACCGCCAACGCCTCGAAGGTGCCGTCTCGACGTTGGAGCTCCTGCTGGCGCGGGCTGGGATCTGAGCTCGTCCGCTCCACCAGCTCCTCGGGAGCTCGTGGCAGGAGAGGCGTGCGCTGCTATGTTTGGTCAACTGCCCAAGGCAAACGACCAAAATTGAGGAGCGGAGATGACGGCTGCGATGGCCCTGGTGACCGGCGCTGCCGGCGGCATCGGACTTGAGGTGGCCCAGCGCCTGGCCGCAGCCGGATACACGGTCCTCGCGGCCGAACGTGACGATGAGCTTGCTCAGATGGCGTCCCGGCGCATCGGGCGTGGCAGTGCTCCGGTGGCCGCCGACCTCGCCGACGCGACCGCTGTTGATGCGCTGTGCGGTCGCATCGAGAGCGAGTGGGGCGACGCCCTCGACGTCTGTTTTCTCAATGCCGGCATCATCATCCCCTCAGACGTAGTCGACACGTCGGCGGAGGAGATCGACCTCCAGCTGCAGGTCATGCTGACGTCGGCCATCAAGCTGGCCCGCTCCGCGGCCTCGGTCATGCGGCCAAGGGGAACCGGCAGCATCGTTGCCACCGTCTCGATGGGAGGTGTCCTCGCCATGCCGGGTTCCGCTACCTACTCCGCGGCCAAGGCCGGTCTGCGTGCCTTCCTCGCCGCCCTTCACCTGGAGCTGCGGAGCTCCGGTGTCAGAGTGGGTGGCGTCTACCCGAGCGCGGTCGACACGCAGATGCTGCAGCATGAGGCCCGCCACGGCGGGAGCCCGTTGAACTTCGCGGGCGCGATCTCCAGCGTCACCGACGTCGCGGACGGAGTCGAGAAGGTCATGCGCACTGGCCGCCTCGAGGTCTTCGTGCCCACGTCGGACGGTCTCCTCGCGCGCCTGCTGCAGGCGACACCTCGGCTGGTGCCGTACGTCCTGCCGCCGGCCAACTGGCTGGGAGAAAGAGGGCGGAGGCGCTACCTCGCGAAGATCGGACCGTGAGCAGGGCGACGGCCCTTCCCTCCGACAGCGCACTGCCATGCTGGTCCAATGGCACGCAAGCGCAACCGGCGTAGCTCGAGCGACGGCACCCGCCGGGCTCTGGTCGATGCGGCTCTGCACGTTGTTGCCGAGGAGGGGATGGCGGCCGCAACGACCCGACGGATCGCCGAGCGAGCGGGGCTGCCTCAAGGACTGGTGCACTACTGGTTCGCCAGCAAGGACGAGCTGTTCGAGGAGGTCATCGGGGTTGTCATCGACGAGCTGACCGCCGTGGCCAGCGACGCCCTGCAACAGGGAGAGAGCCTCGGGCGCAGTGTCCGGGCCGCGTTGGACAATGCCGTCGCCGACGACCCCGGCAGGCAACGCGCGCTCTACGAGCTCACGGTCCACGCTCTGCGCACACCGGAGCTGCGAGAGGTCGCACGGGCACAGTACGAGCGATATCTGACCTCGGCCCTTG
>Ga0075364_10001822_pt1 | contig 11807 bp, 9 predicted proteins | sample EndMetdeltDD1764_FD_71517 | JGI IMG/M metagenome (GOLD analysis project Ga0075364, IMG submission 71517) | Populus endosphere microbial communities from Tennessee, USA - Endosphere MetaG P. deltoides DD176-4 | ecosystem: Host-associated > Plants > Roots > Endosphere | place: USA: Tennessee... | reverse complement strand
CCTGGAAGAAGACCAGGCGTTGATGGAGCGCTTCCTGGACGCGTTGTGGGGCGAGATCGCCCGCCGCAAGGCGGTCTGCGACAACGCCGGTGTCGACGATGCCAAGGAGTACAACTCGGTACGTACCCGCATGCGGGCGCGCGGGCAGGACATGCCGCCGTTGCCGATGCTCGTGGTCGTCATCGACGAGTTCTACGAATGGTTCCGCATCATGCCGACCGCGGTCGACGTTCTCGACTCCATCGGCCGGCAGGGCCGCGCCTACTGGATACACCTGATGATGGCGTCGCAGACCATCGAGAGCCGGGCCGAAAAGCTCATGGAGAACATGGGTTACCGCTTGGTGCTGAAGGCACGGACCGCCGGGGCGGCGCAGGCGGCCGGTGTGCCGAACGCGGTCAACCTGCCGGCCCAGGCCGGTTTGGGCTACTTCCGGAAGAGCCTCGAAGACATCATCCGATTCCAGGCCGAGTTCCTCTGGCGCGACTACTACTCGCGCGGCATCGCCATCGACGGCGACGACCAACCCGTGTTGGTGCACAGCATCGACTACGTTCGCCCGCAACTGTTTACCAATGAGTTCACGCCTCTCGAGGTGAGCGTCGGAGGCCCGGACGTCGACATACCGAGCCAAGGCAATGGTGAGGTGCTCGATGCGGGGGAGGAAGACGAGGAAGAAGACGAGGAAGCCATCAGGACACCAAAAGTCGGTACGGTGATCATCGATCAGCTGCGCAGGATCGACTTCGAGCCGTACCGGTTGTGGCAACAGCCGCTGACTCACCCCGTCGCCATCGATGAGTTGGTGAACCGGTTCCTCGGCCGCCAGTGGCACAAGGACTACGGCACCGCCAGGGATCTGGTGTTCCCCATCGGGATCATCGACCGCCCGTTCAAGCACGACCAACCGCCGTGGACGGTCGACACCTCGGGCCCCGGCGCCAACGTCCTGATCCTGGGCGCCGGTGGCGCGGGCAAGACCACCGCGCTGCAGACACTGATGTGCTCGGCGGCGTTGACCCACACCCCCGAGCAGGTTCAGTTCTACTGCTTGGCCTACAGCAGCACCGCCTTGACCACCGTCGCCCAGTTGCCGCACGTGGGCGAGGTGGCCGGTCCCACGGATCCCTACGGTGTGCGCCGAACGGTGGCCGAACTGCTGGCGCTGGTCCGCGAGCGCAAGCGCAGCTTCCTCGAATACGCGATCCCGTCGATGGATGTGTTCCGGCGCCGCAAGTTCGGCGGCGAGCCCGGCCCCGTGCCCAACGACGGGTTCGGCGACGTCTACCTGGTGATCGACAACTACCGGGCGCTGGCCGAGGAAAACGAGGTCCTGATCGAGCAGGTGAACCAGATCATCAACCAGGGGCCCTCGTTCGGGGTGCACGTGGTGGTCACCGCCGATCGCGAGTCCGAACTGCGGCCGCCGGTGCGCAGCGGCTTCGGTTCCCGGATCGAGCTGCGGCTGGCCGCGGTGGAAGACGCCAAGCTGGTGCGCTCCCGGTTCGCCAAGGACGTGCCCGTCAAGCCGGGACGCGGCATGGTCGCCGTCAACTACGTCCGCCTCGACAGCGATCCCCAGGCGGGTTTGCACACCCTGGTGGCCCGGCCGGCCCTGGCCAACACTCCCGACCACATTTTCGAGTCCGACAGCATTGTCGCGGCGGTCAGCCGGCTGGCCAGCGGGCAGGCTCCTCCGGTGCGTCGGCTGCCGGCGCGGTTCGGCGTGGAGCAGGTGCGCGAACTGGCCGCCCGGGACAACCGCCAGGGGGTCGGCGCGGGCGGAATCGCCTGGGCTATTTCGGAATTGGACCTGCAGCCGGTGTACCTCAACTTCGCCGAGAACTCGCACCTGATGGTGACCGGCCGACGCGAATGCGGGCGTACCACGACGCTGGCCACCATCATGTCCGAGATCGGCCGGCTCTACGCGCCGGGAGGCACCAGCGCACCGCCGCCGCCGGCCGGGCGGCCTTCCGCGCAGGTGTGGCTGGTCGACCCGCGTCGTCAGCTGCTGACCGTGCTGGGCTCGGAGTATGTGGAGAAGTTCGCCTACAACCTCGACGGGGTGCAGGCCATGATGGGCGAGCTGGCCGCGGTCTTGGCCGACCGTGAGCCTCCGCCGGGGCTGTCGGCCGAAGAGCTGTTGTCGCGGTCGTGGTGGAGCGGTCCGGAGGTCTTCCTGATCGTGGACGACATCCAGCAGCTGCCACCAGGTTTCGACTCGCCGCTGCATAAGGCCGCTCCCTGGGTGACCAGGGCAACCGACGTCGGGTTGCACGTGATCGTCACCCGCACCTTCGGTGGCTGGTCGTCGGCGGGCAGCGACCCGATGCTGCGGGCGCTGGCCCAGGCGAATGCGCCATTGCTGGTGATGGACGCCGATCCCGACGAGGGCTTCATCCGCGGCAAGATGAAGGGCGGCCCGCTGCCCCGCGGCCGTGGCCTGTTGATGGCCGAAGACACCGGCATATTCGTCCAGGTGGCGGCGACCGAAGTCCGCAAGTAATCCGCTAGCGCCGCTGGGGCTGGCCCGTGTTCGACGGGTCAGCCCCAGCGGCGTTTCGGCGGTTAGTCGGGTCCTCGGGTGCGGGTAAACCCTTACCCCTTGGTGAACACAAGTTGGCCAGTAGTGAGCCGCGAATGAAACGTTGGCATCGCGACTCGGCGTGGCGCGCTATGCACATCTATTTCACGTGAAACACACAGGTAATGGCACTGGTGCAGGTACCCGGCACGGGCTCAAATGGCTTACCGGAAAACGAATCAGAATGCCGTCGCCAGGGGGTTCGTGCGGCCCCGCTAACGAGGGGAGCTGTGGTGTTCGACTTCGGGGCGTTACCGCCGGAGATCAACTCGGGCCTGATGTATGCCGGTCCCGGATCGGGGCCAATGATGGCCGCCGCGGCGGGCTGGGATGCACTGGCCGCGGAGCTGGGCGCGGCGGCTACAGGCTACGGTTCGGCGATTTCGGAGCTGACCGGCTCGCCGTGGGTCGGGCCGGCGTCGGCGGCGATGGTGGCCGCGGCGTCACCGTACATCGACTGGATGAGCGCGACCGCAAACCAGGCCGAGCAGGCGGGTTTTCAGGCCCGGGCGGCCGCGGCGGCTTATGAGACCGCGTTCGCGATGACGGTGCCCCCGCCGGTGATCGCGGCCAACCGGGCGTTGCTGCTGGCGCTGATTGCGACGAATTTTTTTGGGCAGAACACCCCGGCGATCATGGCCACCGAGGCCGAGTACGCCGAGATGTGGGCCCAGGACGCCGCCGCAATGCATGGCTACGCCGCCTCCGCGGCGAGCGCATTGATGTTGACTGCGTTCACCGAGCCCCCCATCACCACCAACGCGGAGACGGCAGCCGGCCAGGCCGCCGCGGTGGGCCAGGCCATCGCCACTCCGGCCGGCAACTCCGGGTCGGCGGTGGCGGCGGCGGACGCCACGACGACGCTCACGTCGGCGTTTGACGCGTTCCTGACCTACTGGGGGTTCACGATCTCGCCGACGGGCCAGATAACGGCGCTGCCGTCGTGGCTCGTTGGTCCGAATGGACTGATCGGCTCGGTGCTCGGGCTCGGCGGCGCGGCCCAGTTCAACCAGGGGCTCGCGAATTCGTGGACCAACTGGCCGTATTTCCCCATCGGGACGATGAACTTCACGACGGCGTGGGCGGGCGGCCTGGCGACCCCTGGCGCCCCCAATCCCTCGCTCGGTGGCGCCCTATCGCTGCCCGGCGCCCCGGGCGGCGTCTTGAGCGCCCCGTCGATGAGCGCCAGCTTCGGCAATGCCGGCACGGTCGGCGCATTGTCGGTGCCGCAGGGCTGGGCCCCCGCGCCCGCCGCGGTGGGCCCACTTGCGGGGCCCGGTGTCGGCAGCCTGCACTCCTCCGCCGCGACGAACGCCACAGCATCGGGTCTGTTGCGGGGAATCCCGATGTCGGGCACCGGCATTGGCCGGCGCACCGCAGGCTATGTCACCAAGTACGGCTTCCGCTACAACGTCCTGACGCGTCCGCCGTCCGCCGGGTAACCGAACTGAAGGTGAACAGCTGCGACCAGCAGATGAACACTCGTTGTCCAGGGAGGAATACCTGGGATCGCGAGGGGCAGCACGCCTCAGGGCGACGTACTGTGACTTTGAACTGAGTTTCACCTGAATCTGATTTGAAGTTGATGTGACCCAAAAGGCTACTCGAGGAGGAAATTGAGATGTCGTTCGTGACGACTCAGCCGGAAGCATTGACGGCGGCCGCTGCCAACCTGCAGGGCATCGGCTCGGCACTGAACGCCCAGAACGCGGCCGCCGCGGCTCCCACGACCGGGGTGGTGCCGGCCGCAGCCGATTCGGTCTCGGCGCTGACGGCCGCAGGGTTCGCCGCGCACGCGCAGATGTATCAGGCGGTCAGTGCCCAGGCGGCGGCCATCCACGAGATGTTCGTCAACACCCTGGGCATGAGCGCCGGGTCGTACGCGGCCACCGAGGCGGCCAACGCCGCGGCGAGCCGGTAGGGGTCAACGAAATGGATTTGGGGTCGTTGCCACCCGAGATCACCTCGGCGCTGTTGTATACCGGTCCTGGGTCTGGTCCGATGGTGGCCGCCGCCTCGGCATGGAACGGGCTGGCCGCGGAGCTGAATGCGGCCGCGCTGGCCTACGAGGCGCAGATCGTCCAGCTGACCAGCGAAGAGTGGCTGGGTCCCGCGTCGGCGTCGATGGCCGAGGCGGCCACCCCCTACGTGGCCTGGATGAGCACCACTTCCGCGCTGGCCGAACAGGCGGCCAGCCAGGCCACCGCCGCGGCGGCGGCGTATGAAACGGCCGTCGCGGCAATCGTGCCGACGCCGCTAATCGCCGAGAACCGCGCCCTGCTGGCGCAGGCGCTCATGACCAACGTCTTGGGTCAGAACACCAACGTCATCGCGCAGCTCGAGGCGCAATACAGCGAGATGTGGGCCCACGACTCCGCCGTCATGTACCAGTACGCGGCTTCGGCGGGAAACGCCGCCTCTGGGGTGACGCCCTTCGCGTCGCCGCCCCCGGTCGCCAACCCGGCCGCCTCGGCTACGCAGGCCGCCGCCACCCCGGCCGAATCCGTGTCGGACGCGCTCAACAACCTGGTCAACCAGATCAACGCGCAGCTGACGGCGCTGGCAAACCCCGCGACCGACCCCTTCGCCCAATGGTTTAACCTCCTGGGGCTGCCGACGTTGTCGTCGACGACGTCGAACTTCGAGACGTTTCCAGCGAACTCGCTCCTGGGTTCGATCGCTACAGGATTGGGCGGCAGCAACATCATCAACCCGGCCTGGTTCGTCGGCGTGTTCCGGAACTTCGCCGGTCCCGCCTACAACATCGAGGGTCTGCCCTACTTCTCGACCGGCATGGCCAACACGCTGCTGGCTCTCAACAAGGGGCTGGCGCCGGCCGCGGCCGCTGCCGGGGGCGCGGCCCATGGCCTGGCCGGCCTGGGCGGGTTGATGGGCGGTGGCGGCCCGGCGGCCGTGACCGCCGGTTTGGGGCAGGCCGCTTCCGTCGGCAAGTTGTCGGTGCCGGCCGCCATTTCCGGTTTCGCCCCGGCGGCTACCCACGCGGCGCCGTTGCCGGTAACCGCCATCAGCGCCGCCCCCGAGGGTGCCGGCGCGGGCAACCTGTTGGGCGGCCTGCCCCTGGCCGGCGTCGGCTCCGGCGCGGCCGGAGCCGGTCCCAAATATGGGTTCCGCCCCACCATCATGGCGCGCCCACCCTTTGCCGGATAGCCATCCCACCGGGACGGACCGAAGTGCGCTACGCGCCGTTAACTGCGGCCGGATTCAATCCGCCGATGCATCTTGTAGCGGGGAAACCCGCTGGTCAGCGCGTCCTTGCGCCCGGGTGCCGACGAGCCGCTGACACTCTTGCCTGTGAGTTTGCTGGCCTGCCCACGAAGCGGGTCAAACGCTGTTACTGTTGCGTTACCGCAGGTGAATTCGTCGTACCAATCCGTGAACAAATGCGAACGGGCGGCGACGATGGCAACCTGGCGCTACACAGTCATCTACTCTCTCTTCCAGAGAGCGGTTGCTGAGGATAGTTCGAGGGAGGAAGACAGCATGTCGTTCGTGACCACACAGCCAGAGGCCTTGGCGGCCGCGGCAGGGAGCCTGCAGGGCATCGGCTCGTCGATGAACGCACAGAACGCCGCGGCGGCTGCACCGACGACCGGGGTGGTGCCCGCAGCCGCCGACGAGGTGTCGGCGCTGACCGCGGCCCAGTTCGCCGCGCACGCGCAGATGTACCAGGCGGTCAGCGCCCAGGCCGCGGCGATCCACGAGATGTTCGTCAACACTCTGGCGACCAGTTCCGGTTCGTACGCCGCCACGGAAGCCGCCAACGCGGCCGCCGCCGGGTGACCGGGTCGGCAGCATAGGCCCGGGGACGGACTAACCATCGACGCGAGTTCAAGGCAACTTCTTACAGGTCGGTGGTCATCGGGTGGCCGTCGGGCGACGGAAGGGAAGTACCCGTGTCTCGGGTCGGCGGGTGCGCTGGTGCGTGGCCGCGCCAACCAACCAACAGGTGAATGCAAGTCCAGGTAGATAGAAGGAGATATTTCGGTGGCAACACGCTTTATGACGGACCCGCACTCGATGCGGGCTATGGCAGGTCGTTTTGAGACCCACGCCCAGACGGTCGAGGACGAGGCCCGCCGCATGTGGGCGTCCTCGCAGAACATCTCCGGTGCGGGCTGGAGCGGCACCGCCGAGGCGACCTCGCTGGACACCATGAGCCAGATGAATCAGGCCTTCCGCAACATCGTGAACATGCTGCACGGCGTGCGCGACGGGCTGATCCGCGACGCCAACAACTACGAGCAGCAAGAGCAGGCTTCGCAGCAGGCCCTCAGCAGCTAGCGCCACGAGCGACGGCTGCGTACGCTTCCTACGTTAGGAGAACATCAATATGACGATTAACTACCAGTTCGGGGATGTCGACGCCCATGGCGCGATGATCCGCGCGCAGGCGGCATCGTTGGAAGCCGAGCATCAGGCCATCGTGCGCGATGTGCTTGCCGCCGGCGACTTTTGGGGTGGCGCCGGCTCGGTGGCGTGCCAGGAGTTCATCACCCAGTTGGGTCGCAACTTCCAGGTGATCTACGAGCAGGCCAACCAGCACGGTCAAAAGGTGCAAAGCGCCGGCAGCAACATGGCGAGCACCGACAGCGCTGTCGGCTCTAGCTGGGCCTAAAACCAACTTCAGGCGCGGCAGCACACCAGGCAGTCGGTGTGCTGCCGTGCTCTGCAGTCAAGCGGCACGTCGACGGAGGTAGTGATGGATCAACAAAGCACACGCACCGACATCACGGTTAACGTCGACGGCTTCTGGATGCTTCAGGCGCTATTGGACATTCGGCACGTCGCCCCGGAACTGCGCTGTCGGCCATACGTATCCACCGACAACAACGACTGGCTCAACGAGCACCCGGGCATGGCGGTCATGCGCGAACAGGGCATCGTCGTCAACGACGTGGTCAATGAGCAGGTGGCGAACCGGATGCGGGTACTCGCCGCGCCCGACCTCGAGGTCGTCGCCCTACTGTCGCGCGGCAAGCTGCTGTACGGCATCGTCGAAGGCGACGACCAGCCGCCGGGCTCGCGCGATATCCCCGAGAACGAATTCCGGGTAGTGCTCGCCCGCCGCGGACAGCACTGGGTGTCGGCGGTTCGGGTCGGCAACGACATCACGGTCGACGATGTGTCCGTCACGGACAGCGCGTCGATCGCGGCGCTGGTCATCGATGGCCTGGAGTCGATCCACCACGCCGACCCGGCGGCGATCAACGCGGTCAACGTGCCGCTGGAGGAGATGCTGGAAGCCACCAAGGCCTGGCAGGGGTCCGGGTTCAACGTGTTTTCCGGCGGTGATCTACGGCGGATGGGGATCAGCGCCTCGACCGTGGCCGCGCTGGGCCAGGCGCTGTCGGACCCGGCGGCCGAGGTCGCCGTCTACGCGCGCCAGTACCGGGACGACGCCAAGGGCCCCAGCGCCTCGGTGCTGTCCCTGAAGGACGGATCCGGGGGACGAATCGCGCTCTACCAACAGGCGCGAACGGCGGGTTCCGGCGAGGCGTGGCTCGCGATCTGCCCGGCCACCCCGCAATTGGTGCAAGTCGGAGTGAAGACGGTTCTGGACACGTTGCCGTACGGCGAGTGGAAAACGCATAGCAGAGTTTGATAAACGGATACGAAACACCCAGCGACGCAAGATGTTTGAATATAAAATGCGTTCGAGATGCGAACGCGGCATACTGCTCTAGAATCGGCTTGCAAAGCTCAGAAGAAGCTCAAAAGTAATGTCAACCACAACTATTAGTCGCGAGGCGGAGCAAATGAACGTGCAGTTAACGACAGGGGAGGCAGGACAGTGACTGCAGTAGCTGACGCTCCACAGACTGACGTTGAGGCAATCTCGCAGCCCCGAGCCGTAGTAGTCGGCATCATGGCGGGCGAGGGTGTCCAGATCGGCGTCCTGCTGGATGCCAACGCCCCGGTTTCGGTGATGACCGACCCGCTGCTCAAGGTCGTCAACAGCCGCCTGAGGGAGCTCGGCGAGGCCCAGCTGGAGGCCAGCGGCCGCGGCAAGTGGGTGCTGTGCCTGGTCGATGGCACACCGCTGCGCGCGACCCAGTCGCTGACCGAACAAGACATCTATGACGGCGACCGCTTGTGGATCCGGTTCGTCGCCGACACCGAGCATCGCTCGCAGGTCATCGAGCACATCTCCACCGCGGTCTCGTCGGACCTCAGCAAGCGGTTCGCCGCGATCGACCCGCTCGTTGCGGTGCAGGTCGGCGCCACGATGGTGGCGGTGGGCGTCGTTACCGCCTCGGCGCTGCTGGGCTGGTGGCGCTGGCACCACAACTCGTGGCTGAGCACCATCTTCGCCGCGGCGATCGGCGTGCTGATGCTGGCGATCTCGATGATGCTGCTGATGCGGGCCAAGACGGACCACGACCGGCGCGTCGCCGACACCATGTTGATCAGCGGACTGGCTCCGCTGACCGTGGCGGCTGCCGCGGCGCCGCCCGGCCCGGTGGGGTCCCCGAACGCGGTCTTGGGCTTCGGCGTTCTCACCGTCGCCGCGGCGCTGGCGCTGCGGTTCACCGGTCGCCGATTGGGGATCTACACCGCGATCGTCACCATCACCGCGATATCCACGATTGCCAGCCTGGCCCGGATGGTGGCGGCGACCAGCGCGGTGACGATGCTGAGCTGCATCGTGCTGGCCTGCGTGTTCACCTACCACGCCGCACCCGCATTGTCCCGACGGATGGCCGGCATCAGGCTGCCTGTCTTCCCGTCCGCCACTAGCCGGTGGGTCTTTGAGGCTCGACCCGATCTGCCGACCACCGTGGTGCGCACCGCCGGCGGTCCGCCCACGTTGGAAGGCCCGGCGTCGGTGCGTGACGTGCTGCTGCAAGCCGAGCGCGCGCGCTCGTTCTTGACCGGCCTGCTGGCCGGTCTGGGCGTCCTGATCGTGGTGTGCGTGACGGCGCTGTGCGACCCGCACACCGGACAGCGCTGGCTGCCGTTGATCCTCGCCGGGTTCATCTCGGGCTTCCTGATGCTGCGCGGCCGCTCTTACGTCGACCGGTGGCAGGCCATCACGTTCGCCGGGACCGCAGTGATCACGGTCGCCGCCATCGTGGTCCGGTACGCGCTGGTGTTGGAGTCGCCGTGGTCGGTCGGGATCGGAACCGCGATCCTGGTGCTGTTGCCGGCGGCGGGCATGACCGCGGCTGCGGTGGTGCCCAACACCATCTACAGCCCGCTGTTCCGCAAGTTTGTGGAATGGATCGAATACCTGTGCCTGATGCCGATCTTCCCGCTGGCATTGTGGTTGATGAATGTCTACGCAGCGATTCGGTACCGTTAACGCCCGCCGGTGGGGTAGTCGCGCGTCCAAGGCAACCGTCGCGGCAGTCCTGTTGACCTCCGGCGCATTGGCCGGGTTGCCGCCCGCCGGTGCCATCTCGCCGCCGACGATCGACCCGGCAGCGGTGCCCCCGGACAGTCCGCCCGGGCCGGTCGCCGCGATGAAGCAGAACTCCTACTGCACCGAGGTAGGAGTTGTGCCAGGCACGGACTTTCGGCTGCAGCCGAAGTACATGGACATGCTGAACATGCAGGAGGCATGGCAATTCGGCCGGGGAGCGGGGATCAAGGTCGCGGTCATCGACACTGGCGTCACCCCGCACCCCAGGTTTCCGCACCTGATCCCTGGCGGCGACTATGTGATGGCGGGTGGCGATGGCCTGTCGGACTGCGACGCCCACGGGACGATCGTGGCGTCGATGATCGGCGCGGCGCCGGCCAGCGGCGCCCCGGCGCCCCCGGCGGGTCCACGCAGGCCGGTCACCATTCCCACCACCGAGCCACCGGCGAAGCCACCACCGCCGCAGACGGTGACCCTGTCACCCCTGCCGCAGACGATCACGATGGTTCCCGCTCCGCCGCCGTCGGAGTCGGAGGCCCCGGGCCCGGGGGGGCCTGGCCCGGCGCCTGGGCCGCGGGCCCCGGGGGCAGCCAATCACGGCGGCGGGACTGTGACGATACCCAGCTACTCCGGTGGCGGGCAGATCGTCACCGTCGACAACCCGCGCAGCCCGCACCCGCAGGCCCCGACGCCAACACCGTCGCCCTCACCGTCGCCGGCACCACCACCACCGGCACCGGCGCCGCCACCCGCGGCGCCCGCGTCGGCGTCGGCGCCCGACGCCTTCAGCGGGATCGCCCCAGAGGTCGACATCATCTCGATCCGGCAGTCGAGCCAGGCCTTTGGCCTCAAGGACCCGTACACCGGCGACGAAGATCCTCAGACGGCGGCAAAAGTCGACAACGTTCAGACGATGGCGCGGGCGATCGTGCACGCCGCCAACATGGGCGCTTCGATAATCAACATCTCCGACGTGACGTGTATGAGCGCACGCAACATCATCGACCAGCGGGCGCTGGGTGCCGCGGTGCATTATGCGGCGGTCGACAAGAACGCCGTGATCGTGGCCGCCGCCGGCGACAGCAGCAAGAAGGACTGCAAGCAGAACCCGATCTTTGATCCGTTGCAGCCCAACGATCCCCGCGACTGGAGCGCTGTCACCACGGTGGTGACACCGTCCTGGTTCAGCGACTACGTGCTCACGGTCGGCGCGGTGGATGGCACTGGTCAGCCCATGAGCCAGATGAGCGTCGCGGGGCCGTGGGTGTCGATCGCCGCGCCCGGCAACGACGTCATCGGGCTCTCACCCCGCGACGACGGTCTCATCAACGCGGTTGACGGCCCGGACAATTCGCTGCTGGTCCCCGCCGGCACCAGCTTTTCGGCCGCGATCGTATCAGGGGTGGCCGCGCTCGTGCGGGCCAAGTACCCCCAGCTCACGGCAAACCAGGTGATCAACCGGCTGGTTCACACCGCCAGGGCGCCGGCCCGCGGAGTCGACAATCAGGTCGGCTACGGTGTCGTCGACCCCGTGGCCGCGCTGACCTGGGATGTGCCTGAAGGCGCGGCAAAGCCCCCGAAGCAGCTCTCGGCGCCGCTGCAGCTGCCGGCGCCCGCCAGCGCCCGGAACATGGTTCCGGTGTGGGTGGCGGCCGGCGGATTGACCGGGGCATTACTGATAGGCGGAGCGGTGTTCGGTACGGCTACCTTGATGCGGCGATCGCGGAAACAGCAATGAGGGCTCAGCGCAGGTTGGGGTTGGCGTTGTCGTGGCCGCGGGTGACGTCGGTGTTTTTGGTCGATGTGCTGATTTTGGTGGTGGCCAGTCATTGTCCG
>Ga0075364_10001821_pt1 | contig 11809 bp, 10 predicted proteins | sample EndMetdeltDD1764_FD_71517 | JGI IMG/M metagenome (GOLD analysis project Ga0075364, IMG submission 71517) | Populus endosphere microbial communities from Tennessee, USA - Endosphere MetaG P. deltoides DD176-4 | ecosystem: Host-associated > Plants > Roots > Endosphere | place: USA: Tennessee... | reverse complement strand
GCGCTCCCTACGCCGTCGCCAAGTATCGCTCGCAGGCGTACGCGGATCGGCTCCGGCAGCTCCTTGCGGGCCACGCCTTCGACCTCGTCGTCTGCGACTTCCTTCCGCCGGCCGTGAACATGCCGCGGAACCTGCCGTGCCCCTCGGTGCTCTTCACGCACAACGTCGAAGCGGAAATCTGGCGGCGGCATGCGGAGAACGCCGCGAATCCGCTGTCGCGCGCGCTGATGGCGCAGCAGCACCGCCGCATGCTGCGATTCGAGGCCGGCGCGCTGGCGCGATTCGATCTCGTGCTGGCGGTGTCTGAATCCGACGCCCGGACGTTCGCGCGGCTCTATCCCGGCGCCCTGCGCGGCCCGGTGCACGTGGTGCAGACCGGCGTCGAGACCGGCTTCTTCACGCCGTCGCCCGCCGCCGCCGTGCCGACGCACATGGTGTTCACCGGCTCGATGGACTGGCTGCCGAACGAAGACGGCATGACCTACTTCTGCCGCGAGATCCTGCCCCGCATCCGGCAGATGGAACCCGACGCCTCGCTCAGCATCGTCGGGCGCGCGCCGACGCCGGCCGTGCGGAAGCTGGCGGAGGTCCCCGGCGTCGAGGTGACGGGACGGGTGGACGACGTGCGTCCGTACATCGCGCGGGGCGCGGTCTACGTCGTGCCGCTCCGGATCGGCGGCGGCACGCGCCTGAAGATCTTCGAAGCCATGTCGATGGCGAAGGCGGTCGTTTCGACGACCGTCGGCGCGGAAGGGCTCCCCGTCACCAGCGGCCACGACATCGAGCTGGCGGACGAACCGTCGCGGTTCGCGCACGCGGTGGTGCGGCTGATGCGCGACGCCGGCGCGCGCCGCGCACTCGAATCGGCCGCCCGGCAGCTCGTCATGGAACGCTACGACTGGTCGGCCGTCGGGCGCGATTTCGAGCGCGCGCTGCTGCGCGCCGCAGGCAAGGAACCGGTGGCCGAACGCGCCATCGCTTAGACACGTAGGCCGGGTCTTCGGACCCGGCGGTCACACGTAGGCCGGGTCTCCAGACCCGGCGGGCACACGTAGGCCGGGTCTTCAGACCCGGCGGGAGGATCCAGTGAACGTCTCGGTGTTCGGCCTCGGGTATGTCGGCAGCGTGTCGGCGGCGTGTTTCGCGGAAGACGGCCACAACGTGATCGGCGTGGACGTCGCGCCGGCCAAGGTGGCGAGCCTCAACGAGGGGCGCAGCCCGATCGTGGAGAAGGGGCTCGACGAACTGATCCGCGCCAACACGGCGAACGGCCGGCTGCGGGCGACGACCAGCACGGCCGAAGCCATCCAGGCGACCGACCTCTCGCTCATCTGCGTCGGCACGCCGAGCCGGAAGAACGGCAGCCTCGATCTCACCTATCTCGAGCGCGTGGCCGAACAGATCGGCACGGCGCTCAGGGACAAGGACGGCTATCACGTCGTCGTCGTCCGCAGCACCGTGCTGCCAGGGACGACGCACGAGGTGGTGATCCCGGCGATCGAACGGACGTCGGGCAAGACGTACGGGACCGGCTTCGGGGTCACGGTGAACCCGGAATTCCTGCGCGAGGGCACGGCGATTCACGACTTCCGCCATCCGCCGCTCACGCTGGTCGGGCACAACTACCAGTCGGACGCCACTCCGACCAGGGCGCTCTACGCGAAGGTCGACGCGCCGATCGAGACGACGACGATCCGCACGGCGGAGATGATGAAGTACGCCAGCAACACCTGGCACGCGCTGAAGGTCACCTTCGCGAACGAGATCGGCAACGTCTGCAAGCGGGTCGGCATCGACAGCCACGAGGTCATGTCGATCTTCTGCAAGGACGAGAAGCTGAATCTCTCGTCGTACTACATGAAGCCCGGGTTCGCCTTCGGCGGCTCGTGCCTGCCGAAGGACGTCCGCGCGCTGCAGTACCGCGCCAAGGAAGTCGATCTCGACATGCCGGTCATCCAGTCGATCCTGGCGAGCAACCAGCTCCAGATCCAGCACGCCGTCGACGCGATCGTCGAGACCGGCCGGAAGCGGATCGGGCTGCTCGGGTTCTCGTTCAAGGCGGGGACGGACGATCTGCGCGAAAGCCCGATCGTCATCCTGGCCGAAGCGCTGCTCGGCAAGGGCTACTCGCTGAAGATCTACGACCGCAACGTCTCGATCGCGCGGCTGGTGGGCGCCAACAAGGACTACATCAACAAGCAGATTCCCCACCTGTCGTCGCTGCTGACGGAAGACATCGACGAGGTGCTGGCCGGCTCGGACGTCATCGTGGTCGGCAACGCCGCCCCGGAGTTCGGCGACGCCCTCACCCGCACGCGGCCCGACCAGATGATCCTCGATCTCGTGCGCGTCAAGACCCCACGCGAGCAGATTCCGGGTGACTATCAGGGAATTTGTTGGTGATTTGGGAATTTGGGAATTTGAAAATCTGGGAATCTGGGAATCTGGGAATCTGGAAATCTGGAAATCTGGAAATGTTGGAATCTGGGGAATGCAGCAGATCTGATATTTTGCACTTCTGAGATTCCCAGATTTCCAAATTCCCAAATTCCCAAATTCCCAAAGTGATCGTCTATCTTCACGGCTTCGCGTCATCGAGCCATTCGGGCAAGGCGACGTATCTCGGTGAGCGGCTGCGCGCGCGGGGGTTCGAGGTCGTCATTCCCGATCTGAACCTTCCCGACTTCTCGACGCTGACGATCACGCGGATGCTGGGCCAGGTCGAGGCGCTGATCGACGAGGCGCCGGGGCCCGTGACGCTGTTCGGGTCCAGCCTGGGCGGATATGTCGCGGTGAATGCCGCCGCGAAATGGCCGGATCGGATCGACCGCGTCGTCCTGCTCGCACCGGCGCTGGACTTCTCGGACGAGGGCCTGGGGGCGCCGGGGGGCGCGAGCCTGAGCGACTGGAAGCGCGACGGGCAGATCCAGGTCTTTCACTTCGGCTACGGCCGGATGATGCCGATCCACTACGGCCTCTACGAGGATGCGCGCCGCTACGACGCCATGCGGGCGGACGTCCGCATGCCCATCCTCGTCTTCCAGGGAATCCGCGACACGGCCGTGAGCCCCGACGTGGTCAAGCGATGGAGCGCGAGCCGGCCCAACGTCTCGCTGCACCTGCTCGACGACGACCACCAGTTGAGCGCCTCCATGGCCTACGTCTGGCAGGAGGCCGAAAAGTTCCTGGCAACCCCCGGCGGAGCCCCCTCCGTCTAAGGGGCATGCGCACACATCTGCTCGCCTGCCTTGCCGTCACCACGCTCGTCCTGCTGCCCGGCGCCGCCGCCGCGCAGGATTTCCGCTGGCACGGCGCCATCCCCCAGGGACAGTCGATCGAGATCAAGGGCGTCAACGGCGACGTCCGGGCGGAGCCGTCCGGCGGCAACGAAGTGGAGGTCGTCGCCGAGAAGCGGTCGCGCCGCGACAATCCCGAGAGCGTCCAGATCCAGACCGTGCCGCACGCCGGCGGGGTGACGATCTGCGCGGTCTATCCGTCGCGCGAAGGCTCGCGGCCCAACGAATGCCAGCCCGGCGACGGCGGCCGCATGAACACGCAGAACAACGACGTCACCGTCCGCTTCACCGTGCGCGTGCCGGCGGGCGTGCACTTCGTCGGCAAGACGGTCAACGGCGAGGTCGACGCCTCGCATCTCAACGGCGACGTGACGCTCTCCACGGTCAACGGCTCGGTCGGGTTCTCGACGACGGGCACCGCGCGCGCGACGACGGTGAACGGATCGATCCGCGGCGAAATGGGACGCGCCGACTGGAGCGATCGCCTCGAGATGTCCACCGTCAACGGGAGCATCACGCTGACGTTCCCGTCCACGCTCAGCACCGACGTCCGCGCGTCGACGGTGAACGGCGACGTCAGCACCGAGTTTCCGTTGAGCGGCACGACGCGCTACTCGCGCCGGCGCGTCGAAGGCACCATCGGCGGCGGCGGCCGCATGCTCTCGCTCGAGAGCGTCAACGGCAGCATCACGCTCAGGAAAGAATAGCGGCACGCGCGCGTGCAGGGACGCGACGGGAAAGCAGTCGTTTCAATGTACAATCGCGGGGATGGAAGGCATCATCACCGCGTGGGGGAAGATCCTCCGAGGCTACCGGCCGTCCCTGTCGATTGAGATCACGCGGGAATGCCCGCTTCGCTGCCCGGGCTGCTACGCCTACGGCAGCGATCACCTCGGTGGTGATGTCACGCTCCGTCAGGTCAACGACTACAAAGGGCAGGAGCTGATCGATCGCGTGCTGGCGATCGTCGAAGAAGAGCAGCCGATCCACCTCTCGATCGTCGGCGGCGAGCCGCTGGTGCGGTTCCGCGAGCTCGACACGCTGCTGCCGATCCTGGCCGACAAGGGCATCTACACGCAGGTCGTGACGAGCGCGGTGCGCCCGATTCCGCCGGAGTGGGCGAACATCCGGCGCCTGCAGATCGTCGTCTCCATCGACGGCCTGCAGCCGGAACACGACGTCCGCCGCACGCCCGCCACCTACGATCGCATCCTCAAGCACATCGTCGGACAGCACATCACCGTGCACTGCACGGTGACACGGCAGCAGGTCCAGCGCGACGGGTACCTGGAAGAGTTCGTCCGGTACTGGTCGGCCAACCCGAACGTCAGCCAGCTCTGGTTCAGCCTCTATACGCCGCAGGTGGGCGAAGTGGCGCCCGAGATCCTGACGCCGCACGATCGCGAGCGCGTGATCGCCGCGCTGATGGCGCTGCGCCTCCAGTATCCGAAGATCGCCATGCCCGAGGGCCTCGTCAAGCAGTACGCCACGCCGCCGTCGAGCCCCGAGGAGTGCATCTTCGCGCAGACGACGAGCTGTATCTCGGCCGACTTCGAGCACCGGATCACGCCCTGCCAGTTCGGCGGCAATCCCGACTGCTCGCAGTGCGGCTGCATCGCCTCCGCCGGCCTGAAGGCCGTCGGCGCGCACCGCATCGTCGGCGGCACGATCCGCGTCGGCGCCATCTTCGAAACGTCGATCAAGATCGGCCGCCGCATGCGCAGCCGTCGCGAGGCGGTCGCCTGATGGCGCAGGCCGCTTCGTTCGACATCACGTCGACCGTCGATCTGCAGGAAGTCGACAACGCCGTCAACCAGGCGAAGAAAGAGCTGGCGCAGCGCTACGACTTCAAGGGCTCGCGCGCGGCCATCGATCTGAACAAGGTCGAGAACAGCATCGTCCTGACCGCCGACGACGACTTCAAGATGACCGCGGTCTGGGAAATCCTGCAGACGCGTATGGTCCGGCGCGGCGTCCCGACCAAGAACCTGACGCTCGGCGAAGTCGAGCGCGCGGCCAACGACACGGTCCGCCGGACGGTCAAGCTCCAGCAGGGGATCCCGACGGAAGCGGCGAAAGAAATCGTCAAGTTCCTGAAGGACAAGAAGCTCAAGAAAGTGACCGCGGCGATCATGAGCGATCAGGTCCGCATCAGCTCTCCCTCGAAAGACGAGCTTCAGGAAGCGATGCGCAACCTCCGCGAGCACGACTTCGGGTGCGCCCTGCAGTTCGGGAATTATCGCGGCTAGGGGCCCGGCTCTTGCATAATCCGGAGGTATGCATGTGCTGCTTCCGGCCCTCGCGCTGACGATCGTCCCGCTTCTCTTCCAGGATCCTCCCGTTCAGACGCCGCCCGACAAACGGGCGACGGTGACGTCGGACAAGAAGAGCGTCAACCCCAACGACGCCGACGCTGCCATCATCAAGGATTTCCTGAAGCGCGTGGACGTCTACGTCACGCTCCACAAGAAGCTGGAGGCCACGCTGCCGGCGCTGCCCACGCAGACCAATCCCACGGCCGTCGATCAGCACGAACGCGCGCTCGAGAAGCTCATCCAGGCGGAACGGAAAGGGGCCAGGCAGGGAGATGTCTTCAGCGTTCCGATGCAGCGGCTCGTCCGGCGCCTGATGCGCCCCGTCTTCGCCGGCCGCGAAGGCGCTCACGTGCGGGCCGAGATCCTGGACAACGAGAACAAAGCCAGGGTCGTCCTGGCGCCCAACAGCCGTTATCCCGACGAGATTCCGGTGTCGACCGTCCCGCCGCAGGTGCTGCAGTTCCTGCCCAAGCTGCCCGAGGAGCTCGAATACCGCTTCGTCCGCCAGAACCTGATCCTCTTCGATCCCCACGCGCACGTGATTCCGGACTGGGTGCCGCAGGCCTTCAAGTAGAGATGCGAGCGACGACAGCCATGACCAGACGCCTTCACGCCGCCACGTTCCTGCTCTGCCTCTGTACCCTGGTCCGCTGCGCCGGACCGGCGCCGACGCTTCGCTCGGTGTCGATCGGAACGCCGCAGGCCGGAGCGCCGCCACGGGCCCCGGTCGCGCTCCCCAACAAGCCCGACTCGCTGAAGTTCGCCGTCATCGGCGACAACGGCAACGGCGAGCGGCCGCAGTACGAAGTGGGGTCGCAGCTCGCCGCGTGGCGCGCGCGGTTCCCGTTCGTGCTCGTGCTGATGATGGGCGACAACATCTACGGCTCCGATCGGCCGCAGGATTTCGTCAAGAAGTTCGAGGCGCCCTACAAGGCGCTGATCGACGCCGACGTGAAGTTCTACGCCTCGCTCGGCAACCACGACTCGCGCGAGCAGCGCTTCTACAAGCTGTTCAACATGGACGGGAAGCTGTACTACTCGTTCAAGGCGCCGAAGCAGGACGTCCGGTTCTTCGCCCTCGAGAGCACCTACATGGACCCCGACCAGGTGAAGTGGATCACCGGCGAGCTCGAGAAGTCCAGCGAGAAATGGAAGATCGTCTACTTCCATCACCCGCTCTATTCGTCGGCGGGGACGCACGGATCGCAGGTCAAGCTGCGCGAGGTGCTCGAGCCGATCTTCGTGCGCAACAACGTCAGCCTCGTCCTCAACGGCCACGATCACACCTACGAGCGGATCACGCCGCAGAACGGCATCCAGTACTTCGTGGAGGGATCCTCGGGGCAGCTTCGCGAGGGAGACCTGCGGCGCGGATCGCCGCTGACCGCCTACGGCAACGATCGCGAGCGCACGTTCATGCTGATGGAGATCGACGGCGACGCGCTGACGTTCAACACCATCGCCCGCGGCGGAGAGGTGATCGACTCCGGCGTCATTCAGCGCCGGAAATAGCGCTCTTCTTGCTCCGCTTCCAGTCGTCCTCGAAGGTCGCCGCGATCTTGCGCGCGATGGCGCCGTTCTTGACGATGACGCCGACTTCGCGGCGTCCCTCGAGCTCGAGCTTGCGCAGGCTCTGGCTGCCGACGAACGCCTGGGAGCCGTCCCTGACGATGGCGCGCACGTGCAGCCGCATCGGCCCCAGCTTGCGCACCTTGATGCCGGCGATGTCCTTCTCGAGCGCGCCGAGAATCCGCACCTCGACGCCGTCGGCGGCGCGGGCGGCGAGCACCTTCTGCACCGCGTTGTCGCTGACCTGCGCGTCGTAGATCAGCAGCTGCCGCCGCGCCCCCCGCACGAACGCCGTGAGCAGCGCGCGCGAGGTCTCGGGGCTCACGACCAGCCGCTGGTGAGCGGGCGTGTAGGTCTGCCGCAGCGCGTCGGCCTCGAACAGCTGGTGCGCCTCGGCGACCAGCTTCTTGTCGCGCGTGACGATGCCGAAGCTGCGGCTCTTGGCGATGTCGAGCTTGGTGTAGTTGAAGCCGTAGACGTGCAGCGCGGCGTTGTCGACGATCATCATCTTGCCGTGGTAGCGCGTGAGATCGTCGGCGGTGCGGGCGACGGTGGCGCCGCACTCGAGGAGGCGCAGTTCCAGCTTGCGGAGCGTCTTGTCCCCGCCCTTGTTGGTGTGGGCGATGAGGGCGCGGACCTTCACCCCGCGTCCGACGGCCGCCTTCAGCGCCTTCTCCACCTCCGCCAGGTCGAAGCGGAAGATCATGATGTCGAGGAATTTCCTGGCCGTGTCGATGGCCTTGACGACCGGCGCGACGCCGTCGGCAGGCTGGATGATCAGCTTCACTTCTTCTTGGGTTTCTTCTCCGACCACTCGACGGACGCGTGCCCGTCGGGATCGAGCTTGAGGATGGCCGTGGTGATGCGGTCGCGGTCCAGCTCCAGCGGCACCTGGACGTCGTAGCAGACCTCTTCGTCGGACGAGGTCGCCAGCTCGAAGTCTACATGATGCCGGCGCAGGATCGACTCGAAGTCCTTGTGGCGGTCGTCGGTGTCCTTGCCCATCTTGATCGTCAGGGTGAAGACCTTCTTGCCTTCCGGCTCGAACGACTCGATCACCCACAGCGCGAGCAGGATGAAGGCCGCCGAGATCGCGGCGAGGACGTACTGCCCGACGCCCGCGGAGAGCCCGACGGCCAGCGTCGAGAGCATCACGCCGGCGTCCTTGGGATCCTCCACCTTCGCCCGGTACCGCACCAGCCCGGCGGCGCCGACGACGCCGAACGCGCGGGCCAGGTTCGTGCCGACGACCAGCATCACCAGCGCGCCGACGATGGCGAGGATGATCTGGGTCTGGATGACCGCCGGCTGCCGCGGCGGCGTGCCGCGCCGCTTCGGCCGCACGGCCAGCGCCGTGCCGAGGAGCGCCGCCAGCGGCAGGCGGATGAGGGCGTGGCGCACTTCGTCCATCACGCCGATGTGCACGGCGCCGCTGCCCTGGCCGGCGGCGAGGTCCGCCGGCGTCTGCATGGCGGCGCCGGACAGCGGCGCGCCGAAGACGAGCGCCGCCACGAACAACAGATGCCACGTCCAGCCGACAGCCCTATTCATCGTCCGACCGCCAACCCTTCTTCGATCTTCTGCTCGAACCGGCGGATGAACCGGTTCGCCACCTCGGGCGCGTAGCCGCCGGCGCGGAACGCGTCCTGCCACTGCCGATCGGTGAGCTGCTGCAGGCGGCCGCAGATCCAGTGGACGTCTTCCGCCGTGATCCGCTCGAGGAGCACGCCGTGGCGGCCGTGCCAGTCGAAGCGCACGTAGCCGTCCTTCATGCCCTTGATGAAGGGCGTCTCCTCGAACACCTTCACGTCTCCGCGCGGCGCGTCGAAGACGCCGGTGCGTCCGAACGACTGGCCGAGGTCGCGCGCGACGTACCAGCGCGACGCCCCTTCGAACGGCTGCTTGAGGCTGTAGAGGACGTTCTGCTCGTCCTTGATGTCCGAGTTGCCGAGCATCGCCATCAGCACGAGCAGGCCGTTGAGCTCGCGCGTGCCGACGAACGGCCCGCGATAGTACGACCACGACACACCGGCGTCGAGCCCGTGCAGGTCCGGCTTGGTCTCACGAAATCGCCCCGGCAACTGCGGGTTGTCGCGCCTGCCCTCGGCGTTCCAGCGGCCCACATAGTAGATCGGAGGCTGATGATAGCCGACTCCCCACAGCAGCCGCGAGGCCACGACCTCGGTTGGCGCTTCAGGCGGGAGCTTGACGCTCCACTTCCGCTTCGACGGACCGGTGACGGTGAACCCCATGCTGAAGCCGGTGCGCTTCGTGTCGATGATCGTGTAGGTGACGGACGGGTCCGGTTTCAGCCGCTCGCCGCCGACGCCCCAATAGAGGTCCCGGTCCGGCTCGGGCGCAACCCAGAGCTCGGCCAGCTGGGCCGGCGAGGGGGGCACGGTCGCTGGCATGGGGCGCGTCAGCCCATGACAGGCCACGAACAGGCTGGCCGCGACGGCCAGCAGACACACGCGTTTCATCATGACCTATTGAGAGAAGTGCAAGCGCGAGGCCAGCTCAGCGGAAATCATGCGAGTCTATCTCAGGTCCTCTGCCGCCGAGACCGTGAAGACGCTCGGCCTTGACCGACGTCACGCCTTCCTGGATCTGCAGCGTCCCCTCCACGAGCAAATACGGCTCGCTCACGATGATAGCCCGCTCCGCCGTATAGAGATCCGGCTGGACGATGATGTTGGCGATCCCGGTCTCGTCCTCGAGCGTGAGGAAGACGAACCCCTTCGCCGTCCCGGGACGCTGGCGCGTGATGACCGCGCCGGCGACACGGACGCGGCGGCCGTGCCGGCCCGCGGGCAGATCGCGCGCCCGCAGCACGCCCCGCAGCGCCAGCTCGCTGCGTCTGAGCGACATCGGATGCGGACCGATGGTCAGGCTGGTGCCCGCGTAGTCGGCGAGCAGCCGCTCGGGCACCGTCATCGGCTTCAGCGGCGACGTCGTCCGAGGACCGGCGTCCGAGGTCCGAGGTCCGTCCATACCGGATCCGGGCTCCGCGGACGCCGGACGCCGGTCGTCGGTCCTCGGCTCGCCGGTCTCCGTGAAGAGCTCGCCGGCCGGGCGTACCGCCTGCTCCACCTGCCACAGCGCGGTGCGGCGATCGAAGCCGAACGCATTGAGCGCGCCGATCGCGGCGAGCGTGGCCACCTCGTCCCGGCGCAGGCCGCAGCGGCGGATCAGTTGATCGAGCGTGTCGAAGCGCGGCGCCTGCGGCCGATGTCCGATCTCCGATAGCCGATGCCCGAGGGCCGGAATCGGCAAGGTCCACACATGCGAGCAGATATTGCAGAACCCTTCATGGGTATGCAGGGCTTCGAGCATCGTGCGATCGTCGTTGCCGCACTTCGGACACCGCAGATCGTCTGAGGCCCATCGGTTATCGGCTACCGGACTCCGGTTACCGGACGCCGCGGCGGCGACGGCGCCGGCGGCGACGATGGCGTCCGCCGACTCCCGCCGCAGCCCGTTCACGTACATCAGCCCGAGCCGCACGCGGCCGTCGGGCTCGACACGGCACGGCCAGTCGGACACCTGCACGTCGACCGGCGTGAAGCGGACGCCGTGGCGCTGCGCGTCCTTCACCAGCGTCGACGGATGGTAGAACCCCATCGGCTGGTTGTTGAGGAGCGCCGTGTAGAACGCCGCGGGGTAATGCGCCTTCAGGTAGGCGCTCGCGTAGACGAGCAGCGCGAAGCTCGCCGCGTGCGACTCGGGGAACCCGTAGAGCGCGAACGACGTGATCGATCGCAGGATCTCCTCGGCCGCGTTCCCGGTGATCCCCTGGCGCTCCATCCCGGCGCGCAGCTTCCCTTCGATCTGCTGCATCCGCTTCTCGGACCGCTTGAACCCGAACGCGCGGCGCAGCTCCTCCGCCTCGCCGCCGCTGAATCCCGCCGCCACCATCGCCATGCGCAGCAGCTGCTCCTGGAAGAGCGGCACGCCCAGCGTGCGCGCGAGGATCGGCTCGAGCGACGGATGCGGATACTGCACCGGCTCGTCGCCGCGCCGCCGCCTCAAGTACGGGTGCACCATGTTGCCGACGATCGGCCCGGGCCGGATGATCGCCACTTCGACGACGATGTCGTAGAAGGTCTTCGGCTGGAGCCGCGGCAGCGTCGCCATCTGCGCGCGCGACTCGACCTGGAAGATCCCGATCGTGTCGGCCTCCTGCAGCATCCGGTAGACGGCGGGATCGTTCGGAGGGAGATGCGCGAGATCGAGCTCCGACGTCCGAGGTCCGACGTCCGAGGTCCGACGATCCTGGATCCGGGATTCGCGGACCTCGGACGTCGGTCCTCGGTCCTCGGCAGCGTTCACCACCTCCAGCGCGTCCTGCAGCACCGCCATCATGCCGAGGCCGAGCAAATCGACCTTCACGATCCCCATGTCGGCGCAGTCGTCCTTGTCCCACTGGATGACGACGCGGTCGGGCATGGAGGCGTTCTCGAGCGGCACCACTTCGTCGAGGCGCCCCTGGCAGATGACCATGCCGCCCGAGTGCTGGCCGAGATGCCGCGGCAGATCCTGGATCTGCTGCCACAGCACGCCGAACTGCCGGATGGCGGGATCGGCGCCGTCGACGCCGATGGCCGCGAGGTTCTTCGCCAGCGTCTCTTC
>Ga0075364_10001818_pt1 | contig 11812 bp, 9 predicted proteins | sample EndMetdeltDD1764_FD_71517 | JGI IMG/M metagenome (GOLD analysis project Ga0075364, IMG submission 71517) | Populus endosphere microbial communities from Tennessee, USA - Endosphere MetaG P. deltoides DD176-4 | ecosystem: Host-associated > Plants > Roots > Endosphere | place: USA: Tennessee... | reverse complement strand
CGAAGGTGCCGGTGAGACCGGGGCTCAACCGCGTCTTCGTACGACTGTCGGGGGCCGGCGACGTGATCAAGGTGCGGGCGAACACGGCGGCGCTGTCGGTGTGTCTCGCCTCGGGCCCGGTCGGATTCGTGGCGCCGCGGTAGTCGGGGCCCTGGGATAATGGGGACGTGAGTGTGCTGAACGCGTTCTTGTCGACATGGTCGAACGCGCGACAGACTTACGGCGAAGGCACTCCGCAGACCGGCGCGCAATACGACGGCAGCAGCACTCTCAACCAGCTGCAATCGACAGTGCAAACCGCGGCGCCCGGGTCGAAGTGGACCGGTGGTGCGGCCAACGCCTACGGCGCGGCCAACACCGAACACGGTCGAGTCCTTGGCCAACTGGCCGGACTGGACCAGCGCCTGAGCGCCCACGTCGACCAGTCGGCGGAGGTCGTCGTCGCTGGACGGCGTGACCTCGACGCTGTGCGCAAATGGGTGGTGGACGCGGCGGCCAACGTTCCGCCGGGGCAAGCCGGCGAGACGATGAAGATGGCGATCGCGCAGAAGGGGCTCAGCCAGGTCCAGGAGATCATCCAGCGATCCAACGGCGAGCTGAACGCCATCGGCGGCAAGATCAGCGGCCTCGGCGAGGAGTATCAGGCGCTGGGTAACCAGAAGTTCGGAATCAAGGACGGTCCGGACTTCGTCGGGCCCGATGGGAAGAAGGGCGACGAGGCGAAGAAGAAATCGCCGGACGAGGTCGGCAAGGAAGATTCCGAGGCCCTGCAGAACGGACAGCTGACAGCCGAGCAACACGAGCGACTGGTCGCGAACACCACCCTGAGCTCTGAACAAAAGACTGCCCTCGACAACGGCAAGCTCACGCTTCCGCCGGAGCAGATGTCATACCTGCAGGGCTTCTCGCGAGCGTTCGGGGACAAGACGCCTGCGGAGATCAAGGCGGTCATGGATAAAGCCGGCCCAGACGGAGGCCGAGTCGCCGATGTGTTTCAACTCGCGTCGAACCCGAACATCAAGACCGGGCTTCCGGACACACAGCCGCCGTCGACCACCAATCCGTCGAGCGGCGGGAAATACGCACTGCCAGATGGCATTCAGAAGGTCCTGGACGGGCCGGTGCTGACCCCGTTGGGATACGGAGAGCCGACGCACAACCCTGACGGTTCGATCGGTCTTCCAGAACTGAAGGTCGCCTCGCAGCCGGTGGCCGGCCTGAACGATTTGGCCGACGTCATCCAACGGGGGAACCATGACCTCCAGGTCGGCAGTGCCTTGGATTCCGGCATGTTCGAGAAGAGCCGGCAGTTGCTCGAGCAATCGAATGGCTGGGCCGTACCGGGGAATGACCTGATGAACGATCGCCCACGCTGGTATCACCAGATGGTCGATCCGACACTGCAGAACATGTTCAACTCGGTGAACTCCGACGACATGGTGATTCACGATGCGGTCACCGGATCCGGTGGTGAGAAGTTCCTGAACAACCTCACGCAGCACCAGTGGCAGGACGACGGGCTGGCCGCGGGCGGCCTGTTCGACTGGGTAGGTGAATCGGCGGCTCACGACTCGACAGGGCGGGCCGCCGAGACGGCTCACGCCTTGGCGGAGTACACCAGCAACCACTCCAACCAGTTGCTGAATCTCCCTGATGCACAAGGACAGTCGCTCGGACAGGTCAACCCCGAACTCACGCGCGACTGGGCACGAGCATTTGATCCGTACATGGACAATATGGTCGGAATGGACACAGGTGATAGCAACGGTCGGTTCGCCCCGCTCGATCCTGACGGAGGCAATCTCGAACCAGTCAACACGCGACACCTGATGAGCGTTCTCGCGTCGGACCATCCTTCCTTGGACCAACCGGTCGATCCCAATGCGCCGAAGACCGCGAGCCAAATCGCGATGGACAGTTCACAAGCGCACATGAATAAGATGTTCGACATGGCGGCGCACTCGGTCACGGATGGCACGCCGGGTGAGGACAACTACGCGATGAAGGCAGCTGGAAAGCTGCAGGCAGCAATGGATCTCGGTTCCTACGACGAGCGATTCGACGCAACGCACGACGCCACGACAGCCGCCCACGAGTCGTGGGAGTTGCGCTCCAAATTGTGGGATCTAAGCAAGGACGTGCTGGGCGAGTTACCTGGAGGCTCTGCTGCCGGCGGACTGGCCAACCTCGGCAAGGACTTCTTCATCGGCTCGGAGCCAGTCATGCCGGGAGTCGACAACGTCCACACCCGCGATATGTTCCCGGTACAGATGCACATGGCGGAAGCCCTCGCGGCAGACGGCGCAGGTGACCCGCAATTGCGCGCTGACGTGCAGCACTATCTCAAGGATGAGAAGTTAGTGCCTCCGGAGCAAGGCTCAAAACCCGAGGAGTACTCAGCGTTCTACAACACGATTACCAGCTATCTGCCGACAGCTGGCCACGACAACGTTCTAAATTCGATGACTGACGAATACTGGCGCGCTTACTCAGGGGCGATCACGAACGCGACGCCCCCAAAATGACTCTACTGCGCTATGTTTCGGCGATTTCTGTAATCGCGTTTGCAGCCGCGTGCGGCGCGCCCGCTGGTGCGCCGAAGCCTGAGACTTCGTCCCAACCCGGGCAGTTGTTTCCCAACTGGCCAACGCTACTGAACGATTTTCGGTTCCACTGGTCAGCGGAACCGGGGATCGATGTCACCGCCGGCCCCGCCATGGTCGTCCGCGCCTACCTGGAGTCGTACACCGTAGGCCAAGACACTTTCGATGTGAACAACGTCTACCCAGGGTTCAATCGCGCAACGCCAGAAAATCTTCCGAGGGAAGGCAATTACCAATTTCAGCTCGTGAACATTCGGCCGATGGGTGCCCCCTTCACCGCGACGCCAAAGGATGCTGTGCAACGATTCGGTTTCGAAGCGCTGCACTTCTTGGAGCTCACTCCCATTGGGGATGGCTACCGCGCCATCGTGTGCCGTGGTGACTACGCGAATTTTGTCGCAAGCCGAAGCAAGCCAGGCAAGTTTGTCGCGGTCGGTTTCAGTGAACGCGCCGGGGAAGTCATTCCCCGAGATTCCAGCGGCGTCAGCGGAATCCAGATTGAACTGACGCAGCACGACCCCAGAGTGGGGCCGAATCCTCCGGCGGTAGTGACCGGTTCACAGCATGGCCCGTTGCCGGCGCCGGACCAGGACGTGTTCGGAAACTGGTTCATCACCGGAGCCGGCGATACGTTTTGGGGTCCGAAGGACGACCCGAAATCGTTCCGGCCCGATTGGGAGGAACGCTGCGAAGCCGCCATGCCCACGCCCGCGGCCGAACGCATCGCGATGATGACCGGCTTCAAGGACCAGCCACCGCCGCACGGAGAGGCGATTCCGGGCTGGCCCACAAAGAACGAGTGACGCACGCGGCCATGCCAAGCTGGACTGCATGACAGATGTGCGAGAAACAGGTCTTCAAGTCTTCAGCGAGTTGCTGCCGGGCGCCGAGGTCAATCTGCGCGACGGCACGTTCGGCGACGAGCTACTCGAGATCGGCATCGACAACGTCTTCGGCAGGCTCTGGGGACGCGAAGGACTGAGCCGTCGCGATCGAAGCCTTGTCACTCTCGGCATCCTCATCGCTCTGCGCGCCACCGACGAGCTGAAGTTCCACGTCCAGATCGCCCGCAACAACGGGCTGACCGAGGACGAGATCGCCGAGGTCATCTACCACGCCAGCGGCTATGCCGGGTTTCCCGCTGCCAACACCGCCTGCAAAATCGCCCGCGAGGCACTCGGGGAGTAATCCTGGAGCCACCTAGGAGAATCGAACTCCTGACCTATTCATTACGAGTGAATCGCTCTACCGACTGAGCTAAGGTGGCGTGCCTTTCAGCGGCACGAGTCTACGGTAGGCCCCGCCAGCAGCCCAAGTCAGTCGCGCAAGGCCTGCCCCACCGTGGCGACCATGGCGTCGACCGCGAACTTCGGCTTCACGTTGATGGCCAGCGCCTCGCGGCACTCCAAAACGGCCTCGATGCAGCGCAGCAGCTTCTCGGGCGACGCGTGCTCGGCCATCGCCGCGACCCGGTCCGTCATGTCCGGATGGTTCGCTTGTATCTCGCCCGCCCCGGACGACACCAGCAGCGCGTCGCGAAAGTACGTCGCCAAGTCGATCAGTGCGCGGTCGAGCGCGTCACGCGACGCCCGCGTCTGGCGCGACTTCTGCCGTCGCTCAAGGTCTTTGATCGCACCCGTCGCACCGCGCAGTGTTCCGGCCGTGCCCTTGCCCGTGCCGCCGGCCCCCAGCGCCGTGCGCAGTTCCTCGGTTTCGGCCTCGTTGCGGTCCTCGGTCAACGCCCTCGCCTCGGCCTCGGCCGTCGCCACCAACTCTTCGGCAGCGGCATACGCCCGCGACGGAGTCGCCGCGTCGCGCGCCATTCCGAGTGCGCGCTGGCGTCGTTCCCGCGCTTGCTCGTCGATCGCCAGCCGTCGCGCCCTGCCGACGTGGCCGCCGCTGACCGACGCCGCCCACCTGGCGTCCTCCTCCGGTAGCCCGTCGGTCTCGATCAGCACCCGCGCAATCGCGTCGACAGGCGGCGTCACCAGCGCGATGTGCCGACAACGCGAACGCAGCGTGATCGCGATGTCCTCGGGATCCACCGACGGCGCGCACAGCAGGAACACCGTCGACGGTGGAGGCTCCTCGACGACCTTGAGCAGCGCATTCGCCGCTCCCTCGGTGAGCCGGTCGGCGTCCTCGATCAGCACGATCTGCCACCGCCCACTGCTGGGCCGGCGTGACGCGATCTGCACGATGTTGCGCATCTCGTCCACACCGATCGACAGCCCCTCGGGGATGATCCGCCGCACGTCGGCGTGGGTGCCTGCCATCGTCGTCGTGCACGCGCGGCATTGGCCGCAGCCGGGGACGTCATCGGAGGTGCACTGGAGCGCCGCAGCGAAGCACAGCGCCGCGATCGACCGGCCCGATCCAGGCGGTCCTGTGACCAGCCATGCGTGTGTCATGGTGCCGGTCGCGGCGGCATTGTGAGCTGAATCACCGCGCGCGGCCAGTGCCGCGGCTACCAACTCCGCTTCTACTGCGTCTTGCCCCACAAGTCGCGAAAAAACACCGGCCATCGCAGATAACAGTAGTGCTGCGAACCGACACGTCCGTCTCACAGCGCCCTTTCACGTCCCTGGGGACCGATACGGTTGACGGGTGACCACCGAGGCCATCCCGATCAGGCGAATCAGCGCATTCGTCCGCTGGGTGGCACGCACGCCATGGCCGGTGTTCACGCTGGGCATGCTGCAGGCCGACATCATCGGCGCACTGTTCGTGCTGGGCTTCCTGCGCTTCGGGCTGCCGCCGGAGGACCGCATCCAGCTGCAGGATCTGCCCGCTTTCAACCTGGCAATCTTCCTCGGCTACCTCTTTGTCTCGTTCACCGTCGCGTCGTACTTGAGCCTGCGGCTGCTGATCCCGGTGATGCGCTGGCAACGCCGTGACACGCTGCTCGCCGACCGTGACCCCGCTTCCACCGAGATGGCCCGCACCCGTGCGTTGAAGATGCCGTTTTACCGCTCGGTGATCAGCGTGACGAACTGGTGTCTTGGCTCCATCGTGTTCATCGTCGCCAGCTGGCCGGTCGCGAGCAGATCGGCGCCAGTCGTCGCGGTCGCCACCGGGCTGGGCGCCACTGCGACGGCGATCATCGGATACCTGCAGTCGGAGCGGGTGTTGCGTCCGGTGGCCGTTGCCGCTCTGCGTGGCGGCGTGCCGGAGAACTTCCGCGCACCCGGCGTCATCCTGCGCCAGGTGCTGACGTGGGTGCTGTCCACCGGCGTGCCGGTGCTGACTATCGTGTTGGCGCTGGTGGCCAGCAAGTTCGAAATCCTCAGCGCGCCGGCCGAGCGGCTGACCACACCGATCCTGATACTCGCCCTCGCTGCGTTGGCCATCGGCTTGGCCGGCACCATGCTGGTTGCGATGTCGATCGCGGACCCACTGCGCCAGTTGCGGTGGGCCCTTGGCGAAGTGCAGCGCGGTAACTACAACGCGCACATGCAGATCTACGATGCCAGCGAATTGGGTCTGCTACAGGCCGGATTCAACGACATGGTGCGCGATCTCGCCGAACGGCAGCGGCTGCGTGACCTGTTCGGCCGCTACGTCGGTGAGGACGTGGCCCGCCGCGCCCTGGAGCGCGGCACCGAGCTCGGCGGCCAGGAGCGCGACGTCGCAGTGCTTTTCGTCGACCTCGTGGGGTCGACGCAACTCGCGGCGACCATCCCGGCGTCGGAGGTCGTCAGCCTGCTCAACGAGTTCTTCCGTGTCGTGGTCGACACCGTCAATCGCCACGGCGGCTTCGTCAACAAATTCCAGGGCGACGCGGCGCTGGCCATCTTCGGTGCACCGATCGAGCATCCCGACGCCTCCGGTGCCGCCCTGGCCGCGTCCCGTGAGCTGCACGACGACCTGATAAACGTCTTGGGTGAAACCGATTTCGGCATCGGGGTGTCCGCGGGCCGCGCCATCGCCGGGCACATCGGCGCTCAGGCCCGCTTCGAGTACACGGTGATCGGCGACCCCGTCAACGAGGCCGCGCGCCTCACGGAGCTCGCCAAGCTGGAGCAGGGCCACGTACTGGCGTCGGCGATCGCGGTCAGCGGCGCGCTCGACGCCGAGGCGCTCTGCTGGGATGTCGGCGAGATCGTCGAACTGCGTGGCCGTACGGCGCCCACCCAGCTGGCCCGACCGTTGAACCTGGTGTCGCCCAGCGAGGTTAGCGATATCGACGACGCCCGAAGTGACGTCTCCAGCTAGCTAGGCAGCATCGTGACCGAGAGCGATGTGCCCGCGTGTGGGCGGTGTGGTTCGACCGCCACACAGGCCACATCGACGCGCCTCTCGTTCCGCGCTCACGGAAAAGACGACCTGACGAGCGGCAGCGGACCACAATAGCGGTGATGGTTCTCGGCGAGGTGAGCGTGGTCTTCTTTCGGCGGGGTTGGTGTCGGCCGGCCTTGCGGGTGCGGTCCTGATGGTCTGCTCGTATTGCGGTGCAGATGTGGATCGCAGCGGCGTGTGCGAGAAGTGTGGCGCGACGCGTGAGAACGTCAAGTTAACCGGATGGCGCCCCGACCCGACTGCCCGACATGAAGGCCGCTACTACGTCGCTGGACGCCCCACCAATCGGGTCCGCAACGGTAGATCCGAGACTAGTGACCCCGCCGGCGGCAAGCTGCTGCCCGACTACATCGACGTCCCCGCCCGCGGCAGGATGAGCATTCGGACATCGTGGCTCGGCACCGGGGTGGGAGCCGCGGTCATCGTGGTGTCAGCGCTCGTGTTTTGGGCGATGCACTACCCGCACCGTGGTCCGTCGGAATCGCCCGAGGCTACCTACCTCTCGACCCTGCAAGATGCAGGTCTGGAGAGCCAGTTCAACTCCGATGCCAATGCGATTGCCCACGGCAGGCAGGTGTGCCGGCAACTCGACGACGGCGGGGCGCAGCAGGGTCTCCCCGCAGACAAGATCGCCGTCGAGATCTTCTGCTCACGATTCGCCGAAGGCTTTCACGTTCTCGAAACGGCCACTGTGAGAGGAATATTCGTGCTGACCCAGGGCGACTCGGATGCATTGATCGGCTCGATCGCATCGGACGGGACGTCCTGCCACGGCGTGAACGGATACTCTGATATCGACCGCAACACCCAACTTGTCGTGAAGAACGGCAAAGGTGAAATCCTGAACACCACGACGCTCGGAGAGGGTCATGGCGACGACCGGACCTGCACGTTCTCCTTCAGCTTTCCGATCACGGAAGGTCAGGATCGCTACGTCGTCTCGGTGAGCCATCGCGGCGAATTCACCTACGACTTCTACCAACTAGCCGACCAGGGCGTCCAAATCCGCCTCGGTCACTAGGAGCGCATCGACAGACGTCGGCTAGGCCTTTTTCGCAGCCTTCTTGGCGGGTGCCTTCTTCTTGGCTGGCGCCTTCTTCGTCCGCTTGACCGGGCCTCGCGCGCGGCGGTCGGCCAGCAGCTCGGCGGCGCGCTCGTCGGTGATCGACAGCACGTCGTCGCCCTTGCGCAGGCTGGCGTTGGTCTCACCGTCGGTGACGTAGGGCCCGAATCGGCCGTCCTTGATCACCATTGGCTTGTCGGTCGCAGGGTCGGTTCCCAGTTCCCGCAGTGGCGGCGTCGACGCGCGTTGCCCCGCACGGCGTTTCGGCTCCGAGTAGATCTTCAGCGCCTCGTCGAGCGTGATGTCGAACATCTGATCTTCGGTCGCCAGGGAGCGAGAGTCGGTGCCGCGCTTGAGATACGGGCCGTAGCGGCCGTTCTGTGCGGTGATCTCTTCGCCGGTGTTCGGATCGGCGCCGACGACTCTGGGCAGCGACAGCAGCCGCAGCGCATCCTCCAGCGTCACCGTCTCCAGATCCATCGTCCTGAGCAACGAGCCGGTGCGCGGTTTGGGACCGGTCGGCTTCTTACCCTTCTTGGCCGGGGCGCCGTCCTCCGGCTCTTCCGGCTCGGGCAGCACCTCGGTCACGTACGGACCGTAACGGCCATCCCTGGCAAGGATCTCGTGTCCGGTCACCGGGTCGACACCCAGCGAACGACCCTCTTGCGGTGTGGAGAAAAGCTTTTCGGCCAGCTCGAGCGTCAGCTCATCGGGCGTCAGCGAGTCGTTGAGGTTGGCCCGCTGCGGCTTCAGCTCTCCAGCCTCGCCGTCCGCATCAGCCACCATGCGCTCCAGGTACGGGCCGTTCTTGCCGACACGCACGTAGATCGGCCGGCCCTCTTCGTCGTCAAACAGCCTGATGGAGTTGACTTCTCGAGCGTCAATGCCCTCAAGGTTCACGCCGACGAGCTTCTTCAACCCACCCGAGCGCGCGATCGAGTTCTCGACCCCGTGCTCGCCACCGAAGTAGAAATTGCTGAGCCAGTTGGTGCGATGCTCGTGGCCGGCGGCGATCTCATCGAGCTCGTCTTCCATCGCCGCGGTGAAGCCATAGTCGACCAGCCGACCGAAGTGCTGCTCCAACAGGCCGGTGACGGCGAACGCCACCCACGACGGGACCAGCGCGCTGCCCTTCTTGTGGACGTATCCGCGATCCTGGATGGTCTTGATGATCGATGAGTACGTCGAAGGCCGGCCGATGCCGAGGTCTTCCAGCGCCTTGATCAACGACGCTTCTGTATAGCGCGCCGGCGGCGAGGTAGTGTGCCCGTCGGCGGTCAGCTCCTTGGCGTCGACCCGCTGACCCTGTTCGAGCTGGGGCAGCCTGCTCTCAGCGTCGTCGGCTTCACCGCCGGAGAAGTCATCAAGGCTCTCGACATAGGCCTTCAGGAAGCCGGAAAAGGTGATGGTCCGGCCGCTCGCAGCGAACACAACCTGTTGCCCGTCGCTGGACGCCCCTGAGATGCGCAGCGAAAGCGTCGTGCCGCGCGCATCGGCCATCTGCGAGGCCACCGTGCGCTGCCAGATGAGCTCGTAGAGCCGAAACTCGTCGGTGTCCAGCTGGCTGTGCAGCTGGCCAGGAGTCTGGAACACGTCACCGGCGGGCCGGATGGCCTCGTGGGCCTCCTGCGCGTTCTTGACCTTGCGGGTGTACTGCCGCGGCGTCGGGTGCACGTACTCCTCGCCGTAGAGCTGGCGGGCCTGGTTGCGCGCGGCTTCGATCGCCGACCCCGACAGCGTCGTGGAGTCGGTACGCATATAAGTGATGTAGCCGTTCTCGTACAGCCGCTGCGCGATGCTCATCGTGCGCTCGGATGAGAACCGAAGCTTGCGCCCGGCCTCCTGCTGCAGCGTCGACGTCATGAACGGCGCGTACGGCCTGCGGGTGTAGGGCTTCTGCTCGACCGACGAAACCGCCAGTTGCGCGCCGCGCAAGCCCGTCGCAAGCGTCGATGCTGCGGCCTCGTCGAGCACCAACACCTCGTCGGGCTTCTTGACCGCTCCCAGCGAGTCGAAATCGCGTCCGGTGGCCACCCGCCGCCCGTCGACGGAGTTCAGCTTGGCCGTGAATGTGGGCGGGGACGCCTGTGCGTTCGAGACGCTGGCATCGAGTTCGGCGGTCACGTCCCAGTAACCGGCGCTGCGGAACGCCATCCGCTCGCGCTCGCGCGACACGATGATGCGGGTCGCGACCGACTGCACCCGCCCCGCGGACAGCTTCGGCGCGACCTTCTTCCACAGCACGGGGCTGACCTCGTAGCCGTAGAGCCGGTCAAGGATGCGGCGGGTCTCCTGCGCGTCGACGAGATCGTTGTCCAGGTCGCGCGGGTCTTCGGCGGCGGCGCGGATGGCCGGCTCGGTGATCTCGTGGAAAACCATCCGCTTGACCGGGATGCGCGGCTTGAGCGTCTCGAGTAGATGCCAGGCGATGGCCTCGCCCTCGCGGTCGCCGTCAGTGGCGAGGTAGAGCTCGTCGACGTCCTTGAGCAGGTCCTTCAGCTCGGCGACGGTGCTCTTCTTCTCGGGACTGATGATGTAGAGCGGTTCGAAGTCGGCATCGACGTTGACGCCAAGGCGCGCCCATGGCTCGGACTTGTACTTGGCGGGGACATCGGCCGCGGCGCGGGGCAGGTCGCGGATGTGCCCACGCGAAGACTCGACAATGTAGTTGGAGCCCAGGTAGCCAGCTATTTTGCGCGCCTTGGTAGGCGACTCGACTATGACGAGCCGCCGCACGTTTCCGTTGCGACCGGTGCCGCGGTCCCCGTCAGCCACCTCTACTTACGCTCCAATTCTCGTGTTGCCACCCGAATGCCGGATGTATACCTCGCCGGTTGATCCGGACCCGCTGGCAACTGACAATTTCGCACCCCGCGCCAGCCGACGCAAACTGGCCCCCCCGTTGCGGCCCGTCAGATCCGGGGCCAATGCTCAAACGCTTCGACACTCCCTGGGGGTTCCCCCACGTTCTCTACCAGGCGCGTTAACCGTCGGCGCCCGCTGATCCGCAGAGCGGGATGCGACCCTCTTGTGCCGATCAATGTCGGGGCTATCCCCACCCGCATCATCGCCGACGCCAGCGCCGCATGCGTGTCGGGGGCGTGCGGATCCAGGCCCAGCAAGTACCGATCGGCCTCGGGTGTGCCCGCGGCGAGCGTCCAGGCCCGCATTTCGCGGGGCCCGGGTAGCCACTGCGGTGGCACGGTCTTGACCGCCCCGAGGGTCCAGTTGCGGGCGATGACCACCAGCCGCGGGTCGACGGTGGTGCGCACCAGCGGGTTGTTCTCGTCAGTACGGGCGATCTCCGGCTGCAGGCCGGCCTCGGTGATCATCTCGGCGAGGCCCTCGGCGCGCCACAGCCGATCCACGACCACAGACAGCCGTGCGCCATCTCCGACCAGCACTACCTGGCCGGGCGCGGCCAGGATCCCGGTCAGGTCGGCGACCGCGGGCGGCACCGACTCGGCCGAGAAGAACGACAGCTGGCTCACGGAGTCGACAGTAGGCCAGTGGTGCCGCACGGATGGGCCGCCGGGCCGCGATGGCCCCAAAACGAAAAAGCCCCCGCGCTGTCCGTTACCCGAACGGCGCGGGGGGTTTCGTCAAGCGCGATTACTCAGACGGCGCGAACGCCCGTGGCCTGTGGGCCCTTGGGGCTCTGGCCGACCTCGAACTCGACCTTCTGGTTCTCTTCCAGGGTGCGGAAGCCGCTGCCCTGAATTTCCGTGTAGTGGACGAAAACATCCGCGGACCCGTCCTCCGGGGCAATAAAGCCGAAGCCCTTCTCCGCGTTGAACCACTTCACAGTTCCCTGTGGCATCTCTCGTACTTTCCTTCTCTTCTTACC
>Ga0075364_10001816_pt1 | contig 11821 bp, 10 predicted proteins | sample EndMetdeltDD1764_FD_71517 | JGI IMG/M metagenome (GOLD analysis project Ga0075364, IMG submission 71517) | Populus endosphere microbial communities from Tennessee, USA - Endosphere MetaG P. deltoides DD176-4 | ecosystem: Host-associated > Plants > Roots > Endosphere | place: USA: Tennessee... | reverse complement strand
ACCGGCAGCAGATCGACCAGCCGGTCGGCTAGTCCCATCAGGTCGTCGGCGAGATCGGGACAGGCGAAGGCCAGACTCTTGATACAGCCGCGTTCGAACCCGGCGTTGTAGGCGATCACCGCGCCGGTCGGCGGCAGCGCGAGCAAGGCCTGGGCGCAGGCGCGCCGCGGATCGTTGCCGGACAGGTCGAGGAACGCTTGCTCGATGCGGGTACCATCGGCCTGTTCGACCTGCGCCGAGAACTGGAACGGCACTGCCTGATAGGGGCTGGTGCCGACCCAGCGCGGCATGACGAACCCGATGGTCTCGAAGTCGAGCCAGGTGCGCGGGAAGGCCCAACTGTCGATCACGCCGCGCGCGGCCTCGGCGTCGTGCCAGGGCGTGCCGCTCACGGTCGCATCGAACACCCGCTGATGCGTGGCGCTGACCAGCTTCTCGCGCGGCAGCTCGAACAGATCATGGATCCCCTGCTCGAGCCACTTCTTGCCCGCGCCGCCCGGCAGCACGGTCACTGGCCAGTCCGGTCCTTCCGGGAGGCCGGTGCTGCAATGGCCGGTGAACCCGCAAGCGAACGGCGCCGTACAATGCGCACCGGGCGCGATGTCGGGCTCGTCGCCGTCGAGCATCGCCGCGGCCTCGGCGACCACCGTCGCTCGCCCCGCCATGATCGGGCGGATGTGCTCGAGCAGCGAGACCTGCTGGAATAGCCCGCGATAGTTGTCCTCGGCTCGCAGCTCGAACGCGGTGTCGACATGGGCGATCTGCGCGCCGACCAGCTCGAGGCCGCATCCCTCGATCACCCAGGCCTGCGTGGCGAGATCGCCGAGATGATAGGCTTTGACCCCGCTCGTGCTCTTGACCTCGACAATCCGCCAGCCATGGCCGACGACGGGTTCGAGCACGTCGGCGCGGATCAGCACGCCCTCGTGCGCGAATGTTGCCTCGAACAGGGGCCGCGTCGGATCGGCGGCCATAGCTGCTCGGGTCGCTTCGATTGCGGTGCCAAGTCCGTTCTCGGCACTGATCATCACGCCGCCGGGCCGCTGCCGGCAAGCCTCGGCACCGATGGCGTCGCCAGCGGCGAACCGGGCCTGGGCGTTGTCATCGCGTTCGAGCAGCTCGGGCCGATGCACCTCCAGCCACAGCTTGCGCGGGCATTGCTCGTAGGCGGTCACGCGAGACTTGGAGAGGCCGGCCATGGTTGCGTTCAGGCGTCCTGCTGGAGCTGGCTTTCGTAGGTCTTGATCAGATCCCTGATGGCATCGATCCAGGCATCCTTATGCGCCGGCAGCAGGCTGGAGACCAGTGGTGCCGACTTGCCGTTGGTGGTGAGCCAGATGCCGTCGTGGCTGGCGACCTTGCCGCCGATGCAGTCGGCGAGCCGCTGCGCATAGGCCATGGCGACGGTCTCGCCAACGGCCCAGTTGACCGGGTTGGTCCAGAGCTGGCCGTTCCGGGCGATGTAGCCGACGTTGAGCGGCTTCTTGGCTTCGGCCAGATCGACCTTGAGGTTGAGGCTGTTGGCGAACTCGGGATAGACGCCGAGTTCGGCGGCCTCGGCGAGGAACGCCTTGATCGCGGCGGGAAGGGCGGGGTCCTTCTTGGCCAGCTCCTCGTAGAAGATGGCCTCGGTGATCGTCTTGGGCGCAGTGCTGGCCTTCGCTTGCGGCGGCTCGATGACAGGCGCGCCGTCCCTGAACGTCAGCACGCCCCGGTCGATCATCACCGTCTGCGCCAGGGTGTGCGGCACGGCGATGATGTCGCCGTCGGCCGGACCCCGGTAGGTGCGGACCTCGACCAGTGCGAGCGTGAACTGCGCCATCATGTGATGCTGGACCAGCTCGGCGAGCGCTTCGGTCTCCTCGCGGATGCCGTCGCCGACCGCGAGCACCAGCATGCGGCCGCGCTTGAGGTTGCGCGAGACCGCATCGAAGAAGGCGGCTTCGCTCAAGGCATCGGGATGATCGGCAACGAGGGCATACAATGTCGGCGCCGCCAGCCCGGCCTTCTTCACCGCGCTTTCCAGCTCGGCATAGCTCATCGCCATCAGCGCGGCGACATAGTCGAGCGCTTGGGCCAGCACCTTGCGGCGCGCCTCGACGTTGCGCCACAGCTTCGTCTCGACCAGCACGAGATCGCCGGTCGGGGTGACGTAGAAGTTGTCGATGATGCCGTGCGCGCAGACGATCTCGCGCGCGACCGACACCGGGGTGCCGAAGGCCGGCTCGATCTGGGCGATGGGCAGGATCTCGGGATGGGCGTGGATCAGATCCTGCAGCCAGGCTTCGGTGTAGGTCCCGCTCTCGGCCAGTGCGATCGGATGGAGCCGGTGCTTGCCGCCGTCCTGCGTGATGAGGAAAGGTGTCCCCATCGCCTTGCGGGGATGAGCGCTGCTCAGCGGCATGCGCCTGCCCTTGTGGTGTCGCCCGCGCTCACTTGGTGAGCACGATCTTGCGGGTCTCGCCGCCGCCGACCGTCACCCGCTGCATGAGGTCGCCGCCCTGGACCAGCGCGACGTCGCGCATCGGGATGTTCCAGACGACCGAGGCGGTCACGAAATACGCGCCGTCGGGCAGGCCCTCGAAGCTGAATGTACCCTGCGCATCGCAGACCGAGCGCCGGACAGTCCGGTTGTACTCGGGATAGGGTGCCGGCGCAGTCAGGTTGCTGGCCGGGAAATAGCCGCTGTCGCCGCTGCCGAAGCTGATCGCCATGCGCTCGCGCGCATAGGGCGTCTCGGGGATCAGCTCGACCAGCAGACCCGCGCAGGTCTTCACATCGCCGACCATCGTGCGCATCAGCGCGCTGCCCGAGATGGTGTTCTTGCCTGGCCGCGTCGACCATGCGGCATCGGCGGCGTTGAACGGTATTGTCGCTTGGCGCAGGTATCGCGGCGCGGGCATGGTCGAGGCACAGCTCGCCAGCATCATCGCCGTGGCAAGCACCGTGGTGCGCAGGATAGTTCGGTTGGTCATTGGCAAGACGTTGCTCCCTGTTGCGCGACGCTTTGCCGGTGGCTCCCGCGTCGCTCCTATGTCCTCTCGGGGCGACGGCCGAAGCCGGATGTTAGTAACCTGATCGCTAGAACAGGCGCATGCGCCTTTACCGTTGCCGGCTGGACATGCGCGCATGCCACCCGGCCTCCGAATTTCGGTGACCGAGTCTAGCGAGTGGGGTTACTAAGCCCCACCTTCGGGCTTTCACCGAAGGCACGGGCAAATTGCTCGATTGGCGGACGAAGACAAGTCGAATGTCGAGCTGTGGCCGGATCAGCGTGGCAATTTTGCCATTGGCCGCCAAATCCTGGAGCATGCGCGGGGCAGTCCGGACGGGCACTACCGAGATCGAGCGGAATTTGGCGAGGATCGGCCGGCTGTCGTTATGCGCGCTGCGACGGAGCTTATGTCGGCTTTGTTGGACGTTCCGGAACGTCCGCTGCAGTGACGCCACATAGCAAAAACTGCCTTCCGTTCAGCTTGTTACCACATTCACGATGGGAGAGGAGCGCGGGTCGCTTGGTGAATCAAGGTCATGTCTGAGAGTCAGCATGATTTAAGCGCTAGATTGATCTTAGTTCGTTTGGCAAAGCGCTTTCAATGAAATCGCCAGAACCGCAAATGACCAGGGCTGAGGACCAGGAAACGAGGCACATCGACGCCAAACAGCTCTACAGTCGTTATGCAGCGAGCCTTGTCCCTGTGATCAGCGTGGACGCGGACGGCGATGAAGGAATCGGGTCGGCATTTCACGTTGGAGATGGTGCGTTCGTGACTGCCCGCCATGTCGTCGAAGGCAAGCGGTCCTGCCACGTCGAGCTTGATACTCGTCGGTTGCTCGCGCTAGCCCTGTCCGATGTTCGCCCGACAACGTCATTCGAGAACGATAGAATTTTCCCGATCGATACCAAGGTCCACCCAGACGCTGACAACGACGTTGCCGTGTTCTCTGTGCCGGACCTTTCGGGCCTTCCCGCGGTAACCCTCGGAGGGCACCTCGACGATTGGATCAACGACGAGGCCTTCATCCTGAATGAAATCCTTGTGCTCGGCTTTCCGCCGATCCCGCTGTCTAAGCGCAACGTGCTGGTGGCGATGAGGGCACAGATTAACGCGGTCGTCGACTTGGTCACCGCCAGGCACGTACACTTCATCGCGTCGGCAACCGCGCGCGGCGGCCTGAGTGGAGGCGTCGCTTTGTCGGAATGGGGAGTTGCGCTGGGCGTCGTAACGTCGAGCCTGCTCAAGAACGGCCAACCCGAGGAACTGGGTTATCTTACGATATTGAGCGTAGAACCGATCCTAGAATGCCTGGCACATCATCGCCTGATGCCGCGGGAGTGCGTCGAACTCTGGGACGGCTTGTTCACGGCGCAGACCGAGTATTTTGGCGTGCCAGAGAAAAAGTGGGCACATTCCTGGATCGAAGATGATCGGGATGGGCATCGCGCGCGCATTAGCTTCGCGACTCCGGATGACATCGCATGCGCCCAAATCAAGAACCTACTGGCGTCCCGCGGCGATTTCACCGAAATCTCGCAACCGCCAAAGGTCGTCAACCATTGCTGGCTGTTCAACGGCGACTATCGCGATTCAGAGAAGCCTCTCGCGCAGGTTCGCGAGTCGCTCCGCAACATACTCCTTGCTCGCGGCTATCAGACGGTCGTGACACCAGGTGTAACTGCCCACACGCTTGAGTCGCCGCCCTCACTTGCGGACATCCTCGACGCTGGGTCAACGTTGAGACGGCCACCTGACGCCGCGGAAGCTGACTGTTAATCCGCACATGAGATCGAAGCCCTGTGCACGGTGGCGAGATGGCGCAACTACCGACGTAACGGCGCGGCAGGGCGGCTGCGCAACCGTGACGCCATTGCAAATGTTCCATGTTTGTTCTACATGCGATCAGGTGAGCCGAGCGACTTTCTCGTTGCGCGGCGGTGCACTTTGCGTCTTATTTTGATCCGGGGAGTTTATCGCGGATGAGCCAGTCGTCATTGTGGAGCGTAGGCGACCGCAGCAATCCCATTTCCGCGCCCATCGACGCAGCACTCGAGATCGGCGCTTATGAGGCGCTGTGGTGTGAGCATAACGCGAGTTTCAAATCGATCGCCCAACGTTTTCGCGGATCCCCCGGATCGCGTCCTTCGCATCTCGTACCCGAAAGCGAAGCGCGCGAAGTCGGCGGTCGCGTGCTTGCCAAGCTGCGCGAGCGCACGCGCCAACGGTTCGACATCCGCATCCATGGCGAGTGGGAATACCCCGAACGGCTGCGCGACGCCGCAGATCCGGTTGAGTTGCTCTACATCCAAGGCGATTGGGACCTTGTGACACTGCCGGCCGTGGCGGTGGTCGGGACGCGTAAGCCGACGCCAGAGGGTATTGAGCGCACCCAAACCCTTGCCTATCGCCTCGTGCAGGACGGTTTCACGGTAGTCTCGGGTCTTGCCGAAGGCGTCGATACCGCCGCGCATACCGCCGCGATCGCGGCCGGTGGCCGCACGATCAGCGTGATCGGCACGCCGCTCGGAAAGGTCTATCCAAAAGCCAACGCCGCTTTGCAGGAACAAATAGCACGCGATCATCTTCTGATCAGCCAAGTTCCAGTGCTGCGTTACGACGCACAGGATTTCCGATCGAACCGGTTCTTCTTCCCGGAGCGCAACAAGTTGATGTCGGCGCTGGCCCAGGCGACGATTATCGTTGAGGCTGGCGAGACCTCGGGAACCTTGGTTCAGGCGCGCGAAGCATTGCGCCAGGGCCGCAAGCTGTTCATCATGAACAGCTGCTTCGAACGGAAGGATCTCACCTGGCCGGCGCGGTTCGAGGAACAAGGGGCGATCAGGATTCACAATTATGCCGACGTTAGACGCGAGTTGGTCGCCGCAGATCCGGAAAATCGGTGATCTCGAACGGCAGGACCACTGGTACCTAACGGAAGAGCATGATTGCCATTTCTTCGGAGAATATACGGCACGGGGGGGCTACAGCCACAGCTCCACCAACCAGATCATCGCTAACATCAAGAAGAAGCCGAGCCTGCGAGGCACGGCCCAATGGAACTATAAAGTCCGCGACATGCAGCGCGTGGCCGCGGCTGTTCGCGGTGCGATCAACCCGCAATCCTTCGGCATCGTCACGCTAGTCCCGATACCGCCTTCGAAACTGCGCACGGACACGGACTATGACACGCGGATGGCCGTTATCGCGCGACTGGTATCGCCGGAGGCGGATGTACGGGAGCTGATCGACACAATCACACAAAGGAATTCGCTGCATGAGAGTGAGCGCCGCCTTACACCGCCTGAATTGATGGCTACGCTCGGCATCAACGAGGCGTTGTGCGCGCCCGCGCCCCAGAACATTCTATTAATCGACGATGTCATCACTACGGGATGCAGCTTCGTGGCATGCCGCACACTGCTCAGCGTCAGATTCCCAGGTGTGCCGATCTCGGGGATTTTCGCAGCGCGCCGCGCCGTCGATCATGCAGCTGCTTTCGGGGCGTTCGATATCGGCGATCTCTAAACGCGGCCACGCCCAGCCAATATCGGATGCCACCACGTCTTCGCGTGGTCGGCAGTCATTTTTGTTAAGTCTTTAACGAAGGCCAATTGCGAATGCGCAACGGAACAGCTTAAATATCTGTGGTGCACGGCAAATAAGCATCACCGTGCGCCGCTGGTCAGAGCAGACATGAGGTTGAGGGGTGCAACTGCACGCGCTGTGTTATTATCGGTCAAAAAGCGAGGATTGGACCGACCCCTGGACGGATCGGCACTACCTCGCGAGAAACCTCGTTAAAGGTGTCAAACGCTCTGTCTTTGGCGGTTTTTCGCTGTTGCCGTTGCTCAATGGCAAGTTCAAACGTCTCGACAACACGCCCGCTGGGCAAAAGGTCGCGATGAACTATGTTTCTCAGTATCTGCTAAAACGCCTCAAGGATGCGGGTTATGCTTCGGCTCATATCGTACCGATCCCAGCTTCGGGTCACGTCGATCCCAAGGTCGAATTCACCGGAGGGCGCATTGCGTCCGCGATCCAAGAGCGTGACCCCGCCTTCCAAGCAACGCCCGTTCTCTATTTCGACAAACCTCAGCCAAAAAGCGCTGCGGTTGGCGGCCGAAACAGCTTAGAAATAGAATCCCACTTGCGAAGTACCAATCTCGCGGACCTCGAAAATGTCGTGCTACTTGACGATGTGATGACAAGCGGCGCGCATCTGCGGGCGGCCGCACGCTACTTGGCAAAGAAGGGCATAGACGTTGAGGATGCTTTTGTCGTTGGTCGGACCATATGGCATCCTAAGCCCAGCATGTTCAAGTGCGATGCAGAGGAACTATGCGCTTAAACGTCATCATACTGATTACAGAATGCGAATAGAAGCGCGTGGATTATACTTTTCTAACAAGACCGGTCTTTCGATTTCCGCTGGGGAGCGGCGGCTTTGTTTACGGATAAGGACCGTGGCGAAACAAGCTACGCACCACCGTTCCGGTCTGACGTTGGAAGGCAGAATCTTGGCATAAACGCGCATCCGATCCAGCCTCGGACCAGGAGAAGTTACACCGTCACTCCCTTGGGAGGTCTGGATCAGCTCTTCTTAGCGCCGCCCCAATTCTGACTGCGAACCAAGCCGCGTCCAAGCGCTTTGGCGAAACGCCGATAGTCACCATTCTCGAATTGCCACCGCCCCGCGACGATAGCCGAGTTCACGCCGGCGGCTCGAGCTACGCGGACTAGATCATCGGTTCCCCAATCGGGCGACGCCTCGGCCTTCCAGATATCGAGGGGGACGAGCGAGTTTCTCGCGAACTCGTCCGCCTCGGCCTCCATACCGTCAGAACTCTTGAGATCGAGGTCATCCAGGATGAGCGAAGTGCCGTCGCCGAGATGCGATAGCGCATGGCACAGCTCGTGGAGGAGAGTGAACCAGAAGTTATCTAGACGGTCATGACGTAAAGTGAGCGCGATCACCCGGACACCGTCAGGACGGCAAAACGCAGCCCCATCGAGATAGGTGCCCGGAAGGTGCTCTAGCACGACGAGCACGATGCCGAGCTTCGCCAGCTCTTCCCGAGCCCGGATCGGACCATCGCCATGAACGCTCAACTTCGCGATCGCCCGACCGATATCCTTGGGCTTCGCCAGTCTCTTCGGCTTCGCGACTGCTACCTTCTCCGACATGATCCTGACGGCCGCGAGCCAGCCGGTTAGAGCGGCTTGGTCGGTCTTCGCGTTCGTGCGTTCGGTCCGCGTCTTGCGCAGGAGCGCCATCGCCTCCTGAGGACCGAATGCTCGAGTCAAGAACGTCTCGAAGGTCTCCTTCGCCTTCATGAGGCCGAGCGTCTTCAGCTTCTTCATGGCCGCCGTAGAAGGCACTCGAGGCTTCGAGACGGCCTCCGGTTTTTCGGGCGCGATGAGTGAAACGGCCGGTATGCCGAGATGCCGATGCAGTGCGCGGATCATGTCGAGCGTCAGCGAGCGCTTGCCGGAAAGTATCTCGGAAACGCGTGACCGGGAGCCCAGTATCGGCTCGAGTTGCTTGGCAGTGATACCGCCGTGCTCCATCCTGAATCGGATTGCTGCGATCGGCGTGGGCTGACCCAGCTCAAAGCGAGCCCGCTCATATTGCTCGATCAGGGCGGTCCAGACTTCCAACTTGTCGAGCGAGGCTCTGTCCGATTTGGCGATCAGCTCCGCGGCGATCGCCTGGGCCTTGGCATACTGCGCCTCGGTTTTTAGGGCAGCGAACGTCACGACCGCCTACCCTTGCTCGCGCGTTTGCTGCCGTTCCATTCCACGGTCGATCCTGCGAATTCCACCAAGGCAATCCCCAATTCATACTGGATAGCGACTACCGCGCAATGTCGGTCGTCGAGGTCGATGATCAGGCGATGATCGGAGAGCCTGGCACGCGGAAACGCGCCCGCCGCCTCGGCGGCCGACAGCCATTCGGCGGCCTCTAGTTCGGCGGCGAGCGCACGAACGTCATCACGCAGTGCCGCGGCCGCGGACTGCGCGAGCGTGAACAGCGCGGATTTGCCGATCAGCCTCATCAGTCCATCGCATAGCGGTCGGCAGTGCACAAGCAAAATTGTTCCCGTCCTGGGAGCGAGGTGTTGCGAATCGGGACGGAGTGTGAAATGTTAGACCTCGTTCCCATAATGGGAACGAGGTTCATGGAGGCCCACAGAATGACCGTTACCAGCGACACCAGCCTCACCGCCCGTCAGGAGCACCACATCGAGGTGGCCGGCCTCGACCTCGTCTTCCGCCAGGTCCCACTGGCCGACCTGACGCCGACGGGCCACCAGATCGCCCACGCGGCCGGCGCGCGTCCGCCGGATTCCGCCGTAGTCCTGCGCCTGCTCGACGATGGCGATCTCGACCTCGTCCGTCCCGACGAGGTCCTCGACCTGACGCGCGACGCGGGCCGCTTCATCGTCGCGCCGGCCGACCACGTCTCCCTCTTCACGGTGGAAGGCGAGCGCTACGAATGGCCGGGCGGCGTGATCAGCGGCGCCGCTGTCCGCCGGCTGGCCGGTGTGCTGGAGGACAAAACGCTCTACCTCCAGCGTGTTGATCAGCCCGATCTCGAGATCCTCCCCGCGGACCTGGTCGACCTGGACCGCGCAGGCATCGAGGCCTTCATCGCAGTTCGCAAGTCCTGGGACCTCCAGGTGCAGGGCGTCGTGATCACCCTCGGGACCTCGAACGTCATCGCGCGCGAGGCCATCGGCCTCGCCGGCTTCGACCCGAACAAGCCGTGGCAGATTTTCCTGAAGGTCAAGGGCGAGGCCAAGCGCCCGATCGGTATCGACGAACTGATCGACTTGACCGCGCCGGGGATCGAGAAGCTCCGTCTCATGCCCAAGGTGATCGACAATGGCGAGGCCCCCGCGGGGCCGCGCCGGCACTTTGCCATGCTGGCCGAGGACGAGGCCTACCTCCACCAGGTGGGCCTCAAGTGGGAGGCGGTCGTCGACGGCGACCGCCGGTGGCTGCTCATCCGCCGCTACCCGCTCCCCGCCGGATTCTCCACCTCGAAGAGCGACATCGCGCTCGAACTGCCGCCGACCTATCCCCAGGCGCAGATCTACGGCTTCTACGCCTTCCCGCCGATCGCCCTGTCCAGCGGACGCGAGATCCCCAGCACCCAGCTGCGCGGCACGATCGACGGCAACGAATACCATGGCTGGTCGCGCTACCGCCCAAACCAGGCGTGGGATCCCGACAGCGACAATGTCGCCACCCAGCTGACCCTCGTGGACGCCTCGCTGGCAAAGGAAGCCGGCGAATGATCCCGCGCACCACGCTCGCCATGGCCGGCGTCCACCACGGGGTCTCGCGCGTGCACCTCTTCCCCGGGGACGGCCGCGAGGCCGCGGCCGTCCTCCTGTGCGCGCGCGGTCCAGGCCAGCGCGATCGCTACGCCGTGCGCGAGGTGATCACCGTGCCGCACTCGGACTGCACGGTCCGGGAGGCAGACCGTGTGTCGTGGCCTGGAGCCTGGATCGAAACCGCCATCGACCGCGGTGAGCGGGACGACTTAGCGATCGTTCTGCTCCACTCCCATCCGGGCGACATGCTGGGCTTCTCCGACCAGGACGACGCCAGCGATCGCGAGGTCATGCCGGCCATCTTCCAGGCCTACGGCCGGGTCCACGGTTCCGCCGTCATGACACCCGACGGCGCGGTGCGCGCCCGCTTCTACGACCCGTCGATGGCGGTGAACGACGTTGACCTCGTAACGGTCGTCGGCGACGATCTTGACTTCCACTGGCGGCCCGACAGCCCCTTCACCCGGGCGAAGCGTCCGGTCGCCTTCACCAGCGCGATGACCAAGGAACTCGGCGGTCTGACCGCCGTCATCATCGGCGTATCTGGCACGGGATCCATCACGGCGGAGCAGGCCGCGCGCCTCGGCTTCGGACGCGTGATCCTCATCGACTTCGACAGGGTCGAGTTCAAGAACCTTAACCGCATCGTGAACTCGACACTCGACGACGCGAGGCTGGGGATCGTCAAGGTGGCCATGATGGCCGCATCCATCACCGAGTATCGCGGCAACCGCGTCGCCGTCCCGGTAGAAAGCTCCATCGATCGCCGCGAGGCCGTCATCGCGGCCGCGCAGGGAGACGTCCTGTTCTCCTGCGTCGATACGCATCACGGTCGCCAGATGGCGGACCTAATCGCGTCGGCCTTCGTGATGCCCCTGTTCGACATGGGCGTCACCATCCCTGTGCGCACCACCACCGACGGCTTCGCGGTCGGCGACGCCGTTGGCCGGATCGACTACGTCCAGCCCGGCGCCTCGACGCTGCGCTCGCGCGGCGTTTGGACGCCCGCCTCGGTCCGCGCGGAATACCTTGCGATGAACGCGCCCGATCAGCACGCGCAGGAAGTTGCCGACGGCTACATCGACGGCGCCATTGAGGAGGCGCCGGCCGTCATCTCCCTCAACATGCGCGCCGCATCCTCGGCCATGAACGAGTTCCTGGCGCGCGGCTATCCCTTCCGCCTCGACCCGAACCGCCAATATGCCAGGACGATCTTCAGCCTCGCGGGTGGGGACGAGGATCACTATGGCGAGGACGACTTCGAACCCGGCTCCTCCAAGCTGCTGGGGCGCGGCGGCGTCGAGCCGCTTCTCGGCATCCCCGGCCTAGGCACCGGGGAATGAGATGGCGTCGATGGTGGCGGAACGCCCGCGAGTTCCTGACCCCCGCCCGGCGGGCGATCTTCATCGAAGGCGACAGCCTCCCGGCAACGCTGCCGAAGGGTGTCCTAACCATCGCACGGGAGGATGGCGAGCTGTGGAG
>Ga0075364_10001815_pt1 | contig 11831 bp, 8 predicted proteins | sample EndMetdeltDD1764_FD_71517 | JGI IMG/M metagenome (GOLD analysis project Ga0075364, IMG submission 71517) | Populus endosphere microbial communities from Tennessee, USA - Endosphere MetaG P. deltoides DD176-4 | ecosystem: Host-associated > Plants > Roots > Endosphere | place: USA: Tennessee... | reverse complement strand
CGTCACGAGATCGCCCGCCTCATAGGCGCCGGCATCGCGTGACACCGGCAGCGCCGCGCCGGCGCGGCGCTGCCGGTGTCACGCGATGCCGGCGCCTATGAGGCGGGCGATCTCGTGACGTGGATGCTGCCGGGCAACCTTCCGCACATCGGCATCGTCTCCGGCGAGAAGTCCGCTGCAGGCACGCCGCTGATCGTCCACAACATCGGCCGCGGACCGGAGATCGAGGACGCGCTGTTCACGTACCCGATCACCGGGCACTATCGCTACAGGCCGCGCTGATCTCGCGGCCCCACGGCCCCGGCCCCACCACCGCGCTACTCATGGCGTTCGCGGTCCGTGACGCGATCGGGGAACGTCTGCCTGAAGAGCTCCGCCTGGGTGCAGTCGGCGCAGAGCGGACGCCAGTTCGCGATCGCGCGCGACAGGTCCTGCGGGGGTACGTCGTTCCACGGGTGGACCCGCCGCGTCGCGGGGTTCATGAAGCCGGGCTGCAGCGTGATGTGCGAAGGCGGTGCGATCCGCCGGTAGCAGATCGCGCAGCGCTCCTTCGGGAAGAAGCGCGCCGCGATCGTCCTGGGCGCGGTCTCGGCCGGGGCGGTCTCGATCTGGCGCGCGCAGGGCTGGCCGCAGTCCTGGCGTTCCGGCCAGCGCGAGCAGGACGTCAGGCGCACTTCGGTCTGCTCCCACAGGGCGGACGCGACGGCATGCCCGACGTCCACCTTCACCGCAACAGCGGCGCTGGTCTCCGGACAGACGACCAGCCGGGTGCCGCGCGTCCGCGCCCACGTCTGCACGGCGATCGCCAGATACACGAGCAGGACGGCGAGGATGAGCAGCGCGATGAAGAGTGGCGCGGTCATGGTCGGGTACCTCAGCGCTTCGCCAGCGTTTCGTAGAGCGCCCAGCGGGTGTCGATGTCGTGCTGCGCGCCGGCCGCCAGCGCCGCCGCCGCAGCGGGATCCATCTGCTTGAGCACGCGGTAACGGGTCTCTTCGTAGGCGTAGTCGGCGAAGGCGATCTTCGGCGCCTTCGAGTCGAGCGTGAGCGGGAAGGCGCGATCCGCCGCCGCGAGCCGCGGATCGAAACGGAAGAGCGGCCAGTGGCCGCTCGCCACGGCCTTCGACTGCTGCGCGATCCCGTTCCTGACGTCGATGCCGTGCGCGATGCAGTGGGCGTAACCGATGATCAGCGACGGACCGGGATAGGACTCCGCCTCGAGGAAGGCGCGAACCGTCTGCGTGTCGTTGGCGCCCCAGGCGACGTGCGCGACGTAGACGTGTCCGTAGGTCATCGCGAGCAGCGCGAGGTCCTTCTTGCCGGTTCGTTTGCCTGCCGCCGCGAACCGCGCGACCGCGCCTCGCGGCGTCGCCTTCGACGCCTGGCCGCCGGTGTTGGAGTAGACCTCCGTGTCGAGCACGAGGATGTTGACGTCCTTGTCGGAGGCGAGCACGTGGTCGAGGCCGCCGTAGCCGATGTCGTAGGCCCAGCCGTCGCCGCCGACGATCCAGACGGACTTCTTGACGAGGTAGTCGGCGATCTCGATCAGCTCCTGTGCGCGGCCGTGCTCGCGGGCAAGGATGTCCTTGAGCAGCCGCACGCGCAGCCGCTGCGCGTGAATTCCCGCCTCGTCGCGCTGATCGGCGTCGAGGATCTCCGTCGCGAGCCCCTCCGACAGGATCGGCGCCAGCTCGCGGACGAGGGCGCGCGCGCGGGCCGTGTGCTGATCGACGGTCAGCCGCATGCCGTAGCCGAACTCGGCGTTGTCTTCGAACAGCGAGTTGGCCCATGCGGGCCCGCGGCCGTCGTCGTTGCACGTCCACGGCGTCGTCGGCAGGTTGCCGCCGAAGATCGACGAGCACCCGGTGGCGTTGGCGACGACCATGCGATCGCCGAAGAGCTGCGTGGCGAGCTTGAGGTACGGCGTTTCGCCGCAGCCCGCGCACGCGCCCGAGAACTCGAACAGCGGACGGAGGAACTGCGAGCCCTTCACCGAGCCGGCCTTCACGGTGACGCGATCGGGATCGGGCAGGTCGAGGAAGAACTCGAAGTTCAGCCGCTCGGCGTCGCGCAGCGGCGGCTGCGGGGCGAGCACGAGCGCCTTGACGCCCGTGGCCTTGTCCTTGGCAGGGCAGACCTCGACGCACAGGTCGCAGCCGGTGCAGTCCTCCGGCGCGACCTGGATCGTGTATTTCATGCCGTCGAACTCGGCGCCGCGGTAGTCGACGGACTTGAACGACCCCGGCGCGCCGGCCAGCAGGTGCGGCTCGAACGCCTTGACGCGAATGGCCGCGTGCGGGCAGACGAACGTGCACTTGTTGCATTGGATGCAGAGGGCCGCGTTCCAGACCGGGATCTCCGCCGCGATGTTGCGCTTCTCGAAGCGCGACGTGCCCACGGGGAACGTGCCGTCGATCGGCATCGCCGAGACCGGCAGCTCGTTGCCGCGTCCCGCGATCATCGGCATCGTGACGTCGCGGACGAAATCCGGAACGCCGGCGTCGGTGCCGGACCTGAAGGTCCGGCCTACGTCTGACAAGGTCCGGCCGCCGTCTGACGAGGCCCGGCCTGCGTCTCGGCTGGCATCCGACGTGGGCCGGACCTTCAGGTCCGGCAGATCCGCCGTCAGCTCGCCGACGGTAATCTCCGCCATCGCGTCGATGGCCGCGTCGATCGCGCGTTCGTTGGCGGCGACGACGGCGTCTCCCTTGACGCCGTAGGATTTCTTCGCCGCGCGCTTGATGGCGGCGATCGCCTGGTCGCGCGGCAGCACGCCCGACAGGGCGAAGAAGCAGGCCTGCAGAACGGTGTTGACGTGCTTGCCCGTGCCGGCGTCGGCCGCGACTCCTGACGCGTCGATCGTGAACACGCGCAGGTGCTTCTCGACGATCTGACGCCTGGCCGATTCCGGCAGCTGCTCCCAGATCGCGTGCGCCGCGTACGGGCTGTTCAGCAGGACGGTCGCCCCCGGCGCCGCATGCGCGAAGACGTCGGTCCGCCACAGGAGGCCCCACTGGTGGCAGGCGACGAACCGTGCCGCGTCGACGAGGTAGGTCGATCGAATCGGCGCGGGCCCGAACCGCAGGTGAGAGACGGTCATCGACCCCGACTTCTTCGAGTCGTAGACGAAGTAGCCCTGCGCGAAGAGGTCGGTCTCGTCGCCGATGATCTTGATCGAGTTCTTGTTGGCGCCGACGGTGCCGTCGGATCCGAGGCCGTAGAAGACCGCGGTGACGACGGTCTTGTTCTCGTCGTGCTTTGCGTCTTCCAGTCGCAGGCTCGTGAAGCTGACGTCGTCGTCGATCCCCACGGTGAAGTGGGTTCGCGGCGAGGGCTCGTCGAGCTCGTCGAAGACGGCCTTCGCCATCGCCGGCGTGAACTCCTTCGAGCCGAGGCCGTACCGGCCGCCGATCACGCGCGGGAAGAACGGGAACGGCGCGCTCGCCGTGCTCAGCATCTCGTTGAGCGCGGCGACGACGTCGAGGTAGAGCGGCTCGCCGACCGCGCCCGGCTCCTTGGTCCGTTCGAGCACCGCGATGTGGCGCACGGTCGGCGGCAGCGCGTGGACCAGGTGGTACGCGCTGAACGGCCGGAACAGCCGGACCTTCAGCAGGCCGACGCGCTCGCCGCGCGCGTTGAGCGAGGCCGCGGTCTCGGCCAGCGTCTCCGCCGCCGATCCCATCACGATCACGACGCGCTCGGCGTCGGGCGCGCCTTCGTAGTCGAACAGGCGATAGCCGCGGCCGGTCAGCGCGGCAAGCCGATCCATCGCCGCCTGCACGTGGGCCGGACCGTTCAGGTAGAACGGGTTGACCGCTTCGCGCGACTGGAAGAAGACGTCGGGGTTCTGCGCCGAGCCGCGCAGGACGGGATGGTCCGGCGACAAGGCGCGTCCCCGGTGCGCCGAGACCGCCGTCCGGTCGACCATCGCGGCGATGTCGTCGTCGTCGAGCGCCGCGATCTTCGCGACCTCGTGCGACGTGCGGAACCCGTCGAAGAAATGAAGGACGGGGAGCCGCGACGCGAGGGCCGCCGAGTGGGCGACCAGCGCCAGATCCTGCGCTTCCTGCGGCGTATTCGACGCGAGCATCGCCCAGCCGGTGGACCGGGCCGCCATCACGTCGCTGTGGTCGCCGAAGATCGAGAGCGCGTGCGTGGCCACTGCGCGCGCCGTCACGTGCAGCACGCACGGGAGGAGCTCGCCGGCCATCTTGAACATGTTGGGGATCATCAGGAGCAGGCCCTGGCTCGCCGTGAAGCTCGTCGCGAGCGCGCCCGCCTGCATCGCGCCGTGCAGCGCCCCGGCGGCGCCCCCCTCGCTCTGCATCTCGGCGACGGCGGGCACCGCGCCCCAGAGGTTCGGCCGGCCTTCCGCCATCCACGCGTCGGCCAGCTCGCCCATCGTCGACGAGGGGGTGATTGGATAAATCGCGATGACGTCCGAGAGGCGGTACGCGATACGGGCGGCCGCCTCGTTGCCGTCCACCGTCATCCACCGGGTTTCACGCATGGTCTTCTCCCGGAGTCCGCGTATAGCAACGTGTGTGCGACGCGATTTCAGGCCGGTTTTCCGCCATCACGACGGCGGCCTGCCGGGAATCCGGCAGATGGCGACGCGTCCGCACCTGCCGTTTCACATAAGTGACTCGCATTCCGTGAGATGCCTGCGCGGCATCGGCGTTGCTCTGCCTCCGGTAACGCAAGGAGAGTGCGCGCATGGTCTCCCGCCGCGACTTCGTTCGAATCTGCACGATGGCTGGAGCGGCTGTCGGGCTCTCCGCGGCGGCGGTCTCGCAGATCGTGGAGGCGGCCGCGAAAGGACTGAAGCCGTCGGTCGTCTGGCTGCACTTCCAGGAGTGCACGGGCTGCACCGAGTCGCTCCTGCGCACGTCACACCCCGGCATCGCCGACGTGATCCTCGACCTCGTGTCGCTCGACTATCACGAGACGCTCTTCGCCGCCGCGGGCCACCAGGCCGAGGCCGCGCTGCAGGACACCATCAAGGCGAACGCGGGCAAGTTCATCTGCGTCGTCGAAGGCGCGATCCCGACGAAGGACGGCGGCATCTACTGCCAGATCGGCGGGCGCACGGCCGTCGACATCCTGAACGACGTCGGATCGAAGGCGGGGGCGATCATCGCGATCGGATCGTGCGCGTCGTGGGGCGGCATTCCGTCGGCCGATCCGAATCCGACGGGCGCCACGGGCGTGCCGATGATTCTCAAGGGCAAGCCGGTGGTGACGCTGCCGGGCTGTCCCTCGAACCCGTACAACTTCCTGGGCGTCGCGCTGCAGTATGCGACGCTCGGCACGCTGCCGAAGCTCGACGACCTCGGACGGCCGCTGTTCGCCTACGGCCGCACGATTCACGAGCACTGTCCACGCCGCGCGCATTTCGACGCGGGGCGCTTCGCCGGCAAGTTCGGCGACGAGGGCCATCGTCTCGGGTACTGCCTCTACAAGCTCGGGTGCAAGGGGCCGATGACGCACGCCAACTGCTCGACGCTCGCCTTCGGCGAGGTGGTCGACTGCTGGCCGATCGGCATCGGCCATCCTTGCGTCGGCTGCACCGAACAGGCCGTGGCGTTCCGGATTCCGATGCACACGACGGTGCCGATCGATCGGCCGACGCCGCCGGATACGTATCCGCCGATCCACGCGCCGCAGGGGGGCATCAGTCCCGTCGCGACGGCGGTGGCGGGCGTCATCGGCGGCGCAATCCTGGGCGCCGGCTACGTGGCGTCGCGGCGCATCGACGAGGCCGATCGGCCCTCGAACGCCGACAAGGGGTGAGGCATGGCGATTTCGCGACGGACCGCGTTGAGAGTGGCGCTCGCCGGGGCGGCGGCCGCCGTGGCCGCGCCGGTCAAGGCGTCGGCGCCGATCGCCGCTCCGGCCGACGCGGTCGGCCTGCTCTACGACACCACGAAGTGCATCGGCTGCAAGGCGTGCGTGTCGGCCTGCCGCGACGCGAACGGCCTCGAGCCCGACACCACCTGGTCGGAGGGCCGCTATCACGCCCCGCTGGATCTCAGCGCGCGCGCCAAGACGGTGATCAAGCTGTATGACGAGGGGACGCAGAGCTCCTTCATGAAGGCGCAGTGCATGCACTGCCTCGATCCCGCCTGCGCGAATGCCTGCATGCTCGGCGCCTTCAAGAAGCGCGAGTTCGGGATCGTCACCTACGACGTCGACTACTGCATCGGCTGCCGGTACTGCGAGGTCGCGTGCCCGTACGGCGTACCGAAGTTCGAGTGGTCGAAGGTGGCGCCGAAGATGGTCAAGTGCGAGCTGTGCAGCCACCGGCTGGCGCAGGGGCGGCAGCCGGCCTGCACCGAGGTCTGTCCCCGCCAGGCGGTGATCTTCGGCAAGCGCACGGACCTCCTGCGCGAGGCGCACCGGCGTCTCGCCGAGCAGCCGGCCATCTACGTCCAGAAGGTCTACGGCGAGCACGACGGCGGCGGGACCCAGTGCCTCTACATTTCGCACGTGCCGTTCGACAAGGTCGGACTGCCCGCGCTCGGTGAGGAATCGACTCCCTCGCTGCAGCGCACCATTCAGCACAGCATCTACAAGGGCTTCGCCGCGCCGGTCGCGCTCTACGGTCTGCTCGGCGCGGTCATGCTGCGCAATCGCAGGAAAGAGGCATCGGCATGAGCGCGCGGGCCTACGCGGTCGGCGGACCGATCCTGACCAGGCCGTTCAAGGTCCTGCTCGCGCTCTTCGGCCTCGGCGGCGTCCTGATCCTCTTTCGCTTCGCCACCGGCCTCGGCCGGATCACGGCCATGAACGACGGCTACCCGTGGGGCCTGTGGATTGCCTTCGACGTCGTGACCGGCACCGCGCTGGCCTGCGGCGGTTATTCCGTCGCGCTGCTGGTCTACGTGATGAACAAGGGGAAGTACCACCCGCTGGTGCGGCCTGCCGTGCTCACGAGCGCACTCGGCTACACGCTGGCCGGATTCGGCGTCGCGCTGGACATCGGCCGCTGGTGGAACATCTGGCGCGTGCCGCTCTTCTTCTGGCGCTGGAACCTCGACTCGGTCCTGCTGGAAGTGGCGCTCTGCATCACCAGCTACATGTTCGTGCTCTGGATCGAGCTGTCGCCGGCGTTCCTCGAGCGGGCGGAGCAGCAGACCGGCGTGCCGTGGCTGGCGCGGTTCGCCGCCCGGACCCGCCCGATCGTCGAGAAGGCCCTGCTCTGGATCATCGCGCTCGGCATCCTGCTGCCGACGATGCACCAGTCGTCGCTCGGCGCGCTGATGTTGATCGCCGGGCCGCGGCTGCATCCGCTGTGGAACACGGGGTGGCTGCCGCTGCTGTTCCTGATGTCCTGCATCGCGATGGGCTACGCCGCGGTCGTCTTCGAAAGCACGCTGTCGCGATTGGCCTTCGGCCGCGCGCCGGACCTGAAGGTCCGGCCTACGTCGGACACGGTCCCGTCGACATCGGACCGCGCGATGCTCGCGAGCCTGAGCCAGGCGATGGTGCCGCTCGGCACCGGCTACGTGCTGCTGCGGCTGATCGACCTCGCCGGCCGGGGCCAGCTGCCGGCGCTCTTCGCCTTCGATTTCTACAGCGTCATGGCGCTCCTGGAGCTCGCGCTGTTCATGCTCGCCATCGGGCTGCTGCTGCGCGACTCGGATCGACAGAAGCCCGGCACCCTGTTCAAGGCCGCGATGCTCTTCATGCTGGCGGGCAGCCTGTACCGGTTCGACACCTACCTGGTGGCGTTCCAGCCGGGGGCGCACTGGTCGTACTTCCCGAGTGTCACCGAGATTCTGGTCACGGTCGGACTCATCGCCGGCGAGATCCTCGCCTACATCCTGATCGTCAAGCTGTTTCCGATCCTCACACTGGAGAAGCGCGATGTCGCGTATCACCATTGATCCCGTCACCCGCATCGAGGGACACCTCCGCATCGACGCCGAAGTCGACGGCGGGGTGGTCCGCAAGGCGTGGTCGTCGGGGCAGATGTTCCGCGGCATCGAGCGCATCCTGCAGGGCCGCGATCCGCGCGAGGCGTGGCTCTTCACGCAGCGGTTCTGCGGCGTCTGCACGACGGTGCACGCGATCGCGTCCGTGCGCGCGGTGGAGAACGCGCTGCAGCTCGAGGTGCCGCTGAACGCCCAGTACATCCGCAACCTGATCCTGGCCGCGCACGCCATGCACGACCACATCGTGCACTTCTACCATCTGTCGGCGCTCGACTGGGTCGACGTGGTGTCGGCGCTGAAGGCCGATCCGGCGAAGACGTCGCAGCTCGCCGAGAGCCTGTCGACCTGGAAGGGCAACGGCCGCATGCAGCTGGCGGCCGTGCGCGACCGGCTGCAGGGCTTCATCGACAACGGGCAGCTCGGGATCTTCCAGAACGGTTATTGGGGACATCCGGCGATGAAGCTCGCGCCGGAGGTGAACCTGCTGGCCGTGTCGCACTACCTCGAGGCGCTCGAGTACCAGCGGAAGGTCAACCAGATCGTGGCGATCCTCGGCGGCAAGACGCCGAACATCCAGAACCTCGCGGTCGGCGGCGTGGCCAACGCGATCAACCTCGACAACCAGGCCACGCTCAACATGGAGAAGCTGTTCCAGGTGAAGGACATCCTGGAGGAGGTCCACGATTTCATCCGCCAGGTCTACTTCGTGGACGTCTGCGCGATCGGCGCGATGTATCCCGACTGGCTGACCTACGGCAAAGGCGTCACCAACTACCTGTCGGTCCCCGACCTGCCGCTCGACACGAAGGGGACGCAGTTCGATTTCCCGGGCGGCGTGATCATGAACGGGGATCTCGGGCACGTGCAGGAGATCAAGACGTTCAGCGAGCCGTTCTTCCGGGAGAACGTCACCGAGTGCATCGCGCGCGCCTGGTACGACGGGGCATGGACGAAGCACCCGTTCGACGAGGACACCGAGCCGAAGTACACGACGTTCGACGACAACGGCAGGTACTCCTGGGTGAAGGCGCCGCGGTTCAAGGGCGAGCCGATGCAGGTCGGTCCGCTGGCGCAGGTGCTCACGGGCCTGGCGCTGGGCCACAAGCCGACGGTCCACTGGGCCACGAAGACGCTCGAGACCGCGGGATCCATCGCGAAGACGACGCTGACGCCCGCGGTGCTGCACTCGACGCTCGGGCGTCACGCGGCGCGGATGATCCGCACGCAGGTGATCGCGGATCTCGCGCTCAAGCACTGGAACCTCCTCGTGAACAACATCGCCAAAGGAGACACCGCCATCTTCAACGAGCCGGTGTTCCCGAAAGGGGAGCAGCGCGGGTTCGGGTTCCACGAAGCCCCGCGCGGCACGCTCTCGCACTGGATCGTCATCCGCGACGGCGCGATCGCGAACTACCAGGCGGTCGTGCCCTCGACCTGGAACGCCGGGCCGCGCGACGACAAGGACCAGCCGGGCCCGTATGAGGCCTCGCTGGTCGGCAACCCCGTCGCCGACGCCCAGCGTCCGCTCGAGCTGATTCGCACCGTCCATTCGTTCGACCCGTGCCTCGCCTGCGCGATTCACACGGTGGACGTGGAAGGGAACGAGGTCGCGAAGGTGAAGGCGCTGTGACGTTCCGCCGGAAGGCGGAAACCACATGACGTCTCTACTGAGGTGCTTGTAGCTTCCGCCTTCAGGCGGAATGACGGGAGACACCGATGATCCGCGTGATCGGGCTGGGGAACGTGCTGATGAGCGACGACGGGTTCGGACCGTTCGTCGTGCGGGTGCTCGAGGCGGCGTTCGAGTGGCCGCCGAACGTCGAGGTCATCGACGCGGGCACGCCCGGGCTCGATCTCGTGCCGTACCTGCTCGACGCCGACGCCGTGATCGTCGTCGACACGGTGTCGTCGCACGGCGTCCCCGGCGAGATCCGCGTCTACGACAGAGACGCCATTCTCAGAGTCCCGCCTCAGGCCCGCACCGGCGGCCACGATCCCGCGCTGAAGGAAGCGCTGCTGACCGTCGCGGCCGCCGGTACCGGACCATCGCGGGTCACGCTCGTCGGCGCGATACCGGAGTGGGTCGCGACCGGTGTCCAGCTGTCGCCGCGCCTGGAACAGGCGATCGCGCCCGCGGTGCACGCGGTGGTCGACGCGCTCGCCAGTCTGGGCGTCCGCGTGACGCGGCGCGCGCATCCCCGGCCGCCGCACATCTGGTGGGCCGCCGCGCCGCAGAATCTCTCCCACCTGGCCGCGAACTAGTCCGCACGCCGCGAGGCAGGCCGGCGCCGGGTCCACGGATTCCGCCGGTTTTCGCAAGGCCTTCGTGGCACCCGGCTTGCCCTGGGGAGTCGCAGCCGTGCGTATTGCTTCCATGACTGGCCGCCGCATCCGTCTGCAGGGCACCGTGCAGGGCGTCGGCTTCCGCCCGTGGGTCTACCGCGTCGCGCGCGACGCCGCCGTCACCGGCCGGGTCAGGAACGACAGCGGCGGCGTCACGATCGAGGCCTTCGGCCCGCCCGCCGCCATCGACGGGCTCGTGGATCGGCTCACGCACGATGCCGGGCGGCCCGTCGCGGCGGTCATCGAGCGCATGGTGGAAGAGGCGATCGCGTTCGAGCCGGTCGCGACCTTCTCGATCGACGAGAGCGTCGCCAGCGGCGAACGGCACGTGTCGATCCCGCCGGACCTCGCGACCTGTCCCGAGTGCCTCGCCGAGATTCACGATCCGGCGAATCGCCGCCATCGCTATCCGTTCACCAACTGCACGGTCTGCGGTCCGCGGTTCACCATCGTCCGATCCGCGCCGTACGACAGGCCGGCGACGACCATGGCGGCGTTCGCGATGTGCGCGGCGTGCCGCCGCGAGTATTCGTCGGTCGAGGACCGGCGGTTCCACGCGCAGCCCAACGCCTGCCGCGTGTGCGGCCCGCGGCTCGATCTGCGCGGCGCGGACGGCCGGCCGCTCGTGGCCGCGGACGTGCCGGCCGCCGCCGCGCGGGCGCTGCGCGACGGCCTGATCGTCGCGGTGAGAGGCATCGGCGGGTTCCAGCTCGCCTGCGACGCCACGTCCGAGGATGCGGTCGCGCGGCTGCGCGCGCGCAAGCATCGCGACGAGAAGCCGTTCGCGGTGATGGTGCGCACGCTGGCGGAGGCCGAAGCGCTGGCCGACCTGACCGCGCCGGAACGGACCCTGCTGGTGTCGCCCGAACGTCCCATCGTCCTCGCCGCGCGCCGCGCCAGCTCCGGACTGGCGGCCGGTGTCGCGCCGAACAACCCCCTCGTCGGCGTGCTGCTGGCCAATTCGCCGCTGCACGACCTGCTGCTGGAGGCCGCGGCGAGGCCGCTCGTCATGACGTCGGGCAACGTCTCCGACGAGCCGATCGTCATCGACAACACCGACGCCCTCGACCGCCTGCGCGGCGTGGCCGACCTCTTCGTGCTGCACGATCGCGACATCGTCACGAGAGCGGATGACTCCGTGGCGCGCGTCGTGGCGGGACGGCCGGTCGTGCTGCGCCGCGCGCGCGGCTACGTGCCGCGCGCCATCGCCTCGCCGGTCACGTTCGACGCGGCGGTGCTCGCCTGCGGGGCGCAGCTCAAGAACACCTTCTGCTACGGCCGCGGCCGCGAGGCCGTGCTGGGGCCGCACATCGGCGACCTGGACAGCGTGCGCGTCTTCCGCGACTACGAGGCGGCGATCGCCCGCATGGGGCAGTTCCTCGACGTCACGCCGGAGATCGTCGCCCACGATCTGCATCCCGACTATCTGTCGACGCGGTATGCGCTCGGCGTCAACAGCGGCGCGATCGCGGTCGGCGTCCAGCATCATCACGCCCACATCGCGAGCGGCATGGCCGAGCACGGCCTGCACGGGCCGGTGCTCGGGCTCGC
>Ga0075364_10001814_pt1 | contig 11833 bp, 11 predicted proteins | sample EndMetdeltDD1764_FD_71517 | JGI IMG/M metagenome (GOLD analysis project Ga0075364, IMG submission 71517) | Populus endosphere microbial communities from Tennessee, USA - Endosphere MetaG P. deltoides DD176-4 | ecosystem: Host-associated > Plants > Roots > Endosphere | place: USA: Tennessee... | reverse complement strand
GGGCATCGCGTCGGCGTGGGTTGATGTCGAGGCCATCGCGAAGGCACCCTCCGTCAAGGATGCTGTCGGCGACCAGGCTGATCAGCTCGAGGAACTGGCCAAGACGGGCAGCGTCGCGACGGCACTTCGCGCCGACGGCTCCGCGATCGAGGTCGCCGTGCTGAGTGGCGCGAGCCCCACCTCATCCAAGGCGACCCCGCTCGGCGATCTTCCGGACGACACCGTCATGGCGCTGTCGGTCGCGGGAGTCGGCGACCAAGTGACCGAAGGCTTCGACGCCTTCGTGCAGGAGTTCGACAATGGTCTCGGATCCAGCCTCGGCGGATTCGGTCCCAGTGCCGACAACCTCCCCTCCGATGTACCGTCCACCGACGCCGACACGATCTCGACGGTCCCGACGGTCCCCGAGCCCACGATCTCGCCCGACGGGCTCGGTACGGACGATCCCTTCGGCGACGACATGGGCACCGACGATCCCTTCGCCGACGACTTCGGCAACGACGATCCGTTCGGCAACGACTTCGGCGGCGGGTTCACCGCCCAAGACTTCATCGATCAGATCGAGCAGTCCACGGGATTCAAGCTCCCCGAGGATCTGGTCACGCTGTTCGGCGACAGTCTCACCCTGGCCGTCGGCTCCGACAACCTCGAGAACCTGCCGAACATCTCAGGTCCGGAAGAGTTCTCCAACCTCGACATCGCCCTGTCGCTGAAGTCCGAGAAGGCACCGGCGCTCGACCTCGTCCAGCGGATCGCGACGCTGGCGTCCGATGCGGGTATCCCGCTGGTGGCCAGCCCCTCCGATGACGGGGCAGTGCTCGCGACCAACCAGGACGCGGCCGACGCCGTGTCCGACGCCGACGGCTCCCTGGGCGACAGCAAGACGTTCCAGAGTGTCATCCCCGAAGGCGAGAGCGCCTTCGGCGGCTTCTACCTCGACATCGGGACCATTCTCGACAAGGTGCTGCAGGCCAACCCACCCGAGGACGTCCGAAAGGACGTCGAGTCGGCCAAGGCCCTGTCTGCGGTGGGCGTCTCGTCCGTCGACTCGGACGGGTCGAACCTCACCCGGTTGCGGGTGGCCTTCAAGTAGGACGGGCCCGGCGCGCGCAGGCAGCGGATCCGGGGGCATGTGCCCGACGATCTGCTCCTCGTGCGCGCCGGGTCAACCGGTCGTCCGGCTCCCGAATGTTCGCGAGCCGTCTGGGCATAGCGTCGGATGCTGGTAACTCAACCGGCGGTGGCCACGCTCAGTCGGCTCGGAACCGGGCGTCGACCTCGACCCGGATGACAATCTCTTCGGGGGTCAGCGCCAGCACCGGACTGGGTCCGCCCGAGGCGTCGAATGACGCCGTCTTGTAGAACGCGGACGGCGGGGTCTCACCCGATCCGGTCAGCATCCCCGGGTCGGCGATCTGGACCGCGACGACCTTGCCGCGACGCACCGCGTTGGCGTAGGCCTGCGCCTTCGCGACGGCATCGTCGACCGCGGTCTTGCGGACCTCGCCCTCGTAGACGCGCCGGTTCTTGGCACTGATGTCCCACACGACACCGCTGATCTCGACACCCTCGACACCCGACCAGTGGTCAAGGAATCCGCTGAGTCGTTCGAAGTCGGTGAACTCCGCGCGGACCTCGAGCTTCGCGACGTGGACGACCGGCCCACGCTGGCCATCCCCGACCCACGGATGATGGCTGAAGACCCGCACCTGGTCGCTGGACCACGACTGCACGGCTTCCGTCGCCGCCAACTCGTCGAGCTGGCCCGACAGCGGCTGCTGGATCGCCAGGGCTACGGCGAAGGCCTGCTGCTTGTCAGATCCTTCGATCGAGGCGGTCAGCGCAACGAGGGCGCGTTCTGCCGGGTGGTGCTGCTCCGCGGATCCCCGCACAGTGATATCGAGCGTCATGCGGGACATCTTGCCCCATACGACCAGCGCCCACCATGTCCGAGAGGTCACCCTGACCCTGGGTATGGAGGTGCATAGTCAGATATAGGGTGACGGACACCGAAGGGAAAGACAGAACATGACCGAGCTGATCCCGCAGTCCAAGACGATCACCTGGGTCGACCCGCGACCCCAGGCTGCCCGAGCCCTGACTATGCCGGGCATCGACTACCTCCGGGCCATCCTGGCCGGCGAGATCCCCGGAGCACCGATCGCGAGCCACATCAACATGGACTTCGTCAGCGTCGAGCCCGGCGTCGTGGTCATGGGAGCGACGCCGGACGAGTCTCACTACAACCCGATCGGCACGGTGCACGGGGGCTTCTTCGCGACCCTTCTCGACTCGGTCTGCGGGTGCGCGGTCCAGACGACGTTGCCCGCGGGCACCGCGTACACCTCGCTCGACCTCAACGTCAGCTTCTTACGCTCCATCACGACCGACACGGGCCGAGTCGAGGCCACCGGGCGGGTGACCAAGCCGGGATCGAAGGCCGCTTTTGTCGAAGCCGACATCAAGGACGCCCAGGGGCGCCTGCTTGCCACCGCAACGTCGACGTGCCTGGTGTTCCCGGTCTGACCGATAGGATCGCGACGTGGTCACCCTCGCCGATCTCCAGGTCAGCTCCCTCGGCGCGAGCACGGTCGACAGCCCCCTGGCGATGTACGTCGGCGATCGTGAGACCAACGAGTACTACGTCGGCGAGAACGATCGCATCCTCTACGACGACACCCTCGAACTGATCGCTGCGCGCGGCGGCGCGATCGACGACCTCCCGACGTTCGAAGCCGGCGGTCCGCGGCGCAGGATCTTCTTCGACCCGGCCACCACCAAGGTCGGCGTTGTCACGTGCGGCGGCCTGTGCCCTGGGCTCAACGACGTCATCCGGGCCATCGTGCTCGAGCTCCACACTCACTACGGCGTCCATGATGTCGTCGGTTTCCAGCACGGTTACGCCGGGATCGTGGAGGCCAACGGGCACCCCGTCGTGCCGCTCACGCCGAAGTACGTCGCCCGCATCAACGAGCGCGGCGGGACGGTGCTGGGCTCGTCGCGCGGAGCTCAGGACCCCGTCGCGATCGTCGACCGCCTGGTCGAGCTCGGCATCGACATCCTGATGGTCATCGGTGGAGACGGGTCGATGCGTGGGGCGCACAACATCCAGCTCGAGATCGCGGCCCGCGGCCTGTCGATCGGCATCGTCGGGGTGCCGAAGACGATCGACAACGACATCCCACACATCGGCCAGAGCTTCGGCTTCTCCACGGCGTTCTCGAAGGCCGCAGAGTCGATCAAGGCGGCACGTGTCGAGGTCGAGGCGGCCGTCGGAGGTGTCGGCATCGTCAAGGTCATGGGACGGCATGCCGGATTCATCGCCTGTTATGCCGCCCTGGCCAACCACGACGCCGACTTCGTCCTGATCCCCGAGGTGGGCTTCTCCCTCCACGGCGCCAACGGCCTCCTGTCGCTGCTGGCCCGGCGGGTCGAGGACAAGGGCAGTGCCGTCATCGTCCTGGCCGAGGGAGCCGGGCAGGACCTCATCCCCGCCAACGACCGAACGGACGCCAGCGGCAATGCGATCCTGGGTGACATCGCCGGATTCCTGCGCGACCAGATCGGCAAGGACTTCGCCAATCGCGAGCAGCCGCTGACCATGCGTTACTTCAACCCCGGCTACGCCGTCCGGTCGGTGCCCGCCGACGCGTCCGACTCCGTCTACTGCACGCGCCTGGCACAGACAGCGGTCCACGCGGCGATGGCCGGGCGCACCGACATGGTGGTCGGACGCCGTCGGCACCGTTTCGTCAACGTCCCGATCCCGTTTGTGACGGCGGGCGCCCACAGCGTCTCCCCCGACGGCGACCTGTGGCTGTCAGTGCTGGAGTCCACGGCCCAGCCGTTCAGCATGTCCGGGGACTGAGGGCGCTCTCCACTCGTGTGGGTTTACCACGGTTTGCTCAGGGACCGTGGTAAACCCACGCTGACCAGAGTGTGAGACGTCCTGGCCAGGCACCGAGACGGTGGCACTGTCGAGGTATCGAACTCAACTCTCCAGGAGACCTCATGAGCGACCAGTGGTCATTCGAGACCAAGCAGATCCACGCCGGCCAGGTACCCGACCCCACCACGGGCGCTCGAGCGCTGCCGATCTACCAGACGACGTCGTTCCAATTCCGTGACACCCAGCACGCGGCCGACCTGTTCAGTCTCGCGGAGCCCGGCAACATCTACACCCGCATCATCAACCCGACGCAGACCGTCGTCGAGGAGCGCCTGGCCGCCCTCGAAGGCGGTGTCGGAGCGCTGCTGTTCGCCTCCGGCCAGGCCGCCACGACCGGCGCCCTCACCAACGTCGCCGAGGCCGGGGACCACATCGTCGCGTCGGCCAGCCTGTACGGCGGCACCGACAGCCTCCTTCGCCACACCTTCCCGAAGCTCGGGATCACCGTGACGTTCGTCGAGGACAACAACAACCCAGATGCGTGGCGTGCGGCCGTCCAGGACAACACCAAGGTGTTCTTCGGCGAGACGATCGGCAACCCCAAGGGCGACATCCTCGACCTCGAGGCCATCAGCGCCGTGGCCAAGGAGGTCGGGGTCCCGTTCATCGTCGACAACACCGTCGCCACGCCGTTCCTGCTCAACCCGCTGAAGCACGGTGTCGACACCGTGGTGCACTCGGCGACCAAGTACATCGGCGGGCACGGCACCACGATCGCCGGCGTCGTCATCGACGGCGGCACCTTCGACTACGGCGCGCACGGCGACAAGTTCCCGGGCTTCACAACCGAGGACCCCAGCTACCACGGGCTGGTGTTCGCGACGGCGCTCGGACCGGCGGCGTACATCGCCAAGCTGCGTGTCCAGTACCTGCGCAATATCGGCGCCGCGCTCAGCCCGTTCAGCGCCTTCCTGCTCGCTCAGGGTCTGGAGACGCTGAGCCTGCGCGTCGAGCGGCACATCGAGAACACCCGCAAGGTCGCCGAGTGGCTCGAAGCGCGCGACGACGTCTCGAAGGTCACCTGGGCCAGCCTCGACAGCAGCCCATACAAGGCGCTCGCCGACAAGTACGTGCCCAAGGGCGCGGGCGCGGTGCTGACGTTCGAGCTGCCTGGCGGGATCGAGGCAGGGAAGGCGTTCATCGACTCTCTGCAGCTTTTCAGCCACGTCGCGAACATCGGTGACGTGCGCAGCCTCGCCATCCACCCCGCGAGCACCACCCACTCGCAGGGATCGCCCGAGGAGCACGCAGCCACCGGCGTCACTCCCGGACTCGTGCGCCTCGCGATCGGCCTGGAGGGTATCGACGACATCCTCGCCGATCTCGACGCCGGCTTCCGTGCGGCGAAGTGAGTCTCGAGCAGTGAGCCTGGAGAAGTGAGTCTCGCCCCCGGCATCGATCCCTCTCTCGTCACAGGTGCGTGGCGGGACGGGGATCCGCCGGGCTACCGAGTCTTCACCGACATCGGCGACCTCGGGCTCGACTCCGGCGCGACGCTCCCGGACGTGCGGCTGGCCCACGAGTCGTGGGGGACGTTCAACGGTTCCAATGCCGTCCTGATCCTGCATGCCTTGACCGGTGACAGCCATGTTGTCGGCGAGGCCGGACCTGGCCACCCCACCGCGGGCTGGTGGGACACGTTGGTCGGCCCCGGGCGTCCTCTCGACACCAATCGGTTCTTTGTCATCGCCGCCAACATCCTCGGCGGCTGTCAGGGCTCCACCGGTCCGGCGACCCGTGACCCGGACGGATTCCACTGGGGCGGATCGTTCCCTGCACTGACCGTCCGCGATCAGGTCCGCGCTGAGGTCGCCCTGGCCGACCGCCTCGGCATCGAAAGCTGGCACGCCGTGATCGGCGGGTCCGCCGGCGGGATGCGGGCGCTCGAATGGGCCGTGGAGCACCCCAAACGCGTCGAACGACTGTTCCTGCTCGCCACCTCGGCGGCGGCCTCGGCGGAGCAGATCGCACTGTCGCGCACCCAGGTCGCGGCCATCGAGAACGATCCTGCGTGGTTCGACGGCGACTACTACGACGGGCCGCAGGGTCCCCTGTCGGGGCTCGACCTGGCCCGCCGCATCGCACACATCGCCTACCGCAGCGAGAGCGAGCTGGCCGAGCGCTTCGGACGGGACGTCGAGCTCGACGGCACCTGGTCGGTCGACTCCTATCTGCAGCACCACGGCGCCAAGCTTGTCCAACGATTCGACGCCAACTCGTACGTCGTGCTGACCTCGGCGATGGACAGCCACGACGTCGGCCGAGGCCGTGGCGGCGTCGAGGCAGCACTGTCGCGTATCACGGCTCGCACCATCGTGGCCGGCATCGACTCCGACCGGCTCTACCCGCTACACCAGCAGCAGGAGCTCGCCGACCTGATCCCCACGGCGGAGCCGTTGGACGTTGTCACGTCCCGGCACGGTCACGACGGCTTCTTGGTCGAGCACGCCCAGGTCGGGAAGCTGGCTGAACGCCTCCTCACCTGACACCCGCTCGCGAGCAACCCCCTGACAGCTCGCGAGCCACTCGGTCGCACCTCGCGAGCCACCCCGGGTGACTCGCGGGCGGTGACGGAGTGGCTCGCGAGCGGTGGGGGTTAGTAGAGGCGGCGGGAGGCGGCGACGCCCTCGTAGAACTGGGTTGATTCCTTCTTGTACAGGAGCACAAGGACGACGATGCCCAACCCCGCGCTGATAACGGTCAGGATGAGAGACAGCGGCTCGGCGTTGCCGCCGGCGAGCGTGAACAGCACGCCGATGACATTGAAGACGCCGAAGACCGTGGCGACGATGCGCGCCCAACTGCGGCCCTGACCGTTCTTCCAGGCCATCCACACCCACAGCAGGGCACCGATCAGGCCGAAGACGATCGCGAAGGCGATCGCGACACCGTAGGCCGCGTCGATCGTCGACTGCGACGTGTTCGGGTCATTCTCGAGCAGTTGGTCGCGCAGGTCGTCCTTGAGCCCGCCGAGCGTCGCGAGGGTGTAGATCAGCCCGAGGAGCGCGATGGCCGCACCGGCATACATCAGCTTGACGGCCAGCACGATCGACGCGGGCTGCGGCGGCGCAGCCGGAGCCTGCGGCGAGCCGCCAGCAGGGCCGGTCGGGAAGGCGCCGTAGGGCGCTGCCGGCGGCTGCTCGGCGCCCGGGTACGGCGGCTGGTTGGCGCCGAACGGCCCTGTGGGATCGGATGGCGTGGGATCGGACGGTGTGCTGGTCATGGGGTCCCCCTGGATTCGACGACGAACAACGTGTCTCCACGACCCTACCGAAGGTGCGCCGTCAGACCATGCGGCGCACGATACCCAACGGCGCGTGTTTCATGATCTGGCCGATCGGGGCCCACGGCCAGGACGGCACCGCGGCATCGACCACCTCGGCCTCGATCTTCTTGACCAGGGCGCGGCATCCCGTCTCGGCGTCGACCATGAGGCGCACCTCCTGAGCAACCCCCTCGTTCATCTCCGAGGCGATGTAGCCGGGATACAGCGTCGTGACCTTGATGTCGAGGCCCCGGCGGCCGATGAGGTCGGACCGGATGCCTTCGGCGATCATCGCGATACCGGCCTTGGACGCGGCGTAGGTGGTCATCGACGACGGCATCCCGCGCATCGCCGACATCGACGAGATGACCACGAGGTGCCCGGCTTTGCGCTCGTAGAAGTGCTCCATCGCGGCCTCGCACTGGGCGAGGGCGGCGATGAAGTTGGTTTCTGCGGTCTCCTTGTTGGCCCGAAAGGAACCCGTGCCGATGCGACCGCCCTTGCCGAGCCCCGCGTTGACGATGACTCGGTCGAGCCCGCCGAGATCGCTGATGGCCTGTTTGAAGACCGTGAAAACCTGGTGGTGGTCGTTGACGTCGAGCGCGTGCACCACGACCTCGATATCCGGGTGCGCCGCGAGCAGCTCGTCCCGGAGGGATTGCAGCCGGTCGAGCCGACGTGCGGTCAGGGCCAAGTGATATCCCTTGGCGGCCAGGATGCGTGCCATCCCGGCGCCGATGCCCGAGCTGGCACCCGTGATGAGGACGTTGGTGCGCATCAGTCGCGTCGTCCCATTCGCGCCGCGGCCTTGGCCATCTCGCGGTTGTAGAGCGGACGCAGCCACCGCTTGGCGGCGTAGGCGAGCTTGCCCTCTCGGTCGGTCAGGATGATGTGCGTGCCCTTCTCGACCCGCGCGAGGACGATCGTGGCAATCTCGTCCGCGGTGCGCTTCGAGGAGTCGATGAGCTTCGCGGCCGAGGCCTGTGCCGATTCGTCCTTGCCGCGCAGCGAGCCCGTCAGGTTGGTCTTGAAGAAGGTCGGGCAGACCACCGAGACGTTAACGTCGAACGGTTTGAGCTCGTGGAAGAGCGTCTCGCTGAGTGCGACCACAGCCGCCTTGACGGCGTTGTATTCGCTCATGCGGGGCGGATGGATCAGTCCCGCTGCCGACGAAGTGTTGATGATGTGGCCGGCGCCCTGCGCCTTGAGCATCGGGGTGAAGGTGCGGCAACCGCGAGCGACGCCGAGCAGGTTGATGTCGACGATCCACTGCCACTGGTCCATCTCGGTGAGCTCGATACGTCCACCGGCGGCGACACCGGCGTTGTTGAACAGGTAGTCGAGCCCATCCCACTGCTTGACAACCCAGTCACGGGCCCTCGACCAGTCGACGTCCTGGGTCACGTCAAGGGTTAGGTAGCTGACACCCCGGAGTGCGTCGAGAGCGGCCGGCGCCTCGGGGTGGACGTCAGTGGCGAGCACCCGGCAGCCTCGCCCCGCCAGCTGGGTGGCCAGCGCGAGTCCGAGGCCGGAGGCCGCGCCGGTGATGAGGACACGCGACTGCGGGACGATCGACATGATCCAGATACTACTGGTATCTGGATCATGTCGCAGCCTACGCCCGGATAGCTGCGCGCGTGCAGGGCACGATAAGGACCCCGCAGGTTAGCCGCTGGAGGCGCAACCCTGTCTGGCGGCTACGCCGAAGGTCACCCACCTAGACATGATGTTTTGCGCCCCCGGTTACCGGAGCGGCCACACTGTTCGTCGCAGCCACCCTGAAACCGAATGTTATGAACCTTCCACTGCACCGATGGCGCACTTGTGTGTTTAGCGGTCGGGCGGAGCGTAAAGGGCGTCGTGTTGGGTGAAGGTGCCGGTTTTTCGTGTTGTCTTACCTGTTGCCGTAGTGGATCCAGCCGATGAGGCGATGGATGAGCCGGGGTGCCGCCGAAGATGTAGAGCGATTGCATGCCCGAGCTGTTGCGGAGCCATCGTTATCGGCAGTACACCGACGTAGTTGGATCGGCGGCAGGCTTGCCAGGGATAGTCTTGCTGACGTAGAGCCAACGCTAACGCGCAGTCGGAGACACCCCCGTGAGCCGCGAGACGACCGGGGCACCCAGCGAGGTCAAGCATGATAATCGCCGATGAACGAGTTAACTTCACGTGTTTGAGCATGCGCCTCCTGGACCCGGCTAATGACGAGCCGACACTTCCCGACCATCCAACGGAGGCATATAGCGCGGAAATTGGCACAGGGAACATCTGCATGTACATGCAGCAGACTTTCCTCGAGACCCGTCTCGTCCTGGATTACAGGCCTGATGAGCGCTCAGTGCCGGGAAGTCTGCCAGGAATCGTTCACTTCTCTAGTGGCGATCTGTGGGTCGAAGAGGTCCCTATCGGTTCAAAACGGTTGGGACCAATAGAGCCAGGAACCTACAGCGTCCATGTGTCGTTTCCCGATCAAGTCACGACCAATCCTCAAAGATATGAAGTGATTGTTTTCAATCGGATGTAATTCCATCCAATGTCGCTCCGCCGTTGCGCGGCGGTCTCAGCGGAACGTCAGCATGTCGTGGGGCAGGTGGCCGGCCTCGTTGAAGGCAAGCAGGCGGGGTCCGGTGGAACCAGCGATGACGGTCGTGACACCGGCGTTGAGCACAACATCGTTGATGCGCTGAAACAGCGAGCTGTCACCCGCCAGCAGGTGCGAGGCGATCAGGGCGATCGGACCACCCGAGGTGAACACCGCGATCCGCTGGCCCCGGCCGGCCTGCGCCACCACACGTTCGAACGACGCGAGCACCCGGCCGCTGAACTGCTGGTACGTCTCGCCGCCGGCGCCAGGCTCACCGGCCATCCACGCCGTGATGCCGAGGTTGAGCATGCGCTGGAAGGCCTTGCTGTCGGCCTCCATGACGCCGGGGTCCTGAGCCTGCGCCAGCGCGAGGTGGTCGTACTCGTCCCAGCCGGCGTCGATGTCGTAGCCGTCGCCCTCTCCGCTCGCGTCGATCGCCGCGATGGCGGTCTGCGCATGCCGCGTCATGCCCCCTGCGATGGCGGCCGTCGGGAACCACCCGGACGCCTCCCACGAGAGGCCCAGGGTGGACGACTGCCGGTAACCGAGATCGGACAGCTGGTCGTAGTCAGCTGCTCCGAACGACGCCTGGCCGTGACGGATGAGGTGAATGGAGCCCATGAACCGTGACCCTACCGGCGCACGGTTCAGCTCTTGTTGGCGAACACCCGCATCGTCAGCGGCCCGAACACTGCGACCAGCACGGCGGACATGATCAACACCGTCATGATGGCACCGCCGTCGGCTTGGCCGTCCATGAGGCTTCGGGCTGCGTCGACCAGGATCGTGACGGGATTGACCTTCACGATGCTTTCGAGGACATCCGGCATCGTCTCGGGCGAGACAAATACATTCGACAGGAATGTCAGCGGGAACAGCACCATCATGCTGACCCCCATGACCGCATTGGGGGTGCGCAGCTTGAACCCCAGCAACGTCCAGATCCAGCTCAGGCTGAAACAGAACACCAGCAGCAACAGCACCGCAGCGACCACACCCACGACGCCGCCGGCAGGACGATAGCCCAGCAGCAGGGTCATCGCGATGATGATCGTCGACGCCATGGTGTACCGCAACGTGTCGCCCAGCAACGACCCGACCAGCAGGGACGGACGCCATACCGGCAGCGAACGGATGCGGTCGAAGACACCCTTCTCGATGTCGTTGTTGATGGTCATCGCGGTGTACATCGTGATCATCACGACGGTCTGCACCAGGATGCCCGGGGCGAGGTAGGGCAGATACTCCTTCGGGGAACCCGCGATCGCGCCGCCGAAGATGAACGTGAACATCAGGGTGAACATGATCGGGAACATCGTGACGTCGAAGAGCTGCTCGGGCACATGCTTGATCTTGAGCAGGGCTCGCCAACCGAAGGTGAGCGAGGACGAAACCGGCGACGCGGGGGCCGGTCGTCGTCCCGAACCGAGGGCGGCTGCGACCTTGGAGTCCATACGGGTCCCGGTATCGATCGTCATGCGCTGATCTCCTGGTCGATGTCGTCGGCGACGTGCTCGCCGGTGAGCGCGAGGAACACCTCGTCGAGGCTCGGCTGGCCAAGCGAGAACTCCGTCGTCGCGATGCCATGGTCGCGCAGTTGCGTGAGCGCTGCGGGGACGGCGCCGGGGTCGCTGACGCGCATGCTGAGCCCGGCGGGGTCGCTGTCACGCGTCGCCTCGCCCGACAAGCCCGCCTCGAGCAGCCGGATCGCCTCGTCGCGCCTCGCGGAATCGGCGACCCGCACGTGCAGGGCGCCACTGCCAACCGAGGCTTTGAGCTCACCGCTTGTGCCCTCGGCGATGACCCGTCCGCGATCGATCACCGCGATGCGATCAGCCAGCTGATCGGCCTCGTCGAGGTACTGCGTCGTCAGCAGCACTGTCGTGCCGGCCGACACCAGCGCCCGGACGATGTCCCAGACCTGGTTGCGACTGCGGGGGTCGAGGCCCGTCGTGGGCTCGTCGAGGAACATCAGATCGGGCCGCACGACGATGCTGCCGGCGATGTCGATGCGCCGCCGCATGCCGCCGGAGTA
>Ga0075364_10001813_pt1 | contig 11834 bp, 3 predicted proteins | sample EndMetdeltDD1764_FD_71517 | JGI IMG/M metagenome (GOLD analysis project Ga0075364, IMG submission 71517) | Populus endosphere microbial communities from Tennessee, USA - Endosphere MetaG P. deltoides DD176-4 | ecosystem: Host-associated > Plants > Roots > Endosphere | place: USA: Tennessee... | reverse complement strand
CGGCGAAACGCGAACGAACCGAACACAAGGGCCCCTTGTCAATCGAAACTGCTGTGAGAAAGGCAGTCGATTGGCATCCCGCTGTCACGGAAACCATAGGTCGGCTTCGTCAGCAGACCGAGTCGGTCAATGAAGCTCGTGCCGGTTATCTTCCCAATATGAGTTGGGGACTCGACTCTTCCTATAGCACCAATAGATCGGATCGCTACAGTCCAGATTTGAACTTCAATGTCTCGCAGATGCTTTATGATTTCGGTAAAGTGGACAACCGGGTCAAAATCGCCACTGCGGGAATTGCGGGCCGGAAGTCGCAGGTTATGATGGCTGTGGACGATCTGGCGCGCGAAACGGCGTATTCAGTGATCGAAATACAGCGCAATCGCTCATTGGGAAGTGTTGCGCGTGACCAGATAAAGGATGTGAAAGCGATCTTGGACCTGGTGAAGTCGCGCACCGACAAGGGCGCAAGCACGCGTTCAGATCTGCTGCAAGCCGAAGCGCGTGTTCAGGCCGCCGAAGCCACATTGTTGGAGATCGAGGGGCAATTATCGCGCTGGGAAGCGATCCTCGCGAATTTAAGCGGTATCGACGGACCCGTCGATGTATCGGACACACTGCCGGCATGGCTGTCTAAGTCCTGCAGTTCCACAAATCCGGACTGGTCGCGCGTGCCGGCAGTCATGCAGGCAGCGGCAGATCGCGAAGCGGCGGCCGCGCAGATTGCTCTTGCGAAAGCCGAAGGGTTGCCGACACTGTCGCTCGACGCTGGAATTGGTGTCGACGTGACGGAACTCAGCTCATTTGATCCCGACTACAGTGTCGGGCTAAAGGTTACGGGCAGCCTCTACAATGGCGGTGCGACGAGCGCTAGACGCAACATGGCCGTCCAGGCGCTTGGAGCATCACAGGCTGCAGAAGCGCGCGCGTTGGTTGATATCTTGAGGAACCTGACGGAAGCCAGTAGTCAGATTTCAAGTAAAGAAAGTCTGCGCCGCTCGCTCTCGACGCGTCAGTCAACGATGCGACAGACGCGTGATCTCTATCGAACACAATATGTTGAACTCGGCACGCGAACACTGCTTGATCTGCTCAACGCCGACCAGGAACTCCATGCCGCCAGGTTCGATATCAGCAACATCAAGTATGACCTGCACAGGTTGAACATCGACTGCACGTTCAATAGTGGACGAATGCGGGAAGCCTTCTCGCTGGAAGGCCAAACCGTCCAGGGCATTTCCCTTTAGCGGACGGTAGCAACGGCCGGCCCTTAAGCAACATATATTTGATTTTAATCAATTTTTTAAACGCAAAGTTTCTCTCCTGGTTCGCGCCTAGGCTTGATTAAACAGTATCACGGGGAAGGTCGGATCGCCGCAAGATACGACCATAACGGGTGTTGACCAAAAATAGAATTGGTCTCACACGTGATTGCCGACCGATGATAATGCAAGCCATCCCGAAGAGAAATCGACCATGACTTCGCACTGTTGCCACCCTCATATATAAGAGGGGAAAACATATATTAGATCTCGGAATTACCGTTACAAAAGAATTTCCTAATGCTCTTCCCGGTTGTTTTTTTCTTGCAGAGTCCATTTTTTATGCAATTATGAGGGTGGGAGAGGCGATCGGAAGACTATTTCCGACGTTTAGATAAACCGATCCGTTGATTTTGGGGCTGCTTGCTTCTCAGCGGTCGTCGCTTGCGAAAATCCAGTTTCTTACATGTTGCCTGATGTCACGGGCGGCAGGAATTTCTGTCGCCGATGTTACCGCGTTGCAGGAGGAAAGTTTCATGGTTGCGATCGTTACCGACAAGGCCGCCGGTGGTTCTCAGACCGTGTCGCTCGATAAACTTGATATCGAAAAACCGAGCATCGTGCGGATTCGCGCGGATAAAAATGAGGTCTCCGACTTCGTGCGCGACGGTGACGATCTCCTTCTTCGGATGCGTTCCGGCGAGACCATCCGCATCGGGCACTTTTTCCGCGAGATGGATGGTGAGCACAGCGAGCTGGTGCTGGAGGATGAAAATGGCAACCTCTGGCTGGGTGAGCATAGCGACGGCTTGGCTGACTTTCGTTTTTCACAAATAGAGGGCGTAGATCAACTGGTTGGCGCCGCTACAAGTGACGGCTCCGTCCTCGGTCTTGTCGCTCTGGGCCTGCTGGCTGGCGGGGGAGCCCTCGCTCTTGGAGGATCGTCCAGCGATGACGGTGATGCTGACGCTGACGCGGATGCGGATGCTGACGCGGATGCGGATGCCGATGCTGACGCCGACGCCGATGCGGATGCCGACGCTGACGCCGATGCTGATGCGGACGCGGATGCTGACGCCGATGCCGACGCGGATGCCGATGCCGACGCGGACGCGGATGCCGATGCCGATGCGGATGCCGATGCGGACGCGGATGCTGACGCCGATGCCGACGCGGATGCCGATGCCGACGCGGATGCGGACGCGGACGCGGATGCCGATGCCGATGCGGATGCCGATGCGGATGCCGACGCGGATGCAGATGCGGACGCCGACGCGGATGCGGATGCCGACGCTGACGCGGACGCCGATGCCGACGCGGATGCGGATGCCGATGCGGACGCCGACGCGGACGCAGATGCCGATGCGGATGCCGACGCGGACGCCGATGCGGATGCGGACGCCGACGCGGACGCGGATGCCGATGCGGACGCCGACGCGGATGCCGACGCTGACGCCGATGCCGACGCGGATGCGGATGCCGATGCGGACGCCGACGCGGACGCCGATGCGGATGCAGATGCTGATGCTGATGCTGATGCAGATGCCGATGCGGATGCCGATGCCGACGCGGATGCAGATGCCGATGCGGATGCCGATGCGGACGCCGACGCGGACGCAGATGCCGACGCGGACGCCGATGCGGATGCAGATGCTGATGCTGATGCAGATGCCGATGCGGATGCCGATGCCGACGCGGATGCAGATGCCGATGCGGATGCCGATGCGGATGCCGATGCGGACGCCGACGCGGACGCAGATGCGGATGCGGATGCAGATGCCGACGCGGATGCAGATGCCGACGCGGATGCCGATGCCGATGCGGACGCCGACGCGGACGCCGACGCGGACGCAGATGCCGATGCGGATGCCGACGCGGACGCCGATGCGGATGCGGATGCAGATGCCGACGCGGATGCCGACGCTGACGCCGATGCCGACGCGGATGCGGATGCCGACGCGGACGCAGATGCAGATGCTGATGCAGATGCCGATGCGGATGCCGACGCTGACGCCGATGCCGACGCGGATGCAGATGCTGACGCGGATGCCGACGCGGATGCTGACGCCGACGCAGATGCCGACGCCGATGCGGACGCCGACGCTGACGCGGATGCTGATGCCGACGCGGATGCTGACGCCGACGCGGACGCTGATGCCGACGCAGATGCTGACGCCGACGCGGACGCTGATGCCGACGCGGATGCTGACGCCGACGCAGATGCCGACGCCGACGCTGACGCGGATGCGGATGCCGATGCGGATGCCGACGCGGATGCGGACGCCGATGCAGATGCCGACGCGGACGCGGACGCTGATGCCGACGCCGATGCTGACGCGGATGCTGATGCCGACGCGGATGCTGACGCCGACGCGGATGCTGACGCCGACGCAGATGCGGATGCCGACGCGGATGCTGACGCCGACGCAGATGCCGATGCCGACGCGGATGCCGATGCCGATGCCGATGCCGACGCGGATGCCGATGCGGATGCCGATGCCGACGCGGATGCCGATGCGGATGCAGATGCCGATGCGGATGCGGATGCTGATGCTGATGCCGATGCGGATGCGGATGCGGATGCCGACGCGGATGCCGATGCCGACGCTGATGCTGACGCCGATGCCGACGCGGATGCCGATGCCGACGCGGATGCAGATGCCGATGCGGATGCGGATGCGGATGCTGATGCCGACGCGGATGCGGATGCGGATGCGGATGCGGATGCCGACGCGGATGCAGATGCGGACGCCGACGCGGACGCAGATGCCGATGCGGACGCGGATGCGGATGCCGACGCGGATGCGGATGCGGATGCGGATGCGGATGCCGACGCTGACGCCGATGCGGATGCCGACGCGGATGCCGATGCGGATGCTGATGCCGATGCGGATGCCGACGCGGACGCGGACGCAGATGCCGATGCGGACGCCGACGCGGATGCGGATGCGGATGCCGACGCGGATGCGGATGCGGATGCGGATGCCGACGCGGACGCAGATGCCGATGCGGACGCCGATGCGGATGCGGATGCTGACGCAGATCTCGAGCCCACGGACGACGTGGCCTCAGCTGAAGTGAATCTCTTGCCGACAGTGACGGAAAATGTTCCGCTTGGAAGCGACACCTACCTCGCTGTCGTCAGCCTTGCAGGTCTCGATCTTCAGCTATTTGCAGATACAGTCGAATTTGACGTGGAGACCGGTCACAAACAGGATCTCAATTTCGATTTCAGTGGAATACTCGGGGCTGGCGTTCTCGGCGACTATAGTCTTGTCGTGCAAAAGTGGGACGCCGCAACGCAGCAATGGACAAGCATTGACGGTGGAGGACCTGCCACGATCCTATCACTGTCACTTTTTGGCGGAACAAGCGGCACCGTACCGGGACTTGATCCGGGAGAGTACCGCGCATTCATGGGATTTACGGGCCTGCTCGGCGTAGGAGTTGGTGGCACATTAACCCTTGATGGCACCGACTATAATTTTACTGAAGTTGGAGGTTATGAAGCTGTCGAGGTGAGCGGCAACGTCATCGATAATGATGACGTACCGGCCGGAACAACAGTTCAAAGCGTCGACAGCCAGACTGTTGATCAGGATGGGACTACTGTACAAGGCGATTTCGGCGAGCTTCTGATCCTAGCCGATGGCACCTATACCTACACGCCGTTCGCGAATGGAGCGGGAATCGGCAAGGTCGACAGGTTCGAATACACGGTAGTGGATGCAGACGGCAATATTGGCGCTGCCACCCTTTATGTCCAGATTGGCAGCGACAATGTGACTATGACCTGGAGTGACACCGACCCGAGCCTTCCAGCGACGTTCGAATTTGCCGCGACGGGCGATAGCGCAAACGCTTCGGTCGTTTGGGACAATGTCACGGACGACAATTTCTATACCACCACCGGTTCCACATTGCTCTCAGGGGGCCTGGGGCAGACGAGCACCTATATCAGCAGCAGCTTCGTCATTACTGATAGTATGGAGGTCTCTGGCAGCATTAGCGTTTCCGTCTTGCTTGCTGCGCTGTCGAATGGGGCGCTCCATCTCGAACGAGAAACGACACCAGGCAGCTGGCAGCAGGTGGCAACCGATTCCTTCAATATCATTGTTGGAGGTCTCGGCACCGTGGCATCGATCGACCTCTCTGAACTTGATCTGGCTGCCGGCACGTACCGTGTCCGCTCCACTTTGAGTGGCACGTTGGTAAACGTCTCGGCGACCATAACGACTGATATCGATGTGACATATACGGACCAATATGAAGTCGGGACTGCGACCGGTGATAGCGGCAACCTGCTTGCCAATGACGATCTGGGCTCCACTTTCACGAAGTTCCAAATATTTGACGGAACGAGCTTCGTTGATGTGACGGATGCCAGAACGATCGATGGCGAATATGGTACACTGACCATCAATGCGGATGGCAGCTACAGCTACGCGCTGAACCCGGATCTCGCGCATTTCAATACGCCGCAAACCGACACGTTTGAATATCAGCTGATCCATCCTTCAGGAGTGGCTGAGCAATCCTCGCTGGTCGTGACCGTGGATCCCGCCGGCGCGGGCGTGCCGGATCAGGCCATGATGTTCGTAGCCGAAGACATATCCGGTCTTGATACCATCGACGTTACGGCAAGCGACGACCCGCCCGCATCAAATTCGGACAATGACGACCGGCTCTCTCAACTGATTGAGGACGATACGGAGGAACTGACGGTACCGCTCGATGATCTGGCTGCCCTCAGCGAACCTGAGGACGGTGACGCCGATCTGAGTTCAACAGAAGAGCGGACGGATATATTCGAGATGCCCGAGCCGGTGGAACTGCCTGTCGATCCATTCGGGCACCTGGTGGCCGAGGATGAACTGAACCCCACGCACTCGACTGTAGTCTGAACGATCCAAGGCCGGCATGGGGGCATCAATGCCCTCATGTCGTCACAAAGGAATATCCATGCCCCTTTCCGACATGACGACGGAACAATGGCCTGATCCTAATGCTGCCGGCACTGATTTTGCGAGCTGGAGCGAGGCCCTCCAATATGTGGCACGTCATTATGGTGTGCCGTTCTCGCCCGGCGGGGCACAACAACTCGCCGAAGGACTTCAGGCGATCGAGACATATGATTGGCTTGCGCGCCTGGCAAGCAAAATGGGCCTGCAGATAAAACAGGCAGCCCCGACACCGCGCCTACTCAGCAGCTGGCGATTACCGGTTATCGTAAAGCTCAAGGACGGTGCCGTGGGCGTCGTAACGGGTCTTTCTGCGAGGAAGGACGCGTCCATCGTGCTGAGCGGAGAAGGCAGCGTTGCAACGGTCTTGCCGCTAGACGTTCTGCTGTCGCAGACCGAATTCATCATTCTGGCGCGGCCGCAACGCGGAACCGTCGATGAGCGGGTCGACGGTTACATTGCCCCTTACCGGGAACATTGGTTCCGTTCGATCGCATTTCGCGACTTCGGCTCCTATGGTCATGTCATGCTGGCATCACTTGTTGCCAACATTCTGGCGCTGGCCGGCGTGATGTTCTCAATGCAGGTTTATGACCGGGTGGTGCCGGCCAAGTCCTTCAACACGCTTTATGTCTTGTTCATCGGTGTGCTGATGGCCGTGTTCTTCGACTTTATCATGCGCCGTCTGCGCACCCGCATCATCGATATCATCGGCAAGCGCACAGACATGCGAATCTCCGATCTCGTTTTCGGTCATGCGCTACGGGTAAAGAACCAGGAACGGCCTACCTCAACTGGCACATTCATTGCCCAGTTGCGCGACCTGGAACAGGTGCGCGAACTTTTGACCTCCACCACAGTGTCAGCAATTGCCGACCTTCCATTCTTCATCCTGTTCCTCTTCATCTTCTGGCTGATTGGCGGGCCGATTGTGATCATCCCGGTTGCGGCACTGTTGCTTCTAGTCTTACCGGGCCTGTTGGCACAGCGCAGGCTGCGTGCTGCCGCCAATGAGGCAATGCGGGAATCTTCACTGCGCAATGCCATGCTTGTCGAAGCCGTTCAGGGCATAGAGGACATCAAAACACTACAGGCTGAGGATCACTTTCAGCAGCGCTGGAACCATTACAATGCCGTGTCTGCTGACGGACAGCTTCGCCTGCGCGCCATTACCAATGGTCTTGCCGCGTGGAGCCATACAGTGCAAACTGGAACATTCGCCGCCGTGGTCTTCGTCGGCGCGCCGATTGTCATGGAAGGCAACATGACCACGGGCTCCCTCGTTGCCTGCTCCATTTTAGGCTCCCGCATGATGGCGCCCATGGCGCAACTGACACAAATCCTCGGTCGATTTCAGCAGGCTAAAGTCGGGTTGAAAAGCATCGATGCCATTCTGCGCATGCCTTCGGATCATCCCGACAACGAGACACGAGTAAGTGTCTCCACCCTGCGCGGCGCCTACAGGATCAAGGGTGCTGCTTTTCACTACGGTAAGGGTACAGGCCGGCCGGCGCTTGCCATCGGTGACCTGACAATTGCCGCTGGTGAAAAAGTTGCCGTTCTGGGCAAAAACGGCGCGGGCAAATCGACCCTTCTCCTTGCTATGGCGGGCATGGTTGAACCGGCAGCCGGTGAATTGCTGATCGATGACCTTGCACTTTCACAGATCGACCCTTCCGATGTCCGTCGCAATGTAGGGCTGTTGACGCAGGATATGCGCCTGTTTCACGGCACGATCCGTGAAAACGTCACCCTAGGCGCATTGCACGCACCCGAACCATTGCTTCTTGAGGCACTTTCGATGACGGGAGCGGATGATTTCGTGCGAAAGTTCCCGCGTGGTCTCGACCACCCGATCCTTGAAGGTGGAAGAGGCCTCTCAGGCGGACAGAAGCAGGCATTGCTATTGGCACGCCTTCTCATTCGTGACCCATCCGTCGTCCTGCTTGATGAGCCCACCGCAGCAATGGATGAAGCGACCGAGCGTGAGTTCATAAAACGCTTGCGATCCTGGAGTGCGGAGCGAACGGTCGTCGTCGCAACGCACCGCATGCGCGTTCTTGAACTTGTTCAGCGCATCGTCGTTGTAGAGAGCGGGCAAATTGTTCTCGATGGTAGCAAGGAGGAGGTTCTCAACACCCTACGTGGTGTCAAAAAAACTGTGGCGCCGAACGGCGTGCGCCGAAAAATGTCGGAAGCGAAGCCCGCAGCGGCGGCCAACAGCTTTCCATTCAAGACGACACAGGAGGTGTAAATGGCGGCATTCAGCGAACGCGATTTCTCCAGGCGCGGCGGTTGGGCATTCGGCGACGATGACGGTCGAAACCTCACCCGGTCCACACGCGTCGTGCAACTTTTCGTCACTCTTCTGGTGGCTATGCTCGTCTGGGCCTATTTCGCAACGCTCGATGAGGTCTCAACCGGCGATGGCCGTGTCATCCCCACCAGCCGCGAACAGGTCATACAATCACTGGAGGGGGGTATTGTCGCAACGCTTCATGTGCGCGAGGACCAGGTGGTCGAGCCCGGCCAGATTCTCGCGCAGCTTGATCCCACAAGAAGCGAATCCGATGTTGAGGAAAGTGCCGCAAAATATCGTGCCACGCTCGCTGCCGCGGCGCGGCTTGAAGCTGAAGTCAATGGCACGCCACTGACTTTCCCCGCGGCGCTGAACGCTTATCCTGGACTGACTGGATCGGAGACTGAACTTTACACGGCGCGACGGCACGCGCTGGAGGAGTCGCTGCGCTGGATCGAGGAATCCCTTTCGCTTGTCGCAAGTGAACTGAAACTCAACGAAGAACTGAGGTCCATCGGGGCGGCCAGCAATGTCGAGGTCATCCGGCTACGAAGGCAGATCGTTGAACTCGAACTCAAGAAGGTCGAGATCAAGTCTGAATATCTCGTGAAGGCGCGCGAGGAACTGACGAAGGCGAATGCGGAGGTGAATTCGCTCTCCCCGGTGGTGACTGGCCGGGCGGATAGTCTTGCTCGCCTGACACACCGTTCACCGGTACGCGGCATCGTCAAGAACATAGAGGTGTCGACAATCGGCGGTGTTGTCCCGCCCAACGGCAAGCTCATGGACATCATCCCGCTGGGTGATGAGCTTCTCATCGAGGCACGCATATCGCCACGCGACATCGCCTATATCCATCCGGGCCAGCGCGCGAGCGTCAAGATCAGCGCTTACGACTACGCCGTCTATGGCAGTCTCGACGGCAAAGTCACGACAATTTCGCCCGACACGATACAGGATGAAGTCGACCGGGAGATTTACTACTATCGCGTATTCATCAAGACCGAGAAGGACGCGCTGGTCAACGCCGCCGGTCGTGAGTTTCCGATAGTGCCGGGCATGGTCGCGAACGTCGATATTCATACGGGTGAAAAGACCGTACTGGAATATCTCGTCAAGCCTTTCAACAAGGCCCGGGAGGCATTGCGTGAACGTTGAGGCAAGAGTGGACCTGGCAAGGAAACCACGGGACATAAAACAGCGGCTTTCGAGTATTCGGACCTTTCTGCGCGGCCGGGTCCGCCCACTGGCACAGCCGCTGCCATCCGTGACGTTGTTCTTTTCGGTATCCGATGGTGACAAGCGCGCCCGTGTCATTAATGCGTCAGGGCCATCGCTTGAGTCGGCATGGCAGCAGGGAGTAACCAGTCTGTTCGCCGCCATGGCCTCCGAAAACATTGAGGGGCGTTGGCTCCGTGTCGATTGGGTAGAGATTGCCGAACAGACGACATGGCCTCAGCTGCGCGCACTGCTCGGCAAAGTGAAGCGTAACTATTTTCGCTTTGGCATCGCGCTGGATCCGGCATTCCGCCATGCCTTCACGGAACAGGAGCTGAACGCAAATGCGATGCTCTATGGCGGCAACACCATCACCAATGCCGTGCTGAACGAGAAGAATTTCAGCATTTATGCTCGCGCTCGCTATGAAGATCTGCCAGCTCTCAGCTTTTTGCAAGACAAAGCGATCTTTCTCTTTTCGACAAAAGGTGTCTTCTGCGATGAAGCCGATAGGCTCCACGCAATTGAGGGAATGGGCATTGAAGCCGGACGCCGGACAATCGACAGGCTGGACGGCGGGGTGGTACTGTCACTTATTCGTGACTCCTCTAGGTATCTTGCACGACAGGTCGAAGCAGACGGATTCTTTGTCTACGGTTACCATGCCTGTTTCGACCGACGCATAGAGGCCTATAACGCCTTGCGGCACGCGAGCACGACCTATGCCATGATCGAGGCCTGGGAAGTCACCCATGACGCGCAGCTGAAAAATGCAATCGAACGCGCGCTCGTCGCTCTCGAGGCCAGGCTGATCAAGCCCACCGTCCTTCCCGATGGCACGCAAGCTGCGTTCCTCGTTGAGGCCGACGGTGAAATCAAGCTTGGCGGCAACGCCGTTGCGCTACTCGCCCTGACGAAATACATGGCCGCCACCGGTAAAACAGAATGGAGGGGACTTGCAGACCAGCTCGCTCTCGGCATCCGCCACATGCAGAATCCGCAGACCGGCGCCTTCGTGCATGTCCTTCATTTTCCCGGTCTTGCCATCAAACAGAAATATCGCACCATCTATTACGAAGGCGAGGCAGCCTTCGGTCTCATACGACTCTACGACCTGACCGGCGATGAGAGGTGGCTAGAAACCGTTGAGCGGGCATTCAATCACTTCATCGCCCGCGATCACTGGAAACATCACGATCACTGGCTCGGCTATTGCGTCAATGAACTGACGCGTCACAGGCCCGAGGAGCGCTACTTCCGTTTTGCCATCCGCAACATCGCTGACTATCTCGATTTCGTGGAGAACCGGATCACCACCTTCCCGACATTGCTCGAATTGATGATGGCCGCACGCCAGACGCTGTCGCGGATTGCTGCCGAACCCAAATTGCACGGCCTACTGAGTGACATCGATTTGGTGCATTTCGAAAGGGCGCTTGAGAAACGCGCCCGCCATCTGCTTAACGGCCATTTCTGGCCGGAAATGGCGATGTATTATCGCAAGCCCGACCGTATCGCCGGCTCATTCTTCATCCGTCACCATGCGTTCCGGGTGCGGATAGACGATGTCGAGCACTACCTTTCCGGCCTCGTTGCTTATCGCAGCTATCTTAGAGAGCGGGCAGCTTTCCGCGAACTTGTACGCCAACATGCCGCATCTGACAGGCTCCGTGTCGCCAGATTATCGAAGTCAAAGGTCATTCCTGGTGGCAGGCAGTGGAATGCGGCGCATATCGCTGCCGCGACGGGCGGCACCTGGGTTCGTCAACCGCCCCACGGCTGGACTGCAAAGGGTCTTTGCACCTACGCACCTGCGATGCAACCTGCAGACATGGTCGTCTTGCGTGGCAATGAGGACGCAACAGGCGTGCCGGTGAATGCACTGATCAATCGGGCAAAACCGGCAGGTTTCATGACAACAGAACCGGATCTTGCCAGTGGCCAGCAGGGGCCGGTGCTGAAGGTTGCGGACAATATGCAAGCCGTTCTGGCGATGGGCGACTATGCGCGCAGCCGGATGACTGGCAGTGTGTTGGCCGTGACCGGTAGTGCCGGTAAGACGACAGTTGTCGCCATGCTTGCCCACGCGCTTTCGGC